>ENA-UOJS01000880-UOJS01000880.1-human-gut-metagenome-genome-assembly--contig:-C74-NODE-880-length-28564-cov-6.191378_pt1 | contig 28564 bp, 18 predicted proteins | sample MGYA00242355_ERZ723902 | MGnify/ENA metagenome assembly ERZ723902
ACCGAAACATCCCAGGGAATCATCGGAACCTCTGAACTTAAAACATCATCTATTAATGTTTTTTTTATAATCGTAATCGTAATAATACGTTTCTCTCCAAGACAGCTAAACGGTTTGGATGCGTCCTTACTTGTTAATACTTGATACTCTGTTTTTCTATTGTTTTCCTCTTTTTGACAGGATAACAATGCTAAAGAAATAAACAAAAGAATAAATACCTTTCTCATATTAATGCAAATTAGTTACTATAAATAAAAGTAATATTTAATATTGTTGAAACCTCAACATCTGATACAATCTTCAAGGTCTTTTGTAGAGTTTACAAACTTATTTCCAGCATTATAAGACAATTAAACAACAAACTTTTTGTTTTGAGGGCTTATTTTGACCGTTATCTTTTCTGTCTTATTGGCATGGTTATAAAACATACAGTATAATTCTGGGAAAAGACGTTGAATTTCTTTATAATGCAAAAACTTTTTTCATGATAAAATTAATAATATCATACTACAAAGATAAGACTAAATCGATGTTTTATAGTTATGGAAGAAAATATAAAATCTAACAAAAACATTTATACACATCTTATAATCAGATATTTATTATTGAGATGCTTAATATTATCTAACGTAAGACTAACATTTATATTTTAAGACGTTTTGATGTCGACTTAAATATCCAATATTAGTTTCTAAAATAAATAGTAATATACAGGTATACTATCTCAAACGATTGAATTTTGCTTCCGTTAAATACATATATGTCTCAGTACCAAGAAGGGGTAGTACAGTTGTCGGCAAATACGAATATCCGATCGTTTTTGAGTGCAATAAAGTTTATTGTATCGACTGGCTGTATTTTGTCGGCAATATGAAGGAACTACTTAATTATTTTGAACTGATGGACTAAACGAATGAAAGTATACTTCTGCATCACCTGCCATTATATAGTAAGTCAGGCATGTATCAAAAGGTATAGATTTTGTACTGCCATTTTTTAAGAAGTGGATAGGCCTACTGGGTGAAGGCTTCTTTGATATACGAGGAAAAATGGGTAAAGGCGTACATTATCTTATGGATAAATATACCTCAAAATATATTCCTGAATGAAAGTTGTATATTCTGGAATATATTTTGCTTTTAACAGAAAACAAGTTTCGCAAAGAAAATCTATGAATTGAGACTTCTATTCTCTCACGAGTTGTGAAGCATCCGATAGTACAATGGAAAATATCCCTGATTGCCGAAGAAACGTGATTCTCCCTCATTCATCGCCAAATAAAAACGGGAGAACCGAATGCTCTAGGTATTGCTCATATCCTTTACGTACTCAGGTAGTCCGCCTATGGGTTGGGAAATGCCCGTTTGGCAGGATTTTTTTCCCTTATATAGAACACAACGGGCTCATGAGTGACACATTCTTCGGATGGGTATAGCGGATTCAGATACCCCTTTATAAATATCTTTTCATCTCCTGACAATTGCTGACTATCCATGACTATTCCTGCCATCAGTCCGGTCCAGTTTGGCAGGTATCGTTTTTTCTCTTACATTCGCATCAACGAATATTTAAAATCGATCATATGGAAATATATTACATTGAAGCCGGTATCTTTGACAGGATGCTGGGATGTGTCGAAAGTCTATCGACACGCGTGGACAGGCTGTATGAGAAAAATGCGAATAAAGGGGTTGGTGAGTGACTGGACGGTCAGGATGTCTGCCTGCGCCTTGACATTTCTTCCCGTACCCTGCAGACCCTTCGTGATACCGGACGGTTGGCGTTCACCCAGGTTCAGCGTAAATTTTATTACAAACCGGAAGATGTGGAGAGGCTGATGACTTATGTCGGTATGAGGCGCAAGGAGAAGGCGGTGAGAGACAGAAGAAAAAGCAATAACTTTTAAAAAAGCAAGAAATGGAAGGAATTATCGGTAAGGAGAGTGAGAGTATCCTGCGTTTCTTTATTCTGCTGGAGAATATTCAGGTAAAAATGGATCAGCTAATGGAGGGTAACCGCCCGCCTTTTAACGGTGAACGGTTCCTGACTGACAGGGAGTTGTCCGGGCTGTTGAAAATCAGTCGCAGATGTCTGCAGGATTATCGTGACCAGGGTCGGCTCCCCTATGTCCAACTGGGTGGAAAGGTGCTGTATAAAACGTCGGACATTGAAAAATTATTGGAAGGTAACTATCACAGGGCGCTGATATAATATTGCCCTTTTTAGGCTTTAATGGGATGAGTGTTGGGACTGTCAAGGATTCCGACACTCATCCCATTTTTTATCTGGACATTTTTAGCTCTTAACCCAGTCCGTATCCTTCCGCTTTCTTCTTTTCATGAGCCAATCCATGTCCGAGGATATTTTCTGGTCAGTGACTTGCGCATATACCTGCGTGCTATTGATGTTTGTGTGTCCCATCATCTTGGCGATGCTTTCTATCGGAATACCGGAGGTCATCATTAGAGTTCCGAACGAATGCCTAGCCATATGATAGGATAAATTTTCCTTCATCCCCAGTGCTACACCCAGCCCGTGGACCTCGTACCAGAGGATATCCCGGACCGGTAACGGAAAGACCGGCTTCTCGTTATCCGTGGTGTTGTAAAGTTCTAGTATTTGTTCGGCTACCGGGTGTAACGGGATAAATGCTTCTGCGCCCGTCTTAGCCCGGCGGATGCGGATGTATCTTCTTCCTAGGGAACTCTTTTCAATGTGGCGTGGATGGAGTCTGCGCGTATCCACATAGGCAAGCCCTGTGAAAGAGGAGAATATGAATGTCCTGCGTGCCAGCTCCATCATCGGGTCGGGCATCGGGGTCTCCATTATCAGTTTCAACTCATTGCGCCCGATGTGCTTCAATTTCGGACTGTCCTTCTTCTCGTATGCCACGTCCTCTATCGGATTGGCTCTCAATACTTCCCGGTCCACAGCGATATAGATGAGCCTGTTAAGCCAGCACAGGCAGTGGTTCACATGTCCGTTCCCATGTCCCAGCTCTTTCTTGAGAAAGATTTTGAAGGATTCGGCGAACTCCTCGGTGATGTCTGAAAAGGCGATGTCCCTCATCCCCCTGGATTCGATGAACTGCCTCAGATTGAGCTGGGTTGTCTTTGACTGGCGATAAGTTGAGGTGGAGTTAATCTCGACTGAACGGATTCTAAGCCGTTCCCGTTCTGCCTCTCCGGTCTGCAGCAGGAATTCCGGAATGGAAACGGTATTTGATACGGTAGCTTTGAGTAATTCCGCCGTGACCACTCCCTGGTTCTTCAGCAGGTTCCCGTATGCCTCTTCCAGTCGGCTGCGGAAAGCGGTAAGGCGGTTGTTTTCTTTGTTCATCCTGATTTCTCCTTTGTTACTGTCCCAGTCACTGGGCTTGCAATAGATGCCTGTCGTGACAGCTGACTTCCTGCCGTCGATGCTGATCCGGCAGAGGATGGCTGTCGTTCCGTCCGATTTCACCTTGTTACGGTTGATGTAGAACATGAGTCTGAATGTACTGCGCATGGTAATGACGTTTTTAGGATTAAAGAATTAGTTTGAGATCACGTGTCGCCTCAATGAACCTGTCCATGTCTTCGAACAGTCTCTTCGGGGTTACACGGGCGTAGATTTGGGTGGTCTTTATGTTGGAGTGTCCCAGCATCTTGCTGATGGTCTCGATCGGCACTCCCTCCTCGAGTGTGATCAGAGAAGCGAAGGAATGCCTTGCTGTATGGTAGACAAGGTCCTGGCTGAGTCCTGCCATCAGGCGCAGGGATTTCATATTGGCCCTGAGCGTATGGTAGTCCTGCGGTGGAAAGAGGGTCATGCGGGCATCATCACGGTACTTTTCGATCAGCACGAGGGCTTCCGGCAGCAGCTTGACGCGCCCGAGGTAGTTGGTCTTCTTCCTCCGGTACTTCAGCCAGAGATTGTTTTCTTCATCCGTGAAGAGGTTCTCCCGAGTGATACTTACCACATCAGCATAGGCTGTGCCGGTGTAGCAGGCGAAGAGGAAGAGGTCCCGGGTGATGACATGCGACCTGCGTTTCTCCGGAATCTCCAGATCACGCAGTTTCTCGAAATTCTCCCGGCTGAGTGCTTTCGGTGTACTTTCCTTCTGTTTGGGTAGTTTGAAGTGGCAGAAATGGTATTTCTCCGAATGTCCCTCCTTGTAGGCGATACGGCAGATCTTTTTCAGGATGGCCAGGTAGCCGCGAAGCGTGTCCACGGCATGTCCTTTTTCCATGAGGATGAAATCCTGATAGTCGCGGATGAACTGCTCGTTGAGTTGCCCGAATGCCAGGTCCGAGACCTTGAACTTCGCCTTGATGAATTCGGAAAGCGTGCGGTAGGTGAAGAGGTAGGTCGAGAGTGTGGTGGGCGCACGGTCTACGCCAACACGGGCCTTCATTTCCCCATTGTGTCGGTCGAGAAGCTTGAGCAGGGTCATCTGTATGCCCGCATTACCCTGAAACATGTCCCTGACCGCGGCGGCATCGAAGTCCTTTTTCCTTTCCATGAGGGAATTGAAGGCCGAGTGTACGGCAAGCAGTAGCCTCTCTATTTTTTCATTGGTTTCCACCGCTTTCCGGCTTTTGCCGTTCAGCCGACTCTCACGTGCGTTCCATAGCTCAGGGGTACAGGATAGCTTGCAGCTGAACTGCGCCATCGTGCGGTTGAGGGTGATCCGTCCCATGATCGGGGCTTTGCCGTTCTTGTCCGGCTCGCTCTTTTTCAGGTAGAGCAGTACCTTAAATTTTTCCACTTTCATAACGCTCTTTTTTAGGTTGTAAAAATACTCCTTTGAAAAGCGCCCTTTGGCATGCAAAATATTGATGAACAGTGAATACAAATCCGCTTTGTTCTTATCGATAAAAATCGGTTACCTGTCGTCGTTTCAGAAACAGGCGGCTAACAGCCTGGTAACTGAAACGCTGCAATATTTTGTTTTCTTTTGCAGGCCAGCCTATTCTGCAATTCTCGTAAAGTGCTTAATTATAAACGTTTTACGTTTTATACTCGCCATTCCGTTTTTTACTGCATTTCTAAATATTACTTACTGGGCGCGGCACACCTGGGCGACTATTGCCGCAAGCTTGGACATATCGAAGGAGGTAATATCAGCCGGCCTTGGACATGAAATAGGATCTTCGATAACATCTATCTACATAGACTTCAATATGAAGAAGGTTGATGATGCTTACAGGGCTGTTATTGACTATGTAAAAAAAGAATAATATTTACATATTTTTCAACACAAGTATTGTTTCGCATTGTTCATTGTAGTGTACAACAGTGATTATCTACACATTAAGAAGAATAAAATAATCAAAACATCAAAAACGAAAGTTTTTTATTATTCTATTTGCGAGAAAATAGGCAAATATGGATAATTCTACAGAGAATAGAAAAGCTGTGTACGAGTATCTTAAGAAGTACACTAACTATGGAAATAATTATGATCAGTTTAATAAAAGTCTTGATGGAAATGATAAACTAAGAAGGGTTTATTACGACAAGATAATGGAAACTGGTGGCTATGAAGGTAGCTATGATGAATTCTTAAACAAACTTGGTGTTAAAACTGATACACCTGTATCAGTCGCCCAGCAGGTTATTGACGAATACGACGCGAGCATGGGTAATGCAAGAATTCAGGGCGCAACCAATACGCAACCTTCACCTTCTCCTACACCGGCTCAACCCAACATGTACGATGGTAGTCAGTTCGCACAAGCATTCCAGACACCTGATTGGCGAAGTGAAGAAACCAAGCTCATGGATGAGATAGCTACAAGCGGAAAGGCTACTGTGGCTACATTAGACGGCGTGGATAGATACCCGACCAAACCATTGGAGGTAAGATACGATGAATCTGTTCGAGAAGCTGCAAGTAATGCTACAAGTCAGAAACAGAGTGCGGCCGACCAGCTAAACTCCTTATATGATGACATCAATAAGCAGGTGGATGCTATTCCTCGAAGAGTTCCGCGTCCTTATGAAGCAATGGCAGGGCTTACTGATCAGCAGTTGGAAGAAAATCGTCTTCGCGCTGCACAACGGATAGTCGAGGATGCAAAAGAAGTTTTGGAAGAGGCAGGTAAGAAAGGGAATACGAATTTTGTCGCCGGTCTTGGCCGTGGAATCGCTGATAAGATTGCAGATCCGGAGAACTGGAATTTTGGTATCACCGATTTAGCAGACAACAAGTATCTGCTGGACGCGCTTAAGAAGAGCGAAAAGGGAGAAGAGCTTACACCTGCAGAAGACAAGCTGCTGCAAGCTGCAACTACGAGCATGGCGGTCAATTACTACTACTCGCAAGACCTCGGACGTGGGTATAAGGCAGGAAAAACAACGGCCGAAAGCATTCCCTTTATGCTGGAATTCATGATCAACCCAGTATCTGCATCAGGTTCAGGAATTGCTAAATCCTTATTGAAGTATGGCATGAAGAAATTCGGCGCGAAGGCGGTAAATCGTGGAATTACCCGTGCTGCCGGTCGCCTGATTGGAGATGCTGCCGCCGCTGCCGGCATGACCGCAACAACGGGAGCGGCCAGAACTCTTGCGTCTTCGTATGAAAAACAGGCCGAAAACTACGACTACAGATACGATGATACCGGCAATGTAGTAGTTCAGAAGACGGGAGACATGGGCCAAGGTGAAGCGCTTGCACGTGGATTCCTCTCTAATTTCCTCGAAAATCAGTCCGAAATGGTGTTTGGCGCATTCTCTGGTGCTGGGAAATCTTTATCCGGCATAATACCTTCTATCGGTAAACTGTCAAACAGCGGACTTGTCAGGTTCTACAATAGCATAAAAAACGCTCCACTTGCTAAGCAATTGCGAGATAGGGCTAAGATAGGAGGCGTAGTAGAGGAATATGCCGAAGAGGTGTATAATAACTTTGCTAACGTAGCAATTGGTGAAATGAGTGCGGAAGATGCCTTGTCTATCGACAACAATATAGACACATTCCTCGGCCTTGTGCCTACACAGTTGGCGTTCTCGGCTATAGGTCTCGGTGGGCTGGCTCGTGAGAACATGGCCGCACAAAAAAGAATTCGATCATTCGAAGCAGGACTGAGTGAAGAGGAAAAGAATGTGCTCACACAGTTGCAAGATGCTGTCAGGTCGGGCGATAACAATGTGGTTCGCGATTACATCAAGGCTACGATTTCCGACAATAACCTGACCGATCAGGAGAAAAAAGAACGTATATTCGCCGCAAGGGACATTGTTACCGCTCAACAGGCCGAACAGCTCGAACAGGAGCAAACTGTTACTGAACAGGAAACAGACGATTCGTATGCAGAAGGTGCGTCTGCCGATCCATCGACCTATCACGAAAGATACAAGGCTTCCCAGCAAGCAGGTGCGGCGCTTGAACAGGTTGATCCATCGTTGTACGACACAATTAACAGATATGTAGAGGACGATGCGTCTGCCGGCGAAGTAGATAACCTATTATCTGGCCTCGAAGGCGAGACTGAACAGCTTGCACGTACGTATCTGAACAGCCTGATGCAGCTTAAGGGAGCGGAAGATTCACAGATGCAGGATGCAGTAGAAGCTGTTGATGCGTTCGACCAATCAATTCAGCCATACGCCTATCAAAATGAAGACGGTACGAGAAGCATTACAACCGGAACATATAAGGACCGCCCCGTATATGTTATTCCCGGTGAAGGCGGTAATGCTACCGTTGTCTATGAAGATGGTAGTCGAGAAATGGCATTGTCTCAATATGTAGAAGGTCAGGAGACAACGGATTATGACGAATTTATCGACAACTATAACAGAAGTTATCTTGAAGAGAAAGAAGCTGCATTTCGCAACTTCCTTGAAAACCATCCAAAGACACAGCAACCGGCACCTGGCGTTGTCCTCCATAATGGAGACGTGACGTATGTTGTGACCAACGTAAGTGAAGATGGATATGTAGATATAGTTCCATCCACTTTCGATTCAGAAACAGGGCAAACTGTTCCTAAAAACGGAGCAGCACAACAGACTATAAGCTACAGCACAGCTATGATGCTGCAGAATGACTATTATAGCTCGCTGGATAATCAAGGGAACACTTCGATAAACACTGGTGATAGTAGCAATTTGTCAGAAAATAAAGCGGAAAATGAAAGTCGGACGGAGAAAGCAATGTGTCAGAAGAGGCTGTTAAAGACACACCCGAACAACGTCTTTCGAATTTTATCGCTACTCTTCCAAAAAAAGGAAAAACGGAAGATATTGATTACAATGCTATGACCACTCAACAGAGGTACGAATATACCAGCCTGATTGAGTCTCCCGAAGTTGCTGCGGAAGACTTGCAGGCCGACATTGCTGCAAAACAAAAGCAATTAGAAGCTGTTCAGAAGAAGCTTGACAGTGCAGTAGGTGGTAAACGTACCGAAATTCGCGACCAAATGCGCAAGTTGAGAAACGAATTGAAGGAATTGACTGACTATTATCAGAGCATTGCTACTCCTGTTCAGCAAGAACAAGTTGTTCCGGAAGTTGCAAGTCAGGCACAGGAGGAAACTTCTCAAAGCTTAGACGATGCTGTTCCTGATGTTGTTAACGATAAGGCTTCGGATGCTCGTCAAAGAGGGTATAGATTAATAAATGGTCAGCGTGTCGACAGGCAGGATCAGATACCTATGCAGCAAGGCAGAGAAACGGATGTTCGATTCTCTCAAAACGACACGGAAAAGGCTAAATTTGCGATTGTTGATGCAACCTACCTGCAACCTTCGCATATAGGCGGCGTACGTAACAGCTTATTCTTTATTGACGAAGCACAACCGAAGGATCGCGTTGATAATGCAAGCGTGATGGCAGCCGACCGGATGGCAAGAGACATTCGTCCGGAAGAAATCACCGGTGGAGTAACAGCTTACACCGGTTCCCCGGTTATTAATTCGCGCGGAGAAGTTATACAGGGTAATAACCGATCTGCAGCTTTACGTATCATGTATCAGATACCAGGCGCGGATGCTACCTATAGAGAGTACCTGAACCAGCATGCAGAAGAGTTTGGCCTTACTCCTGAACAGATTGGATCTGTTCAAAGACCTGTTCTTGTACGTGTTGCCGACATTTCAGATAATGAAGCAATCCGTTTAGGGCAAATGACCGCACAGGACACCGAGAGCGGAGGAATTGAGCGAATAAAGCCAACGCAAACTGCAACCAAGCTGGGTGATTCATTACAATCGTTCAACCGCATTCTTCTCAACTCACAGGAAGAAGATGTCTCGTTGTCTGACCTCGTTTCCGAAAATGGAGTGCAGGCGTTGAAGTTCCTACGCCAACAGGGAAGTATATCCGACACTCAATATCAAAGCGCATTCGACGCAAACGGAAATCTGACGCCGGAAGCTAAGCAAGACTTGATTGCTATTCTTCAGACTTCACTCTTTGAAGGAGGCCCCGATCTGTTGCCGCAAATGTTTCGCGCTCTTCCTGCTAAAGCACAAAAGGCAATTCTTAGTACGTTTGTGCGCGACGAACAATCACCGGAAGAAAGTCGCATTAAGAAAGACATTCAAAATGCTATTCAGGCGTTTTATGCAGCTATGCAGTTTCCCGACTTTGCCAAAGCAACAAACTACGAGACTGCCAGAAACGCTATCGAGCAGTGGAAGCGTCAAATTAATATGATTGACGGTGTTGCTCCCATGAAAGTTTTTGATAACTTTGCGTTGGAGCTCGCGGTGCGCTTTAAGGGTTACACCATGAAGCGGATAACTGACGAATTTAATGCTTACTATGACCTTGTTCAAGGTGCCGGTGCCGATCTATTCTCTGAAACCGCATCGCCTGTAGAACGAAGTGAAGCAATACGTAGAATCTTTAATATACAAACAAATGAACAAGAAGGAAATGATGCTGTGGGTAGTGACAATACAGGCAGCGAAGAAGGGAGAACAGGAAGCGCAGGAAACCTTGAGAGTGGAGAACGAGATCAGAATGAAGGAGGGACGTCCGACACTGGAAGAAGAACTGGAACAACTGATGAATCAGGACAAGTAGAAACTTCTCTGTCTGAATCGCCTGAATCCGCCAACGAAAGACGGATGAATCAGATAATCGAGAGGTTGGACGAAATAGAATATCGTCTTTCTGAACTTGAAGGGAAGACGGATATTTTCTCAGAAGCCGAGCAAATCACCCTGAACAATGAAAAGAACGAGCTGGAAAGCGAGTTTGAGGGACTTCGCAAGATAAATGCTACAAGTGCGGCTATTCAAGAAGCCAGAAACGACGTTAACCCCGCTCCTACAGAAGCACAGAAAGAGGCCGGGAACTACAAAAAAGGTCACGTTACAATAGACGGACTTAACATCACGATTGAGAACCCGAAAGGTAGCACTCGAAGCGGTAAGGATGCCAGCGGAAAAGAATGGAGTGTAACCATGCAGAACGACTATGGATACATTCGCGGAACAAAGGCTGTGGATGGTGACCATATCGACATTTTCCTTTCCGATAACCCAACGTCCGGGAATGTATATGTCGTTGATGCAATCGACCAGAATACCGGTGAGTTCGACGAAAGCAAAGTGATGTATGGCTTCAACAGTCTGGAAGAAGCCCGCGATGCTTACCTGTCAAACTATTCCGAAGGATGGAAAGTAGGTCCTATCACGGAGGTTGGCAAGGAAGAGTTCAAGAAATGGATTGATAGTTCGACACGGAAGGGAAAGCCTTTTAATGAGTATAAAGGAATCAAAACAAATTCTGTATCTTCAGAAATATTAAAATTTAGAGAGAAAAAAATAAACGAGCTAAATTCTATAAAAGACGAAGATGTAAAAAAGGGGAATTACGGATATTATTTTGACAAGCCTATTATGGTTGTAGATAAAACCAAAAAAGGTGCTATTCGTAAAATGAATATTCAAAGAGAATTTGATATAGAGAATATCAAAAATGGCGGGCTTGATTGGATGTATCATTCTTTAAATGAATTGTCTTTTACTGAAATAGAAAATTCCTCTGTCGACCCAATTTTCAAGGATGGAGCTAAGGCTTATTTGAGTGGAAATGTTAACTTTGCTACTACAATAGCATACCAAAAAGTTTATAACGATGTACGGAATAACGCAAGAAGTAATGAATCAGATAGCCAAGGAACCGGCGAAACACAGCTGGATGGCTCAACTGATGTCGCTGGATCTCGACAAATCGGATCAGGCGGAAATGAAGTTAATCAAGTGGGTACAGGACGAAGCACAAAAAATGTACCCGGAGAAGGAGTTCGTGGGGAGGATAGTGTATACAGTCCTTCCGTTCCTGATGGAGAACGAGGCAATAATGAAGTACGTGGAGAAGAACCCGGAAATGATGGATTATCTTCCGGACGTAGTAACACCAGACGAAGCCGCAAGTCTGGGGGCGATGGAAATAATGTACGTGCCAAGAGAGGACGTGGAAGCCGCAAGTCAAATGATGGAGAAAATACTAAGCGGCGAAATAGCTCCCAATCTGAGCAAGATTCTATCTTAGACGAAATTGATAACCTGCTTGATGATTTTGTCAAGGCAGGAAAAAGCGGATTATCTCTTTCTGTTGTGGGGATGAACCCTGAACAGATAGAGATAGCCGGTAAGATACTTGTTGCAGGTGTGCGACTAGGATATACCTATATCAAAGACGGCATCTACAAGTTTTCTGACTGGAGTAAAGCCATGCGCGAAAAACTGGCAGCTCCATTCTCTAAATCAATGAAGCTTACCGACGCCGAAATTGACGAATTCATAAAAGACATGTGGGAGTACCCACATACAATCGACGGAGAAACAAAGCTTCTAAAAGAATGGGCCTCCGAAATGGGCAAGCAGGAACTTCGGGATAATGTACGAATGACTCTCGAAGAAAAAAGAAGATTGCAGCAAGAGGCAGAAAGCGTTCCTGTAAAGGTGGGAGATATGCAGAATATTGTAGATACTCTCCCCTACTTGCTTCCCCAACAGCAGGAAGACGTTCTGAAAGCTGAAACACAGTTCTTCGATGAGTCTCATAACGACCGCGATCACGCATTTGGCAAAGGATATCTGTTTACTAATGGAACAGGTACAGGTAAAACATATACCGGCCTTGGAATTGTCAAGAGGTTTATCAAGCAAGGAAAGAATCGAATTCTGATACTTACACCTTCGCAGCCAAAGGTAACAGACTGGGTAAATGATGCTAAGAATCTGGGTATTAACCTTACTCCACTGGAATCGACTAAGGATAAAGGGGAAGGACCGGTTATCACGACTTTTGCTAATCTTCGGACAAACAATACGCTGATGGAAGATGCTTTCGACCTTATTGTATACGACGAAAGTCACCGCATTATGGAGAATAAGCAGGGCGAAGAGACAATAGGTGCAAAACAGCATTACATGCTTTCAAACAAGAACGAGCGTGAAGCTATTGAGCGTTTAAAGATTAACGACCCCTTCTTTATTGACTGGAGAGAAAAAGAGGCTAAGCTTGGCCAGCTTTCGGAAGAAATTGAATACAATAATAAGAAGTACAAAGAAAACAATGCCGATACCGATGCTTATGCCAAAGCCGAAACGCTTAAGGTAGAACGCGAAAAACTGAATGCAGAAGTTATTGAATTGCGCAGAAGAATACCGGAAGAGGAAGATCGTTTAAGGCCCGAGGCTCAAAAAGCTGTGAAAAAAACAAAGGTTGTATTTCTTTCTGCCACTCCGTTCAATACGATTTCTTCTCTTACGTATGCCGAAGGATATATATTCTCCTATCCCGAAGAAAACAAAAACACGGTTGGAGGATATTATCACCGTTCGCCAAGAGAAGAATTCCTGGAAAAGAACTTTGGGGCAGGTTTCCGGTTCAGATACGGAAGGATTGAGTCACATGTAGAAAACCCAGAAGCATTGTCGAGACAGGAAGTTCAGTTCTCCGATTATCTGGAAAACCAGTTGCAGACAAAAAGTGGTAGAGTGATAGATAGCGAGTATGATTATTCTCGCGACTTCCCCACTGTGACATTCAATATGGCCCCTCTGTTTAACGCTGCATTGGAAGATGTATTCAATTACCAAAACAAAGAGTTCTATCCTCTTGCAGACGCTTTCCGCGCCATATTCTACGATTACAACTACTCTACTGCGTTGTTTGAGACGATGAAGATTGCAGCAATTACGCCACGTATCAGGGAACACCTTGCAATGGGCAGAAAGGTTGTTATCTTCCACCGAAGAAAAGCGTCTAAATACCCGATTACTCCGCCATTTGCAACGGCTCTTTCAGCAGCCGAAGAAATGGCAAGAGCTATTATACCAAGAACGCAGGAAGAGAAAGAGAGAAAAGAAAACCTGAAAAAAGCAATATCTGCGTTCAAATCAAGATACGCAAGATTGCTTGATTATGAACAAACTCTGGATTACGAGATGCCACGAGAGCAGATCGCAAAATCGTTTGGAGTCGACAACGTGTTATATTTCTCCGGTAGCGAAAGCAAAAAGGCAAAAGACAAGACTATTGCACAATTCAACGATGATAACAGCGGTAAGGACATCATTGTTATTCAGGAAGCATCTGGAAAGGAAGGTATTTCTCTTCACGATACGACCGGAAACAGACAGCGTGTACTCATTACGCTGGCATTGCCCCAGTCTCCTATCACTGCATTGCAGATTGAGGGACGTATCTATAGAATAGGCAACAAGAGCAACGCTGTCTTCGAATATCCTCTTCTTGGACTTAATCTCGAAACTACCTTGTTTGGGCAGAAGTTCAATCAGCAGGTTTCGACTACAGAAAATCTTGCTTTAGGTTCGAAAGCAAGAAACCTGAGAACATCGTTCGCTGAAGGTGTTCTGCAAAACAGCGGTGATATACCACTCGAAAGTCAAGGTGTAGGCGGAAAAGAGTTTGATAACGCCGGCAAAGAAGAACAGGATGGTTTTGATCAGGCCGTTCTCGACTACTACGGAAACCAGAAACTTAAAGGGAAAAGAAATGAACGTGCCGGTATAGACTACTTCCCGACTCCGGAACCTATTGGCTACAAAATGGTGGAATGGGCACGACTTCAAGAAGGGGAAGATGTGCTGGAACCAAGTGCAGGTCATGGAGCTATTGCCAGATATGTTCCTCGCGACAACGGTCTTACAGCAATTGAGCCTTCACGAGATTTATTCTCTGTTCTGCAACTTCGAGCTGGAGGTGCAGGCCGTAAGTTTGTCGACAACATCTTCGAACAATACAACCCTGTCAACAAGCACGATGTTGTACTGATGAATCCTCCCTATGGTACAGCCGGGACAACTGCTATTCAGCATGTATCTAAAGCATTCGAGCACCTGAATGAAGGAGGCCGACTTATAGCCATCATACCAAGAGGTGCAGCGGATAAGAAGTTTGAAAAATGGTTGGAAGAAACAAAAGCGGCTGCATTTGTTGGTGAAGTTCTTCTTCCATCCGTTACATTTAGCCGAGCTGGGACCAGTGTTTCTACTCGTATTGTTGTGGTAGACAAGGTTTCAAGAGAATCAGCTCGTAAGGGATTGCCGCAATTTGTAAGACATGACCTTACATTTGTTGATAAGATTGAAAACGAAGGCGGGTTATTCGAAGTGTTACGCAGCATTGAAATGCCACGTCGAACGATAGACCAGTCTGCCATTGACATGAAGAATGCCAAAAAGACGATGCGCGAATTTAACGAGATGAAGAACGTCGATAGCGTGAGCGTAACAGGTGATGGTGTCAAGATTGAAGGTAAGCGGTACAAGTTTACTTTGTATGCTAATTACAACTATTTGAAGAACCCGGAAAAGTATGCCGAATACTATAGCAAGTATGAAGACAGCCTGACAGATCAGTCTAAATCAGGAAAAGAATACATTGATTTTCTTGATACTGTGCTGAAAATGTTCCGTAACGTAAGCCGTATGTCGCATGAACAGCTTATGAGCAAAAGAAACGAAGCAAATGAAGCACAGGGTCAAACAGAAAAGACTTCCCGCTACTCGTACAAACTTGATACCAATACAGCTACCGGTGCAGAAATGCACTTGGCAGTTCCGCGTGAAAAAGGTGCATTGAGTGACAAGCAATATCGAGAGATACTTTCCATTGCAAGAAATCACGGCGGTTATTGGAACCGGTACAAACAAGCCTTCCACTTCAACACTAAAGAAGATGCTGAATCTTTTATTCAGGAAGAAGCAGACAAGGTATTAATGCGTGAAGGCCAAGGCTCCCAAACCGACGAATCTGTCTCTCTCGCAAACGATCCTGCATCCAGAATAGCAGGTGCGCCACGCAGAAGCAGAAAGCAGCAGGAAGAATATGCAGCACGCGAACGCAGAAGAATGGAGAATGCGGCCAATCGCATGGTTGAGAAGTTGGGACTTGACAATGTGGAAATCGTGACGGATGCTTCCACGCTGAAAGGAGACAAAGCAAAGGCAAAAGGATTCTATTCTCCAAGCACCGGAAAAATAACGATTGTGCTTCCCAACCACGTGAGTTCATTCGATGTTGAACAGACTATACTGCATGAAGCGGTTGCCCATTACGGCCTACGCCGATTGTTTGGCGATAACTTTGATACCTTCCTTGACAACGTGTATAACAATGCGTCTTCCGAAGTAAGAGAACGTATCAATGCGCTGGCAAATAAGTATAACGGAAATTACCGCACTGCGACCGAAGAATATCTTGCATCGCTGGCCGAAAAGACTGATTTTGAAAACGCGGTCAACAGCGGATGGTTCAACAAGATCAAGGCATTCTTCCTGAAGATGCTGTCAAAGGCTGGTATCAATATTCCGGAACTGACGGACAACGAACTTCGATACATTCTGTGGAGAAGCTATGAGAATCTGGCACACCCCGGCCATTATCGCAATGTGTTTGATACGGCTGCTGATGTGGCAAAACAAAATGAGTTGAAGGTGGGGAATTATGCTGAATCAAAATTAGCTCCGAATGTAGCGGCTGAAAACGATGTACTGTTCAGGACTTCTTCCGTGGAAGACCTGCTGGAAGACTGGCACATATACGTACCAAATGGCCCTAACATTCACTTAATAAACAACGAAGAAGATATAGACCGCCTTCCGTATGGTCGATTCACCAAAATAGAATTGAAAGAAAAACTGAATAACAAACGATGCACGGGCGGATATAGCAACCGAAACGGTGCCATCTTTTTATTCCCCGATCACATGTCCGGAGATACGGAAGAACTGGAGTTGACTCTTTGGCATGAGACTGCCCACTACGCAAGCCGACAATTGGGACTTGACGAACGGCTGAAGAATTCCTGCCTTGACTATATCAAAAACCGATATCCGGATATTTATAAAGAGATAACCAGCTATTACGACCGCAGCCGTTGGCCGGAAGAAGCCGTTGCCTATCTTTTTGAGAGAAAGATTAAGGAATTTGGTGCAAAGAAACTTCTTTCTTCTACCTTTGCGGGTGAAAGCGATATTGCAGAAACATTTACTAAACTTATAAACTTTATCAAAAATGGAAAAGGAAATACTCAATCTGGACGAAATTCCGGAAGTACCGGCAATGCAAGCGGAGAGAACGCTGAAGGAAGTACATTCCAAGGACGGAGAAATGACCTTCTGGATGAAAGAAGAAGAATCGAAGGAGGAGAAACCGAAACCGACATCTACGACGACCAAGAACTGAACATCGTCAACAAAGAGGTAGGATCGGCGCGCGAACAATACGAACGGACGCTGAAAACGGCAGCATTCAAGTTTACGGAAGCATGGCAGGATGATATGCTGGGGCTGAAAGAGGCACAAGATGCTATTGCAAAAGCGACAAACAGCCGCATTCTTGACTACGAGAATGCGTATATCGCCGAAAACGCAATGTCTTCTATCAGCTTGGCGGAAATGGATGCTTTCCGCAACTTGGTGTTGAAGCCTATACTGCAGGAAGTGAACAACCTGAAAAAGCAAGGTGCAGCCTACGCAGAAATAACCGACTACCTAATGCTGAAGCACGGCATTGAGCGAAACCGTGAAATGGCCGTAAGAGAAGCATTGTCGGGAGACAAGGAAACAATGCAGGAGAACATGGACCGGTGGAACGAGGAGAAGAAATCTGTGATCGAGTCGTCCGGTACATGGGAAGAAAAGCAACGCCAGCTTGATAAAATTGCTCTGACGTTTGGGGCCGAACTGAAAGATTACAGCGGTATGACAGATATTCTTAATGAATATGACAATATGGAGGAAAGAACCGAAGAAGCATACCGCATTGTAAACGAATTTGAAGAGGAATACGATACCAAAGCATTGTACGACCGCATTCACGCTGCCACCGATGCCACGCTGAAAAAGCAGGTGGAAAGCGGCCTTATGACCAAAGAAATGTATCAATCCATCAGCGACATGTACGAGTTCTATGTTCCTCTTCGCGGATGGGAAGAGAAGACGGCCGACGAAGTGTATGACTACCTGACAACCGAACATTCCTCGTTCAACGCGCCGGTGCGAAAAGCAAAAGGTCGTAAATCGAAAGCGGATGATCCGATTGCCAATATTGCCAATGTTGCCGAAAGCGGCATTGTGCAGGGAAACCGTAATCTGGTGAAACAGCGTTTCCTGACAATGGTGCAAAACCACCGCACGGACTTGGCCAGCGTCAGCAACCTGTGGGTGCAGGAAGTGGAAAGAGAGGATAAAAACGGAAACACTGTGAAGGAATGGGTGGCCGTATTCCCCGAAATTGCCAAAGACGCAACGCCGGAACAGGTTGAGCGCATTATGGAATCATTCAACAAGCGCATGGAGGAGAAGTCGAAACAAGAAGGCTCGAACGTGAAGCGTGCGTCCGACATGGTTAATATCCCTTATAAGATCCTGCCAAAAGACTTGAAAGAACATCAGGTCGTTGTGAAACGTGCCGGAAAGCCTTATGTGATAACCATCAACGGAAACCCGCGCGCCGCACAGGCTATCAACGGGCTTACCAACCCGAATGCGACCGAAAACCCGTTCATTAAGTTTGTCGAATCGGCCAACCGCTTCATGGCTGCCAACTTCACGCAGCGCAACCCGGCTTTCGTGGTGGCCAACATGGTGCGCGACGGTATCTATGCGAACACGTCCGTCTGGGTGAAAGAAGGTCCGCTGTATGCGGCTAAGTTCAACCGAAACTGGGCAAAGAGTGTAAAGGAAATGGCCGGACTTGTGGCAAGATACAAAGCAAACCGACTGGACCTGTCGAACCCAACCGACCGGATGTTCTACGACTTCATCCGAAATGGCGGCGAAACCGGCTACACGTTCATCAACAGCGTGGAGGATTACAAAGGTATCATCCAAAAGGAGATAAAACGAGCCAACCGGAAAACGCTTTCACCGATGAAGGCTGTCGATGTGCTGGGAAATGCGATGGACACCTTCGGACGATGGGCGGAAGATGCTTCCCGCTTCGCCGCTTACCGCACGTCGAGAGAGATGGGCCGCAGTGTTTCCCGCTCAATCAACGATGCCAAGGAGATTTCGGTCAACTTCAACCGAAAGGGTGCCGGTGCAAAAGCGGCCGGTAAATGGGAGAAAGGAAACCGCATCAATGCGATGCAGGCGTGGGCTTCGCAAATGGCCAGAGGCTTGTATATCTTCTGGAATGCCGGTGTGCAAGGTCTTACCAACTTCGGACGGATGGCGCGTCGCAATCCGGGTAAGTTTACGGCAATGGCTTCATCGTACCTGGTACTCGGAAGTCTTGCACCGCTTATCAACGAAGTGCTGTGCTCGGCACTTGGCGGCGACGACGACGATTCCAACTACTACAACCTGCCCGAATACGTTCGCCGGAACAACATCTGTCTGTACGTCGGCGGTAGCTGGCTTACTATCCCCCTGCCTATCGAGCTTCGCGCACTGTACGGCCTTGGCGAAATGACCTGCTCGTTCCTCACCGGAAAAGAGAAGTACAAGCCGGTGAAGGTGGCCGGGCAGATTTCTCAAATTCTGCCTATCGACTTCCTCGAAGGATCGGGCGGCCTGAATGCGTTTGTCCCCAGCTACGTAAAACCTGCTGTCGAAGTGTATAACAACGAGTCGTGGACCGGCATTCCTATTTATAGAGAAAATGCTTTCAACAAGGACATGCCGAACTGGACGAAGTCGTACAAATCTACATCGCCGGAACTGATCGAGCTGTCAGAGCAGATAAACAGCTTCACCGGAGGCACAAAATATCGAAAAGGCTCGGTTGACATCAATCCAGCCGCAATCGAATACCTTTTCAAGAGCTATTTGGGCGGTGTCGCCACTACGATTGATCAGGTAAAGAAAACAGCCATGATGCCTTTCAACGAAGACATGCAGGACTGGAGAAACGTCGTTATCGCCAACCGCTTCCTGAAGAACGCCGACGAACGGAGCACCCAGAAGCGCATCAACAACGAATATTTCGAGAACAAAGAAGAGTTCGACAAAGTGCGCCAAGAGTTCAACGGCTATCGGAAAGAACTGTCAAGGCTCAATCCGAACATGGAAGAGTTTGCCAAGTACAGGGTGCTTATGGACGAACTGATAAAGAGCGACCGTTTCCGGAAGTATCAGGAGTTTCATGCGATGGACAAGGAACTGAACAGGATGTTCGAAGCATTCAAGGAGAACGGCAGCGAAGAGTTGGAAGAACAGATGTATCTAAAAAAAGAAGCCATGAACGAAGTGGCAAGAAGTAAGTAATGGTAAAAACAACATACATACCAATACACGCCCCACCAAGTTAATACTTTGGTGCCTTCAAGTTAATACTTTGGTTCGACCAAAGTAGCCACTTGGATGCTCCAAAGTAGCCACTTGGTAAAACGAAAGTATTGTATTCTGATTATCAAGTAGTTACGAAAAATCAGAAAATTAAGAAGTTTGTTTACAATCCTTTCATCCATTTCTTCCCTTGTTTTGTATTTATCCAAAAAGCGATGCATATTCCAATGACACTCATGGCAGAGAACAATATTATTAAAGCGTCCATATCGTTATGATTTAATTATTTTATATCCTATATATGCAAATATGTAGGTTGCAAAAGAACCTATTCCTATCAAAATCCAATAATCAGTGTTTTTGTGGTCAACAACCACAGAAGCCAAACTACCAATTACAAGTGCTGCAAATGCCAGCTTTGACAAGTCGTAGAAAAATTTACCAAGCGTCTCGCGACTTGTCTTTTCCTTTTCTTTGGTTTCTTTCCTTTCTTCTTGTCTTTCACTCCAGTTTCCCATTGTTTCTTAATCTGAGTTTTAGGTAAGCTTTCTTTTGCAAAAATACTTAATAATAACGGAAATCCAAATGTTTCACGCAAATAACACAAATGAAGAATATGTGTAATGCAGAGTTATAAGCTCGATTCGTTCGGCGTATAACCGTCTCCTTGCGTATGTGTGTGCTCCTCTTTCACGAGCGACGGCATGGGCATTTCGCTGGAGACGATGGCACCGATCATGTCGGTCATTAGAATGTCGTCGTGGTTGCCTCGCCCGGCAATGTTTCCGTAACTTCCGTCCGGCCGCTGCTCGTAGATGGCAGCCTCCTTGTACATGCGGTCGTCGGGGTCGATGAATTGGTCGTCCTCGAACTCCACGATGAAGTTGTCCACCATGTCCTGCTTGGTCTTCTTGTTGGTCTGATAGCCTATCTTTGTCAGGATGCCGTTGCGGATGTCTTCGGGGTCAGTGGCCGGTCGCATGTACAGATTCTTGTAGATGTCCTCCACCTTTTTCAGGATGCCGCGGATATGGTCGCCCTGCTCCACAAATTCGCTTGCCTCGGCTTTCTTCTTGTCGAAGGTGTTGCTCTCGAACACCAGTTTGGCATTCTTGTAGTATCGTGCTATCTTCACGGCCTTGTATGCCAGAAAGTCGTAACGGATGTGCCCGTGCCAACGGGCCACGACTTCCAGCTTACCTCCAAATATCAGCGGAAAACGGTTGAGCACCGTAATGCAGGACGGGTCGGACTGCGCACTTCGTCCGCCGACATCGACAATGACAAGGTACTGATTCAGCGTGTTCAGTTTGTCGGGGTGCTTCCAGATGCGAAGGTTTCCGTTCTCCTCGTCGGGCACCAGCGATATTTTCTTTGTCTTTTCCGATTGCGATATGTCGCCGCGGAACACGTAATGACGCACGTATTTTTCGCGAAGTGTCTCTATCAGATACAGGTTGAAGACGCGGTTTCCTGAGAACTTGAAACATTCCACGTCGTCGCTCGGTGCTTCGGATGCCATGCTGGCGTGGTCGTGGAAAGATTTCCGCTTGGCAATGTACCACTTGATGTGCTCCAGCGTTGCCCCTTTCAGCCAAAGGCCGTACAGGTATTGGCCGGACTCTTCCGTCTCGGACGGTGCCACCTGTACGTCTTTGTTCTTCACCAGCCACTCGGCAAACTCTCTGCGTTCGCGAGCAGATTCGAACTGCAACATGTCGTTCTCAATGTAGAAGAACGGTATGAAGATGGCCCGTCTTGACGATTTTCCCTCTTTGGCAAGCTGATATTCATCGTAGAAGTAACCGCTCATGCCGTTGGCCGTTGATTCGGAAACTTCGATGGTTAGTGCTTCTTCCAGAATGTTCGAGTCGATGTTGGTGATTACCTGCTCGGCCGATTTCCCGTCCGTAGTCTTCCAGTAGGCCACCTCCGAAAAGTGCGCCATGGCATAGTCCTGTCCTCGGGTGCTCTCGAAGTTCTCGTACGATGCAACGGTGGTCACGTTGTTGCGCACCGTCTTTCCCGAACCGTCCGCAATAATATAGTCCGATGCAGACTTTTCGTAAGGCCGGAACTCCAGCTTATCCACACCGAACATAAAGCCGGGTATGCGGTCCAGCACCTTCTTGTACATAGCCTTGATACGTTTGGCCGTATCCTTTGTCTGCGCCACAATGACCGAATACCATCCTTCTTTCACAAACAACTGAACCCAGGCAATGTAAAGCTGAACCAACGTAGATCCTCCCCACTGACGGGCTTTCAGCAGAATGATACGTATCGGCACGCCGGCAATGCGCATTTTCTCCAGCTCCTCCAACACGATAAGCTGTGCATAGTTCAGGATAAAAGAAACCCTCAGCCCCTCCTTCTTCGATTTAATCTCGAATATCGTGCAAAATGCAAACGCCGGGTCACGGGAAACGCGGGCAATAAACAGCTCGTTGATTACGTCCTCTTCCGTGATGATTACTCCATACTCCTCGTTGAATGACTTTACGTATGCCTCAATCGAACCTGCGCTGATAACCTCCTGATACAGCTCGTTCTGATAAACTTCATCCGTCAGCCATTGCACCCGTATCGGATATCCTTCGATTGTGACCTTGTGAACATGCCCGAATATGCCACGTCCGCTATACTGGTCGTGCGTCCCGAATATCTTCTTCAGTCGAAGTTCGTTCTCTTTCAGGATAGCCTTAGCTTCTTCTGTGTATGGAGATATAGTGTAACGTGCCATAAATGAAATACGCAATAAAAAACGAAATGAGATGTATCTTCCAGTTGAACACCGGGATAAAGGCCATCGCCAGATTGGCTATTAACAGAAACCGAAAGCTGAGTTTGTGGCTGTAGTACCGGCGTGCATAGCAAGCCATCAGGAACCCGGAAAGCCCGCATGTGGGCAAATCCATCTGTGCAAACGGTATCATTCCGGCCAGTACCGAAGATATGTATGCAATGACACACGTCTTCACCCTCGGCTTAAACTGATACAGTCCTATAATGTTTACAGCAAAATGGAAGATATTAGCATGAGAAAAAATGTATAACAGATATGATATTATATCAGAATTGATATGAGAAATCGAATGTCTGAAAAGTAATTGGGAAGTGACGCAAATAATTGTAATAAAGAGAGATGGAATAAGTCTTTTAAAATTACTGTTCATTATGTTTCCTCTCTCTGTTCATCTTTGAAATAATTGCCAGTGCCCGATGATAAGAAATGTAGAACTCAGGAGCGTCTTTCTGTATGGCAAACGACGTTATAAAATAAGTAGAACACCCTTTAAATTCCGGCTTCTTCTCCAGTATCTTATAAACCTCGTAAATAGAAAGTATCATATTCTTTTTCAGCTCGTTTACGCTTTTTATAGGAAGACCCTTCTTTAGCTTGATAATATACCTGCAAGCCTGTAGTGTGCTGATCCAGTATCGCGATGAATGCGAAACAGTAGCTTCTATTATTGCCTGCTGGTGCGAACGTACTTCCGGTTTTCTGAATGCGTTCCGGTAAGCTTCGTAAAGCTCTTTATTCCTGCATGTAATCAATTCGTTCTCAACCATAAAACATCATTTATCTATTATTCTGCGAATATACAAAATAGATTGTTTGTTTTGATAATAAGTAAACCGTTTATAGTAAATATAATTATTAAAATATCAGTACCAGATTAGTATATCCTTTTTCTTTGTGGAGAACTTAATTTCGTGTACATGATGGAAAAAACCGAAAAATCAAAAAAAGATACGTTTAGAGAACGTTTTCAAAGCCGTTATCCAAATGTGAATGTTGACGACGAAGAAGCGTACTATGGTGCCGCCAACGAACTGATGGACAATTACGAAAGCTTTGAAACAAACTCAAATAACATGCGCGAACGCATGATGAAAAGCCCCGTATTTGCCGAAATGATTGTTGCAGCCGGTAAGCAGGACGACTTCGACCCGGTTGTATGGATGGTAGCCAACAAAGGACTTGACCTTCAGGCATTGCAGGACGATCCGGAGTATTCGCAAAAGCTGGCCGATGCGCACAATACTTATCTTGAAAAACGGGCCAAACAGGATGAAATTGAAAAGCAAATGTCGGAGAACATGCCGGCAAGCATCGAAGCAATCCGTGCCAAAGCTGCCGAAATGAATCTGACAGACGAACAGGCTGAAAAAGTAATCGGCCAAATGTATCAGGTGATGGACGACCTGATTGTTGGTAAGATTGATCCTTCCATGTTTGAGCTGATGGCAAAAGGCATGAATTTCGATACAGCCGTACAGGATGCCAAAGCTGAAGGAATTGCCGAAGGTTTGGGTACCAAGATTGATGATAAACTGGTTGACCTGAACAAGAAAAGAGAACGTGTAGGTGGTTCGCAACGCCCGACACGAGAGAGAAAACAGGAAAATGACGTTAAAAACCCATTCTTGGCTTGATATGAAAAAGAAAGGTAAGACAATCTGCATAGACTTCGACGGAGTGCTGAGTGACTACTCCAGCGGTTATCAAGGCGAAGATGTCTTTGGCGACATGATCAAGGGTGCAGACTCGGCAACTCAGATCTTGAAAGAAAAAGGATGGACTGTTATCATCTACACTACACGTCCAGTAACCGATGCGTTAAAAAAGTGGCTTGAAGACAATAAGATTTCATACGACTACATCAACGAAAACCCTGATCAACCAAAAGATTCAGAAGGAAGTAAACTGATGGCTGACATCTATTTGGACGACCGCGGTATGAGGTTTAACGGAGACTGGGACTGGACTATTCGCGACATAGCGTCGTTTATGCCGTGGGAAAAGAAAGAAAACGAAGAAACCAAAAAGCAGAAAATGAAGCAGGCCTACGAAGAAGAAGTAAAATGGATGAAAAAGAACAATCCGTTTGTGGCCGACATCTAAAAGACTTAGTATTAATTAAATAAAGAATGATTTATGAAAGATTTGAAAATTGACAAAGCGTTTTTAGGCAAACTGTTGCTGATGTTGTTTGCTATTTTTGCAGGTGGCGGTATGGCTATGGCATTAGATTTAGGTGAAAGTGGAAGTGATACAGACCCGAATGCAGGAACACCGCTTGCAGGTGCTACTCTTGACGAACCCGGCAAAGGTATTGACCAGCAAGGAGGTGCCGGTACCGGTTCGGCAATTACTCAGGCTGAACTTGCGGAAAACAAGATTGAAGATTACGTGAGTAAGTTCAAGGCATTTAAATATCCGATGCACACCGACTTCATCCGTATGGCCAAGCAAGTTGGTGTAAGAACAAAAGAGCCTGACCACTACGTTATCGGTGAAGCCATTATGGACTGTGAAGTCAAGTCCAAACTGACCAACTCTACGGATAAAAACGAAAGCGTTGTTCTTCCTTTGTACAAGAACGACCAAAAGCTTTTTGTGGAAAACGCAACCATTCTTGTTGACGGAGTAACAGGCTATGATGAAAAAAGCGTTGCCGACGGCACTCCTCTTGTCCTTATTGTAGATAGTGTTGATTCTTCCGGCGTAACTGTTTCAGCCATCAACGGACCGTTGAATAGCGGAAACATGTACGTACCCGACATTGAAGCAGGTACAACGCTGCATATCATGGCTCCAGCCATGAGCGAAAGCGAAGTGGAAGTTGCGCCTGATGCTGCATATCCGGTCAAAGAGACATGCTACTTGCAGAAGAAAGTCTGTGCTATCACTTGGACAGAATTCTTCGAACGCATCAATAAGAAGGCAAACTGGAATGTTCAAGATATGAAAGACTGGATTCTTTCCAATTTCCGAAAGAAGTGTACGCGATCTATGCTTATCAGTGCGCCGAGCAAACGTACCAAGTACAACAAAAAGACCGGCAACGAATATCAGTACACACAGAAAGGAGTTCTTCGCCAGATCCGTTTGGGTTATCAGATTGGACCTACTCTTCAATATGCTGACCTTATCGGTATCACCCGCATGTTCTTCGGAAAGTACAGCACTGTAAATGAAGTGGATGCCTATTGCGGTACTAAGTTCATCGAAAAGCTGCTGAACATTGACTTTACCAAGCACAAGGAAATCACCTTTACCAAAAAGCAAGAAATCGGCATTGACATTTCCGCTTTCGGAAGCACATTTGGAACCATCAACTTTAAGGTGGAACATGTGCTTGACGAACTTGGCTATGAAGAGTGCGCTGTTATCTTCCCGATGAAGGATGCCAAACGCTACTACTATCAGAAAGGAAAGACTGTCAGCGTTGACCACGAAAAAGGAGAAGGCGGCGAAGTTCGCGAAGCAAAGTCACAGTATTATATTCAAGATGACTGCTTGATGCTGACCGGTTATCAATCAATGATTGTAGGCCCCGAGTCATTGGTTGCCGGATATAAACTCTCTGCTCTCGATGCAATCGTTACAAGCGTTGCAGCATTCAGTGAAGTTTCTGAACCGACAGACGGTCAGGTAGTATATCTGAAAAAGGCCGACGAAACTCATGCAGTAGGTTTGTACGTGTACGACGGAACCGAATCGGAATGGGGACCGTATCGCGGTGAAATCAACGTATAACATTCATTCCGTTTCTATAATATTGGCGGGGAGGAAAGGATAATCCTCGTTTCCCCGCCATTTTTCATTCACAGAAAAAAGACTAAACATGAAGAAAAAGAAGATATACGAGTTGGTGAATATGGATGCCTGCCGGATGACCATCGTTTACTGTGGCGTTACGATTCATGCTGAATTCCGCAACGGAAATCACATGAACAGAAGAAAGGCTTCGTTGATCACCACTAACCCGTTTGTGCAAGATGCGCTGGAGAAAGACCCGCGTTTCGGTAAGAGCTACAAACTTGCTGCGACTTACGAAATTGACGAAAAACCTTCTAAACCGGAAATTGAAAGTAAGCCTGCAAGAGGAAGTAAAGGCAGCAAGAAAGCATCTGAGCAGCAGAAAACCGAAAACAAAGAGAAAGAAATGCAAGACGTTGAAAGCGTTAAAACCATGAACGACGTTATTGACTACTTCGTTTCAAAAGGAGAAGTAATCGGTAATCCAGATCAGATTGATGCGCTGAAAGAGAAATATCACGTTAATTTCCCGAACCTGAAACTGTAAGGACATGTACAAGAGTGTGGACGACATTGTGGAAGAAGTGAAGATCTGCATTGATGAAATCGGACCTAACGACAGCGAAATGATTGGCTCCCAAGACAACATGGACATGTCGCTTATCATCCGTTCAAAAATCATCGACGCGCTTCGCTATGTCAACGGAAACGCAGACCCAGGCATGCTTACTCCCGATATGGTTATTGATAAAGCTGACACATCGGTTAGCATAGACGAAGATATGGTAGGCCACGTTGTACTTCCCGATAACTTCATGCGCTTGTGCTATGCCCGCTTTGCATCGTGGATAATGTTTCTTTCAGAACCTATCTACTGGGACGATCCGGAGTATTCCATGTTGAAAGACCCATACGCAACAGGAACTCCGGAACGCCCGAAACTGGCCATGGTCCCCTACCCTAAACGGACTATCGAACTATACAAGGCAAAGGATAGAAACGATAGCATACAGGTAGGAATCATGACCGAGCCATCTATCATAAACGAAGATGGCGAAGAGAAAGTATCTGTCAGCGACCGGCTTGTTCAGGCACTTGTGTACTACATAGCCGGACTGACGTTACTTACTTACAAAGACGAACACGCCGACAGCATGTTCAATCAGGCATTGGTGCTGATGGGTATTTCGCCCACCGCACAACAAAATTCATAATAAGACAGACTATGCTTACCATTTACAAAGACAGACTTATTCATATTGAATGGACGATATACAAAGGAACATCCAGCGTACGGGAAGACTTTACCCGTGCATTGGTAAAGTGTTTCCTGATAGGGCCTCGCGAAAAATACTTGGTGAATGCCACTGCCCAAAGTGGAACTTTATACATAGAGTTACCGCAAGGACTTGAAGAAGGATCGTATTCCATCGAAGCCATCTACGTAAAAAATCAAGGCAACCTTACACCGCGTTGCGAGCCTTTATCTCCGTGTAATGCGCCGGACTACCGCCGCACTCCATATCCTCCATTCAAACCGCACGATGCACGCTATAACGACCGCTGCATTATGCGCAGCCGTCGCGACTGTCTGTTTGCTATCACCGAATACGAGCAGGAAGAAGAAGGTGTACATACCGCAAGCAGCGGAGAAGTTACATTGCGCTTCAGTACGTCTACTTCTTCATACGGGTATGATGGTCTGTCTGCATACGAAATTGCTGTGATGCGGGGGGATTTTAATGGAAGTGAAGGTGAATGGCTTATGTCATTGCGAAGTCCCATACGCATGTCTGTAATTTCTCAAAACGATTACAACAGTTTAAAAGAAGCTGAGATGCTTCACAAATATACATTTTACGTTATCCCTGATTCCGCAGAAGAAAAGGTTTCTAAAATGTATATTGGTAAATTAGAATTTCCGTTATGTTCATCTGGTACAGATCCCGAACCTGAAGTATACATACTTTATGGAACCATTCTTGACGAAATCACAGATTTCTCTCAAATCACACTTGAAATGATTGAATCTTCAACCAACCATATTGTTAAAATGAAACCACAAACTTTGACAAAAACATCTTTAGGAGTATTAGATGCAGGAAGCAAAGTTATCGTATTGATCCCTAACGGATATAATTACGTGGCAACAAAAGATAACGGTATAGGAGGAAAAGTCCCGTTTGACGAAAGCATTATGGGAGCAAACGGACAATCTATCATTTTAGGAAGCAATACCTATAAAATGTATGGTGAATTTATGACTATACGAGGAGAACTCTTTATTTACAATGACTAA
>ENA-UOJS01000881-UOJS01000881.1-human-gut-metagenome-genome-assembly--contig:-C74-NODE-881-length-28502-cov-11.143600_pt1 | contig 28502 bp, 24 predicted proteins | sample MGYA00242355_ERZ723902 | MGnify/ENA metagenome assembly ERZ723902
TCGACAAGCTCCTCTACGGCGGCTACTCGACCATTTCCCTCGGCTACGCGGGACTGTATGAGTGCGTCAAGTACATGACCGGCAAGTCTCACACCGACCCCTCGGCCACGCCGTTCGCGCTCGAGGTGATGCAGCATATGAACGACGCCTGCAAGACGTGGAAGCAGATGCACAACATCGACTTCAGCCTTTACGGCACGCCGCTGGAGTCCACGACGTACAAGTTTGCCAAGTGCCTGCAAAAGCGCTTCGGCATCATTCCCGGCGTCACGGACAAGGGCTACATCACCAACAGCTACCACATCCACGTGACGGAGAATATCGATGCGTTCAGCAAGCTGGCCTTCGAGTCAAAGTTCCAGGCGCTGTCGCCCGGCGGCGCGATCAGCTACGTCGAAGTGCCGAACATGCAGAACAACATCCCGGCCGTGCTCGAGGTCATGAAGTTTATCTATGACAACATTATGTACGCCGAGCTCAACACCAAGAGCGACTACTGTCAGGTCTGCGGCTACGACGGCGAGATCGAAATCGTCGAGCACGACGGCAAGCTCATCTGGCGCTGCCCGAACTGCGGCAACACGGATCAGGACAAGATGAACGTGGCCCGCCGTACCTGCGGCTATATCGGCACCCAGTTCTGGAACCAGGGCCGCACGCAGGAGATCAAGGAGCGCGTGCTGCATCTGTAACACGCGAAATCAAAAATAACCGGCGGGCGTGTCCATATGGCGCGCCCGCTGTCTGCGAGGAATTGCTATTATGTATTATGGGGAGATCAAAACCTGCGACATTGCCAACGGCGTCGGCGTGCGCGTGACGCTGTTCGTCTCCGGCTGCACGAACCACTGCTACAACTGCTTTCAGCCGCAGACGTGGGATTTTCACTACGGCAAGCCGTTTGACGCGGCGGCAGAGCAGGTGATTTTTGCCGAGCTGGAAAAGCCCTTCATCCGCGGCCTGACGCTGCTCGGCGGCGATCCGTTCGAGCCGGAAAACCAGCGTGCGCTCGTGCCGTTTCTGCGCCGGGTGCGCGCACGGTTCCCGGAAAAGGACATCTGGGCGTATTCGGGCTTCACGCTCGACAAGGAGCTCACCGTTGACGGCGCGCACCCGCGCTGCGAGGTCACGGACGAGATGCTCTCGCTCATCGACATCCTTGTTGACGGACGCTATGTGGACGCGCAGCGCAACATCAGTCTGCGCTTTCGCGGCTCGGAAAACCAGCGCATCATTGACATGGACCGGACCCGCGCGGCGGGCCGCATCGTACTCTGGGAGGGTATGAACGGATGGAAGTAAAGATTCAGAAACTGCGCCCCGGCGCCGTGACGCCCCGCCGCGGCAGTGCGGACGCCGCCGGCTACGATCTCTATGCCTGCCCGGCGGACGGGCAGAGCGTCACCATCGCGCCGCACGCGACGGCCATGATCGGCACGGGGCTCGCCCTCGCCATCCCGGCAGGGTATTTCGGCGGCGTGTTCGCGCGCAGCGGGCTGGCCTCCAGGCAGGGGCTGCGCCCGGCCAACTGCGTCGGTGTGATTGACGCAGACTACCGCGGCGAGTGCACTGTCGCGCTGCACAATGACACGGACGAGCCGCGCACCGTCGCGCCCGGCGACCGCATCGCCCAGCTCGTGATCCTGCCGTTTCTCGCGGCGGAATTTTCGGACGCCGACACGCTCGACGAAACTGACCGCGGCGCGGGCGGCTTTGGCAGCACCGGCCGGTAAACAGAACAGGAAAGCCCGATCCCCGGAGCAGCGCTCCGGGGATCGGGCTTCTTTTATGTTCAGCGGTCGGCAGCGAACACGGGCGAGAACTCATCGAGCCGCTCGGAGGTGTAGCGCCGGGTATTGTCCTCGCACACGGGCAGCATCTGCTGCGTGAAGGCGGCGCAGCGCGCCCACTCATCCGTCACCTTGTCGCTGTGCGCGGTGTTCAGGTCGTAGTGCGCCGCGAGATAGTCGGCGAGGTAGGGCGTGAACTTCTCCGCGCCGAAGACGTTCAGGTGCTCGGCGTTGGCGAAGTCGCTCAGCAGGTCGAGGCCGATGGCGTCTATCTGCGTGTCGAAATTCACGAAGTCGTAGCCGTACTCCTGCACGACGGATTCAAGCTTTGCAAACACGGCATCATAATTTTCAATGACGGTGCGGTGCGGGAAGCGGGCAAAGAGCACGTTTTGAATACCAAGCTTCTTTGCTGTCTCGCAGAACGTGCGCAGCGACTGCTCGTTGAACGCGTCGAGCGCCTGCTGGCGGACGGGGATCTCATCCGTTTCCGTGAGGAACATGGAGATGGACAAAAACGGCTTGGTGTACGAGTAGCCCACGCTGCGGGCCTGCTGCTGCAGGGAGAGCGAGCGGCGGATGTCGCCGGCGCACTTCCAGAACGTGTGGTATTTGAGCAGCGGGAAGTAGTACGTCGAGCGCTTCTCGGCCGGGATGCACGTGCGGATGGTGTCGAGCTTGTTGGCCGACAGTGGGATTGTGTCGATCCATTTGCGCAGCGCGGCGTGCGAAAACTCGTCGCGCTCTTCTGCGGTGTACAAAAAGCCGTTGACCTCCACGACGTAGACACCGGGGTCCTGCCGCTTGGCGGCCTCACGCAGCATGGAGGGGTACATGGTCCCCTGTGCGGCCGACACGGCCAGCGGATAGCTCGTAAAGCCCGCGTGCTGCCACGCCAGCGGCGCGCAGTAGTCCGTGAACGTCTCGCTCGCGCCGAGGATCATGACATCGAGCGAGTTTTTCGGCTCGAGGTAGAAGCTGTGGATATACTGCTGCTCGGTGGCGTCGTTCACGGCCAGCAGCCGGGAGAGCGCGCCGTAGAGCAGCGCCGCCACGAGCAGAAACGCGATGACGCGCACGACGGTTTTGGTTTTGGAACGGTTTTGTTTCATAACGTCCTCGAAGATACAGGGTCAGCGGTAGGCTGAAAATTCCGGTGAGAATTCGTTGTAGTTTCCGCCGTCGCCCGGTGTTTTCTGTTTGCAGATAGGCAGCATGTGCGCCACAAATTCCGCGCAGCGCGCCCATTCGGCGGTCACCTTGTCGCTGTGCGCGGCAGTCAGGTCATATTGCTCGGAGAGATACTGCCCGAACCATGCGGTGAACTTCTCCATGCCGAACACGTTCATGTGTTCGTTGTCGCAGAAGTCGCCGTCCAGCTCCAGACCGATGCTGTCCATCTGCTCGTCGCAGTTGAGAAAGCCATAGCCATATTCGCTTACAATGTCTGCAAGCCGCGAAAGGACGGAGGGGTCGCTGAGCACCGTGCGGTGCGGAAAGCGCACGAAGAGCACATTCTCTACCCCGAGCTGTTTGGCCCGCTCGCAGAAATCGCGCAGCGTCTGCTCATTTTCCGCGCTCAGCTCCAGAGATTTGACCTGACGCTCGCCGGTCTCCACTTTCGGGATGACCTCAAAGGATTTGGTCAGCGAATAGCCGGTCCGGCGCATGGCCAGCTGATCTTTGGCAGCCCCGCCCCAGACGTCCGGCTCGATCCAGGTGTCATGGTACTTTTCCATGCGGAAAAAATAGGACGACTGCTGGTCTTTCGGCACGCAGTCTGTGATTGTCTGCACCTTGTTGCGTGACATCGGGATGTTATCGAGCCATTTGTGCAGGCCGGTGTCCGTTTCGTCCTGATTGAAGTCGTACAAAAAGCCGTTGATCTCCACGACGACGACCTTTGGCGTTTGCCGGCGCATGGTTTCGGTGAGCATGGAGTCATACAGGCATGACGGCATGCTCGACACGGCCAGCGGATAGCTCGTAAAGCCATACTGCTGCCACGCCAGCGGAGAGCTGAAGCCGGTGTAGAGCTCGCTCGCACCGAGCATGACGACGTCGAGCGAATCCTGCGGTTCCAGATAAAAGCCGCGGATATGGCGCATATCCCACGTGTTGTTCACGCTCAGCACATTGGCCGCGGCGCTGTAGAGCAGCACGACAATGAGCAGAAAGATGACGGCACGCAGGGCGCGTTTTTGAGGCTTGGAACGTTGCTGCATAGGCTTTGCGCTTTCTGTGCCGGGGCGGCACGGTTGGATCATCGGGTCAGCGGCAGGCATCAAACGCCGCCGAAAACTCGTTGAGGGTCTGTTTGGTGTTGTCCGCCGCCTGCTGTTGGCAGGTGGGCAGGATCTGCGCCATGAAATCGGCGCAGCGCTGCCACTCGGCGGTGACGGTCTCGCTGTGCGCAGTCGTCAGGTCATAGTGTTCCGAGAGATATTGCCCGAACCAGGCGGTGAACGTCTCCATGCCGATGGCGTTGAGGTGGTCGGAGTCCATGAAATCGGCGCAGCGGTCGAGCCCGATCGTGTCGAACGCGTCGTGCAGGTCGAGCAGCTCATAGCCATAGTCGCCGACCACAGCCGCTACGTCGGCGAACACGTTCGGGTCGGTCGTCTGCGTGCGGTGCGGCATGCGCAGAAAGAGCACGTTTGCGCCGAGTGAGCGCGCCTGCGCGCAGAAATCGCGCAGGTACTGCGCGTTCGCGCCGCTGAGCGTCAGCGGCCGGATGTCCGGCTCGTCGGCGTCCGTGAGCGACTGGCCGATGGCCTCAAAGCTCTTCGTGAGCGAGTAGCCGGTCTTGTCCATCGCGCGCAGACGCTGCTGCACCGGCAGCCACGTGTCCGGCTGGTACCAGTTGGCATGGTATTTTGCGATGTTGAAGTAAAACGAGGTCTGCAGCTCCGCAGGCACGCAGGTGCGGATGGTCTCGATCTTATTGCGCGACCAGGGCATATTGTCGAGCCACTTGCGGAGGTTGGCCTCGAGCTTTTCGGGGTCCTCGTCCGTGAGGAAGCCGTCGATATCCACGACGATGAGCTTCGGGTGCTGGCGGTTCACCGCCTCCGTGAGCAGGGAGCCGTAGAGCCGGGCGGGGATGTTCGACACGGCCAGCGGATAGCTTGTAAAGCCATAGTCCCGCCACGCGAGCGGGGCGCTGTAGCCCGTGTAGAGCTGGCTCGCACCGATGAGCACCACGTCGAGGCTGTCCTCCGGCTCGAGGAAGAAGCCGTGCACGTGGCGCATGTCCCACTCGTTGTTCACAACGAAGGCCGGCGAAATGAGCCCGATGCCCAGCACGGCGATGAGCACGAAAATGACCGCGCGCAGCGCCATGCGGGTCCTGGAGATGCGTCCGCTTCCCATGGCTTAAAACTGCATGTACACGAACTCGGACGCCTGCACGCCCGGGCCGTAAACGCCCATGAGTACGACGGCGAAGATGCCGCCGAGCAGCACGACCCAGCGCAGGGCGAGGCGCTTCTCGTCGAGGATCTCGCGGATGGTGCGCTGCGAGCGCTCCTGAATGACGGAGGCGACGAAGATCACGATCGTGCCGAACAGCAGCACGGCCCAGTCATACTTCGTCAGCGGCAGAGCCTCGAGCACGGCACTCGGCCGCAGCTGCGACAGGTGCAGGTCGGTCACGGATTTGGCCATCATGCCCATGGCGGCGCGGAAGCCGTCGGCAATGTCAAAGTAATAGCCGATGAGCACGACCACGAACGTGCGCAGCATGGAAAACACCTGATACCACGCGCTCTTGCGCTCGATGTGCAATCCGGCGACGACCTTGTCCGACACCGGCTGCAGCAGCGTGGACACGAGGATGACCATGCCGTTCCAGAAGCCGAAGGCGACGTACTTCCAGCTCGCGCCGTGCCAGATGCCGATGACGAGGAACGTGATGAGCGAGGCCACGGCCGTCGGCAGGACCTTGCCGATGTGGTTGCCGAGGTGCTGCTTGGCGTGGCGGCCCCAGTTGAGGAATGCTTTCGAGATCGACAGCGGGTAAAACAGGTAGTTGCGCAGCCAGTCGCCGAGGGAGATGTGCCAGCGGTGCCAGTACTCGGTGAGCGTGCGCGAGAAGTACGGCCGGCGGAAGTTTTCGCCCATGGTGATGCCGAACATCTGCGCCACGCCGCGCGAAATGTCGATGCCGCCGGAGAAGTCGGCATACAGCTGCAGCGCGTACACGAGCGCGGCCAGCAGCACGTAGGTGCCGGCGTAGTCGGTGTACGCCCCGGCGACGGTGTGGATCATGCCCACGGCGCGGTCGGCGATGACGAGCTTCTTGAAAAAGCCCCACAGGATCAGCTCCGCACCGTAGCGGATGTTGTCAAAGTTATATTTGTGCTCGTCGTAGAGCTGGTGCGCCAGCTGGTCGTACACGCCGATCGGGCCCTGAATGATCTGCGGGAAGAAGGACACGAACAGCGCGAGCTTGCCGACGTTGCGCTCGGCGGGGACCTTCTCGCGATAGACGTCCAGCACATAGCCCATGGACTGGAACGTGTAAAACGAGATGCCCAGCGGCAGCAGCAGCCCGATGTGGCCGAGCGAGACCGTCAGCCCTATGGACGCGAAGAGCGCCTCCATGGACTCGGCAAAGAAGTTATAGTATTTCAGCACGGCAAGAATGCCGAAGTTGAACACCAGAATGCCGATCATGAGCGCCTTGCGGCGGGACTTGCAGCGCTTTTTGTACGCCTTGCGTTCCTCGCGCTCCCAGTCCTGCTTGTGCGCGGCGACGGTCTGCTCCATGCGCGCGGTCATGGCGTCCATGCCGCGGGCGCCAAAGTAGGTCGTGAGCGTCGTGATGACGATAAAGCCCATGTACCGCAGGCACACGAACGCGTAAAACGCGTAGCTGCCGATGAGCAGCACTACCCACTGGAACCGCTTCGGTACCAGGTAGTACAGCACCAGCAGCGCGAGCACCAGCAGATAAAACGACAGCGATGTCAGAGTCATTTTCCGTCCTCCAGCGTCTGGCAGGTGTTGAGCACGTCGGTCGCGAACCGGTCGCGCACGAGCGTGAAGGCCCCGTCGCGGTACAGCGCCACGCGCGGCATGTCACGCGACAGGAACACGGACACGCCCTCCGTCACGGAGTACGCGCCGCAGCGGCCGAGGGCGATCACGTCGCCCACGCACAGGGGCGGCAGCTGCGCCTCGCGCACCAGCACGTCCGCCGTTGTGCACAGGCTGCCGCAGAGCATCCACGGCCCGGTGGCGTCCGCGCTCTCGCGCAGGAGCGTCAGCGGCGGGACCTGCATGCCCATGAGCTGGCCGTCATACTTGACCTGGTGCATGCCGCCGTCGCACACGGCGTAGTTCACGCCGAGGTTGCACTTGGCATCCGCCACGCCGGTGAGGAACGTCCCGCACGGCGCTGCGAAAAAGCGGCCCATCTCGATCGTGAGCGGGTACTTTTCGCCGAAGGCGCGGATGTGCGCCGCCGCCGCGTCGAGCAGCGCGCAGTCGCGCACCTCGGCGTCCTCGCGGAAGCACTCGGCGTTCAGCCCGGGGCCGTATTCCACGTGCTGCGCCGTGAAGCCGTATTGCTCGTGCAGCATCGTGAGGTACTCGTCCAGATGCGCGAGCTCCTTTGCGATCACGGCGTCCTTGCGCTTTTGCGTGCCGGAAAAGTAGTGGATGCCCACGATCGTCACGTTCGGGAACTCCGCGCGCCGGGCGACGAGCTCCGCCAGCGCGTCGGGGTCCATGCCGAACTGGCTGCCGGCGGTCAGGCGCGGCAGCACGCGGACGTGCTTTCCCTGCGCGGCCGCGGCGGCGCAGATGAGCTCAAAGTGCAGCGTGCTCTCGGCCGTGAGCAGGTCTGCCCCCAGCGCGACGGCGCGCGCGACATCGTCCGCGCCCTTGTTCACACCGGAGTACAGGATGCGCTCCGGCGGGATGCCGAGCCTTTCGCAGATCGTCAGCTCGCCGGGGGAGCACACCTCCACCCAGCGGAACACGTCCGGCAGGCCGCGCAGCACGAAGGGGTTGGCCTTCATGGAGTAGCACAGATTTACATCAGAGCCGAACGCGGCGCGCACCCTTTGAGCGCGCGCCGTGAAGGCCTCCAGATCAAACAGATACAGCGGCGTGCCGTATTTCGCGGCCGCCGTCCGGAGTGCAGTCTTGTCCATCAGTCCTCGTCCTGCAGGCGCTGCACCATGGCCAGCAGACGCTTGGCGGAGTTGAAGTTCTCCGGCACGAGGTCCTTGGCGCCGATCTCGATGTCGAACGCGTCGTTGAGCGCCGCGACGAGCGACACGATGTCGAACGACTCGAGAATGTGGTCGTCGATGAGGGCGGTCTCGGTCTCAAAATCCACGTCGGGGCGCAGATCGGTCAGAATGTCCATCAGTTCCTGTTCCATAGTAATATACCTCCTGAAGTAAGTAGGATCAGCAAAATCAGTGTTTGGCCGCGGCGGTGATGCGCTCGGCCAGCGCGCGCATGTTCGTCTTGCCGTTGTCGAGCCGGGGCATGGCCTCCAGCTGCTCGATCTTGCGCGGCACCATAAAGCCCGGCAGGTCGGCGCGCAGGGCGACGGCGATGTCGCGCTTGGTCACGCCCTCGCCGGTGTAAAACAGCCAGATCTGCTCGTGTGCCTGGTCATAGAGCGCGCAGCAGTCTTCCACGCCGGGCACCTTCGCCGCGGCGAGGTCGATCTCCCCAAGCTCCACGCGGTGGCCGAGGTGCTTGACCTGCCGGTCCTTGCGGCCGTGGAACATGAGGTTGCCGTCGGGCGCGAAGTGCCCGAGGTCGCCGGTCTTATAGATGCGCTCGTCGTATGCGTGGTTGAGCGGGTTTTGCAGGAAGCTCTCGGCCGTTTTCTCGCGGCTGTTGTAGTAGCCCAGCGCGAGGATGGGCCCCTTGACGCAGATCTCGCCGATCTCGCCGTCGGGCACGGCCTCATTGCGCTCCGAGAGCAGAAACACCTCGTAGTGCGGGTACGGCTTGCCGATCGGCAGCACGTCGGTGTCCTCCACCAGACCAGGCACGACGTAATACGTGCACGAGGCGGTCGCCTCCGTCGGGCCGTACTGGTTGACGAACCGCGCCTCCGGCAGCGCGAGCTGCCACTGGCGCAGGCAGCTGCACGGCATCACCGAGCCGGAGAAGCACACCTTGCGCAGGTGCTGCGGCACGCTGCACTCGAACGCGCCGAGCGCGGCCGGCACCGTCAGCGCCGAGACGCTCCAGCCCACGGCCGTGACGCCCTTGTCGTTCATGTATTCGAACAGACGCTCCGGCGACATGAAAAGTTCCTTCGGGATGATGGCCGTCGTCGCGCCGAAGCGCAGCGGCAGATAGATGTCGCGCACGGCGGCGATGTAGTCCAGCGGCGACTGGTTGCCGAGCACGTCCTCGCGCGCGATGCCCATCACGCCGGCGTAGTCCTCGATGTAGCACATGAGCGAGTGCTGCGCCGTGATCACGCCCTTGGGCGTGCCGGTCGAGCCGGAGGTGAAGATGATGTACAGCGGGTCGAGCTCTCTGGCCCGCGCGCGGCAGTCTGCGAGCAGTGCCGCGTCCTCGCTGCCCTCGAGCAGCTCCTCCGCGATGAGGATCGTGCCGGAAAAGTCCAGCGTCTTCGCCTTGTCGTAAAACGCGCGCTGCACGATCATCAGGTCGGTGTCGAGCGTATTTAAAATAGAGTTGAGCCGGTGTACGGGCATCGTCCCGTCCATCGGGGCGTAGCAGCACCCGGCGTACACCGCGCCGAGAAACACCGCCGGCGTGTGTGCGTTGCGCCCGCTCATGACGGCGATGGGTTTTTTCTGCCCGGCGCGGAACTTTGCCGCCGCCGTGCCGATGATGCGCGCCTCGCGCCGCACGTCGGCAAACGTCACCGCGCTGTCCTCATCGAGAAAAGCGGGCTTGTCCGGACAGGCTGCGGCGGTGGTTTCCAGCCAGTCGAGCACGTTGGTTTCCATGCTTGCCAGCTCCTTTCCGATAAATGTCCATAATCGCCTTATCCTATCATGTTTTTCACGCAAAAACAAGTCGCCATGTGTCATATTTAAGAAAAGGTAAGAATGTGGCGCCTCGGCAGGGGAGCTCGAGGGGGCCCGCCCGTCTCGAATTGAATGAATGTAAAAGACCGGATGCATCCGGTCTTTTTCCCTTGACGCATCCGCGCCCGCAAAGTACAATAGAAATTACCAAAAACAAGCGCTCCGCGGCGCAGCAGAATTTGCATGTTTTTCGGCATATTTTGCAGCCTCTTGTCTGTTATTGCCAAAATCAAACCCGGGAAATTGTGAACAATTCTCCTTCCACATTTGTGGAGAATGTGGTATACTTTGGGAAACTGCGTGAATCTTTCGCGCGCGGTTTCGACGCGTTTTGCGTCTGTCGTGTGCTATGATCGTTCCGGTTTCCGGGCACGGACCGGCGGCTCCGCGAAGGGGGGGGAATGCAGCGGAGCGGAAAGGAAGGTCACAGATGTCAAAGAGAGTTCAGAAGGTGTGGAACGCTGTCACCACCGTGCTGGTGATCCTGGTTGTCGTTCTGGCGCTGCTTCTGGTGGGGGTCCGGCTGGTCGGCCTCCGGCCGATGTGCGTCCTGTCCGGCAGCATGGAACCGACTTATCACACCGGCTCGCTCATCTATGTCAAGCCCTGCGCGCCCGAGGACGTGCAGGTCGGCGATCCGATCACGTTCGTGGTCAATGAGGATCTCGATGTCGTCACGCACCGCGTCGTCTCCATTGATGCGGAAAATCAGCACTTTTATACGAAGGGAGACGCAAACGATGCGCCCGACGGCGCACCCGTCTATTTCAAGAACCTCATCGGCCGCCCGGTGTTCACCATCCCGTACCTGGGTTATGTCTCGCACTGGGTCTCGAACCCGCCCGGCATGTATCTGGCCATCGCGCTCGCGCTCGTGCTCATCATCCTGACGTTCCTGCCGGATGTGCTGCGCAAAGCGTCGGAGGCGGACGCGCGCGACGCTGCCCGCCGTGCACAGGCGGACAAGCCCGGCGATGCCCCGGATGCCAAAAATTCCGGCGAAAATATGGAAATATAAAGGTCCCGTGCAATATTTTTGCCTGTTCGTGCATTAATTTAGTGATTGCTGGCAGCGCCCGGCACGGTGCTGCTGGACATAGGAAGCTTTGAACAAAATTTAAGGGAGGAAAACATTACATGAAGAAGAAGACTCTGACGATCGCCATCGCGCTCGTGCTCGTCGTGGCGCTGGCGGTTGGCGCGACTTGGGCGTACCTGACGAAGACCTCTAACGTGGTCACCAACACGTTCACTGCTGGCACTGTCCTCGGTGGTGATTCTAAGTTTGAACTTAAGGAGCATGACGTTCAGCAGAATGCTAATGGCACGTACTCTCTCAAAGGTACTTATGCTCAGAAAGATGGCGCATACTGCGGCGTTGAGTACAAAGATGTTGTTCCTGGTGTGAATCTGCCGAAGGATCCGGCTGTGACGGTTGAGAAGCTGAAGACGCAGGCGTACCTGTACATCGTTGTTGATAAGCAGCTGGCTGCTGGCATGACCGCTGATGTTAACAATAATAACTGGACGAAGATTAGCGCTGATGGTCAGAAAGTCCTGTATGTCTATGCCATGAATGGCGGCGTTATCGATGCCAATGCGGCGGCAAGCACTATCAATGTTCTGGCTGGCAGCGGTACGGGTGACACCGCTAACGGTCAGGTTGTGGTTGCTGACACTTACACTGGTGAAGGTGCTGCAGATCAGCATCTCACTGTGACCGCATATCTGGTGCAGACCGCTGGTGCAAATGATTATATTCAGGCTTGGAACAATACTGGTTTCGGCACTGGTATCACTGCCGTTGCTGCCTAATCACCCTTCGCTTTTTCCCGTGTGACCATCACGCGAAAATAGGAAAAGGAGACACCTACATATGAAGAAGAAAACGATTCTTGTGGCTGCCATCGCAGTCATGCTCGTCGCGGCGCTCGTCGTCGGCGGCACCCTCGCGTACTTCACCGATACGAAGACCGCGGACAACACCTTCACCATGGGCAACGTCGCGATCACGCTCGATGAGAAGAACGCGAATCCGAACGCTCCGACCGGCAGCGGCCGTGTGACGGAGAACACCTACAACGTCTACCCCGGCCTGATCGTGGACAAGGACCCGACCGTTCACAACACGGGCAGCAACGCTGCCTACATCCGCGCGACCGTTACGGTCAGCAACTGGGCGACGCTCAGCAAGGAGCTCTACCCGAGTGTGAAGCTTGCGGACACGCTCAAGGAACTGGTCGGCTCGTTCGGCGAGGGCTGGAGTGTTGTTGGCGCTGCGGCGGATAACTCCGGCGCTGTGACGTTCACCCTGAAGTATGACCGCCAGCTGGCCGCCGGTGCGGACACCGCTCCGATGTTCCAGCAGGTCACCGTTCCCGCCGGGCTCGGAAACGAAAATGCGTCTTCCTTCAAGACCATGACCGTTCAGGCTCAGGCCATTCAGGCGGACGGCTTCAACACTTGGGACGCTGCCTTTGCCGCGTTTGACAAGTAATTCCCCGGCAACCCCGATGGGGCGGCGCGCCGCGCCCCCCCACTCGGAGCCGACGGGCCCCCAAGGGGGAGGCCTCCGTCCGGCGCAGACGCCGGCCGGGCCAAAGCTTCCCCGGCCCCTTTCGGCCCTTTATCCCCGGTTCCGTCCGGGCGCGGGCGGCGGAGCTGCCGCCGTCCGCGCGCAGACAGAAATGGAGATCCCACAAAATTTCCTGCGCGCGCCCTCCCAGGCGCGGAGAATCTCAGCACTTTTTTTGGACATTCCTTTGAGGAGAAAGGTGGTTTGTGCATGAAGAAGAAGTGGACCATCGCGGCGGTGCTCGTCCTGGTGGTGGCGCTGCTTGCGGTCGGCACGTGGGCGTATTTCTCGGCCGTCGGCCGGGCGGATAACGTCATCACGATGGGCTCCGTCAAGCTTGCACTGCACGACGAGGACGGCACCGGCCAACCGTTTACGACGGTGAGCGCCGTGCCCGGCAGCGTCGTGGACAAAGTGGTTTATGTGGAGAACGTCGGCTCCGGCGCGTTTTACACCCGCGTGAAGATCACGCCTGAGGTGGTCGCCGCGAATGGCGAGCTTGTCCCGCTCACGGACAGGAGCCTGCTCACGCTGGACCTGAACGACACTGACTGGATCCCCGGCGCGGACGGATACTATTATTATAATGGTACGGTCGATCCGAAGGCCGCCACGTCGAAGCTCTTCAACCACGTCACGTTCAGCAAGGACATGGGCAATGAATATCAGAACACCACGGTGCATATCTACGTCACGGCCGAGGCCGTCCAGACGGCGAACCTGGACAAGTACGGCCCCATTGACGTGTGGAAGCACGTCGGAACGGTCGAGGTGAGCACTTCGAGCACGCAGATCGATCCGATCCCGACAGCCTGAGAAAGGAGGACGAAAACATGAAAAAACGCATTCTCTCGCTCGTCCTCTGCGCAGCCATGCTGCTGAGCATGTGCCTGTTCATGGGCGCGGGCGTTATGGACGACACGACTGCCGAAGGCAGTGCGGAGACTACGGAGACGGTCGTGAGCACGAGCGGCGCTCCTGAGTTTCAGGGCGTCGGCCCGTTCATGACGTATTTCCCCGGCAGCAGTACGGTGAGGAAAGCGCCGATGCTCCGCGCGACGGCAAAGGATACATCGGACGGGGCGAGCAATGCTGTGGATGTCACCAAGACTGCGACGGCGACCGACGTAAAAGATGCAGCCGGAAACCCGGTCTATCAGATCGATCTGACCGCAGCTGCCAAGTCGAACATCGTAACCCACACGAAAGCGTGCGACATCGTCCTCGTCCTTGACCGCTCCGGTAGCATGAATTTCTCCCTGACTGGCAGTGACAACAACAGCAAGGAGCGCGTCGCGGCATTGCAAACAGCCGTGAATGCTTTCCTTACAACGATTCAGAAGAGCTCTCCCGACAGCCGTGTGGCAATTGTGTCGTATGCATCTGACGTTACCATCGACAGCGGTACAAAGACGGCGAGCGGCGCGCTTATTCCCGTCACGGCGGACAATACGGTCAACAGCGCTCTGACGCAGATTGTCAGCGGCTTGTCTACGCGCTGCGACGGCGGTACGCAGTCCGGCAAGGGCCTGCAGCAGGCTGTGAACATCTTCAACAGTGTCTCAGCAAGCGATTCCAACTATGACAACACGCGCGTAACGGTGCTGTTCACGGACGGTAAGCCCGGCAACAACACTTGGTCAGGCGAAGATCAGGGTTATGATGTTGCGCAGCAGTCGGTGCACTGGTCTACCATTCTCAAGCACGCGAAGGGTGACACCTTCAACCTGCAGGCGAACGTCGAAGGTCAGGACTTCTACGGTGAGCGCTTTAAGGAGAAGTGGTGGAATATCCAAGACAAATATGGCGTTTCCAACTATCCGGATTTCCAGAAGGGCAGCACCAGTCAAAATGACTGGAATTGGACGGGCTGCGGCTCCACGGTATACAGTGTTGGTTTGGCTCTGCCGGATGATCAGAACAAAAAGACAGGCTCAGAAGGCTGCAAGATCAATGAGTATCTGTACCGTGTCTCCAGCCACCGTCCGGATGGCTCTCATGTCACAAATGAGACGGTCAATACGAACAATCCAGAAGAAGTAAAGGATCCCGATGGTTGGGGTAAAAGATACTTCGATGATCGGACGCGCAACCAACCGAACGGTTATTACCTGACCACGAACGAGGCGGACAAGCTGAAAGACATCTTCACGAAAATCGCGCAGCAGACCGGTGAGGCCGTCAAGGACGTCACCATCCGCGATGAGATCTCGGAGTCGTTTGTCCCCTGCGACGCAGCAGGAAACGCGTATAATGTTGGCGACACGATTACATCGAACGGCAAGACCGGGACGGTGTGGCAGGAGGCTAACGGCAGCTATTACATTGAGTGGACAAAGGTAACGCTGACGCCGGAGCAGGTCAATCAGGACGGCAGCACGGCGCAAGAAGCGCAGACCTTTAGCGGCACACTGTACGTCAAGCCAAAGGACGGCTTCCTCGGCGGCAACAATGTGCCGACCAACGGCAGTGAGTCCGGCGTCTATACAGCGGCTGGTGAAGCAGTAAAGAAGTTCCCGCAGCCGGAAGTGAACGTTCCGATTAAGATGGGCGCATTTGAGGCCCAGACGCGCAACATCTACTATGGCAATGCGGCGCCGACGCTGTCGGAGCTGAGCACAGCAACGCCGCTCGAGCCCTGGCAGACGCGGTATGTCACGATTACTCGCACGAGCAATACTGATGTCAGCAATACAACTGACAACACGTATACCGTGACGGTCACGATCACTCCGGATGAGGCGAAGGGGACTTCGGCAGGCGCTCCCGCCATTGCGCAGACTACGACGGTTAACTCTGTCGTTAATGTCTACAAGCCGGAGATCACATTCAACGACTCGCGCATCAACTACGGCGAAACTGCTGACTATAGCAGCAACGGCGGCGCAGTCGTGTGGAAGCACGGTAACGATGTTGCCGTGGCTGCAAACATGACCGGCACCGCGCCTACGCTGACATATACTTATGGTCCGCAGGAAGGCGCGTTTAAGCAGGATACCTATGTGAACGTGACGGTCACCAGCGACAAGGATACTGCCACCACAAAAATTAGAGACGCTGTTACATTCGTGCATACAAAGGACACAGACTTCCCGGGCTGTAGCTTTGACCCCGCGCAGGGGCAGTTCATCGTGCACATCAATGTGTTCGACCTGACGATTGAGAAGAAGGCTGCGAATGGCTCAACGATCGACCCGAACCAGACCTTCGTGTTCCGCGTCAAAGGCAATAATAATGATGTGGATATGCAGGTCGTGATCACCGGCGCGAACAAGCAGGTGATCAAGAACCTCCCGGTTGGCGAGTACACCATCACCGAGGACACGAACTGGTCGTGGAAGTACACGCCGGTAGACAAGGATGGTGCGGTTGTGCCGTCCCAGACCATTACCGCAACTGGTGCAACAACCGTGACCTTCGAAAACGAAAATAAGGGCACCAACTGGCTCACGAGCTTTGCCGAAGTAATCAACAAATGGATTAATGGACAAATCGAGCAAACCGAGATCAAAAACTGAATAGGAGGGATGACATATGAAACGTATCTTTAACGGTTCAGGCGGGAGAAAAGCCGCGCTCATCCTCTCCCTGTGCCTGATTTTCGCGCTGGCAGTCGGCACCACGGTTGCCCTGCTCAAGGCGAACACCGCTCCGGTGACGAACACGTTCACCGCCGCCAAGTCCGATATCAAGATTAATGAGAACGTGGAAAACGGCAAAAAGTCCAGCATCCAAGTTGAAAACATCGGCACGGCCACGTCCTATGTCCGCGTCAAGCTGGTCATGAACTGGGTCAGCGACGATGGAAAGACTGTCTCCGCCACGCCGGTGAATATCTCAGTCGACTATGATAAGACCAACTGGTTCGAGCAGGACGGCATCTACTACTACAAGACGCCGGTCGCACCGGTCGGCGAAAAGCCAAACAATGTCACGAGCAACCTGCTGAAGACCCCCATCGAGCAGCCGGAAGGTGCACCCGATGGCTATCACCTCGAGGTGACGGTGCTGGCCGAGAGTATTCAGGCCGCACCGAGCAAGGCCGTAACAGAAAGCTGGGGCGTGGGCGTTGACTCTGTAACCAGTGAGTTGACACTGCCCCCGGTAACCCCGGCACCATAAGGAGGGCAACGGTATGAAACACAAAAAGCTTACCATGATCGTCGCCCTCGTGCTGGTGGTCGCGCTGGCCGCCGGACTGGGCATCTGGGCGACGGGCGAGGAGAACATCCCCACCGTCACGTACTATGACGGCACGGACGGCACCAACGCACACTTCACCTTCACCCACACCGGCAAGGGCTCGGACACGAACCTGTTCCCGAACTTCTCCGACTGCATGCCCGGCGACAGCCTCACGCAGACCATCCGCGTGCAGGCCGACAGCAAAAACGGTGTGCAGGGCGCAAAGATCTATCTGCGCGCGGAGATCGACGGCGACGCCTCCGCCAAGGAAGGCTCCGCCATCACGTACAACGATGTGCTCGATCACATCAGCATGACCGTGTCGAAAAACGGCGTTGCGCTCGCGTCCAACAAGACCGCGAAGCTCTTCAGTCAGCTCGACGCGAGCGAGGGCCTCAAGAACAACGTCTTCATCGCCGAGGTCAGCCCCAAGACTGACCCGGTCGATCTGGACGTGACCATCGAGGTCGACCCCGCCATGGGCAACGCGTTCCAGGAAGCGGCTGCGCACATCACGTTCGTGTTCTCCGTCGAGGACAACGAAGTGCCGCCCCCGCCGCTGGAGCGTGAGAAGCACGACGCGTACATCGTCGGCTACCCGAACGGCGACGTCGGCCCGCTTGACCCGATCACGCGTATGGAGGTCGCCACGATCTTCTACCGCCTGCTGCAGGACGATGCGCGCGAGCAGGTCTGGTGCACCACGTATCCGTACCCGGATGTGGAGGCCAACAGCTGGTACAGCAACCAGGTTGCCACGCTGACGAACGCCGGCATCCTCGCCGGCTTCCCGGACGGCACGTTCGGCCCGCAGCAGCACATCACCCGCGCGGAGTTTGCGACGATCGCGGCGCTGTTCTTCCACGCGCCGGAGGTTGAGGGCGACGCATTCTCTGACATCTCCGACAACTGGGCGCGCGAGTACATCAACCGCGCGGCGGCCCTTGACCTGGTCAGCGGCTTCCCGGATGGCACGTTCCGCCCGGAGCAGGAGATCACCCGCGCCGAGGTCATGGAGATCATCAACAACGTCCTGTTCCGCACGCCGGACAAGGATCACTTCCTCCCCGACATGGTCACCTGGCCGGACAACAGCAACCCGAACGCCTGGTACTATGAGCCCGTGCAGGAAGCCACCAACAGCCACGATTACGAGCGCGTGAACAACACGTCGCCCGAGACGTGGACGAAGATCACGCAGCAGCGTGACTGGGATGCGCTCGAGGCCGAGCTGGCCCAGAAGTACCCCAACCGCTAAGCGCGCAGCGCTGACGGAAAACCCAACCATAGCGAACACCCCCTGTGCAGAGCACAGGGGGTGTTTTTGCGCGGCCGATGTGATTTTCGGCCGCAGAATGAGATCGTTTTGCGTGGCCAGTGAGGTGTGATTCCGGACGGCGAGGGTGCGGTTGGGGAGCCGCACTTTGCGGTGCCTCCTGGACTGCAGCGGTCTCCGGCGTCAGGTTCCCGCGCGCGGCGGACTGGCCGCGTTGCAGGAATCGGCCAGCGTGTCCGGCTCGGTGTCGTCGGCGCGGCGGCTGCCACGGTGCTGGCGCAGGCGGTGAGCGCGGTCATGTGCCTGCTGTACGCCTTCGGAAAATATCCGGAGCTCCATCTTTCCGGACAGGATCTTCACGCGGAGGTCTGCGTATATGCGCAGCACCTGGGTCAGGGCCTGCCGATGGGACTTCAGTTTTCGGCGCTGGCAATCGGCATCATCGTGATGCAGCGCGCGCTGGTCGGGTTTGACATCGGGCAAGACGGCATCATGGCGGCCGGAAACTCCGCCCAGAACAGATTCGGCGTCGCCAACAAGCTCAACAATTTCCTGATGTGTCCGATGAATGCGCTCAGCACCGCGATCGTCAGCTTCAACGCGCAGAATCTGGGCGCGGGCAGACAGGATAGGATCCGGCGCGGAACGGTCAAGAGCCTGCTGATCGGGCTCGCCATGTATCTGATCCTCGGCGGCATCGGTATGCTCCTGACGGTCCGGGGCGCATATCAGTATCTGTTTATGAGCGCGGATAAGATCACGGCGGCCACGATCCGCTGCGGCAACCTGTATCTGTATGTGGATCTGTCCATGTATTTTGCGCTGATGGTCCTGTTCGTCTTTCGCTCCGGCGTGCAGGGCGTGGGTCATGCGGAGTTTACGCTGGTCGCCGGCTGCGCCGAGCTGATCGCGCGTGTTTTGATCTGCGCCTTCCTGCCGAGGCTCGTCAACGGCGGGGCGATCGATTCGTCGGCCTCCGTGGGCGCGTACATTGCGCTGTGCTTCGCAGATCCGGGCGCGTGGATCCTGGCGGTCGTTTCGCTACTCTATCCGGCCGCGCGGTATCTGTTCGGCGGCGAGCGCAAAAAGCCAAGCGGGAACGACTGAAAATCGGTATTGGCAGCGCGGACGGGACGGGCGGACGATTTTGCGGGAGCAAGAGCCGTTGACAAGCGATCCGCAGCAGTATATTATACTATGAGTGGGTGCGTACCTGCCGGCAGTCAGGCGAAGAGTCTGACTGCTGTTTTTGTACCGGCCGAAGCGTGATCGGAGGGATTGTGTATATGAATATTACCGTTTATCTTGGCGCAAATGAAGGAAACGACCCCGGTCTGCGCAAAGCGGTCGAAGAGCTGGGGACCTGGATCGGCAGCAGCGGAAACGCGCTGGTCTACGGCGGCTCCAGATCCGGACTGATGGGTGCGATCGCGGACAGCGTTTTGCTCTCCGGCGGTGAAGTGACCGGCGTCGAGCCGCGGTGCTTCATCGAAAACGAATTCCAGCACGACGGCCTGACCAGGCTGATCGTGACCGAGGACATGACGGAGCGCAAACGCAAAATGATCGAGCTCGGCGATGCCTTTATCGCCTTCCCCGGCGGCACGGGAACGCTCGAGGAGATCACGGAGGTCATGTCGAAGGTGTCTCTGAAGCATCTGGACGCGCCGTGCATTCTCTACAACCTGAACGGTTACTACAATGCGCTGCAGGCGCTTCTGGGGCATATGATCGAAAAGGGACTGTCGTCCGAGGAGCGGCAGGAGGGCATTTATTTTGCCGGAGACCTTGAGGAGATCCGGCACATCTTGAGTCTCGCGTGATTTCCGACCGTCTCCTGAATATGCAAAGATCCCCTCCGTGTGCAGGAAAGCACACGGAGGGGATCTGCTTTTTATAAAGTTTGTTTGGCTGCATGCCGGCCTTTACGCGGCCGCCTCAGCCCAGATACTGCTTGTCGTAGTTGTTCTGGATGCAGGAGATGACCTTCGTGATGACGGTGTTGAACGGGGTGGGTACGCCCAGCCGCTCGCCGTAGCGCGCGATGGCGCCGTTGAGCACGGAGATCTCCGTCTGACGCTGGTGCAGTACGGCGTCCTGCGCCATGGACGGATAGTAGTTGCCGAGGTTGGCGACGATGTTTGGCTCTTCCTTTTCCATGAGCGGCCAGAGATCGCCGATGCCGAGCGCCTGCGCGACGGCGCAGCCCTCTTTCCAGACGTGCATGACGATGTCGTGGCCGTAGGGGTCGGCGAATGTCTCCTTCACCTTCAGGCGCATGACGGCGCTCACGCCGTTGTAGCCGCTGTTGGCGATGACTTTCTTCCAGATGTACGGACGCACATCTTCGTCAAAGCTCGCGTTGCAGCCACCCGCCCGGAAGCATGCCTCGAGCGCCTTGCCGGCGGCGTCGGCCTTCGGGTTGTTGTGCACGGCGCCGAAGTGCATCTGGATGCCCTTTTCCGGCTTGCTCACGCACACGCCGGGGCCGGCCAGCTCCGTTCCGATCAGGCCGCTGCCGTAGAGAATGCGGTCGGTCTCCACGAACTGGGCGAGCACCTCGTCGTTGCCGAGGCCGTTTTGCAGCGAGACGACGACCGTCTCCGGCCCGATGCAGGGCATGGTGTCGGCCATGACGTCCGCGGTCTGCGTGGCCTTGACCATGAGGATGACCATGTCCATGGTACCAATGTCGTGCGCGGTGGCGCTCGTGTGGAAGCCGGTGAGCACTTCCTCGCCCTCCGGCGTGCGGAAGACCAGCCCGTCGGTCGCGATCTTGTCCATGTGCGCTTTGTACTTATCGACGAGCCAGAGCTCGGCGCCGCCCTTGCGCAGGTAGGCGGCGAACACACTGCCGGCAGCGCCGGAGCCGATCATTGCAATTTTCATGCGTTTGCCTCCTTAGCAAACCGCCGGCCGGTTGTTGGCCGGCCGGCAGAGAAAATTCGGGATGGGAAATTACTTCAGGTACTGCTTGTCGTAGTTGCCCTGGATGCAGCGCACGACCTGGGACAGAACCTTGCACACCGGGGTGTCGATGCCCAGCTGCTCGCCGTACTCGGCGATCTTGCCGTTGAGCACGTCGATCTCGGTCTGGCGGTGATTGAAGAGCATGTCCTGGCACATGGACGGATAGTAGTCCGCGATGTTGGTGACGATGTCCTTGTGATCGTGGGCGATGAACTCATCAGCGTCCATCGGCACGCCCTTGGCGGTCGCGACCGCGCAGGTCTCGCGGATGACGCTGTGGAACAGCCACTGGCCGAACGGATCCGCCTCGACCTCGCCGATCTTCAGACGCAGGACCGCGCACACGGTGTTGACGGTGGCGTTCACGCAGACCTTTTTCCAGATGAACTTGTAGATGTTGTTGTCGGTGCCCGGCTCGCCGTCGCGCCAATAAGCGTCGCAGCCGCCGTCACGGTAGCACTTGAGCATCTCGGTGCAGGCTGCGTCGGTGAGCTCCGAGCGGACCGCACCGCCGAAGTTCATCTGCACGCCGCCGGCCGGGGTGGACACGCAGTGTGCGGGTTCGGGCAGAGCCGTGCCCAGCACGCCGGAGCCGATGATGCAGCGCTCTTTCGGGAAGACCTTGAAGAGGTTGTCATCGTTGCCGAGGCCGTTGATGAGGGAGACGGCGACGGTCGTGTCGCCGACGACGGGCATGGAGTCCTGGATGGCCTGCTCGAGCTGGGTCGCCTTGGTCATGTAGATGATGACGTCGACCTTGCCCTCTGCTGCGGCCGCGTCAGCAGCGGTGGTGTAGGTGCGGAAGCCCTTGAGCTGGTAGTCGTAATCCTTGTAGCCGCCATCTTCCTCCTGATGGATGGTGAAGTGCATGCCTTCCTCGGCGACTTTCTTCATGTGGGCCTCGTAGCGGTCGATGAGGATGATGTCCGCACCGCCCTTACGCAGGTAAGAAGCGAAGACACTGCCGGCTGCGCCGGAACCATACATTGCAAATTTCATAACTTTTTCTCTCCTTTTCTGAATCTGTTTGCGATATCTTCGGCCGCTGCAGGCGGATGCCTGACGGCGGATTACCGAACGGTGTTGGTGAGGGTGCCGATGCCCTCGATGCTGCACGCGACCACGTCGCCCGGGTGCAGCCACTTCGGCGGGTCAAAACCCATACCCACGCCGGCGGGCGTGCCCATGGAGATGATCGTGCCGGGCCGAAGCGTCATGCCCTGGCTGAGCTCGGCAATCACGTACGGCACGTGGAAGATCATGCGGTCGGTCGTGCTGTTCTGCCGGAGCTCGCCGTTGATGCGGCTCTGGATCTTCCGGGATTTGCGCACGTCGAATTCCTCCGGCGTGACGATCCACGGGCCCATCGGCGTGAAACCGTCAAGGCTCTTGCCGCGGTACCACTGCTTGTGCTGGTTCTGGATCGTGCGTGCGCTCACGTCATTTAAAATAGTGTAACCGAACACATAGTCCAGTGCGTCCGCTTCGGTGACGTTGTACGCCGCCTTGCCGATGATGACGGCCAGCTCTGCCTCATAGTCGAGGTCGGCGACGAGATCATTGTGGCTGAGAATGTCGCCGCCGGGGGCGACGGCCTCATCCACGCGCTTGGAAAAATAGATTGGGAACGTATCCGGTGCCTTGACGCCCTTGCCGGCGACGGACTCGCTCTCCTTGGCGTGGTCAAAATAATTGATGCCCAGGCAGATCACGTCCTGCACCGGGCGGGGGATGGGTGCGAGCAGCCGCACGCGCTCGAGCGGCAGGGCCTCACCGCGCAGCACGGCGGCAGTGTCCAGCACCGGCCAGATGCCGATGAGCGCCTGCATGTCCGCGCAGCACGGCACGGGATGTACGGCGGTGCCGGCCGCGTTGAGCAGACCGACGGCGCTGCGGCCGTCTTTTTCAAATGTTACGAACTTCATAACGTGCGCGCTCCCTCCAAAATCGACACGGGGTCGTGGATGTGTACGCAAAAATGATGGTTAAAAATTCATCAATCGCGTTCGCTGCGGCCGTCACCTTGTGTCAAAAATATGCCAAACTCACTTGACAAAAATCCAACAAGAAATTCGACCTCCCAGCGTTGCTATGATAGCACGAAAGTGTAGACGCCGCAACTGTTTTCTTTCTGTCAGAGCGCTAAAATCACGCAAAAGATTACAAAAACGCCAGAATCAGAGTGCATAAAAATGCATGCAGGATTTTGTGCAACTCGACAATTTTCAGAAAATGACTGAAAAAATTGGGGATTGGAAGAGGCTGTTATTGACTTTTGCGTGTGAGAGAATTATAAATTTACTATCCCGAGTTGTTAACGACTTGTTCATAAATTAACACATGGGTGTGGATTTCGAGCCCTGTCCCGGTTGGTAGGAGAGCACGAGGCAGGATTGAAATAAAAGAGAGAAAAGCAAAAAAAGAGCAAAAAGAGAGAGGTAAAAAATGGATAACAAAAAGCTCAAGAGCAGCTGGGCAGCCGCCTTTACCGTGGCGTCTGTCTGGTTCGGCACCCACGTGGGCGCCGGCTTCGCGACCGGCAACCAGGTCGTGAACTACTTCGTCCAGTATGGCTGGACCGCGGCGATCTTCCCGCTGCTGGCCATGGGCATTCTGGCCGTTGTCATGTACATCATGATGAAGTTTGCCAAGCTCAACGGTTTCGACAACTACAAGGACACCTATCGCGCCCTGTATCCGAAGCCGTGGATGGAGGTCTTCTTTGAGGTCTTCTACATCATCATCATCCTCGCGGCGGTCGCTTCCTGCGTTGACGGCGCCGGCGGCATCGTCAAGAGCCTGATCGACCTGCCCGATATCATCTGCAACCTCGTCATCATCGCCCTGCTGATCCTTCTGTCGATCTTCGGCGTTGACCTGATCATCAAGGCTTCTACCGTTCTTTCCACTGCGATCCTGATCGTCACCGCGATCCTGGTCATCATGGGCTTTGTCGTTCCGATCGACGCGGTTGCCCAGGAGCTGGCCACTGAGAACGCGGCCTACGCTTCCATCCCGGCCATCGCTGACGTCACCTCCCAGAAGGGCCTCGAGGGCGTCTGGCGCGGCGTGTTCGTGTACGCTGCTTTCCAGTGCGTGTCCGTCCCGGCCATGATCGCCGCTTCCACCGAGCTGACCCACAAGGGCGTCAAGCGCGCCAGCATCCTTGGCTGGCTCATGAACGGCGGCGCGCTCGCCGCTTCCGGTGCCATGCTGCTGCGCTGGTACCCGATCCTCTGCGCCATCAAGAGCACCGGTGTTGATACGGTTGCCAGCATTGCAGCCCGCCATATCGGCGATGTCATGAAGCTCCCCAACCAGAGCGTTGTCACCCTCATGGGCAGCGGCTACACCTGGCTGTTCGTCGTGTACACCATCCTGCTGTTCTGCGCGTTCGTGTCCACGTCCGTCACGCTGGTCTACTCCATGATCCAGCGCTTCGAGGGTCACTGCTTCCCGAAGGCCATCAAGAGCAAGGCTGCGCGCAGCGTGATCGTCGGCCTGATCGTCATCGGCCTGTGCTATGCAGTTTCCCTGCTCGGCCTGTCGACCATCATTTCCAAGATCTACGGCTATGACGGCTACTATGCATTGATCGTTGTTGTGCTCCCGGCGTTCATCTGGGGCATCCCGAAGATCAAGAAGCTGTCTGCCGAGAAGAAGGCAGAGCTGTCGGAGTGATCTGACCAAGGCGCAACTCTCCAGCGTCCCGATTAAGAAATATGGATCGCCGCGTTTGCGGCGTCATAGAGAGGCAACCCCGCAGGCTTCGGCCTGCGGGGTTGTCGCTGTTTTGTAGTGAGTCAGTGGCAGCGGAGTTATGTGACAGAGCCGCAGGGGAGCCCGAGGGGGCAAGGCCCGCCTCGGATGCAATGGACCGCGGATACGCGGAGGCAACCCCGCAGGCTTCGGCCTGCGGGGTTGTCGCTGCCTGTAGAGCATCCGTGACGACTGGGGTGATGAGATTAGAGCCGCAGGGGAGCCCGAGGGGGCAAGGCCCGCCTCGGATGGAATGAGCTGCAGAGATAAGATTTGCTGCGCATTTTTTAAGCCTTCTCCTCAAGGAGAAGGCTCAGGGTGCGGGTCGGCACGCCGCGCACCCGGCAGGGAAAGGCGTTGAAAAACCGCCCCGCAAGTTATAAGACTTGCGGGGCGGTGTGGATTTTTGCTTGTGGTCAATGTGCATTCCGGCGCGGGCAGCGCTCATTTCCAGCGCCACGTAAACGGCACGAACAGCAGCAGCAGCGGGAAGATCTCCAGACGGCCGAGCAGCATGCAGATCATGAGCACGATCTTGCTCAGCGGCGAGAAGATGGCAAAGCTTCCGGTCGGTCCGACAAGGGAGAGCCCCGGCCCGACGTTGGACAGGCACGAGAGTGCGGCGGTGAAATTCGTCGTGAAGTCCAGCCCGTCGAGCGACACGATCAGCCCCGCAATGAGCAGGATGATGATGTAGAACGTGAAATACGTCAGGGCGTTGTAGACGGTCTGCCCGTCGACCGGCTTACCATCGAGCCGGACCTCTTCAATGCAGCGGGGGCGCAGCATCTTCTTGACCTCGATCGTGCAGGACTTGAACAGCAGCATCACGCGCGAGACTTTCAGACCGCCGGCAGTGCTGCCGGCGCAGCCGCCGACAAACATCAGCAGCACGAGCAGGAATTTGGAATACTCCGGCCAGAGGTTGAAGTCGGCAGTCGCGAAGCCGGTCGTAGAGATGATCGATGTGACCTGGAAGAACGAATAGCGCAGCGCATGGCCGACGCCGCCGTAGAGATTGCGGATGTCGAATGCGATCGTGAGGACGGAAAAGGCGATCACACCGAGGAACCAGCGCAGCTCCTCGTTGCGCAGGGCGGTGCGGATGTTGCCGAGCAGAATGAGGTAATACAGGCTGAAGTTGACGCCGAAGAGTATCATGAACACGCCTACGACGATGTCGATATAGGCGCTGTTGTAGTAGCCGATGCTCAGCGCGCGCGTGGACAGGCCGCCGGTGCCGGCCGTGGCGAACGCGTGCAGCAGTGCATCGTAAAAGCTCATGCCGCCGGCGATGAGCAGAACCATCTCCACGAGCGTGAGCGCGATGTACAGCAGGTAGAGGATGGAGGCGGTCTTGCGGATGCGCGGCACGAGCTTGCCGACCGTCGGGCCGGGGACCTCGGCGCGCATGATGTGCATCGACCGGTTGCCGCTCATGGGCAGCACAGCCAGCACAAACACGAGAATGCCCATGCCGCCGATCCAGTGTGTGAACAGCCGCCAGAACATACCGCCGCGCGTCATGCTCTCCGGCGATGTGACGACGCTGGCACCGGTTGTGGTCAGGCCCGAGATCGTCTCGAACAGGGCGTCGATGTAGTTCGGAATGTCACCGGTGAGCACGAACAGCAGGGCGCCGAACAGCGACATGGCGATCCACGACAGGCCGACGATCAGAAAACCGTCGCGTGCGGTCATGCCGCCGGACTTGGCGCGCACGCGCCACATGGCCAGCCCAATGCCGCCGGTGACGGCAATCGTGATCAGAAACGGGACCGGAGATTCATCATAGACCAAGGCTGCAATCATCGGCAGGAGCATCAGCGCGGCCTCGATGCACAATACGCGGCCGACGACCTGCCCGATCATTCGAAAATTCATGGTTTTGCCCTCTTTGTGGTTTCGTTATCTGAATACAGTATTATACGCCGGTTTGCCTGGTTTGGGAAGCCCCCGGCGCTCAGAACATGCCAAGAGATTTGAACAGAAACACCCATAGGAACATGGTCAGCATGCTCACGGCCGAGGTCACGACGACGATGTCGCCCGCAAGCTCCGCGTCGCCGCCCATCTGCTGCGCCATGGTGAAGGAGTTGACGGCGGTCGGCGAGGCGAACACACCCAGCAGCGACACGAACGCCGCGTCCCGGAAGCCGAGCAGCGCACCGAGTCCGAGAAACAGCGCCGGAAACACGATGAGCTTTGCCGCCACGACAGCCGTGAGCTCGCGCACGTAGCGCCGGATGCCGGAGAATTGGAAGAACGCGCCGAGCAGAAACAGCTGCAGCGGCGATGCGATGGCGCTGACGTTCTGGATGGTCTGCTCGAGAATGTGCGGCAGATGGATGCCGGCAGCCAGCGTCAGGATGCCGAGCGCGGACGCGATCACGAGCGGGTTTTTCACAATCTGGCCAAGGACGTGCAGCGGCTTTGGCCTCTGCCCGCGGAATACCTCGAGCACGATGATGGCCAGCATATTGAAAATCGGCACGACGATCGCAATCATGATTGAGATCGTACCGAGCTGGTCGGCGCCGAGCAGCGCCGTCGCCACGGGGATGCCCATGATGACGTAGTTGCTGCGGAACATGCCCTGGATCATCACGCCGCGGCGCTCCGGCAGCTTTTCCATGAGCAGCGTATAGCCGAGCGCCAGCGCGAACGACAGCAGCACACCGCCGACAGCATAGGCGATCAGCAGCGGATCAAACGAGCCGGACAGGTCCGAGCAATATACATTATAATAAAGCAGACAGGGCAGAAAAATGCGAAAGGCGACCTTGTTGATGTTCGAGATCTCCTCCCGGTGGATCCAGCTGAGACAGCGCGCACCGTAGCCGAGCGCCATCACGAGGAACATCGGCAGGATCGCATTCACGGAAATCACAAAATTCTCCATATTCACACCACTTCCGGAGAATCAAAATCAGAAAAAATGAAAATAGAGCAATCGAGCAAAAAACGTCTGTTTTTCAGTTTACTCCCTGCACGGGAAAAACGCAAGTGCCGCGGTTGCCGCGCGGGACGGAACGTGGTATAATCGCAGCATCTTGATGAAAGTTAACGCGGGAGGTGCAGCGATATGACGATCGAGCAGGCCATGGAGCTGATTCATGGCGTGGAGTGGCGCGGCTCGCGCCCGGGGCTCTCTCGCGTGCGCGAGCTGCTGCACCGCCTGGGTGACCCGCAGGACGGATTGCAATTCGTGCACATCGCGGGCACGAACGGCAAGGGCAGCACGGCGGCGATGCTCGCATCGATCCTGCGCGCGGCAGGGTACACGACGGGGCTGTTCACGTCGCCGTATCTAGAGCGCTTCGCTGAGCGCATGCAGGTCAACGGCGCACCGGTACCGGACGCGGAGTTTGCCGCCGTGTGCCAGACGCTGCAGCCGTGCATCGCTGCCATGGACGACCCGCCGACGGAGTTCGAGCTCGTGACGGCGGCGGCCATGCTGTGGTTCCGGCGGCGGGGGTGCGATGTTGTGGTGCTGGAGGTCGGTCTCGGTGGCCGGCTCGACGCGACGAACGTCATCTCCGCGCCGGCGTGCGCCGTCATCACGAACATCGGCCTCGACCACACGGAGATCCTCGGCGGCACGCTCGCGCAGATCGCGCGCGAGAAGGCGGGCATCCTCAAGCCCGGCACGTGCGCCGTCAGCTATCCGCAGGCGCAGGAGGTGCGCAGCGTCCTGCGCGAGATCTGTGCGCAGCGAGGCATCCCGCTCACGGAGGTGGACGTGTCCGCCATCGTGCCGCTGACCGACAGCGTGGACGGGCAGACCTTCACCTACCGGGGCGCGGAATATGCGCTGCCGCTGCTCGGCGCGCATCAGCTGCGCAACGCGGCCGTCGCGCTCGAGACGGTGGCGGCGCTGCGCGCGCGCGGCTGGCGCATCCCGGACG
>ENA-UOJS01000882-UOJS01000882.1-human-gut-metagenome-genome-assembly--contig:-C74-NODE-882-length-28436-cov-8.068109_pt1 | contig 28436 bp, 18 predicted proteins | sample MGYA00242355_ERZ723902 | MGnify/ENA metagenome assembly ERZ723902
AGCTATGTACTATGTCAAAAAGACGTAAAAACAGTTCTATCGACTATCTTGAGGGGGCGCCTGTCGGTGCGTTTCTCATACTTTTATTTGCGGCATGGTCGTATATAAAAAAATACTGGTACATATTTTTGATCATCGCTGTGGCGGTTGTTGCTGTATTGATTTTTATAAAAATAAAAAGAAAAAGAAAGAAAAGCAAAAAGACGTTTGCTATTGATGAAATAGATGCCATGGACGGTATCGATTTTGAAGAATATACAGCTGAGCTGCTTCGGCGTATGGGGTATAAAAATGTCCGCGTTACGCAGGCAAGCGGAGATTTCGGTGTTGATGTTACAGCAAAGCTGAATGATGAGACGTGGGTGTTTCAGTGCAAAAGATACACCGGTAATCTCGGTGTAAAGGCGGTACAAGAAGTATTTGCCGGTGCCGCGAAAAACCGTGCCGATAAAGCCGTAGTGATTACAAATTCATATTTTACAGATGCGGCTGAAGAGCTTGCCGAGGATACAAATGTTATGCTGTGGGACAGAGATTATCTGTGCAGAGTTATAAAAAATCTTGATAAAACAGTTAAGAGCAGAAACAGACTTTCAAAGTGAAAGAGAAGATGCTGACATTATGCCGTTCCTCTTGAAAAAATCCTCCCGTTGTGATATAATTATATTGTAGCGATCGAAAAATCCGTGCATACTATAAAAAAAAAGCGCGGAGGTTTTTCATGAATGCAAAAATGCGAGATTTTCTCATCGGGCTTGGACTGGGGCTTTTGCTTTTCGGCTGTGTTGCCGTTATAGTGCTGACGATGTGACGATCCGGCGGAGGACTTTGATGCGGCTTGACAAATATCTTTCCGCGGCGGGGGAATGCTCTCGCCGTGATTGCGCGCGCGATGTGCGCGCGGGACTTGTGCTCATCGACGGCAGTCCGGCACGCAGTGCGGATGCCGATGTCCTGCCGGGCGTCAGCCGTGTTGTGCGGCGCGGAGCCATTGTGGAATGGCGCGAGCATATCCACATCATGCTCAATAAGCCGGAGGGGTATGTCAGCGCGACCGAGGACAAAAAGGACGGCTGCCCGGTGGTCACCGAGCTGTGTGCGGAGCGTGACCGCGCACGGGTCTTTCCGTGCGGCAGGCTCGACAAGTACACCGTTGGTCTTATGCTTCTGACCGACGACGGTGAGCTTGCTCACCGCCTTCTGTCGCCGGCGCGGCATGTGGACAAGACATATCACTATACGGCGTCGGTGGATCTTTCCCGTGACGCGCGCGAACGGCTGGAGAGCGGCGTTTATATCGAGGGCGGTGTGCTTACCGCTCCGTGCCGCATTGAGCCGGAGGACGGCACTCACGGGCTTATTACGATACATGAGGGGAAATACCATCAGATAAAGCAGATGTTCGGCGCGGTCGGCAACAAAATAACCGCGCTTGAGCGAGTGAGCTTCGGTCCGCTGACGCTCGATCCTGCACTGCCGCGCGGCGGATGGCGGTATCTCGCCGACGACGAGACGGCAGCGCTTTATGCCGCCGCGGGCTTGAAGCGGTGATACAATCCCTGCGTACTTACGGAACTGAATATTATAAAAAGGAAGACATAAAAAATGATAGATATTGAAGCAACACTGGCGGAGGAACTGGGACTGGGAGTCGAACAGGTAAGAAAGACAGTGGCTCTGATCGACGAGGGCAACACGATCCCGTTCATAGCCCGTTACCGCAAGGAGGTCACAGGCTCGCTTGACGATACCGTCCTGCGCGACCTGTTTGACCGTCTGAACTATCTGCGCAGCATCGAAAAACGGCGCGAGGAGGTCAAGGCTCTTATCGCCGCGCAGGAAAAGCTCACGCCGGAGCTGGAACGCGCCATTGATGCGGCAAAAACGCTTACCGAGGTCGATGATATTTACCGCCCCTACCGCCCCAAGCGCAAGACCCGCGCCTCGGTCGCGCGTGAGAGGGGACTTGAGCCGCTCTCAGAGCTTATTTTTGCTCAGAACGAAAAATATGACGCGCCGATAGCGGAGCTTGCGGCAGCGTACATAGACGAGGAAAAGGGCGTTGCAAGTGCGGACGAGGCGATAGCCGGCGCGCTTGACATCATTGCCGAGAATATTTCGGACAACGCCGACTGCCGCAAGGGGGTGCGCACGCTCACCGCAGAGCATGGCATACTTGTTTCAAAGGCGGCAAAGGATGAGGATTCGGTATACGCGCAGTATTACGATTTCTCGGAGCGCGTAAAGCGCATCGCGGGGCATCGCGTGCTTGCGGTCAACCGCGGCGAAAAGGAGGGCTTCCTCAAGGTCTCGGTCGAACCGGGCGGCGAGCTTGTGATGAGCTATCTTTACCGTAAATTCCTCAAGGACAATGCAAGCCCGGCGCACGAGCTTGTAAAGTCCGCGATAGACGACAGCTACGCGCGGCTCATAGCGCCGTCCGTAGAGCGCGAGATAAGGAACGATCTTACCGACCGCGCGAGCGAGGGCGCGCTCAAGGTTTTTGAGGACAACCTCAAGCATCTGCTGATGTCGCCGCCGCTTCGCGGCAAGACCGTTATGGGATTTGACCCCGGCTACCGTACCGGGTGTAAGCTCGCGGTCGTCGATAAGACGGGAAAAGTCATCGATACGGCGGTCATTTATCCCACAAAGCCGCAGGAACGCATTGCGGAGAGCAAGCGTGTGGTCGCGGGACTCATCCGCAAGTACGGCGTCAATGTCATTGCGATAGGAAACGGCACCGCGTCAAAGGAAAGCGAGATATTCATCGCGGGACTGCTCAAGGAGACGCCCGGCGACTGCAAATATATCATGGTCAGCGAGGCTGGCGCGTCGGTCTACTCCGCGTCCAAGCTCGGAGCCGAGGAATTCCCGGATTTCGATGTTACACAGCGCTCGGCGGTATCGATAGCGCGTCGCCTTCAGGACCCGCTTGCGGAGCTTGTCAAGATCGACCCGAAGTCGGTCGGCGTGGGACAGTACCAGCATGACATGAAGCAGGCGCGGCTCGACGAGGCGCTGACTGGCGTGGTCGAGGACTGCGTAAACTCGGTCGGTATCGACCTTAATACGGCGTCATATTCGCTGCTTTCGTATGTTTCCGGCATAAGCGCACCGGTTGCCAAGAATATCGTTAAATACCGCGAGGAGAACGGCGAATTTCTGAGCCGCGCGGAGCTGCTCAAGGTCCCGCGCCTCGGAAATAAGGCGTATGAGCAGTCGGCGGGCTTCCTCCGCGTTTCCGGCTCCGACGAGGTGCTGGACGCGACAGGCGTTCACCCGGAGTCATACGGAGCGGCGCACAAGCTGCTCGGAATGTTCGGCTTCGACGAGTCGGAGATACGCTCCGGCGGGCTTCGCCTGCTCGGGAAGAAGGTGGCGGAGAAGGGGCGTGCCAAGGTCGCCGAGGAGATAGGCGTCGGCGAGCCGACGCTCTGCGACATCGTAGCCGAGCTTGAAAAGCCCGGACGCGATGTGCGCGACAGCTTCCCCGCGCCGGTATTGCGCGACGATGTTATGGATATTTCCTCCCTTAAGGAAGGGATGATCCTCACCGGCACGGTCCGCAATGTCATAGACTTCGGCGCGTTTGTCGATATCGGCGTGCACCAGGACGGTCTTATCCACATCTCGCAGATCTGTGACAGATATATCAAGCATCCCGGCGAGGTGCTGTCGGTCGGCGATATAGTGAAGGTCAAGGTCATTTCGGTAGACGCTGCGCGTCACCGCATAGGTCTTTCCATGAAGCTCGGCAAGGACGAAGAATAAAGCGGTCCTTGCGCCGTTGCATGTATTGCGTGCATGGTAAATCACGTTTACATCAAAGGGTCAAAAATTGCGCTCAAGGCGTCTTGATGGTATCAAAACGCGTGTGTTTGTGCAATGTGTACAAATTTGAACCTGAAAATTTGGGGAATAAGCCTCTATCATTTTTGACGAAAATTTGCTACAATATTATAGTACAGAATATAGTCCCGGATCGGTGAGCGACCGATCCGAATTTCAAGGAGGAATCACATCCTATGGCAAGTGTATCGCTTAAACACATTTATAAAAAATATCCGGGCGGAGTTACCGCTGTATCCGACTTCAACCTTGATATCAAGGATAAGGAGTTTCTGATTTTGGTCGGTCCTTCCGGCTGCGGTAAATCAACGACCCTGCGTATGATAGCAGGTCTGGAGGAGATCACAGAGGGTGAGCTGTTTATAGGCGATCAGCTGGTCAACGATGTTGCTCCTAAGGACAGAAAAATCGCAATGGTGTTCCAGAACTACGCTCTGTATCCTCATATGACCGTTTTCGAGAACATGGCGTTCGGACTCAAGCTCATCAAAACACCTAAGGAAGAGATAAAGAGACGCGTTGAAGACGCTGCGCGTATACTTGATATCACCCACCTGCTCGACAGAAAGCCGAAGGCTCTGTCTGGCGGTCAGAAACAGCGTGTTGCGCTGGGTCGTGCTATCGTTCGTAAGCCCAAGGTCTTCCTTCTTGACGAGCCGCTCTCCAACCTCGATGCTAAGCTCCGTGCGGCGATGAGAACCGAGCTTACAAAGCTGCACCAGAACGTTCAGACCACATTTATTTACGTTACACACGACCAGGTCGAGGCTATGACCATGGCAACGAGAATCGTTGTTATGAAGGACGGTCTTATCCAGCAGGTCGATACTCCTCAGACCCTTTACGATGAGCCCGTAAACCTCTTCGTTGCAGGCTTTATCGGAACTCCTCAGATGAACTTCATCAACGGCAAGCTCGTTAAGAAGGGCGATGACGTTTACTTCAACTTCGAGGACAAGTCCCTCAAGCTGCCCACCGAAAAGGCTAACAACCCCGATCTTAAGGATTACATCGGCAAGGAAGTTGTCGTCGGTCTGCGTCCCGAGTGCATCCATGATGCTCCCATGCAGCTCGCCGCCTTCCCAGACAGCGTTGTTGACGCTTATGTTGATGTTACCGAGCTTATGGGCGCTGAGATATATCTCTACCTCACCATAGGCGAGACCAACCTCATCGCGCGCGTATCCTCTCGCTCCACCACCCGTGCGGGCGACAACATCAAGGTCGCTTTCGATATGACCCGTATGCACATATTCGATAAGGACACCGAGCGCTGCATCATTCACTGATAAGGCTTAAATAAATCGATAATGGGCTGCCGCAAATGCGGCAGCCCATTGAATTTTCGGCGGCTCCATGCCGCCGTTTTTTGCAATTGACAAGCGTATATTTTTATTGTATAATATACAATGTATGAAAATATGCCGACAACGGCTCGGCAGGAGTGCGGAGGGAATGTCATGAAGATCGGATTTGAAATGGCGGATGACTCCCGCCGTTTACGAATGACGGCGGGCAAGCTCGGAGTCACCATGATATTTCACACGATACTCCTTGATCTTCTTTATGCGCTGACGGGCATTACGGAGCCGCTCATCCGGATCATCTTTGGGGAATATCGGGGGATTTTCGGTCCGTATGCGGTCAAGATCATATCCGGAATGATCGATGCGGCTGTATATCTTGTAGCCTTTATGCTTCCGGTGGGGTTCTTCTTTATGATCTCTCCGCGCGCTATGCACCGCCCGATGCGGCTTGATGTCAAGGTGCCGCGCGAGCTGTGGGTGCTGATCCTCTTTGCCATGGGCGCCAATATAGCGGCATCATATGTGAATCACTACTTCCTTACAGCGGTCGGAATGCCGCAGACGTCATCATGGGAAGAGGCAACAGATGCCGTCGGCATAGTGCTTTCATTTATCAATATGGCGCTGGTCCCTGCGGTGTGTGAGGAATTCTTGTTCCGCGGATGCGTACTGTCAAGCCTTCTTCCATACGGTAAGACAACTGCCATTATCGGCTCGGCTATGATGTTTGCGCTCATGCACAATAACTTCTGGCAGTTCTTTTATACCTTCGTCGCGGGGATAATACTCGGTGCGGTTTATGTTTACACCGGTTCGATATGGGCGGGGACCTTTATCCACCTGTTCAATAATTTCTCGTCCGTAGTGCTTGGCGCTATACTTGAGCATGTCGCTCCGGAGCGTGCGGCGGCGATATCATTTCTTGCCGATGCCGTGCTCATTCTTGCGGGGCTTTGCGCCGGGGCGTATCTTGTGATAAGAAACGGAAAAAACAAAAGTGCGGATGACGGAGAGACAAGTGAGATTGGCGCGGTGTGTCCGGATGCGGTAAAGAGCTTTTTTGCACCGTCGGTAATAATATATTTTGTTATAGCCGTCGGTCTGGCGATATTAAGGGAGATACCCTTCTCATGAGTGGAAGCAATATCGATTTTATGCGTGAAGCACTTCGTCTTGCCGCCGAGGCGGCAGAGGCGGGTGAGGTCCCTGTCGGTGCGGTGATCGTGCGGCACGGGGAAATAGTGGGCAGAGGCAAAAACCGCCGCGAGAGCGGCGGCGGGGCAGCGGCTCACGCCGAGATCGAGGCGATATCCGAGGCGTGCCGGGCGCTTGGCGGCTGGCGGCTTTCGGGGTGTGAGCTTTACGTTACGCTTGAGCCGTGCCCGATGTGCGCCGGCGCGATAATAAATGCGCGTATCGAGCGAGTGATCTTCGGCGCGCACGACCCGAAGGGTGGGGCGCTTGGCGGTCTTTTTGACCTCACATCCTACCCGCTCGGATGCAGTCCGCTCATAGAGGGCGGCGTGCTTGAGAGCGAATGCCTTGCCATTATGCGTTCGTTTTTTGCCGAAAGGCGGCGTGCCAACGGCAAGCCGCGCCGCCTGCTGCGGGAATTTTATTCGCAGCATGCCGATGAGCTGGCTCCGCTTTTGCTCGGCAAGGTGCTTTGCCACCGCGACCGGTCGAGCGGCGAGGTGCGGCGCGCGCGGATAACCGAAACGGAATGCTATCTGGGTGAATCCGACACCGCCTGCCACGCTCACCGAGGCAAGACCGAGCGCACCGCAATGCTCTGGCGGCGCGGAGGAACGGTCTATGTTTACCTGTGCTACGGAATGCACAGCCTTGTGAACTTTGTCAGCGGCTCCGAGGGCGAGCCGGAGGCTGTGCTGATACGCGGCGTTACCGGAGCGGACGGACCGGGAAAGCTGACCAAAATGCTGGGGATCGACCGCACGCTGAACGGTCACGATGCGGTGTTCTCGGACGAGATATGGATCGAAGATGACGGCACACCGGTGCCGGAGTATACCGCACTCCCGCGTGTGGGGATCGATTACGCATCCGAGGAGGACCGTATGCGCCCGTGGCGCTTTACCGTCCTTGACCCAGAAAAATAAAAAATCAAAGAAAGGCAGGGAAGCTGTGATGAAAATAAGTCGTAAGCATGCTTGCGCCCAGGCATTTATACTTGCACTCGTTTTTGCCGTGAGCGCCGTTTTGCCCTGCTTTGCCGCCGGTGTGGCGGATGATACGGCTGATGTATCGGCAAAGTCCGAGGCGCTCGGGGTGATGACGGTCTGCTCATATGATGCCGACTCGCGTACCCTGAAGGTCGCAGGCACGATAAACCATAAGGTGCTCACGGTGTCAAAAAACTGCCGGATAGGGCTGTTCCGCGTACCCTCGTGGCGCACTGCGACAAGCGTTATAGCCGAATCCGAGCCTTTGGCGGAGAGCGCCATGTCGATACGCTTTGAGTTTTCGCTTGAATGCGGCAAGGCGGAGGACATCATCTCCCTCTATGCCGTGGCGCTCATCTACCCCGACAGCAGCCGTGCGCTAATTGCCGAACCGGAATTTCCCGCAACGGCGACCGCAAATCCCCGCAAGACGGGCTTCAAAGGCGTGGGTACGGATTCGGCGGCGCAGATCGCCGAGTCGGGAGCCGGCAGTGTTATTATCGATGTATTCCTCGACCGCCTTGAGGACGGCAGACACAGCGGATATCTTCAGACCGTGGACGGTATGTCCTTTTACTACAACCGCGATTATGTTGATGATCTTGACATGCGTGTAAGGAGCGCATCGGTGGCTGGCGCGTCGGTCCTTCTGCGCCTGCTGGTGTCTCCTGCGGATTCGCCGGACGGACTTCCGTATGCCGCGTCGGCTTCGTTCGGAGCGGCGTACCGCGGAGTGGTCATCTCCGATGATGTCTCAGCCGTCACCGTATATGCATATCTTTCGTTCCTTTCGTCGCGCTACAACGGCAGCGCGCATGGTGAGATCGACGGTCTTGTTCTCGGATTTTGTGCCGATCAGCCCGAAAAATTCAACTTCTGCGCCAGCACCGGTCCCATGTATTATGAGATCTATGCCCGGACGCTCGCAGTGATGGGTATCGCGGCGGGCGCCGGCGTTCGCCTTATCGTTCCGGTGGGGGATGCATGCCGCGCCGACGGAATGCCCTCCTTTCTTGATTTTGCCGGGGGCGTGGGCAAGTATATTTCCACGCATACCGACCTGGAATTTACCCTGATGGTGGATTCGACCCACAACGCATACCACCTTGACGACAGCTATTTCGATATTCCCATAGACAGCGGAGACAACACCGCGGCGGTGAGCGAGCCTTCGCAAAAAACGCCCGACCCGGTGCCGGTCACATCGGCGGAAGAGGAAGAAAGCAGTGCCGATACCGACCAAAACGACGACGGCGAGCGCGAAAAGCTGACCGTCACAACGCCGGCTGACGGCTATTTTGCCGCAGACAATACAACGGCTCTCATTACTGCGATAGACACGCTGAGTTCCGCATATCCGGCGGTGGACAGAGAGTTTATCTGGTGCTGGACGCCGGGAGAGGATACCTCCGGCAGCGCCCTCAGCGTGCTTTACACCTACAATTATATGGCGCTCACCGCCGCTGGTGCGGCATCGTTTATTTTGCGCACCGACAGCGTGCGATTCCGCACCGTTGCCCATCTCGTCAAGTATATCGATACCGACGCATATGACGCCGATGCCGCATACGCGCTTGAGGTTTTTGGCGCGGATTCGTGGGAAGCGCTTATTCCGGGCTTCTCCGGGATAGGCAGCAGCGGCAGGAGCATCATAGAGACGGAGCTTTCCGACACAGTGCCCGCGTATACCGGCAAATATATGCTTTGGAACTTTTCATCGACCGCAGGCGCGCACGGGTGGTCTGCCGGTCCCGGATGCATTTCACTGCGAAGCGTGTACGACGACGGCGTGGGTTGCCTGAAGGCTGTGCTCGATTACGAAAGCGGCGGAGCGTATTCCGATATATGCCGTGTGTGCGATCCCGCAGAGCCGATAAAATATACGCCCGTGATGGGCTTTGACCTTTCCTGCACCGGAGGTAATGACGGCGACATTTACGAGGTCAAGATAGCCGTATACAGCGCCGGTACAACGCTTGAAGGCAAAGCTCTGCTCACCGAGGGTGAAAGGCAGACGCTGTATCTTGACGTGTCCGGACTTGACGGGAGCGGCGGCATTGACGCCGTGCGCATTGCGGCGAGGCGTGTATCCGGCGACGGCGAATTCGCCTTGCGCGCATACGCCGTGGGGCTTTACAGCGCAGGACATTCCGACCGCGAGCTTGCAGAGCTGATCGAGGCGGCGCGCGGAGCGGGAAAGCATACCGACACCTCATCCGACAGCGAGGATCACGGAAGGCTCCTTACGGCTGTTCTGCTTACTGCCGCGTCTTTGGCATGCGGCGGATATGCCGCGGTGCTGCTTGCGCGCCACGAAAAGCGTCGCGCCGATGATCGATAATAAAGAAAAATAATTATATTTTAAAAATACAGAGGGATAAAACAAATGAAAAACATCGACAGAAATCTTACCATGCTTTGCGATTTTTATGAGCTTACCATGGCAAACGGTTACGAAAAGTGCGGTATGGGCGATATGTACGTGTACTTTGACGTCTTTTACCGCGACAACCCCGACGGCGCCGGCTATGCGATCGCCGCAGGTCTTGAGCAGATCATAAACTATATCAACGAGCTGCACTTTGACGATGAGGACATTGAATACCTGCGTGGTAAGGGGATATTTGATGAAAAATTCCTTGAATACCTCAAGACCTTCCGCTTTGAGGGAGACATGTGGGCGGTGCCTGAGGGAACAGTGATATTCCCCGGCGAGCCTATCATCACAGTGCGCGCCAAAGCGCCGCAGGCACAGTTTATCGAGACCTATATCCTCATGCAGTTCAACCATCAGTCCTGCATAGCTACAAAGGCAACGCGCATAGTTCGCGCCGCAGACGGAAGAGCGATAAGCGAATTCGGCTCGCGCCGTGCGCAGGGCTCGGACGCCGCGATCCTCGGAGCGCGCGCCGCATATATCGGCGGTTGTGCCGGCACAGCATGCACGATAACGGATGAGGCATACGGCGTTCCCGCGACCGGTACCATGGCGCACTCATGGGTGCAGATGTTCCCGGACGAATATACCGCGTTCAAAACATACTGCGAGATATATCCGAGCGCCGCAACGCTGCTTGTCGATACCTACAACGTTATCGAGTCCGGTGTGCCGAACGCCATACGCGCCTTCCGCGAGGTGCTCAAGCCGATGGGAATCACAAAATGCGCCATCCGTATAGACTCCGGAGATATAACCTACCTCACCAAAAAGGTCCGCAAAATGCTTGATGCGGCAGGCTTCCCGCAGTGTAAGATAGTCATTTCCAACTCGCTTGACGAATATATCATCCGTGACATAATACGTCAGGGCGCGTGCGTGGACGCCTTCGGCGTCGGTGAGAGACTTATCACCTCAAAAAGCTCGCCGGTGTTCGGCGGCGTTTATAAGCTCTGCGCGGTCGAGGATCCCGCAAGCGGCGAGATAATTCCCAAGATAAAGCTGAGCGAAAACGCGCAGAAGATCACCACACCTCACTTCAAAAAGGTGTACAGACTTTACAGCCGCGAAAACGGAAAGGCAGAGGCTGACCTTATTTGCCTGCACGATGAAACAGTGGACGACAGCCAGCCGATCGAGATATTTGACCCGCAGTACACATGGAAGCGCAAAATGCTTGAGGATGTGCGCGCAGAGGAGCTGCTCGTACCGATCTTCAAGAGCGGCAAGCAGGTCTACACACTGCCCGCGCTGGAGGATATAAAGCGCCGCTGCTCTGAGCAATTAGCTACGATGTGGGAAGAGGTGCTGCGCTTTGAAAATCCGCACAACTACTACGTTGACCTTTCGCAGAAGCTCTGGGATATCAAGCACGAGATGATAAGAGGAAACAGATAATTTTAAATACAAAGATGGGCTGCCGCGCTAAAGCGCGACAGCCCACTTTTTGTGGTTTATTAAAGTTAGTCGTTTACTTTCTTTCTGGTGAAGAAGCAAGCGGAACCGACAACTGCTACCACTGCGAGAGCAACAACGACGATGTAGGCGTTGTCACCGGTCACGGGAGAATCCGGCTCGGTGGTGGGAGGCGTTACGGGGTCGGTAACTTCCGGCTCGGTCACGGGAGGATCCACAGGCTCGGGTGCGTCGAGGGTGGAGCCGACCTTGAGAGAGGCGAATCCGGCTTTATCGCCCTTGAGAGCGAACAGCTCGGAGCCGATCGCCGCATTTGCGGAGGCAATGAAGCTCAGATCAAGATTGCCGCGCATGATCGCCTTGACGTTTGATGCTTCAACGGTCCGCTCGTTGCCCTCAAAGCTGATGACAGCGCCGGTGAGGTCCTGACCGATAACGGCAGAGATCGGAATGCGGTTCCTTACATTGGCATCAGCGACCGCCCATGAAAGGAGAGTGGTCGTATCGTCGTCTGCAAGGTAAATGTTTTCTATCGTGTAGTTTGCAATGTCGTGACCGGAGAGGCTGACTATTGCGAGTCTGGCGGTAACACCGTCAAAGGGTATCGCATAGAGCTTGCCGGTCCCGATGGAATTTTTGATAATGGTTTTGTTCTGATTGGAGTAGGAAACGAACTCGGAAACGAACTCGCCTGCGTAAATGTCGCCGTTGTTGATACTTCCGTTGATGTCAACAAACGTTTCGCCGGCGCCGTAGAGGTAGCCGATGAAGCCGCCGGCTTCAACTCTGCCCTTAATTGTCCCGTTGTTGAGACAGTTGACTATGGAGAAGGAGGGGCCGCCGCCGGAATTGCTTACGTTCGCAACGATACCGCCCGCAACGCCGGAACCGGTGGTCACGCCCTCTTTGTATGCGGAAATGTTGCCGTTGTTGACACATCCCGTGAAGGTAAGGGGAGCGACTGTGGTCTTGTCAAACGCATAGGCAAGTATGCCGCCCGCATGGTTGGGAGCATAAACATCACCGTTGTTGGTGCAGTTTTCGTAGGTGGCGGACTTTCTTGCGTCGCCGTGGATACCGCCTGCGCGGGATGCGGATGTGATGTTGCCGTCATTGAGGCAGTTGCGGAAGACTATGTTGGCTGTTCCGCTGTATCCGATTATACCGCCGGCAACAAAGTCTGTTGCGGTAATGTTGCCCTTGTTGTAGCAGCTGTCAAACAGGTTGCCCTCATACTGGGACTCACCGCAGATACCGCCGATGGATTCCGGACCGGTCACATCTGCTTCGTTGGTGCAGCCGATGAAGGATGTAAGGGAGTTTGAGATCTTGCCGCAAATGCCGCCGATGCAACCGCTGCCGGTGGGAAGCGTGCTGGTCACGGAGGCGCGGTTGAGAATGTTCTCAAATGTGCCGCCCTTCGAGTTCATTGCGACTGAACCGGCATTGCCGGCGGAAACAGTCACCGAGCCTTCAACGGTCAGATTTTTGACTGTACCGTTCATGTTCTCGAACATGGGGGCGGAGACAGTCACGGTCTTGCCGTTGCCGTCAAGGACGCCAAGGAATATGGCGTCGTAGGTGGAATTCAGAGTGATATCGTTGGCAAGATAGTACGTGCCGTCGATAGCCATGCTCATGAATTCGTCTGCGTTTGTGATCGCTGTTCCTTCGGCGGCGGATATGCCGACGACCGAAAGGGAGAGGATCATAACGGCGCAGATGAGTAAGGAGAGTGTTTTGCGCATGATTTTACCTCTTTCTTTGGGGTTTATTTTTTTGGCGCCGTTTGACCGGTCACCGCTAATAATTATAACGGATAATTCACGTTATGTCAAGTCTTTGGGGCGATTTCGCAAAAAACAATGCTCATTGCAATGTAATATTTACACAAATTGCAGTGCTTGCGGTTGCGCCGCGGAAAAAATAGAGGCTGCCGCGCCAAAGCGCGACAGCCCACTTTTGTGGTTTATTAAAGTTAGTCGTTTACTTTCTTTCTGGTGAAGAAGCAAGCGGAACCGACAACTGCTACCACTGCGAGAGCAACAACGACGATGTAGGCGTTGTCACCGGTCACGGGAGAATCCGGCTCGGTGGTGGGAGGCGTTACGGGGTCTGTGCCGGGAGTTACAGGGTCGGGAGTCTCAACGAGAGAGGAGCCGACCTTGAGGCTTGCAAACACAGCCTTGCCGTCCTTGAGAGCGAAGGTGCCGGCGCCGATGGCGGCGTTGGCTTTCGCGATGAAGTCAGCGTCGAGAGCGCCGCGGGTGATAGCCTTGATGTTGGAGGCATCAACGGTTCTCTGGTTGCCTTCGAAGTCGATAACAGCACCTGCAAGATCCTTGCCGATAACGGCGTCGATCGGGATGTTGTTCTTGACGTTGTCCGCGCCGTTGCCGTAGGAGAGATTTACTACGGTGTTGCTGTCGGCGATGAAGAGGTTCTCGAGAACGTACTCATCGACGTTGGCGCTGGAAAGGTTGACTATGGAGAGGCGAGGAGTCTTGCCCTCAACGGTGAGACCGGAGAGCTTACCGTTGCTGATGGAGTTCTTAATGGTGGTGTTCGGGTGGTTGGTGTAGGCTATGAAGCAACCTACCCAGGATGCGGAAGCAAGATCGCCGTTGTTGATGCAGTTGTTGACGATTGCGTATTCGTCGTTGGAGCCGAATACGTAACCGATAAGTCCGCCTGCCTCAAATCCGCCGGTAACATTACCGTTGTTGATGCAGTTTTCAACAGTTACGGGTGCGCCGGTGTTGCCGCTCTTTACGCCCTTGTTGACGTAACCTACGATACCACCTGCAACGCCCGCGCCGTTGCCTTCGATGTAGGCGCTGACGGTGCCGTTGTTGACGGAGTTCTTTACGGTAAGACCGACTGTCGTGCCTGTGTCATAGGAGTGACCTACGATACCGCCCGCTGCAGTGTCTTCGTTGACCTTGGTGGTGTTGGTGAGAGTGATGTTACCGTCGTTGGTGCAGTATTCGATGGTGGCGGACTTTCTGGCGTCACCGATGATACCGCCTGCGCGGTTTGCAGAGGTGATGTCGGCAGCGTTGTAGCAATTTCTTACGGCGACTGCGCCGCTTCCGTTGTAGCCGAGGATACCGCCGGCGGCATAGCCGTTCTTGCTGCCGTTGGTGTTGACGATAGCGCCCTTGTTGAGGCAGTTCTCAAAAAGGGTATCTACGCAGTAGCAGCATCCTACGATACCGCCTACGGCTCCGGAGCCGGTGATCGCGCCTTCGTTGACGCATCCCACGACCTTACCGGCAATATCCGCGCCGTTGATACGACCGATGATACCGCCGACCTTGCTGTCGTCAGCGCCTACAACGGTAATGGTCGCCTTGTTGGTGATGTTTTCAATTGTAGCGCCCTTGCTTTCGCATGCTACCGCGCCTGCGGCAACATAGGCATCGGAGGTGATCTCTATCTTACCGGCAGTGGTAAGATTTTTGATAGTTCCGTTGAACTGCTTGAACATAGGAACGGATACGGTAACGGTCTTGCCGTTGCCATCGAGAGTACCGGTGAAGTCAGCTTCATAGGTAGCGTCTACGGTGATGTCTGCCGCGAGGTAGTATGTACCGTCGGCGGCCATGTTCTTGAAGTCTTCAGCATTGTTGATGGGGGTTCCTTCGGCGGCAAATACGCCGACCGAGAGAAGGGAAACGACCATAAGAACGCTGATGATAAGGGAAATTGTTTTGCGCATGATGTGTACCTCTTTCTTTCTTATTTGCGGTATGGACCCTACCGCCTGATTGAAGATCACCATAATTATACCTAAATACAGCGCACTTGTCAAGACTTTTTGTCATATTTGTATAAGGATGATTCACAAAATACGGGCTGCCGCGTAAAAATGCGACAGCCCCGGGGATATTACATTTCAGTTTTTATTATTCGTTTACTTTCTTTCCTGTGAGGAAGCAAGCGGAACCGATAACCGCTACCACTGCGAGAGCAACAACGACTATGTAAGCGTTGTCACCGGTCACGGGAGAATCCGGCTCGGTGGTGGGAGGAGTTACGGGGTCAGTGCCGGGAACTACAGGGTCGGTACCGGGAGTTACAGGGTCGGGAGTTTCCACGAGAGAGGAACCGACCTTGAGGCTTGCAAACACAGCCTTGCCGTCCTTGATCTCATATGTGCCAGCGCCGATGGCGGTGTTGGCTTTCGCTATGAGGTCTGCGCCGAGAGTGCCGCGGGTGACAGCCTTAACGGTAGCGGAGCCTTCAAGGTCCTTGCCGTCAACAGCGGAGAATTCGACGATGCTTGCGGCGTTATCGGCAGTAGCGGTCCATGAGAAGTGAGTCACAGCGCCGTTGTCGGCAATGTAAAGGTTCTCGGCAGTGTACTGGGTAACGTCTGCGTTGGAGAGACCGACGATAACGATGTGAGTCATGGAGGCGTCACCGGTGGTGTTGATAGCGCCGGTGCCGATGCAGTTCTTTATTATGGTGCAGGTGCTGTTGGTGTATGCTATGAATTCGGATGCAAAGGAATCGGCAAGAGCGCCCTTGTTCATGTATGCATCGATGGTAATGGTGCCGTTATTGATGCAGCCGCTGACGGTAGCACTCTTGGCTGCGTTGCCGTTGGTGCCGTATGCATATCCGACGATACCGCCGACCTTGTTGGTGCCGGTCACGTCGCCGTTATTGATGCAGTTTGTTACCGTAAGACCGCTTTCGAGGTTCTTGTCGCCGGCGTATGCAACGATACCGCCCGCAACGTCTCCGCCCTTGACGGCGCCGTTGTTTACGCAGTTCTCAACGGTGGCGCACTTTCTGGCGTCGCCGGAGATACCGCCTGCACGGAAAGCGGAGGTGATGTCACCGTCGTTGGTGCAGTTCTTTATGATTATAGCGTTTGTTCCGTTGTAACCGATGATACCGGCAGCGGCAACGCCCGAACCTGTGTCTACGGAGGTGATATTGCCCTTGTTGTAGCAGTTCTCGAAGGTCGCGTCAAGGTTCTGAGCCTCGCCGCAGATACCGCCGGTGGCTTCCGGACCGGTAATGGCGCCCTCGTTGATGCAGCTGATGAACTTGTTGGGGCCCTTGTTGTTGTTCTTACCGCAGATGCCGCCTACGCAGGCGTCGCCGGCAGTCATGGTGTTGGTAACATTGGCTTTGTTTACGATGTTTTCAAACGTTGCGTTTGCAGCCTGGTTGGCGACAGCGCCTACGTTGCCCTCGCTGACGGTAACGGAACCGACAACGGTGAGGTTTTTGACAGTACCGTTCATCTGTTTGAACATAGGAACGGATACGGTCACGGTTTTGCCGTTGCCATCGAGAGTGCCGACGAAGTCAGTCTCATAGGTCGTGTCAACGGTGATGTCGGCAGCGAGATAGTACACGCCGTCGGCGGCCATGTTCTTGAAGTCATCTGCATTGTTGATGGCAGTTCCTTCGGCGGCGAATACGCCGACCGAGAGAAGGGAAACGACCATAATAACGCTGATGACGAGGGAAAGTGTCTTGCGCATGATGTTTACCTCTTTCTTTTATTTGTGCGGACTTTGCCCGCATTAGAAGACAATACAATTATACATAAAAAAGTACTTCCTGTCAATAGGCGTTGTGATTTTTGCATAAAATAGTTTTATATAAGGTGATATGTTTTACCACAGCGCGGCTCCGGCTCCGGTATCGGGACCCGTTACGGCGAAAAAAAGCCCCGATATTGACATTTTGCACGCTCTGTGGTATGATATAATCAGTAATATTATTAATAATGGAAGTGATCGCGATGCTGACGGATATAGAGATAGCGCAGGCTTGCGCAATGAAGCCGATAGGCGAGGTAGCCGCCTCGCTCGGTATAAGTGAAGAATACATCGAGCCTTACGGAAGGTACAAGGCGAAGATATCTCCCGCGGCATGGGAGAGTACTTTGAGCGGGAACGGAAAGCTGGTGCTTGTGACCGCTATCAATCCCACGCCTGCCGGAGAGGGCAAGACCACCACCACGATAGGGCTTGCCGACGGTCTTTGCAGGATAGGTAAAAGAGCTGTCGCCGCGCTCCGCGAGCCGTCGCTCGGACCCGTGTTCGGCATAAAGGGCGGCGCAGCGGGCGGCGGGTATGCGCAGGTGGTCCCGATGGAGGATATAAATCTGCATTTCACCGGTGACTTTCATGCCATCGGCGCGGCAAACAATCTGCTTGCCGCAATGATCGACAATCACATACATCACGGCAATGCGCTCGGCATAGATCCGCGCCGCATTACATGGCGCAGATGTGTGGATATGAATGACCGCCAGCTCCGCTTTGTGGTGGACGGTCTCGGCGGCGTCAAAAACGGTGTCCCGCGCGAGGACGGCTTTGACATCACCGTCGCCTCCGAGGTGATGGCGGTTTTCTGCCTTGCCTCGTCGCTTTCCGATCTGCGCGAGCGTCTCTCGCGCATGGTGATAGGCTATACCTACGATGACGAGCCGGTCACTGCGGGCGACCTCGGCGCAACGGGAGCCATGACCGCTCTGCTTCGTGATGCTATAAAGCCGAATCTTGTGCAGACGCTTGAGGGAACGCCCGCGTTCGTTCACGGCGGACCCTTTGCCAATATCGCGCACGGGTGTAATTCGGTTATCGCTACCGAGGCAGCCATGCGGCTCGGCGATTATGCCGTGACCGAGGCGGGATTCGGCGCAGACCTCGGCGCCGAGAAGTTTTTTGATATCAAATGCCGCACTGCGGGACTCGTCCCGGATGCGGTGGTGGTTGTCGCGACCGTCCGCGCACTTAAAATGCACGGCGGTGCGCCAAAGGAATTGCTCGGCAATGAGGATATCGGCGCGCTTGAACGGGGAATGGGCAATCTTTTGCGGCATATATCAAATATAAAGGAAGTCTACCGCCTGCCGCTTGCCGTGGCGCTCAACCGTTTTCCGACCGATACCGAACGCGAAACGGCGCTTGTTGCCGAGATGTGCGCGGCACTCGGCGTGCGCGCCGTGGTGTCTGACGTATGGGCAAAGGGCGGCGCGGGAGGCGAGGAGCTGGCGCGCGAGGTGGTCCGGCTGTGCGAGGAGGCGCGGGGCGATTTCCGCTTTGCGTACGATGCCTCCGCAACGATCGAGGAAAAGATATCAGCCGTCGTCACAAAGGTCTACCGCGGCGACGGTGTGGATTTTACTCCGGAGGCACAGCGGGACATTGCGCGCCTTACAAGGCTCGGCTTCGGCGGACTCCCCGTGTGCATAGCAAAGACACAGTACAGCTTTTCCGACGATCCGTCAAGGCTTTGTGCGCCGGGCGGGTTCCGCGTGACGGTGCGGAAGGTAAAGGTCAGCGCGGGAGCGGGCTTTGTCGTGGTACTCACCGGCGATATTCTTACAATGCCGGGGCTTCCGGCTTCTCCCGCTGCAGAACGTATAGACGTCACACCGGACGGCAGAATAACCGGGCTGTTCTGATATAAAGCTATAAATCAAAAGCGGCTGTTAAAAACCCGGGGTTTTAAACAGCCGCTTTTTGCATACCATTTATAGGGCAAATTAAAGCAAGACTTAAAGCTTGAAGGCTATACGCCGCGTTCGTTGAATATATACAGATAATAGTCTTCAAGCGTGGGCGCGGTCGGCTCGGCGCGGTAGCCGTCGGCGGCGGGAGATATATCGGATATCACACGCACCGTCGCGTCATCGGTCCCGTCGCCGGCATTGCCGGCGATGCCGGATATGCCGGCTATGCCGGCTATGCTGGTCACGCGATATTTTTTTTCGAGCCTTCCGATATCCTCCTTCGGTGCGCGGACATTCCACACCCTCTCGCGCATTCTTTCGGTCAGCACGGCGGCGGGCGCATTGTCGATGACCGTACCTTTTTTGAGTATTATTACATCGCGGGCTATCGATTCGATATCCGTAACGACATGCGTGGCGATGATTACGATCTTGTTGAACGCGATTTGCGAGATATAGTTGCGCATCGCTATTCGTTGCTTGGGATCAAGTCCCGCGGTCGGCTCATCGAGGATCAGCACAGCGGGATCGCCCAGCACTGCCTGTGCCAGTGCGAGCCGCTGCTTCATGCCTCCTGAGAGCGCGCCGATCTTACGGCGAGAAATACTGTCAAGCTCAACATGGCGGAGTATGTCGGTTATCGCGTCTTTTACATATTCGCGTCTCCGTCGCCCGCTCATGCCCGCGCCGACGTCCTTGAGCGTTGCCATGTACCACATGAACTGCTCTACGGTGAAATTCGGATACAAGCCGGGATACTGCGGCATAAAACCGAGCACGGCGCTGAATCGGTTGCCCATTTTGCGGATATCCTCACTGTTTCCGCGATCCGAAAAGATCACGCTCCCCTCATCGGCTTTCAGATTTCCGGTGATTATGTTCATCAGCGTGGACTTGCCGCTGCCGTTTGGACCGAGAAGCGCGTGAATGCCCGGTCCGAGCTCGTCGGAAAATGCATCGAGTGCTTTGTTATTGCCGTATGATTTTGAAATGCTATTGAATATCAGCTTCATTTTCCTACCTCGCTTTCATGGCACCATTTGCGGCGCGCCGCCGCCGTAAGCAATACCGATATAAAAAGCATTACTGCAACGGTGAGTGCGGCGTACCGGAGCGGATGTTGCGGATCCTCTGCCTCCGATATGCGCAGGAGTTCGCCGCCCGCGGCGGCATTGAGAATGTCGATCTTCGCCATAAACGCAAGTCCGCGGCTTTTTGACAGCGCCGCAGGCAATGCGAATAAAAGTGCCGCGGTGAGCATTACGGTAATGTTTTTTCCGATGAGGGCGGAGAGCGCGAACACCGTGACCGCCGCAAAAAGCGTGGCTGCAAAGCGCAGCACGTTCGCGCATGCGGCAAAGGCGGCAAGAGAAATGCCCGGATAACGGACGGAGCCGCCTGCGACGGGCGGATCGAGCAGCACCGCGCCCCCAGTGTCCGGGTGGGGCAGAGAATAAAAGTGTGCTATCAGAATAAGGTCGGTCATCTCAAACAAGACATATATCAGCGCGGTGGAGAGGCACGCAAAGCCGAGCTTCGCCGCAAAGGTTTTTTTACGTCCGCGTGGGGTGGCGCGCAGGATGTCGGCAAAGCTGCCCGACGAGGTCGTCTTCCGGTACTCTGTCCCGAAAATTCCGCATAGCAGGACCACAGTGACGGCAAGCGCGGCGATATCTGCGCGGCGGTTGAAAATAAGCCTCCAGCCGCTGTCATAGAGAAAAACCGCGTGTGTTTTGTCAAATTCATTCAAAGAGCTTATCCTGTCTGAATATTCAAGCGCGCGTTCCGCTGCCGTTTTGTGCGAATATGCGTAGCTCGCGCGTTCAAAAAGCTCGCGCTTTTCATCGTCGGACATATCTGTGCCGTTATCGGAGAGCGTTTCGTACTGCCTGATGGCAAAGACGATGCTTTGCATTTCATCCTTCAGATACTGCGCCTTTTCCTCGGTGTATTCGCCGTCGAGCCGCGTCATATATTCGCGGTAAAATATCTCATCGGCGTCGTCGGAGGCGGAATATGCCGCAAATGCCCATCCGGTGCGTGCGGCTATCAATAAGGCAAGCGCTGTAAGTATTCCAATGCTTCCGAGCGCCTTGTGAGCCTCGTATTGCATAAGCTGCATATGCCGCAGTGGGATACGGCACTTTTCCGTCCTGCCGGAACATATGCCGCGTATTTTTTTTAGTATCCTGCCGCAGATACCCGCATCCGTGAATGCGGGCGCCGAAAACGCCGCGGCGGTGCATAATGCGACAGCGGGGATCAGAACACATGTGCCGAATACAGCAAGATGGACGAGCCTGCCGCCGACATTTATTGCAAAATACCGTTCAAATATCCCGCCGCAATTGCCGAGCGAGAAGATGTTGAAAAGCCGTCCCGGTGCGTTCAGCGAGTCATAGCTTGCTGTGCGCATGATAATATTTGCCGCCGTAAACGCCGCCGCACCGAGGAATGTGAAGAGATAGTCGCGCGTCAGTGTTGCGACCGCCGCGCAGAAGGCGGCAAATATCAACACAGCCGCAAGGCGAAGCAGTGAGTGTATGAGAAAATATCCACCTGTCGATATGATGTATGGGCAGTACTCAAATCCGGAAAGGCTTTGCACGGCGTAGTGGGGTGGTGACATACCAAGCTTTATTGCTACCGTGGCGAGCGATGCCCCGCTGAAGGCAAAGCATATGAGTGTCGATATGATCAGTACCGTCATGATCTTTGCCGCCGCTGTTGCACCGCCCCCTTTTTTCGTGCACCTGATCAGAGGATATATCCCGTCAGCTCTTTCCGGAATGTACACTGTACAGACAAGTAAAAATACCACCGCAAATATAAAATACAGTGTGTATTCATCGGAAAAATAGTTGTCCCAGCCGGATATTATCCGAGTGGGCAGAGAGACTGTCTCGGCGGCGTGGCGATATAGCCCTTCGCATTGCTTCTGATAGTCGTAAACGAAGTCGCCGGTGTCATATCCATCGCGCTGCAGACTCAGCGCGCGCCTGCGCGCCGTTTCTGCGAGCTTGAGCATTTTTTCCGGATAGGCGGCGTTTGAGGACGCATGGCGCATTACGTCGGAGAGATACCGGAATTCCTTCGGGACCGGCGCTCCGGCATCGGCAAGCGCGAGATATTTTTCGTAGTTTGTCTTGAATTCTTCGGAATCCTCCGCGTAAATACGGTATGCATCTATGGTATTCCGGTCTCTCAGACGGGATGTCGTGCCGCGCAGCGAAAGCATGGAGGTGCCGAGGCTTATAATACCGAGCACCGCAAGCGACAGCGTAAAAAAACGGTATCCGAATGCCTTTTTTATCTCATAAAAAAACAGCTTCATGATCTACTCCGGTTTTTGCTCCCAATTGAAGGAAGTACCGCCGCCCCAGTCTGTAAGCAACCACCTGCCCCATGCGCGGGAGCCTTCGGTCTCCGTGACCGTGACTCCGTCTTTTGCAACGGTAAGCGTTAGCTGGGTGTGTACCGTGCGCCCACCGACGCTCTTTACCGCCGAAAAGGACAGACTGCTCCCGGCTGCTTGAACAAATGTGTTTTGAAACGCGACCTTGGACGACTCCGCCTCTGTATATCCGTTTATCCGCGGCAGGTTGCGGTATGTGTATCCGTACAGGTGGTATCCGTCGCCGAGAGCGTATATCACTTCCTCCTCGCCGCCGGATATCGGTTGGCGATATATCCTGCCGCCGCTCATGTCAAGAAAAGTAGTGTTGCCTTCCGATTTGTCCCGGTCCGGCAGCTCGGTGAGATCGGCATTGGAGTTTACGGTGTAATATATGGCATTATCAACAACAACGAGATCGCATATATCGCGCCTCCGAATCACGCTTTTGCTCAACACTTTGCCGTTTTCAATGAGAAATGTGTACTGACGCAGTGAAAGCCCGTATACGCTCTCTTCGTCTTTTTCCGGAATAAACAGATATATTGACTCTCCCGGACCCGGTGTGAGAAACAGCTTTGAGCATCCCGGAGCAGATGAGGGTAGATCGCACAGCAGGGTCGCGCTGGCCGAATCCGCATCAGCCACGTAGATCGCCGTGTATGCGGAGCTTTTACGGGTGGCACAGTACAGCTTTTCATCGCACAAAAGCAGCGGTATATATTTATCGTCCGCGTATGCCGGAAAATCCAGCTTTTTTATCACGCCGCTCACGGCATCCGACATATCAAGGACCGTCCAACTGCTCCCGGTTCTTTTTTCCTTGAGGTAATAAAACGGATTGCCCGCATTGTATATGATATCGCATTGGTCCTGAGCTAGCCCCTCTACGCTCAGCCGCTGCCATTTTACATCGGATGTTTCGGAGATATCGTAAACGTAAAAAATATTATTCTCTTCGGGAAGCCCGGAAAGCGTGCAGACAGTCGCTCCGAATATCAGCATATATCTGTCAACGCCGCATTTGCATGGGACCTCGGAGCAGCGATCAAGGTCTATCTCGTTTCCGTTTTTATCGGCGAGCTTGATCCTTCCGGTGTAGTTGTCGGTGTCCATGAAACGCACGCACCCGTTGTTTCTTCTCAAAGCCCAAAACGCATCGTTCCTTGTCATGTCGGTGCCGGGCTGCCACTCGACCTTTTCCGTGGTGACGGCAGCAGATGGGGATGACGGGAACGTGCCGGACGTGCCCGAATCGTCAGAGCGACCGGCGTGTCTGCGGCTCGCCGTAAATGCGGCGGCGCAGGAAGCTACAGCCGCAATGACAGCAAATATAATGGTCAGTATCCTTTTTTTCATGCCGTTCACCGCTCCATGTGTATGATCTCGGTTTTCACAGACAGCTCTGTGTCTTCCGACGCGTTCTTTATATGGCTCGCGGTTATATATGTGATGTCGGAGGTAGCCATGTCGATGATAACGATGCCGTTTTTCAGCGAAAGCGGCTTTGAGCTTATGCTCCCATCGGCTTCCTTCGAAAATATCTCGCCCGTCAGCTCCGCTGTGTATATTTTGTTGTCGTATACGATGAGATCGTTAAAGCCGAACCCGACGGATAGCGCGGCATAGTCGCCGCTGAAGCTGAATGCCGCAGTTTCTTCACCGGTCTCGGTGTCGAGCCTGTATATGACCCGCGGATGCATTTTCCGCACGCTGCCGTCCGGCAGCGTAACGCTTTCCTCAGACGACGGAATGTAATACAGATCGCGTCCGTTGAGTATGCTGCCCCATTTCATCCCGCCGTTAAGCTTGTATTTTGAAATGATGTTGCCGTTATAGTCTGTGCGGTAGTAGTAATAATCCGCCATGTCCTTCGGCGTGTTATCCTCCGGGTCGCGGGATTTGAAGAAAATGTCGTCGCTCCCCGCATAGATGTAGGATATCACGCGCCCCCAGAACAGCGTAAAGTTTCCCGGCTTCTCCTCACTGCACACATATGTGGCGCCGCTGTCCGCGTCCGCCGCATACAATTTTCCGTTCACTGCGCCGATCAGCGTGTAAGCGGGAGCGCCCTCGCGCTCTTCGCCGAAGATACGTATATTCCCATTGGCGAGGTCTATCTGTTTGAAATTGAAATAAGTTTTATCGTTTTTTACGACCGTGTTGGTGAAATACACGTACCTGTCGCTCGCCGTGTAGTAATTTGATGATCCCGCATTCGCATCGAGCAGCATATTGCTGATTTTCACCGGGTCAAAGCGGTAAAGATGCGGTGTCACCTTGCCGGACTTTTCGTTCAGTATTGCCGCGCTGTACAGAATGATGTCGGGGTAAGCGCGGAAAAACATGCCGCGCTGATAGCTGTCGATCCGGCACGAAGCGTTGGAGCCGCGGTGACGGCACAGCGGATCGGTGCATGGATCGCTCACCCCGGCGGTGGCTGTATCGTATTTGAATATACCGTTTTTCGTACCGGGAAAGTAGATGGCATCTCCGCACATCTGAATATTTTTTGCGGTGGCGAGCACCGGGGTATATCCGCGCACGGCGCCGTGAGCCGTGGCGTTCGGCGTGGAGGAATCGGACGTGTCTCCCCGGTCTTTCGCCCCCGGCAGCCATAGGATCGCCGCAACGCTTATGGCGACGGCGGCAATAATGCATATTCCGACTATAAGTTTTTTTCGTGACCGGGTCATTTTTATATCCTCCGCAGATGTTTTTTATTGTACCTGTTAATATTATCGCATGTATTTTATTAAGAAGCAATAACGCAAAGCCTTAAGATTTTATTAAGCGGCATGCTGTCAGGCTTGACTGCTGTGGAGGGATGTGTTATAATGAAATCGGTACGGATGTATTAAGCTTCACGGAGGGAACTGCTATGAGAACGCTGAAAAAGGTCGTGCTTTGGATACTTATCGTATGCCTTGTGATCCCGGTTGCCGCTTGCGGCAAAAAAAGACGCACCATCGATGTCATTTCAACTGATTATCCGGGACTTACGTGTCTTGAAGAAGGAGTACTATCGTTCGATACAGTGGAAAAATACAGGGAGATAAGTGAGCGCTACACCTGTTTCCTTACCGAGAGAAACGGATATCTGGTCGTTGAGAACAGGGATGCGTACAGTTACAGTAGCGCGATGGATACGGGTCCACACGGATATTTTATCGGGAGCAATGCTCATTTCAACAGTTGGGTGAAGTGGTTTCCCGCGAACGGGGACGATGGAGAAAAGCTGATCGCGAATGAGCGTTGCCTGGGATTTATCCTGATAAGAGAAAGCGAAGGCTACGCGATCACGCGCCCGCAGGACTATGAGGACAGGCGGACATTTGTCCGGCATTTGCTGTTCGATTATGATAAGTCGGAGTGGACATGGGACTGCGTGTTGAAGACTGACGGATATCTGCATAGTTATTTGTACTGCAAGGATGACGGCTGCATATTCATGTCATTGGATGATGGGTTCTATAAATTTGACCTTGACGGGTACGGGCTTACGCTGATAAAGCCTTGGGACAACTTGTCCAACAACTGGAAGCCTTCGTCTATCGTAAAAACGGACGATAAATTTTATTTCGGATGCCGGCTCGGGATATCCGAATACATTCCGGTAACGGATGAGATGTATTTATATTACATACCATATGAAAAATATGTACCGTGAGGGTATTCGGATAGATGAAAAATTCACGGGGGAAAAATGATATGAAAATATTGAAAACGGCAGTGCTTTGCATACTTATCGTGTGTCTTATGCTTCCGGTTGCCGCTTGCGGCAAAAAGAGGCGCACCATCGATGTCATTTCAACTGATTATCCCGGACTTACGCGCCTTGAAGAAGGTGTACTGTCGATCGACACAGTAAAAAAATACTGGGATGTAGAGAAGCGCTATAACTGTTTTATCACCGAGAAGAACGGAGCTATTGTCGTTGAGAACAGGGATACATACAGTTGCAGCAGCGCAATGGATACGGTCTCACACGGATATTTTATCGGGGCAAATACTCAGTCCGACGGTTGGGTAAAGTGGATCGGGGACGATGAGGAGCGGCTTATTGCGAGTGAGCGTTGTCTGGAATTTATCTTAATAGGAGCCGGCGAAGGTTACGCGATCACGCTTTCGGAAGACGGCATTAACACACGGACGTTGGTACGGCATTTGTTGTTCGACTATGACAAGTGGGAGTGGGCGTGGGAGTGCGTGTTGCAGGCTGAGGGGAGTTTGCACAGTTATCTGTATTGCAAGGATGACGGATGTATATTTATGTCGCTGGATGATGGACTCTATAAATTTGACCTTGATGGGTACGGGCTTACGCTGATAAAGCCGTGGGGAGACTTGGCTGATCTCTGGAAACCCGAGTCTATCGTAAAAATGAACGATAAATTTTTCTTTGGGTGTCAGCTCGGGATATCTGAATACATTCCCACGACCGATGAGATGTATTTTTATTACGTTCCATATGAAAAGTACGTTCCGTGAGGATGTGGTCAGGCATGACCGGTAACCCAAGTTTGGAGGGGCGGCATTTGCCGCCCCTCCAAACTTGGTAAAACAGGACTTGTAACCTGCGGTTTGCGGTGGAATGAGTGCAGACTTGTCAGTTCGTCTTACGCAAACCTGCTCAAGCCTGCAAGCAGGCTTAAGGCAGGTTCGAGAATATTATCTTGTAGCAAACTCAAAAGGGTAGGCTTGCGCCTACCCTTTTGAGTTTGTGGGAGGACTATAAAATAGATTTTTTCGCCTTTTTGGGGGTAGTATTTGTTCCCTTACGAAAAATCCTGAGCTTTCAAGGTTAGGGGCAGCGGTGAGCCGCTGTCATTCGGTCAGCGGCTGCACCGATTTAAGACCGCCTTTGAATATTACGGTAATCTGTTCTTTGGAATCCACCACTACGCATTCGAGCAGTTGACGGACGATTTGGTCATCGTATTCCATCGGACGGTTTTTTATGCCGTCCAGTATTGTATAGATATCATCGAGTCGGGATTTTGCGTTTTCTCGCCGTTGCTCAGCGTCGGCTATGTTGTCGAACTGCTGTTGCAGGCGGCTTTTTTCGTTCATGAGCCGAGTTGCAGTTTCCTCGTCAAAGGCTTCGATGGTGTCGGTGGACACTCGGTCGAGCATTTTTTTGAATTCTGCGTCGATTTCGGCGATCCGTATCTGTAGGTCGATGCTGTTATCCTCGCTCTTTTCTCCCGCCAAGCCCATGCCGATATGCGTCTTTAGTGTCCGCAGCACCTCTGCATTTTGGTTGGCGATTTCCATGATTGCCGCCATCACAGCCCGTTGCAGCACGCTTTCCTCTACGGATGGCGAGTTGTGACAGTATTTCTTGGCGTATTCAATGCGGTTGATGCATCGCCACACGATTTTCTTTTTACCGCTTGCCGTCCATGTGCATCGGCGGTAGGCGGACTTGCATTCACCGCAGACGAGCAGTTCTGTCAGAGCGTATTTGCTTGAGTATTTGCCTTGCTCGGTCTTGGCTTTTCGGCTGATTTTGCGTTTGCCGGAGCGCCTTGCGAGTTCCTCCTGAACTCTGCCGAAGGTAGCCGAGTCGATAATGGCAGGGTGGCTGTTTTCCACATAGTATTTCGGGCGTTCGCCGTTATTTACTCTGACCTTCTTGCTAATGCAGTCGGTGATGTAGGTCTTATTGATGATGGCATCGCCTTTGTATCTCTCGTTGGAGAGAATGGACTGTATCGTGGAAAACTGCCACTCTGCTTTTCCCGTCGGGCTTTTGATGCCCTTTTCTTCAAGTAGTTTGGCAATTCCTTTTAAGCTGTCGCCTGCGAGGAAGCGGTCATATATAAAGCGGATCGTTTCGGCTTCTTCGGGGACGATTTCGGGTTGTCCGTCCTCGCCCTTGCGGTAACCGAGGAAGTTCTTGTATCTGAATACTACTTTGCCTTCACGGGCGGCCTGCGCCTTGCCCCATTTAATGTTGGCGCTGATATTTTCCGATTCGCTTTGGGCAATGCTGCCGTAGATGGTAATGTAAAACTCGGCACCGGGCTGATTGCTGTGGATGCCCTGTTCCTCGAAGTACACATCGACACCGAGGTCATTGAGCAGTCGGACATACTTCAAGCAGTCCACCGTGTTCCGCGCGAACCGGGCAATGGATTTTGTGATGATCATGTCGATTTTCCCTTGCTTGCATCGGCGGATCATGCGGTTGAATTCATCTCGGTTTTTCACGCTTGTGCCCGAGATGCCCTTGTCGGCGTAGATACCTTCAAGCGTCCATCCGTTTTCGGAATTGATGCGTTCGGTATAGTGTTCCACCTGATTTTCATAACTGTTGAGCTGTTCCTCCTGCTTAGTGGAAACGCGGCAGTATGCC
>ENA-UOJS01000886-UOJS01000886.1-human-gut-metagenome-genome-assembly--contig:-C74-NODE-886-length-28328-cov-28.939801_pt1 | contig 28328 bp, 15 predicted proteins | sample MGYA00242355_ERZ723902 | MGnify/ENA metagenome assembly ERZ723902
GCGGAGGCGCCCGATATTAATTCCTACCTCGACCCTAATGTAACTCCTCCGGACAGGGAAGGAGAGGAAGTCATCACCCTGGTCAATCTTTATCGGGACGAGGAAGAGGAGACCACCTCCAGCAGCTCTTCGGAAGGGGGAGGGTTTGATTTTGGGTTTGATCCCAAGTCAAGCAGCTCCAGTTCCAGCTCCAGCTCCAGTTCCAGCTCCAGCTCCAGTTCCAGCTCCAGTTCCAGCTCCAGCTCCAGTTCCAGCTCCAGCTCCAGTTCCAGCTCTAGTTCCAGCTCTAGTTCCAGCTCTAGTTCCAGCTCTAGTTCCAGCAGCAACTCCTCTTTCTCCTCCAGCGAACCGCCCACTGAGGAAGAACCATGTCCATGTCCCTGTGAAGGGTGTGAAGAGGAAGGCGATGAAAACTGCGTCCAGCAACAGCCCACTCCGGGCGACCCCGACGATGAACAGGACTGCCAGGGCAATGCATGCATCAATCTTTCCTCTCCAACAGGACCAACGCCCCCCGCTCCGGTCAGATTCATGCGCATGGCCCGTGCTTCCACTCCCGCTACCCCCGGCTCCAGCAGCGGATTTTCCATGCGCTACAACCACCCCATGGCATGGAGTGCCTCCTTCTCCAAAGACGAACGGCGCGTCACCGTCAAGCGCCCCTCAGGCAGTCACATTTATTTCAAGGCGGAAACGGGAAGCTCCGACGCTTCCCCCATCGGCAGCTCCAGAAAACTGGACTATCGTGTACGTCTGCTCAACCAAGACCTTACTCCCAATCAACAGGGTATGCCGTCCTACATGGATATGACGCTTCCTTCCGGCATGATCCTGCGCTTCTCTTCCTCTACCGGAGAGGTCGTCTCGGTCACCAGTTCTTCGGGACACGTCATGACCGCCGAGGAGTATGCCCGCAAGGTCCAAGTGGCCTACAACCCGGACGGCTCTCTCAACAGCGTCTATTCCCGGGCTCAGGGGCTGATGCGCAGCATTCCCGGAAACAACAGTCTTGCCCTGGAGTGGTACGCTCCCGGGAATGTCTCTGCATCCCATGATGGGGAATTTGTGGTTACCGGAGAGCCCTACAAGACGGCCGTTTATAGAACTTCCATGGAGGATGGCGTAAAAGTAACTTACATCACCAATCAACGGGCCGGGCAGGAACCGCGGGTTATCGAACGCCGCGAGGAAGGAAACAAAATAAGCATCATCAAGGGAGAAGGAGATGAACGCATCGTGCGCACGATTGAACGCAACTCCCTGCCCGGCTCCAAGTGGGAGCGGATTGAAACGGTCAGGGGCATCAATGATTCCCGGCCTTCCAGCAGTACGCGCACGGTGAAGAAGTATACCGACGGAGGCTGGCTGACCATCAGCAGCACGGAGGGCTATAATACATCCTTGGCCCAGACGACGCTCTACACCTACAACGACCAGTACCGGGTGTCTCTGGAAATCAAGCCCAACGGGGGCTGCACGCGCTACGAGTACGACGGCCAGGGCCGGGTGATTCTGGAAGCAACGCCGTGGGCTGGAGGCGGAGAGAAGGGAACGCGCACCACTTATGCAGACCTGAGCTTCAATGATTTCAGGCCGGCAACGGAAAGGGAAGTCATCATTGCCCAGGACGGAACGGAAACCGTTCTAAGCCAAAGGAGCTATACCTATGAAGAGAGCCCCGAAGTCAACCGCACGACGGTGACAGAAACAGCTCTGGGTTCCGACCAGGTTCACACAAGCATTTCAGAAACTTATGGGGAAGCAGCACAGTATCCCTATGCCCGGGGAAGACAGAAGATGAGCCAGGGCATTGACGGTGTCCAAACTGTCTATACCTATGAAGCCACCACAGACCATGGGGGTGTTCACAAGGTGACGGAAACTGTTCAGGCAAACGGAAGCATCGTTCCCGCTCAAAGCACCAGAACCGTACAATACATTGCCGAAAACGGCACGACCACAAGAAAAGAGCAGTATGTCCACACGGGAGAAGACTGGTCATTGATTTCCACGGAGGACTATGAATACGATGCCGAGCTCAAGCGAATCAAGACGACGAAGGGCAACGGCCGCTTCAGCACGACGGAATGGATGTGCTGCGGTCCCTTGACGGAAACCAACGAAGACGGTGTGGTAACCAGCTACAGTTACAACACGGCCAAGCAGTTGGTGGAAACCATCCGTTCAGCCACGGAAACCACGCCTGAAACAATCACGTCCTACACAAAGGATGTTGCGGGAAGAATTCTTTCCGTACGAAAAGACATAGGAGCTATGTCGACAGTCGAAAATATGGAATACGACGACTTGGGAAGAATTATTTCCACAACGGATATTCTTGGTCGCACCACCAGAACTGAATACAGCAACGATCAGCTTACAACAACCGTCACCACTCCTTCGGGGGCTATTTTTGTGACGAAAACTTATTATGACGGCTCTACTCTTTGGCAGGGAGGAAACGGACAGCAAGAAATTGAAATACAGCTCGAATTGACAGAAGAGGGTATTCTCACCACCACTCTGTCCAAAGGAGTAATTCTCTCACGTACCTTGGAAAATGGTTTTGGAGAAACTATTCGGGAGGAGCAGTCCAATACTCTGGGAGGTTTCATTGTCACTAGAAATGCTTACAATAGCAAGGGTCAGCTTGTACGCATTCAGACAGAGGATATGGCTCCTGAGATAACTGCTTATGACCAATCTGGCTACGAAGTGAGGCGGATTATTCTTCTGGATGAACTTTGTCCGGATGATGTTACAAAAAACAGGATCACGGAGAATACCATACGCTATCAGATCAAAGAGGAAGGAGTTTACCGGGTACATACCACGACTAATTACAATGCCAATGGATTTCCTCTTGTTCAGACCGTGGAAAATCTTCTTTCACAATCGGACCCTATGTTAGAAAGCAAGACTGTTTCCACTGATATTTACGGTCAGTTGAGTGTTCAGTGGGCAGAATATGCCGCTCCCACCAGACGCATCCAGTTCAACCGGATTCCCACTTCGGACATTGTCGCCAAGTCTTTCGTTGTTGATGGATTTACCATAAATCAAAATGACCATGCAGGCTTACATTCTTCCCAGGAACGTTTCTTCACTTCCTCAGGAATAACCATGAGGAGAACCGATGCACGAGGCAATGTTGCTATCACAGAGTCCGACGTAGCCGGACGAACTACCAAGACGATGGATGCCGAAGGCAATATGACCTCCATTTCTTATGACGTCTGTTGTGATGAACCTGTCTGCATCACTAATGCATTGGGAGGTACTATGTGCTATTCTTATGACATTCGCGGTAGAAAGACGGCTGAATACGGTACTGCCATTCAACCTGCATGTTTCGCGTATGATGACAATGACCATAGGGTTGCATTGACCACTTTCAGGGCGGATGAGGAGGACATTACCACCAATCCTTCCAACCGAACCGACGGGGATACCACCACTTGGCTTTACGATGTGGCTACTGGTTTGGAACTCAGGAAAACCTATGCTGACGGTTCCTGTATTTCCAAAACCTACGACAAGTTTAACCGTTTGGAAACGCTCACTCAAGCCAGAGGTATCGTAACAACCTATGAATATGCTCCGTTCACTGGAGAACTCATCTCAGTCTCCCATAGTGATGCTACCCAACCTTGGCTTTATTCATATAACCATCTTGGTCAGATAATTTCTGTCTCAGATGCCTCATGTATCAGAGAAATCTCTTATGACGTTTATGGGAGAATGCTCCAAGATGTTTCTTTGGGGAAAGTGGAAAGCTGTCTCCAGGAAAAGTATGATTCTTTTGGACGATCCTCCGGATACTATTTCATGCTGGGAACCCGCATTGTCCAGCACTCCATCCTTGACTATGACCACAAAGGCGCCATAGTCAGGATGAATCTGGAAGGTCTTGATTCTCCCTTTACATGGGAATATGACAAAACCAGTGGCTTCCTTAAAAACATGTCCTATCCCAATGGCGTCGTTCGCAGGAATAGTTATCATCCTTCTCTTAACCTAATGAGCGCTATTGAGTATGAAGATTCCAGGAATGGAAGTGCGGTTGCTCGTTATAGTTATCAGTATGATGAATTGATGCGGCCCACTCAACATCAGGATTATTGGGATGTTGAGACACCCATAGCGGTAAGAAACTTCACCTACAATAACCGCAGTGAATTGATTAATGGACAATTTCAAGCAGAAGGAAATTGCAGCTATCAATATGACAACATCGGTAACCGTAAAATCTCTCAGGAATTGGAAAGGGAATTATTATCATATGGTACCAACCACCTCAACCAATATACGGATATTGCGCAGGGAGAATTAAAGTTTCAACCTGTCTATGACGCAGATGGCAATCAGATCCTTACCAAAACTTCAACAGGAGTTTGGAAGGTAACTTATGATGCCAATAACCGCCCTGTTAGCTTTATCAGTGAAGACGGACGGACCGTAGTTATCTGCGGATATGACTACATGGGGCGCCGCTTCGAGAAAAAAGTTACTTTCAATGAATCAACTATCAGTCACGTCTATTACCTGTATCGTGGTTATGTGCAAATAGCTGAGATTGATGTGCTGCATCCCGAACCAGTCTTGGAGAAGAGTTATCTATGGGCGCCTACGGAGACGACTGCGCCATTTCTCTTAATGATGACGTGCTGGAAGAATAGTGAGACTGAAACAAGGGAGCATTTTTATTTCATTCATGATGCATTGAAGAATGTCGTCGCTATCGAAGGGGAGCAAAAAGAAAGAAGAGCTTTGTATGAATATCTTCCTTTTGGAGGAATTGCCAGAGAGGAAGGCGATATGGCTCACGTTAACAAATTCCGTTTTTCCTGCGAATACATGGATGATGAACTGGGTGTGGTTTATTATAATTACCGTTATCTTGATCCTCTCAGTGGAAGGTGGATTAGCAGGGATCCCATTCAGGAAAAAGATGGATTTAATTTATATGTATTATTAGGTAATTGTCCCATTTCCACGACTGATGCATTTGGATTATTGGACTTTAATAATTTTTCAAGTGTTGTTATTGCTCTAATTCCAAAGCAGGTGACGCATTCGGCTAAAAGTACACGTCTGGGGGTATGGCCATTGCCGTTTTTCCCTCTTGTTACGATGGAAGTAAACGCCGGTATTGATGTTGTCGTTTCATCTTGTTGTTCATGTGATGGGCAGAAAGGGTTAGTTGCATCCGGAATCGCTTATTTAGAGGGTACGGCGGGTGTAGGTACGAGCATTGGTGGCAATTCCGGCATTAGTGCAAGACGAGAAAAGAAACCGAGAAGAAATGGAACAAGAACTGTATATAAGAAAAAAGGAGATAATACATATACAAAAAAACCAGTAGGAGAAAATTCAGGAGATGGAACAGGATCATCGAACGTTGGAGCGGGAGGATGTCCTGAACGCTGTCCAGATGGGAATGGGGATATTTCTTTCCTTTTTACTGTAGGAGCGTCCGGTTTTATTTCCGGAGGCATTGGAAGATTCTCTGCTGGTGTTGCTTTTGATTCTCCTGTTTTAAAATGTTCAGTACCAGGAAGGTGTGAAGCTTTAGACCCGAGAAAGTCTTCATCCGCTTATGCTGTCTATGGCATGGGAACAGGCATGCGTGTGCAAGCATATGGAAGAGCCGAAGTAGAGTTGAGTTTAAGAATAATGTAACCTTGATTTCATGAATAAAATATTTAATAATAAACAACTTTTAGTTATTTTTCTGCTGAGTATTTTTGCAGCAGGCATGTTATATATGCTCGTATGGCTGCTGTCTCAAGTGAGACTCTGTTGGTCCAGTGAAGAATGGCCGGAAACAAAAGGTACAATTACACAAGTCGAATATAGAAGAAAAAGTGCAGGTTCAGGTATTCATGGTACTTATGTTAATTTAGATATTGACGTAAGATTTGAATGGAAATCAAAAATGTATCATACCGGTAACCAGGGATGCAGTTTTGATATTCCGTATAAGAAATTGCATGTTGGAAAAGAAATCCCAGTTTTTGTCAATGAAAATAATCCTGACGAGTCTCTTTTATCAAAAGGCATCGCGGGATGGATCTGGATGGCTCTGGGAATATGTTTATTATTTTCATGTTTTTCATTAATGATTATTTTTAAGCAGGCATTTAATTTATTAAAAAAGAAATAAATAATATTCAGTATTCTTCTTCCTTATCAAAGGATTTTTAATCCTATACCTTCTGCAAGCAGCCAGATTTGCAGAAGGTATATTTTTGTTTCTGTGGACGGCAATATGGCGAATTCTTATCTTTAAGACCAGCCAATTGAGTTATTGATAAAATTGGCAGGATGGATTTGAGGAGCAGGGGAATGGAATGTTGTTCCTTCCTTGAGTAAGTTATTCACAGGATTTAATTCTGTTTAATCCAACGAGCCATGAATACAAAATTTTGACGGATATTGAATTATGAAAATATTAAAGGTATATGTATGTGAAAAGAAATAATGTTAATCTGAAAATATTTTTTAATTTGCGTGTTCTTGAATACTGTAACAATTGACAATTTAATGACGACAATTGCAAATAATTTATTTTTGCCGATATGGTGATTCAGCCCAGACCTTTTTGCTCGCGAGCATGATCAATAGGAACTTTCCCTAATAAAAATATGCCTGCAAGCGTTAAACTTACAGGCATATGGTGACGTTCAGAGGAATGTTCCCGTCAGGCGCCGAAATCCAGCGCCTTGGGCTCGCGAGCCCAGGTGCGGTGCTGCTTCATCGCCGTGATGAAGGGCTTCATCAGCGCCTTGGTATCCTTCGGGGTGAGGAGGCCGGCATCGTCCATGTCGTCAGGCAGGGCGGCGGCCTGGAGCATTTTCCTGGCGTCTCCGGGGAGGCCGATGGCCTTTCAGATGCCTGTAAGCCTGGCGCAGGTGGTATTTGGCGTCCCCGTCCATCAGGAGGGTCTGGATGCTCTGCGCGCCTTCCGGCACGATGACGGAGTCAAACAGGACGGAAAGATTGGCGGCCAGGCTGCCGTCCACCAGCAGGTCTTCCCCTTCTTCCGTTTTAACGGTTCCCATGTGGGCGGCAATGATCTGGGGATGGACTCCTTCCTTGTGCAGGGCGTCGCAGATTTCTTCCACGGATTTCAGGCTGACGCCGTCCGCCACCAGCAGGGAGACGCGCATGCCCTTGAGGTTGCCGTCGGGCTTGGCGTACAGGCTCAGCGCCGGGTCCTTTTCCAGGCCGCAGACCGGCTTGGGCAGTTCGCGGCTGAGCTGTTCCCTGGTCAGTTCAATGCCCAGGTTGCGGGCTACTCCGCCAGCCAGGTCCGGATCAATGCGCGTCAGCAGGTCCACGACGCGTTCCCGGATGTAGGGGCGGGTCACCTTGCTCAGTTCAAAACCGAAGGCGTTGATGATGTGCTCCTGTTCCACGGGCGTCTGGCTCATCCAGAACAGGCGCGGATGGGAGTAATACTCCGCAAAGGAGGGGCTCCTGAGGCGTTCCTTGATTCCTTCCACGCGTTCCGGAGTGGTGGTGAACCCTCCGTCTTCCGCGGCTTCCGGAGTTTCCCGCGGCCAGTTGTCGCCGATGGAGTTGGGATTGTAGTTGGCCGGAGCGGTATCTATCTGCATGCGGTGGAATCCGTCCCTCTGGTTGTTGTGGAAGGGGCAGACGGGGCGGTTGATGGGGATTTCCGTAAAGTTCGCCCCTCCCAGGCGGTGGCGCTGGGTGTCGCTGTAGGAGAAGATGCGGCCCTGAAGAAGCGGGTCGTCGGAGAAGTCGATGCCCGGAACGATGTTGGCGGGGCAGAAGGCGACCTGTTCCGTTTCTGCAAAGAAGTTGTCCGGGTTGCGGTTCAGCACCATTTTCCCGACGATTTCCACGGGAACCAGCGCTTCGGGGATGAGCTTGGTGGCGTCCAGGATGTCGAAGTCGAATTTGTCCAGGTCTTCTTCCGGAATGATTTGCAGGCCCAGTTCAAATTCCGGGTAATCTCCGCCTTCAATGGACTGCCAGAGGTCTTTGCGGTGGAAGTCCGGGTCCCGTCCGGTGAGGTCCTGGGCTTCGTCCCAGATCAGGGATTTTTTCCCGTAAACGGGTTTCCAGTGGAAGCGGACAAAGGTGCTTTTCCCATCTTCGTTGACCAGTTTGTACGTATGGATGCCGAATCCTTCAATGGTCCTGTAGCTTCTGGGTATGCCGCGGTCGGACATGAGCCACATGACGTTGTGCAGCGTTTCCGGCTGCAGGGAGACATAATCCCAGAAGGAGTCGTGGGCGGTCTGCCCCTGCGGCATTTCGTTGTGGGGTTCCGGCTTCACGGCATGGATGAAATCCGGGAATTTGATGGAATCTTGAATAAAGAAGACGGGCGTGTCGTTGCCCACCAGGTCGTAATTCCCCTCCCTGGTATAGAATTTGGTGGCGAATCCGCGGATGTCCCTCACCGTATCCGGGGATCCCCGGAATCCCTGCACGTTGGAAAAACGCACAAAGACTGGTGTTTTTTCTGACGGATCCTGCAGAAAGGCCGCCTTGGTGTACTTGGAAAGGGATTTGTATACCTGAAAATAACCATGTGCCCCGGAACCTCTTGCGTGAACCACTCGTTCCGGTATCCGCTCCTGGTCAAAATGAGCCATTTTTTCCAGAAAGTGAAAGTCTTCCAGCAGGGAGGGGCCTCTGCTGCCTGCCTTGAGCGTGTTTTGATCATCGGCTATTTTTACTCCGAGGTTGGTGGTAAGGGGCTTTCCCATGCCGTTGTCGCGCATGGTATCCAGGTCTTTGATTTTTTCCGAGGTGTTTTCCGGCATTTTCATGGAGCCGGGGGCGGAAGGTTCCGCGTTGGGAGGAGTGGGTTTGGGCGTCGGCTTGATCAGTTCCGGATCAATGGTGTCCGTATAATGGGGTTCCGCCTCTTTCCCGTCCGGGAAGGGGGCGAGCCGGTCTTGCATCTGCTGGGTCTTTTTTTTCATTGGCTTGTTTCTGAAGGGATTGAATTTTCCTATGAGTAAGTAGTTCGACTCTGGCTTCCCGGACGATGTTCTGTCTTATTTTGTCAGTTCATGTGGAATTCAAATGATGGAAAAACGCTGGAAATGACTTGGCAGGAATGAAATAAACGGTAGGAAACAGGAGGCGGAAACGGAGCCTGTTTGACTGGCATGACGTTTCTGTCAGTACGCTGTCAGGACGGACCCCGGGATTTTCCGTGTCTTCCCCTCCCGCCGGGAAAAACAGGATAGCGCCGTTAATGAACGGACGGGGTGGGGCGAAGTTCCGCAGTTCCCTAATTTCCCGCATGGTGAACCTGCGGACAGTCCCGCCGTGTCCGGGAAACCTTCCGTCCCTGGCGGCCATGTCCATCCCCGGTTTCATTTTCCGGGCAGGCCGTGTCATGCCGGAACAGGGTTTGCTGCATGCTCCTGTTCCGTTTTCCCGGAAAACCGCCTGTTTCCGGCCGGCCAGCCTGGGTGGCAGCTTTACTCATGGTGAAAGGGGGGGCTTACGCCAAGTTGGCGTATTGTAAACGTACCGCAAGGGAACGGCGGCGGGGCGGGAATAGGGTGGTGAATTTAATCAATGACTTCTGCCGGTTCAGAAATACCGGATGGAACAGGGAGCAGGGCATCGGGAAGGAAGTGTGCCGGATTGCGTGGAGAGTTATGTAGTGGGTGAAAGGTTTCTTCCGTGGAAAATTTCCGGGGCCCCGTGGAGGGAGACAGAACTTCCGCAAATTTTCATAGACGTGCGGGATAAATAGGTTATGATGATTCCGTAAATTGCGTACCGGAGGCATGCGGCGTCCTCATACGGTTGTCTGTCCGGTGCGGGAACTGATCTTTCATTTATTTTAAAGGGTTATGACGGTGCAAGAAATAGCTGAACAAAGTTTGAAGAGCCTGCTGGCTTCACTGGGATTTTCTGCGGAAGTTGAAATAACGGAGACGGACGGCATCATATGCCTGAACGTTTCCTCCCCGGACTCCAGGTACATCATCGGAAATGACGGGGACAGGCTGGATGACCTGCAATATCTGGTCAACCGCATGATCCAGCGCAAGATTGAAGACGCGCCCCGCGTGAAGGTGGATTGCGACCATTACCGGGAACACAACGAAGCGCGCCTTCTGGAGAAGGCCCTTTCCCTGGCCGCCCGCGTGCAGGAGAGCGGCAAGCCCATGAAGATGCAGCCCCTCAACGCCTATCACCGCCGCCTGGTTCACAATGCCCTTCAATCCGTGGATGGCGTCACGACGGAGTCTGAGGAAGGGGACGGCCGCTACAAGCGGATCACGATCCGCCGGGTATAGCATTCCGCTTGAATTCCATGAGGCGCGGAGCGGTCATTTCCGGCATCTGGCTGGCGGCGGTTCTGGCCGCCGTGGCCCGGGCTGCGCCGGAAACTTTCGCGGCCTCTGATGCCGCCGTTCCGCCGCCCAGTCCCGTCCTGGTGGTTTACGCCTCCGCCAATCCCGGCGCGGAGGAAGCCCGATGGCTTGCGGCGCTCCAGCCGGGGGGAGAAGGCCGCCGCATTCTGGACGGTCATGTGAAGGATGTTCAAATGGTGACGATGCCGTCCCGCCCGGCTTTGGAAGACTGGAGCGAGGAAGGGCGGCTGTTCCGGGCTTCCCTGCATGGGGTCCGCGCGTTGCCGACCGTGGTCATGCTCGATTCCAAGGGGCGCGTTTTCGACTGGATGGTCGGAGGGGCGGATGAAGCCTCCCTGCCCGGAAAAGTCGCCTTACTGAAGGAAAAGGCGTCCCGTGTCCGGCCCCTGACGGTGGTCAATGACATTCCCAAAGGCGGCGACCCGCGGGAGGAAGCGGCCGCCATCTGCCGCGCCATGGAGCAGGTGCCTGCGGAAGCGTGGTACCGGGATTACCCCCGGACTATGAAAAGGCTGGAAAAACTGGACTGCACGGAGCCTTCCTTCCTGGCCGCCCGCGAAGCGGCGCATCTGCTGGCGAAAAACCGGGAGACGGCCTCCCTGCTGCGCGAATCCTTTTTGGCCCGGGATGCTTCTTCCATCCGGGATTGCCTGGTCGCGTGGCGGAAGAAGGCGGATGATCCCGCGCTTCCCGTGGCTGAGCGGCAGTTGCTGCTGCTGGCCATGGTCCACCCCCTCTGGGTTCGGCTGGAGGGCGTCCTGTACCAGGGAGCGCACAGCGCCGAAAGCGAGGAGGCTTTCAACTGTGCCATTGCCGTGCTGGAGGAAGTGAGGGACATGGACCGCTCCAGCGTTTGCGGCAGGCGCGCGCACCAGCTCCGGGAAGAGCTGAGGAAGGCCCGTCTGGCCGCGGCGCGGTACGATTGAAGGGTCAGATAATTTGTTTTCCGCAACCCGGACAGGAAGCCCCCCGCGGCGCGGGCCGGAACCGGGGGATGCCCTTTTCCTGCGCGATTCTCCGGGCTACAGGAAGGGGGCCGGCAAATTGGCTTGATTTTGCACATGGAACGGGCTAGTCTGCGGACCGTTATGACAGATTCCTCCATTCCGGACATGATGGCGGCGGCGCGCCGTGACAAATGGACCGACCAGCAGCTGGCAACCAAGGCGGTTGAATTGGCTGAATCCATTCTCAGACAGGCCAATGCCGGGATGCGCAGACATGAAAAGAAACAGGCGGAGCAATTGGAACGGATGATGGACGATCCCGCGGGCAAGGCGTTCACCCTGGCCCTGGCGGACCGCGTATTCCGCCCCGCTTCCCCCGCCCGCGGCGCGGAGCTGTTCCGCTACCTGCTGGACGGCTACGGCGTGCCCAAATACCTGTCCGGCATGGACCGCCTGGCCATGAAGGTGGGGGACAGGCTGTCCGTGCAGTTTCCGGGCGTGGTGATGCCCATGATCACCAGCCAGTTGAGGAAGGAGAGCTCCAACGTGATTCTTCCGGCGGAGGACAGGAAGCTGCGCCCCCATCTGCGCCGCAGGCGCAAGGCCGGCATCCGGATGAACATCAATCAGCTTGGCGAAGCCATCTTGGGCGAATCGGAAGCCCACCACCGCCTCCAGCAGGTGGTGGACCGCCTGGGGGACAAGGACTGCGACTATATTTCCGTCAAGATTTCCGCCATTTTCAGCCAGATCCATCTGGTGGCCTTTGAAGAAACGGTCAAGCTGATTCAGGAGCGGCTGCGCATTCTTTACCGCGCGGCCATCACGAATGCGGTCACGCTGCCGGACGGCTCTAAAAAGCCCAAATTCGTGAATCTGGACATGGAGGAATACCAGGACCTTCACCTGACAGCGGAGGCGTTCAAGCGCACGCTGATGGAGGAGGAGTTCATGCATCTGGAAGCCGGAATCGTCCTCCAGGCCTATCTGCCGGATTCCTGGGAGGAACAGATGAAGCTGTGCGCCTGGGCGAAGGAGCGCGTGGAGCAGGGGGGCGCCCGCATCAAGATACGCCTGGTGAAAGGGGCCAACCTGGCCATGGAAAAAGTGGAGGCCTCCATGCACGACTGGGCGCAGGCCCCGTACGGAACGAAAGCCCAGGTGGACGCCAACTACAAGCGCATGCTGCATTACGGCTGCATGCCGGAAAACGCCAGGTACGTCCAGTTCGGCGTGGCCTCCCACAACCTGTTTGACCTGTGCTACGCCATGCTCCTGCGGGAGCGCGAGGGCGTGAAGGACTACGTGGAGTTTGAAATGCTGGAAGGGATGGCCAACCACCAGGCGCGCGTGATCAGGGAATCCGCGGACGGCCTGCTGCTGTACGCTCCCGTGGTGCTGAAGGAGGACTTCCACAGCGCCATTGCCTATCTGGTGCGCCGTCTGGACGAGAACACCAGCGAGGAGAATTTCCTGCACGACCTCTTCGGCATGGCGCCGGGCTCCCGTACCTGGGACATCCAGAAAAGGCGCTTCCTGAAAGCCTGCCAGGAGAAGGACAGCGTCAAGTACGGTCCCAACCGCACGCAGAACCGTGCCACGGATCCCGTGGAGCCCACCCATTACCGGGACGCCTTTGCCAACGAGCGTGACACGGACTGGTCCCTGCGGCAGAATTCCGAATGGATCAACGGCCTGATTGCCGCGGAAAAGGAAAAATCCGGGGAGGAAATTCCCCTGGTCATCAACGGTGAGCAGATCACGACCAACCTGTGGGGCGTGGGCCGCGACCCGTCCCGGCACAACGAGGTCTCCTACAAGTTCGCCTATGCGGACTTCGACCGGGTTGAACATGCCCTGGACACGGCCGACAAGGCGCGGACTTCCTGGGCGGCCAGAAGCGCCGGTGAGCGTGCGGAAATCCTGCACAACGCCGCGCGGGAACTCTCCGTCATCCGCGGGGAGGCCATCGCCGCCATGGTCAGGGATGCGGGCAAGGCGCCCACGGAAGCGGACGTGGAAGTGAGTGAAGCCATTGACTTCTGCCGTTATTATGCGGAAGGCCTGGACCGGGACGGCATGAATGACGGGGTGGAAATGACTCCGCTGGGTACCGTTTGCGTGATGTCCCCGTGGAACTTCCCCTTTGCCATTCCCACTGGAGGCGTAGCCGCCGCGCTGATGGCCGGGAACACGGTGGTCTTCAAGCCGTCCGAGCTGGCCGTCTATACGGCCTGGCAGATTGTCCAGGCATTCTGGCGCGCGGGAGTGCCGAAGGAAGTTCTCCAGTTCGTGCCCATGCCGCGCAATGAAATATCCCACAAATTCCTGACGGACCCGCGTCTGCACGGCGTGATCATGACGGGCTCCTACCGCACCGGAAAAATGCTGCGGGAACTGCGTCCGGACCTGGCCGTTCTGGCGGAAACCAGCGGTAAGGACGCCATGGTCATCACCGCCACGGCGGACCCGGACCAGGCCGTGAAAGACCTGGTGAAAAGCGCCTTCGGCCATTCCGGGCAGAAGTGCTCCGCCGCCAGCCTGGCCATCGTGGAGGCTTCCGTCTATGACAACCCCGCCTTCCTGCGCCAGTTGAAGGACGCCGCCGCCAGCCTGAAGGTGGGGGGCTCCTGGGAGGTCAACTCCGTGGTCACGCCGCTTATCAAGGAACCGGAAGGCAATCTGTTGCGGGCGCTCACCCAGTTGGAGCCCGGAGAGGAATGGCTGCTGAAGCCGGAGCAGTCGGAAGACAACCCGTGCCTGTGGTCGCCCGGCATCCGCCTGGGCGTGAAGCCGGGAAGCTGGTTCCACCAGACGGAATGCTTCGGCCCGGTGCTGGGTATCATCCGCGCGGAAAATCTGGAAGAAGCCATCGACATTCAGAACGACTCCGAATTCGGCCTGACCGGGGGCCTGCAATCCCTGGATGAACGGGAAATAGCCCTGTGGAAGAGCAAGGTGCAGGTGGGCAACGCCTACATCAACCGCGTCATCACCGGGGCCATCGTCCGCCGCCAGCCCTTCGGCGGCTGGAAACACTCCTCCATGGGCCCCGGCTCCAAGGCCGGAGGGCCCAACTACCTGACCATGCTCGGGCGGTGGTCGGAAAAGGAACTTCCCCAGAAACTGCGGACTCCCGGCGAACGCATCGCCGGACTGGTGGAAAAACTGTGTTCCGAACTGCCGGACTGCGCCAAGCGCATCCGTTCCGCCGCGGGCTCCCAGGCCAAGTGGTGGATGGAGGAATTCGGCGTGGAACATGACCCCTCCCGCGTTTACGGGGAAAACAACACGTTCCGCTACGTTCCCGTGAAGGGAATCCTGGTCCGGACGGAAGGCATGGCGGACGACGATGTGGCCATCCTGCTGCTGGGCGCCAAACTGTGCGGCGTGGAACTGCACCTCAGCGTGGAGGAAGGGCGCCCGTGGATTCAGAAGATGAACGGTTATTACGCCTCCCTGGCCGTGGAAACGGAATCGGAGCTCATCGACCGCCTGCCGGAAATAGCCGGAGGCGTGCAATTCCTGCGCGCGAAGGGCATTTCAAACGCCCTGTTTGACGCAGCACGCGTCCGGGAACTGGAAGTTCTGGACCGTCCCGTGCTGGCCAACGGCCGCCTGGAACTGCTCGGCTTCTTCCGGGAACAGGCCGTCTCCGAGACAGTGCACCGTTACGGCAATATCATTCCTCCGCCGGACAGTTTCAAGGGAGCTACGGCTTAAAACAATACCGTGCGTTTTCGCCGCTCCGGAGGATATTTCTCCGGGCCCGGAATATCCGCGGAATATCGTCTTGAAAACGAGGCGGGGAGTATGGGCTCCCCGCCTCGTTTACTAACGGGTTTTTGAATGTCGTTCCGCGTGTCAGCGTTTCAGCACCGGGCGGTAATGTCCGGTGATGGTGAAGGAAAACAGGCAGTCTTCCTCCTGCGTGCCGCTGCCGATGTTGTGGATGATCAGCGGCGTGCCTTGCTCCGTCTTCTTGTCGGAAACGATGCCGATGTGGGGAACGCCCCCTGCGTCCAGGTTCCACGTGACGAGGTCGCCGGGCAGGTAATCCGCCGCCGTCTTCGTGACGGGCACGGACCATCCCTTGCGGGTAAAGAAGGTGCGCAGGTTGGGCACCCGGCGGTGGTCGATGCTGCGGTCCGTGCCCTTCAGGCCCCACAGGTTCGGATACCTGGAAAAATTGGCCTTCATGTCCTCGTGCACTGCTTTCTGGAGGTCCAGGCCGAATGCCCGCAGGGCGCGGATAACCACGTCCGTGCATACGCCCGTGTCCTTGGGAACATCCCCGTTGGGGTAGGGGATGACCTGGTAGGAACCGTCGTAGGAGGTGGTCACCCCTATCTGTTCGCGCGCCTTGGCGGCCAGCGCGGCGTTGTCCGCCATCAGGAACGCGGAACAGGAGAGGAACAGGAAAGAGAGAGCGGCGGCAAACTTCATAGGTCGTTGTTGAGAGAGTTGCGGAAGTGTGCGGAAGGTCAGACAAAGCTGGCAAAGCCGATGTCCGGCCTGCGCTGCAAGCCGTCGAAGCTCACCTTCTTCGTTTCGTTATGAGCGCGCTGGCGCGCCTCGGAAAGGGTTTCTCCTTGCGCCACTACGGCCAGCACGCGGCCGCCGTTGGTTTCATAGCAGTTCCTGTCTCCGTTCCAACGGGTGCCGGCGTGATAGACGGAGGCGTTCGCCACGTCGTCCAGGCCGCTGATGGCGTCCCCGGAATGGGATGATTCCGGATACCCTTTGGAAGCCAGAACGCAGCAGACGCTCCAGCCGTTCTTAAAGGAGATTTCCTCCGGCGTGAATTCCCCCTTGGCGCCGTGCATGCAGAAGGAAGCCAGATCGCCGGAAAGCAGGGGCATCACGGCCTGGCATTCCGGATCGCCGAAGCGGCAGTTGTACTCAATGACCTTGGGGCCGTTCGGGGTCAGCATCAGCCCGAAGTACAGGAAGCCGCGGTAGGGAAGGCCGTCTTTCTTCAGTCCGGCTACGGTCGGGGCCACGATTTCCTTCTCAATGCGTTCCAGCATTTCAGGCTCTACCAGCTGGCGGGATGCCACGGCGCCCATGCCGCCCGTATTGGGGCCGGCGTCGCCTTCCTTGAGGCGTTTGTAATCCCGCGCCGGGCACAGGATCAGGTAATGGTCGTCCACCAGGGCGCCGAAGATGGAAACCTCCGGTCCGGTTAAAAACTCTTCCACCAGGAGGCGGCCTTCTCCAAAGCGCCTGTCCGTGAACACCTCTTTCAGGAAGGCATCCGCTTCCTCGCGGCACATGCACACGGCCACGCCCTTGCCTGCGGCCAGCCCGTCAAACTTCAGAACGGTAGGATAAACGCCGCGGATGAATTCCTGGGCCTCTTCCAGCGTGGCGGCCACGCGGGCCTGCCCGGTGGGAATCCGGTGGCGCAGCAGGAACTCCTTGGCGAATTCCTTGCTGGCTTCCAGCTGGGCGCTTTCCTTGACCGGCCCCCAGCATGGAATCCCGACCTTGGCGCAGGCGTTGGCCAGCCCTTCGTCCTTCACCAGGTAGCTTTCTTCCCCGGCTACGCACAGGTCCACCTTATTGGAAACCATCCAGTCGATCAGCGTAGGCAGATCCCTGGCGGGAATGGACTCGGCCAGGCGGTTGATGGCGTCGCTGCCCGGGAAGCAATACATTTCCGGAGCGGACGGAGATTCCTTCAGTGCCTTGACCAGCGCGTGTTCACGCCCACCTTTTCCAATGACGGCAATTTTCATACGCACATGAGTATGCAGGCGCGGAGTGAATTTGCCAAGCTGAAATGAATGGAGAAACAGACCGTTTGAGGGCATGTCCGCCAGGGGCCGTGGTTCTCCCGTTTGTGCGGTAATTTCATGAAAACAGCACGGGAAAAATCCCCGCCGTGTTTTTTTACGCGATGTTCCATGCACTTCCAATCTTGCCGGGCGGGACTCCTTCTGTTTTAATGACAGCGGTTTTCCCTTGCCGTCTGCGGGGAGGCCGGAAAAAGGGAAATGATGAATGCCGCATTCCACATCAGTCATGCCGGGATACGCCGGATGGCGGGAGCCTGCCTGCCGCTTTTTCTCGTGTTCCTGGCGGTTTGCGGAGGAATGCGGGCGGCCGGAGCCTCCTGGGAGGTGCGCGGGTATGATGTGGAAATGAGGGTTTCCCGGAATGCAGGCGTTTCCGTAACGGAGCGCATCTCCGTCTTCTTCAGCGAATACAGCCACGGCCTGTACCGCACCATCCCCACGGCCCTGCGCATGAAGCGCATCGTCAACGGACGGGAAAAGGAATACCTGTACCGCCTCCGGGTGGAGGACGTCAGGGTACAGGGAAGCGGCTTCTCCTGCCAAAGACAGCAGGATGAGGGCAGAAGCCTTCTGATACGGGCGGGAAACCCGGACCGGTTGCAGAAGGGCGATGCCGAATATGTGCTTTCCTACACGGTGCAAATGCCCGATGACCTGGTGGAGGAATACGACGAATTCCGTTACAATATCATCGGTACGGACTGGGAGGTTCCTTTGAACGGCGTGCGCTTTTCCATTGCCTTTGACAAGCCTGCCGACTTGTCCGGCTTCCGGATGTACCGGGGAACCTATGGAAGCAGGGATGAACGTGGAATTGACTATGAAATCTCCGGCAATGCCGTTCGCGGCACGGTGGACGGCAGGCTGGGGGCGCATGAGGGGTTAACGGCTTATGTGCGTCTGCCGGAAGGGTATTTTGAAGGCGCTCCCAAGCCCCCTTCCTTCCTGATTTCCGTCTTTGCCGCCGTGTGTGCCGGTCTGGCCGCCGGGGCTGTCTTCCTGATGTTCCAGACCTTCCGGACCGGAAGAAATCACAAAAGGGAAACGGGGAATCCCTTTCCTGTTCCTCCGGAACTGGACAGTGCCTCCCTGGCGTTTGCATGGGGAGGCGTTCCGCGCAACAGGCTGCTTCTTTCTCTGGTTCTCTGGCTGGTCTCCAAGGGATGCATGAAGGTGAAGGAAGAGGATGGGACCGTTTCCGTGCGCCTGATGAAGGGTGCGCATCATCTGCCGCCGCATGCGCGCACGTTCCTGCACGGCCTGTTCGCATCCGGCAAGGGAAACTGGGTGCCCCTGGGCCTCTTCCGGCCCGGTTTTTCCCGCGTGCTGGAGAAATCCTTTCAACAGCTTGAAAACGGATTCCAGGGAGAACGCCGTCTCGGGAACGGACTGGGCGGCCGCATGGCGCTGATGGCTTTTGCCATTTCCCTGGCGGCCTCCGCCGCCATCAGCCTGGCAGGCTGGCATCATTCGTTCATGGTCCATTTTGGCGCCGTCATGGGCGGCACGATCGTGCTGGGCTTTTTGGGAACGGGAATGATTTATACATCAGGCAGGCACTCGGGGAGGGGGCTGTGGATCAGGGTTGTCCTTCCCGTTCTCTGCATGGCCGGGCTGCTGTTCGGCGTGGCGGCGGCCTTCCGCCTTCTGGCTGATGCGGTGATGGTGAACTTATATTATGATGCGTGGCTGTGGATTTGCCTCGGTTCCGTTTGCACCGCGTTTCTGGCTCTGGCGCTTGCCTGTAAGGAATCCGCCTACAAAAGAAAAACGGCGGCGGAGGCCTCGGAACTGCTGGCCTTCATGAAAAACGCGGAACCGGACCGGCTCCGGCGGCTGGCGGAGACAAACCCCGGCTATTTCTGGTCCCTGCTTCCGTATGCATACGCATGGGGCGTGGATGACAAGTGGATTCAGAAATTCAAGACTTTGGAAATGCCTGTCCCGGAATGGCATCAGGGCGGGATGAACGCTGAAAATCCGGTGTTTTACGCCGTTGCGTGGAGCCTGTCCTGCCATTTGAACATGTTCCTTCTGTCCTTGCCTTCGGGACCGGGAAGCGGCATGTCTCCCTGGGATGCCGGCTCTTCATCCTCCTTTTCCGGCAGGGGAGGGGCCTCCGGAGGCGGAGGATTCAGCGGAGGGGGATTCGGGGGCGGAGGAGGCGGTTCGTGGTAAAAGCCGGATCACGGCTCCGGACGCAGGACGACGGCCGTGCCGTAAGCCAGCAATTCGCTGAGGCCCTGGCCGATTTCACTGCTGGCAAAACGCAGTCCGATGACGGCATTGGCCCCCATGGCCTGTGCGTTCTCCTGCATCCGCTCAATGGCCAGGGCGCGGGTATCGTTCATGAGCTGGGAATACTGCGTGATCTCTCCGCCTACCAGGGTTTTCAGGCTTGCCATGATATCGGAGCCCACATGGCGGGCCTTGACGACGTTTCCGGTCACGTGGCCCAGAACCTTCTCAATGGATTGGCCGGGCGTTGTTTCGAGAGTGCTGACATACATGAAGCATATCTCTGGCAAAACGGCAGGGAATTCAAGAAAATAAGTGAAGGAAGAAAATCCGTTTCCATAGACGATACGGTCGCTTCACCGTCCCGGCAGTGGACGTATTTTTCGTAAAAGGTTTGCAGAAAGATAATCGAACATAAGATTCCCTTCTTCTTGGGCGGGTACTTTTTGGTATTCGTTCTTTTTTGACTTAGCGGGCCAAAGCTTCCCCCACCCGCGAGCCTTTGAGATAATCATCCGGTGGACTTGCGTTCAGAGATTGGAGGGGCCTTGTGCGCCCCATCAAGTCCAGTACCTCCGTATAATAATATGTGGGCACATTGAGGGGAGTGACTGAAGGAATACAGCACGGATTTTTCGGCCGGCTCCTGTTGCCTCCGCCACATTGCATTCAATTACAAGATATATAGTACCAAAGAGATAAAACAAACCACATGTATCATGAAAATCAAAGATACGTTCCCTTTGAATCCATGATCCCCCGTCAGGACAGGTTTGCCGTATTGATTTTATGCAGTATGATGGTGCAGATTAAATTTTTACAAAAATTTATAACAGATGGATTTGGAGAGAGCTTGAATTAAAAAAACAAAAAAATATTATTTTTCTAAAGAAAAGGATTGTTTCCTTCTTGCCTGCCTGTTACAAGGAGGATGCTATCGAAGATTTGTTGCCATCGAACTTGTCTCCGGCATTTATTCATTCCCCAACTACCCAAACCCATGAATATTTCCCGCAAAAACAGCTTCGCCCCCAGGCGCTCGCTTGGCTTTACCGTCGCCCCCTACCGGCCCGTGAACCAAGATGCCACCCCCGCCACACGCGCGGGCGGCGGAGACATGATCGAGCTCTCCTACTCCCACGGCAAGCCCTCCACATCTGCCGACGTGATGACGCCCATCCGCCGCGCGTTTGAGCTGGCGGAACAACCGGGCGGCGGTAAATACGCAGTCACGGCCTCCGGGCGTGTGGATGACTCGGTGAGCGTGAAGGTGGACGGCACCAGGAAGAACTCCAAGTCCGGCTCGGTTCACAATTTCTCCCTGACCTTTGAAAATCTCTCCCCGGGTCTGCACTGTCTGCACGTCAAGCACAACAACATCAATTACTATCCGGAACCCACCGGCAACATTTCGCTCATCGACGGCACGGTGGGGCCTTGCCCGCCGGTAACGATCATTCCAGGAGAGAACGACAAGGACGAGTGCGAATGCCCCTGCGGATTTGACGACGAGGACGATGGTGGAGGAGGCTCCTCCTCTTCCTCCTCCCGATCCTCTTCCCGTACGGGGCTGCCGCTGCGCCTGGCCTCTTCTTCCTCCGGCGGCTCCTCCTCGGCGGGGCGTAGTGTGGTGCGCGCCGCCACTCTGCAATACATGCGCTGGGGAACATCCTTCGGCGTCTTTCGTGGCATGGGCGGCATACCGCGCGGACGTTTGGAAATGACAGGATATGACGGCTATGACGCCTCCCTGCTGACGCCCGCGGCCCTGGCCTACCGCCACCCGGCGGCTTCTGCCGTGCTCGTGCCGGAAGGGGGCATTGTGCCCAACGCCATGTTCCGCGTGTACGAAGGGGGCGGCTACTTCAACTACGTGTGCGACGCCGAGGGGATGGAAGCCTTCGGCGTGGGGGCCACTTCCTCCGATACCAGGCGGGTCCAGTTCGTCACGGCATTGAGCCGGGAGGAAAGTGTCGTCACCACATTGGATATGGCCGGCTACCTGCGCGTAGCGAAAACCGACGGCTCCGCCGTTTTCTACAACTTGACCACGGGAGAATTTGAGGGTTTTATTTCCGCCAAAAACTCCCTGCTCACCGCGCAACAGGCGGAAAGCTATCTGGCCGTGCTGCGGCAAGAGGACGGCACCCTGCGCCAGCTCTGGAACCTGTGGGACGGGCATCGACGAGACGACGGGGCTCTACACCGTCACGGGCGACCCGTTCAAGAGCTTTGCCATCGGCGGAGACGCGACGGCGCAAACCGTCACCATCACCGAACGAGACTGGACATTGCCAGCCTCCGTGGAACCTCTTGTTGCCACGTGGACGTATGCCAAGGGCCAGTGGAGTCTGGCTCTCGGCGAAGGGAGCGAAGCCATCGCCACCACCAAAGAGCGCATCAAGCTTGAGGAGGAGGGCAGCTACCGTATCCTCACCACCGTCAGCAAGGGGGAGGCCACCGCCTCCATCACGGCGGAAGACTACCTCTCGCACCCCGTGGGCGAACTGCTTCTCTCCCGCACGGAAGGGTACGGCACCCCGGAAGCCCGGACCACCGCCTATGAGTATGACGATGCGGGGCGCCTCATCGCCGTCACTGCGCCCGACGGAGGCAAAACCACCTACCTCCATGACGACGCCAACCGCGTCGTCGTCACCACGACCCCGTGGGCGGGCGGAAAATCCCGGCTGGTGCAGACCACATATCTGGACGACGGCAGCGAATACAGCAACGAGCCCAAAAAAGTGGAAGAGAACGTGGTGCTGGTCTCCGGCAGCGTCAAGCTGCTGCGCCGCGACGTGTATACCTACAGTACCGCCGACCACGTCAAGCGCGTGGAAAAGCGCAGTACCGCTAACGGCGTCACCCGTCTGGAAGTCACGGAAACCTGGCAGGGAAGCGCGGAAAATGCCTATGCCCGGGGGCGCACGCGCATGACCCAGGGGGCCGACGGCGTCCAGACCTGGTACGACTACGCCTCCGCGACCGACCACGGCGCGCTCTACCATGTCACGGCGGAAACCCGCGTGGCGGGGGCCGCCGTCCCCGGCCAATCCACGCGCAACGTCAGCTATATCACGGCGGAAGGCAACACCGTGCGGGAGGAACATCACCTCATGGACAGCGAGGGGACGTGGAGGCTTCTTGCCGCCGCCGACTACGAATTTGACGAGCAGAACCGCTGGATCAAACGAACGCGCAGCAACGGGCGCGTCACCACGCGCGCCTACATGTGCAGCGGCGACCTGCTGAGTGAAACGGATGAAAACGGCGTCACCACCACCTACGGCTACGACAGCGCGCGGCAGCTGGTGGAAGTCATCCGCAGCGCGGTGACGGACGGGGAAACCGTCATCACTCCCGAGACCATCACGAGCTACATGAGGGACGCCCAGGGGAGAGTCCTCCAAACCCGCACGGACACGGGAGCCATGACGACCGTGGAGAGCACGGAATACGACCTGCTGGGCCGGGTGACGAGCCAAACGGACGCTCTGGGCCGAACGACCACGTATGCCTACAGCGCCGGCGGACTGACGACGACCGTGACCACGCCGTCCGGAGCCACGCTCATCACCCGCCGCCATCCCGACGGCAGCGTGCTGGAAGAGCATGGCACGGGGCAAAGGCATCTGATTTACCAGACGGACTTCTTCAGCGACGGCATCCGGCAAACCGTTCTGATCCCCGCGTTACAAGAGGGAGAAGCCGACATCATCGTCAGCCGCCAGATCACCGACGGCTTCGGCCAGAGCATCCGCACGGCCCAGGCCACGACGGAGGCCGATACGTTCATCTACGACCGCCAGACATACAACACCAAGGGGCAGCTTGTCCGAAGCGGCAGGGACACGGGAACGGAAGAAGGCGCCCTTTCCATGGCCCCGACCTTGTTCGCCTACGACTCCTTCAGCAACGTGGTGAAAGAAACCCTGCTGCTGGATGCCGAATCTCCGGATAATCCGGCCAAAAACCCCATCACCGCTTATGCCTACGCCATCGAACAACGCGACGACGGCATCTACCGAATCACAACCACGACAAAAAACAACAACGCCGGAACTACCTACACGGAAAGTACGGCGGTTCTCCTTACGGAAAGCGCGGTCATCGAACAAAAGACCGTCGCCACTGATCCTCGCGGCAACACTGCCACGACGTGGACAGAATACGGCACGGGTTCCCAAAGAACGCAGAAAAACGTCCTCCCCACCTCCAACATCACGGCGACGGCCACAGTCATCGACGGCTTCACCACCGTGCAGACGGACCATGCGGGCGTTACGACCGCGCAAACGCGCGCCTTCACGGCCACGGGCATCACGCTGACCCAAACCGACGGACGAGGAAACGCCACCACGACGAAGACCGACATCGCCGGGCGCACCATTTCCGTCACCGACGCGGCGGGCAACACAACCACCACCGCTTACAGCCCCTGCTGTGACAACCCGGCCACGGTGACCGACGCCCTTGGGAACACGGTTCATTCCAAGTACGACGCCCGGGGCCGAAAGATTGCCGAATGGGGCACGGCCATCCAGCCCGCGCTCTTTGCCTACGACGCCGCCGACCGAATGACCTCCCTCACCACCTTCCGCGCGGATGCGGGCGACATCACGACCGACCCGAGCGAGCGCACCGACGGCGACACGACCAATTGGGAGTACCACGATGCCACGGGGTTACTCCTGAAGAAAACCTACGCCGACGGCACCCATGAGGACACCACCTACAACGCCCTGAACCTGAAAGCCACCCTGACCGACCCCCGGAGCACGGTCACCACCAGCACCTACGAAACGGCCCGAGGCCTGCTGACGGGCGAGACCTACAGCGACGCCACTCCCGCGCGAAGCTACGCCTACAACCACCTGGGACTGACGACCCAGATCGTGGACGGTTCCGGCACGCGCACCATCGCGTACACCACGTACAACGAACCGGAAAGCGAAAGCCTGCTGGGCGACGGCAAAACCCACCTGATCTCCGAACTACGCGACACCTACGGGCGCAGCACGGGTTACACGTACGCCAAGGCGGGGAACGTCCAGCAAACAACCAGCATCGGTTATGGAACGGACGGGCGCATCGCCACGACAGGCTTCCTGCACGGCGGAACATTGAAGGCCTTTACCTACGGGTATCTGGAAAACAGCCGTCTGCCGGAAAGCCTCTCCATGCCCAACACCATGACGCTGACCCGGGCCTACGAGGAAAAGCGCGACCTGGTCACGGCCATGACCTACAAGCGCGCGACAACCACCGTGGTCAGCCGGGGCTACACGTACGATGCGCTCGCCCGCCCCGTCACCCGTACCACGGCCCGGCAGAAAACCACCCGCAACGATGCCTTCACCTACAACAGCCGCAGTGAACTTGCTGCCGCCACCCTGGGAACGGACGGCTACGGCTATGACTACGACAACATCGGCAACCGCAAGACGGCGCAGGAACTGGCCGAGGAACTCACCTACGCCTCCAACAACCTGAACCAATACACCAGCATCGCCCGCTCCACTCTCAACTCTTCCCCCTCCACTCTGGAAGCCCCCTTCGTGCCGACGTACGACGCCAACGGCAACCAGACAAGGGTGAAAACCGCCACGGGCATTTGGACGGTACAATATGACGCCAACAACAGGCCGGTGAGTTTCACGAAGACCGAGGCAGAAAGCACGACCGTAGTCGAATGCGGCTACGATTACCAGGGTCGAAGATACATGAAGAAAGTCACCACCAACGGCACGGTGACGCTGCACCACCGCTACATCTACCGGGGCTATCTGCAAATCGCTTGCTGCGACCTGACGCGTGGTGCCCACCCGTGCCTGTGGCTGATCACCTGGGACCCAGCGGAAGGAGAAGCCACGCGCCCGCTGGCCCTCCAGAAAGACGGCACGTGGTACACCTACGGCCTTGACATCACCAAGAACGTGTGGGAACTCTTCGGTTCCAGCGGCTACATCCGCACGGCCTACGATTATATGCCCTACGGCGGCGTCACGGAGGAAGGAGACGTTACTCAGCCAGTTCAATGGAGCAGCGAAATGTACGATAATGAACTCGCCCTAGTCTATTACAACTACCGTTATTACAATCCAGCAGACGGCAGGTGGATCAATAGGGATCCTATCGGTGAAAAAGGGGGAAGGAACCTCTACAAATTTCTTTTTAATAATGGAATTTATTCGATAGATCTCCAGGGATTTGATAACTACGTAATTGGAGACTCACAGGAGCCCCAAATGTCATTCGACGAAGATTACGTTTATGATCCAAATGAAAAAGCTAGTTTAGGCGATCATTGGAATTGGAATGTATGGGGAGCGAAAGCCTCTGCTGCGCAAACTTTTAGAAATGATTTAAAAGATGCTGTTGAAGCGTATTTACATTATCGTCATGGCAACGGAAGTGATCTTAATATAGCCTATTTTAAGGCTTATCGAGAGGATGATAATATTCGTTCTGGCGTTAACAAAGACATTGCTGAAGCACAAAAAGATGCAGAAAAGCTTTGGGATGGTAAAATCAAGTCTTTTAATATTACGGGACAAGCTGTTCGACTGGGTAATCCTTCTACGGAAAACTGGCAAAAAACAGTTGGGCAACATTGGATATGGGGACACGCGAAAGTCGAAACTTGTATTGATGGGGATCCTAATAAATTTGCAATGACGATAACAATACATGAAAAGGATAGATATAACTTCAACCGTGGTGCATTGGATATAGCTACAAATACTCCCGATGAAATAAATGGAAGGTTTGCTGTATTAGGATGGGCTCATTCATTTTTCACAAATGGTACTGTGGTTCGTCATGTAACTTGGACAAAAGGTAATATTGCTGGGTCAACCACAAATAATGATCCCCCTCGATGATAAAAAAACTCCATATTGCAAGTTTTGTTTTCTCTATGGGCATACTAGTTATGGGATGTGATAAAGAAAAATTTAGTAAGGATAAATGTGAAAATTTTAGAACCACTATCAACCCAATCGAAAAGCATCTCCTTCATTTACCCAAGATTAAGTCTGTTAAATGGAAGGTTCAAACATTTGGCAATGATGCTCGATGGATAAGCGTACCTGGTCCAAGCAATTATAGGATAAAGGGATATGCAAAGTTTGAGATTGATGAATTGGAAGAAGTAATTTCAAAATTTGAAGATTTTATTGATGATGCGCCATATGTTGACTTCCCTTACTCAGAAAATGAGGAAAAATACAACTGGAAATGTTCTCAATTATTTACTGAAATGGTTAAGCCGAAATTGCTCATAGGTTCTGTGTGGGTTTGTGTCGAGAAAGGACTCATTTACTTTGATCTAGAAGGAGAATAAATGATCGGTGAAAAAATAGCTTCAGTTACGGGTACCAGGAAAACAGCCGTCTGCCGGAAAGCCTCTCCATGCCCAACAACATGACGCTGACCCGGGCCTACGAGGGAAAACGCGACCTGGTCACCTCCATGACCTACAAGCGCGCGACAACCACCGTGGTCAACCGGGGCTACACGTACGATGCGCTCGCCCGCCCCGTTACCCGAACCACGGCCCGGCAGAAAACCACCCGTAACGACGCCTTCACCTACAACAGCCGCAGCGAACTTGTCGCCGCCACCCTGGGAACTGCCCCCTACGGCTATGGCTACGACAACATCGGCAACCGCAAGACGGCGCAGGAACTGGCCGACGAACTCACCTATGCGGCCAACCAACTCAACCAGTACGCGAGCATCACGAAGGGAGAAGAGGCCCCCTTCGTGCCGACTTATGACGCCAACGGCAATCAGACATCGGTAAAGACCGCCACGGGCATTTGGACGGTACAATATGACGCCAACAATCGCCCGGTGATCTTCACGAAGACCGAGGCAGAAAGCACGACGGTGGTTGAATGCGGCTACGATTCCATGGGTCGAAGATACATGAAGAAAATGACGGTGAACGGCACGGTAACGCTTCACCATCGCTACATCTACCGTGGCTACTTGCAAATCGCCTGCTGCGACCTGAAGCGAAGCGCCCACCCTGTGTTGTGGTTGATCACTTGGGACCCTGCGGAACCGATGGCGACACGTCCATTGGCTATCCAAAAGGACGGTACATGGTACTGCTACGGCCTCGACATCACCAAGAACATGTGGGAACTCTTCGGCTCCAGCGGCTATATCCGCACGGCCTACGATTATACGCCCTACGGCGGCGTCACGGAAGAAGGAGACGTTGCCCAGCCCGTTCAATGGAGCAGCGAAATGTACGATGCTGAGCTGGCGTTGGTCTATTATAACTTCCGCCATTACAACCCGATGGATGGCAGGTGGATCAACAGGGATCCTATTCTTAAAAGCGGAACCATTAACCTCTATTCATATGTGGGGAATAATGCAATAATTTTTACTGACAGATTGGGTTTAACTATTGATATGAAGATCACTTACGATACACTATCTAATATCTGGTCTACTTATGGTGTATATGCATACACGGGTGATGCTAATCGAAAGGAGGTGCCACATCCTAAAGAGGAGGGCAACGACGACTTTGAAAAGAAATTGGAAAAAGGATTGTGTTGTTCTAAGGTTAGTAAGGCTAAAAAGCTTAAAATCAGTGTTACAACTGTTCTGCCATCAGATTGGGGGAACCCAACACTTATTAATAACATGATGACTGCCTTTTCTCGTGCGGGCTACAATTCCACAATCCAACATGAATTCAGAAGAAGAAGTGTGTATACTAAAGCCAATCGCGCATTTCTCGCGCCCGCAGAAGAATCAGGGAAAGAAGTTACAAAATGTGGCTGGATTTGCCGCAAATCCGAAGCTGAGTCTGAAAAAGCTCTTTCTGATTATTTAGATGGTGTAAGAGCCGAAGCTAAACGTAATTATCTTATATATAGGCTCAAGAGTACTTTAGCGTCATGCATGGAGATGTAATTTATTCTCTATGAGTG
>ENA-UOJS01000896-UOJS01000896.1-human-gut-metagenome-genome-assembly--contig:-C74-NODE-896-length-28080-cov-10.279929_pt1 | contig 28080 bp, 30 predicted proteins | sample MGYA00242355_ERZ723902 | MGnify/ENA metagenome assembly ERZ723902
AAAGAGCCTTGCGGCAGTATGAAATTTGTGTAGGAAATCATGGGATTTACACCTTCTCTCTTGTCAATGACCTTGGAAACACTTTCAAAGGTTGTTTTGAAAGCGGTAATCTATAAAGAAAATACTACTTTGACTTCCGCTGAACTCACAATATTATATCAGTATTTAGAAAAGCGCAACGAACAAGCGGCAAAAGAATTTGTAGAGAAAAAACGTGAGACTAAAATCAATTTGTGGAATGATGTGTTTTCACAGTATTTTACTGATCCGGAGCAATTCAAGAAGCAACTCAATCAGTTTATCAAGGCTCGTAATCACATAGCGCATAACAAGCTATTGACATTCTTTGCTTTCAAGAAGATGCACGATGAATTGTCAGTTTTTGAAACTACTCTAACACAAGCACTTGAGCAGTTTGAGCGAATGAACGCTTCAGAAGAACTACTTGATACTTGGCAGTATGAGCAAGAGCAGGACGAATACGATGAACAGTATTGGCGTGATCGTATCTTCGGAGAGACGGGGGTTGAAATCCGTGATGAAGATGAAATTTACGAACTGCTTTGTCAGACTGTAGCCGAGTTGTATGATACCGTTTCGGATCGGTATCATTATGATCCTTGTTTTGAGGTTTCCGATATGGAAACGCCCGTGAAAGATGGAACAACTAAAGTATTCACGGTAACAAGTAATGCATCTGATGAAAAGCTAACCATTTTTGTTTCGATTGTGGTTGATGATGATATGGACACATCAAGTTATTTGACCATTGAAGCGAAGCACGGTGAGGATGTAATTGCAAAGGTTGAATGCACTTACCACAACGGCGAAGGACATGAGGGCGAAGAAGGTCTTTGTGTGGCTGACAGCGATTCGGAATATGACGATACTGAGGTTCACGATTTTCTTGAAGATTTGATTGCGTATATTGAAGAAGATTTGAACCCTTACGTGAAACAAGTGTCAGCTATGGAGTACGAATGCGGCAGACACGGCGGTATGTCTCCTGTTGCGGATTTTGCCTGCCAAGAGTGTGGCAAGGATGGAGTATCCATCACCGAGGATTTGTTGCCAATCGGAAAGTGCTGTTACTGCGGTTATGAGAATGAGCATTATGTATGCGAACTCTGCGGAACGGTGTATGACGATATGGGCGGCGATGAGCATCTGTGTAATGGGTGTATGCCGAGAGATGATTGAAGATTGATTTTGAAAGGTGGAATATCAAATGAACAAAAACTTGTTGATTATTGGCGCAAGCACTTATGGCGTTGTAGCTTCTGAAATAGCGGCAGATATGGGATGCTTTGAAAAAATAGATTTCGTTGACGATGAAAGAAAAATAACTCCCAATGGTATTGATGTTATTGGCACAACACAGGATATTGACGAACTGGCAATCCAATACAGCAATATCATTGTTGCGATTGGAAATCCGGAAGTCAGACTTTCGTTGCTCAGCAGAATTAAGGAAGAAACTCCCTATCGTATTGTTTCGCTCGTTTCTCCTAAAGCATATGTATCTCCATCTGCACAAATCATGAGTGGCTGTATTATTGAGCCAATGGCGGTTGTACATACAGGATGCGTGGTGTGTCCTGGTTGTATCATTTCTGCAGGAGCTATCGTGAATCACGCAACAATGTGTTGCGACGGTGTTCATGTGGATTGTAATGCAACAGTTGAGGGATATTGCCTTGTACCTGCGGGGACAAAGATTTGCAGTGGTGAGGTGTACAAACGCAAAGACACTATTAAGACCGAAGATTTATTCTTTGATCCGCAAAAGTGGGCAGAGAGTTTATCTGATATTTCAAAACGCACACCAAAAGAAATTAATGGATTAGAATACACATTTGAAAGTGGAATGTAATTAAAGCGGGAGATATTGCAAGATGTATAAGCACGTTATAAAGAGACTTATTGACCTTATTCTGTCGAGTGTTGCCATTGTCGTTTTGGCACTTCCGATGTTGATTATCGCCATTGCGATTAAAATTGACGATCCCGGTCCCGTTTTTTTCAAGCAGAAACGAGTCGGCAAGAAGAAAAACGGCGAGATTACATATTTCATGATTTGGAAGTTCCGCAGCATGAAGATGTCCACACCGCATGATACCCCTACACATCTTCTGGAGAATCCTGATCAGTATATTACCCGTGTAGGACGCTTTATTCGTAAGACAAGTCTTGACGAGCTTCCTCAAATTTATCAAGTGTTCACGTCGAAACTTTCCGCAATTGGTCCCAGGCCGGCATTATGGTCGCAGGAGGATCTGGTTGCGGAACGTGAGAAGTACGGGGCGAATGATATTAAACCCGGTATCACCGGATGGGCGCAGATCAACGGTCGAGATGAACTTGAAATTGATGTGAAAGCGAAGTTTGACGGCGAGTATGCTGCCGCTTTGAATGCTGGAAAATTCAAAGGCTTTGCGATGGATGTGAAGTGCTTCTTTGGTACGATTGTGAGTGTGCTGAAATCTGACGGTGTTGTTGAGGGGGGGACAGGAGAGATGAAAAAACAGGAAGAAAATAAGAAAAAAGAGAGTGCTGTGAAATGAAAATATTATACATAACAGCGGAGGGATTTGATACACCAAACCCAAACAATCAAATGGCAGAGGTTATGATTCGTGACTTTCTGCAAAACGGACATTCTGTACATCTTGTTCAGAGTCATAGAAAGGGGGTAAACCCCGATATTCCTAAGTCGTTAGAGAATGAGCCTAACCTTACGGTAGATACCGTTGTTCGAAAAGTGGTTGATAAAACCAATTTTATCAAGCGCTACCTCAACGATGTGAAGTATGCTTTTTCTGCGATGAAATATTGGAAAAAGGATAAAGATGCAGATGTCATTTATTTGCAATCAAACCCGACCATCATATACCCTATGTTGTTATTGCGACTGTTTAAGAGGAGTGTTCCCATCGTGTATTCCATATACGATGTGTTCCCCGGACACGCATATGACATTGGCGTTATCAATTCAAAGTTGATTTACAATGTCATGCGTATTATGCAGAAGCCGTGTTATCGTATGGCAACTGCCATCACTGTTTTGTCTGAGGACATGAAAATCAAGGTGATTGAGCAAGGTGCGAAATACGATGCTGTTTATGTTGTGCCTGCTTGGTTCGATGTCAGTACGACAAAAGAGATTCCGACTGAGGAAAACCGTTTTCTCCAAAAGTATAATCTTACAAAAGATAAATTCTGCGTCCAATTTGCTGGAACAATAGGATTTGTTTTCAACTACAAGACTGTCATCGAATTAGCAAAACGATTGAAAAAGCACACAGACATAGAAATACAGATTATCGGTGATGGCAATGTGAAGAATGAGTTTGTTGCTGAGGCTGAGGCGTTGGAACTGACGAACATCTCATTTTACCCGTTGCAGCCTATAGAAATCGTCCCCGATGTTTATAGTGCTTGTGATATTTGTATCATCCCTTTGAAGAAAGGAGTCATCGGTAATGGTGTACCAAGCAAAGCACCAATCTTGATGGCTTGCAAGCGGGTTATTGTTAATTCAGTCGAAATTGAATCTAATTATGCCAAAATGTACTCCGAACATAACATGGGTGTTGCGGTGGATATATTCGATTACGATGGTCTAGCTAATGCCATTATTGAGTTAAAAAACTCACCAGAACAATTAAAAGTTATGGCTGAAAATGCCTACAATTACGGAAAAGAAAACTATTCGAGTAATGCGAGTACCGCAAAGCTGATGGATATTTTTGAGAAAGTAAGGAGACGCTAAGATGAAAATCCTCATATTGGGCTTTACCAAGATCAAATATATGCCCTACATGAATTTCTATTTTGACAATATTGATAAAGCTGAGCATGAGGTACACATTCTGTATTGGAACCGAGATCTACAAAGCGAAGATTTAAGTAAATATCGAGGATGCACTTTCCACGAATTTAAATGCTATCAAGAGGATGATGTATCCAAGTTTTCTAAGGTCATGAGCTTTGCAAAATATAGGAAGTTTGCGAAAGGTGTGTTGATAAACGGGAAATTCGATTTTATCTTTGTCTTGCACTCTTTAACTGGCGTATTGGTTGCGGATGTGCTAAAAAAACACTATCGGGACAAATATATATTCGACTACCGTGATTCCACTTATGAGGGCTTTGCTCCATTCAAAAAAGTTGTGGCATCAATTACGAGAAATGCTCGTGCCACTTTCGTGAGCAGTGATGCATTTCGGAGATTCTTACCGGAAGATTGTTCGGAAAATATATACACCTCGCATAATCTTCTGTTGGACTCTTTGGAGCACAGAGACGAAAAAAAGCTACGTGGTATTCCTTCAGACAAAATCCGCATTGCTTTTTGGGGATTTATCCGTCAGGAGGAAATCAATAAAGAAATTATTCGCAAGATTTCTGGAGACAATCGCTTTGAACTTCATTATTACGGCAGAGAGCAGCAAGTAGCATTAAATTTGAAACAATATGTTAAAGATATTGGAGCAAAAAATGTTTTTTTTCATGGCGAATATACTCCAGAGCAGCGTTATAATTTCGTGCGTAACACAGATATAATTCACAATATTTATTGTGATGGAAATACTATGCTTGCAATGGGCAACAAATACTATGATGGTATCATTTTTAGAATTCCTCAATTATGTATGGTAAACTCCTTTATGGCTAAAGAGGCAAAAGATAATGGCATTGGTTTCCAATGTGATCCAGCAGATCCGTCATTTGCCGATAGAATATATGGGTATTACAATCAAATTGATTGGAACAATTTTGAATTGAACTGTGATAATGAGTTGGCAAAAGTAGTCAATGAATACGATGCCGGAATAACTGTTATAAAAAGAAGCTTATCTATGGTGGTAGAAGATGACGATGGTATCAATAAATAAAGATAACCGCACCGAAATTGGTATATATGAAAAAGCATTTTCGATTTTTATGGCATTATATCCTTTGCTGTGTATTTATAAAGGTATTTCAAACTTTACTATAGGGGATTTGATTCTGATTGCTTTTTTCTTAGTTGCTCTTTTCAAACAAAAAACAATTATCTTAGATACTCGTACAGGGATTATACTAACCTTCGTTTTATATGCTTATTTAGTGTTAAACATCAACCTTTTGTTTACTGATGTAGGTGAGATTTACGGGACAACTTCATTGCTTATAAGGTTGTTAAAATTTGCATTCTATATGGCGTGTGTTTTAATATGCGGCAAAAACTTTTTGAACTACTATGTGTTCAAAAAAACGATTTTTTATTGTTCTTTAGTAGCGTGTGTATTTCTGTTTTTACAATATGCGGTATTTTTTGATACAGGAAAAATTTTGTTAGGTCAAATACCTGGATTATCGCTACATCTGGATGAATATGCTTCTTTGGACTATGAGTCCTTATTTGCCAACAATTTTCGTCCCAGTTCATTCTTTCTTGAACCTGCATTGTTTGTTCACTATGTAATCGTAGCATTAGTGTTTGCGCTTTTCGATGAGGGAACTTCATCAAAATCGATTAGGGTACTCTTAATTGTAGTTTTTAGTATGGGCATAGTTATGAGTACGGCAGCTCAAGGAATAGTGTATTTAATCATAGCTTTTTTTGGATACGCTCTAAAAGAAATCAAAAACAAAGCTCGTGCGATTGCATTTATTTTCTTGTTTATCTGTGTAGCTTTAATTTGCTTTAATAATATCGAAGTTTTACAAAACGCAATGGATAGATTATTAAATAACGAAGGGGCTGCAGAAGCAAGATTGGGGGCATATCGTTATTGTTTCGAAATGAGTGGACTTAAAGCACTTTTTGGCAACGGTTACGGAACGACAGCCAACGGAGAATATATGGCGGGAGCCGCATATGTTTGGTATGGATGCGGTTTGATCGGTCTTGCAGTGATTCTTGCTCTTTTTACAGCCTCATATAAAAAATCAAATAATGATATTTCTAAAATACTGTGCGTCATATTCCTTGTGATGTTTTTTGGAACTGCATTGTTCTATAACTACATGGTTTGCTGGTATTTCACGTTAATAATGGCTAAATTTACCATTCCGGGGGGGGTAATACTATTAACGGTATTACTTCGACCGCTACTCTGTAGACATTTACAGAAGATACTTTCATTATTTACACCTTATATGCGATATTTTGTGTGTCATTCATCAAAAACATATCGGAGGTCTGAAATATGAGTACACTTAAAAATGTTTATCTGCATATACTCGTCTTTACCTTGATATACATTGAGTTCGGATATCAAATGGTTGTAACGGGTGCAGTTCCCGGAAGCATTAGAATGTTGATTCTGCTTGCTATTACATTCCCGCTGTTGTTTATGATCAAGTCGATCAATCGCTCGTCACTTTATTTAATTACTTACTTGCTGGTGTTGATCCTTGTTAATTCAGTACGTGACACATCACTTGAAAACAGTATTCTGCTTTTCATACCTATATTCATTGGGTTTGTTATTGCGAGTTCAATAAAGTTTTTGGATTTAGTTAAGGTCTTTAATTCAATAGTAGTATTTTTAGCAGCCTTTTCGTTAGTAACATTCTTTATTTCTTTGGTTGCTCCAAATATTATAGTATTATTGCCATCCTTGGGATATCGACTGGAATCACAGGCAACTATTCACAATGCTATTTTCTCTGTTTGTATAAGTAATTCTGAGGTTTTGCGTAATTACGGTATTGCATGGGAGCCAGGAGCGTTTTCAATTTTGCTTTGTCTTTCATTGTACGCTTTGCTGGCTTTTGAGGACAAGGTAAGCAAAGTAAAGCTCATTATAATTGTAGTTGCCATTCTAACTACTTTTTCTACTATGGGATATTTTGTTATGGCGGGAATTTTGCTGTCCATTATGTTTAAGCGTAAAAAAATAAACAACAAGATGCGCAATTACATTTTACTGTTGACGGCGATTTTACTCATATTGCTATTTGTCCTACCTTCGTCAATTACGGACATAGTGTTTAAAAAGTTGTCTGGATTGTTCTCAGAAGGTAAAGATATTGCATACACGACGCAAGCCAGGTTGAATGCAATTATTTATCCATTTGAAGCGTTTTGTTCATCTCCGCTTGTGGGAGTTGGATATGATGAATTTTCAGTTATCAATAAGGAATTGTGTGGAGGTGTTGCAACCAACACAATACTAAACTGGTTTGCGGCTATGGGGCTTTTATTAGGCGTACCGTGCACTTTTTGTTATATGAATTTTATCTCCAAAAATGCAAAGTACCTAAAAACATCTATTTGGGGAATTATTATATTGTTTTTTGTGGCAATTCTCTTGATTTCAACAGAAAGTCTTTTAAGAATATCATTAATATATATTATGATTTTCTACGGGTGTCAAAAAAATTTGTTTGAGGACTATTATAAATGAGAATCTTGTTTATTTTAGGTGCGTATAAGCCAAGAGCTTCGGCAAATGGTTTATGTGTGGCTAACGTTGTTGAATACTTAAAAAGTCAAGGGCATAGTATCACTGTATTATCAAATAAACATATTGATGGCGATGGATATGAAAACGAAAACGGTGTTGAGATATACAGAGTAAAACAGCGCTTGTTTTTTAGAATAAAAGAGTATGTTGCTCTCAATGGCAACAAACGTCCTTTGATTTGCAAATTATTGTCTGGAATAGCAACTATCTTAAACAAAATCCAGCTTTTTTTTATGAGTTTTTTCTGGCCGGTTGTTTCTCCGATGACAAATCGAAGATTCAGAAATACCGCAATGACGCTACAAAAGAAAAACAACTATGATGTAGTTGTTTCTATATATACTCCTATTGAAGCGTTATTGGCAGGATACGAAGTAAAAAAATCATTCACAAGTGTCAAATTTATACCATATTTCATAGATTCAATGTCTGGTGGATATGGTCCGAAATTTTTTTCAAAAAGAGCCATAATAAATAGGGGGTTAAAGATTGAGAGAAAGCTTTACAGTTTAGCTGACAGTGTTTTTTTGATGAAATCAAGCGAGGAACATCAGCTAAAATACAATGGTCAATATGGGTATAAAATGAATTTTTTAGACATTCCGATGCTTCTTTCAAGATCGAAAAATAAATCACTGAACAGTAACAAGCCAGGTTCTTTGTGTAAAATGCTGTTTGTAGGTTCTATATCCCCAAAGATCAGAAATCCTAAAACTCTTATTGATGCGCTGCTTCAGGTTGAGTCACAAAATTTTGTTTGTGAGTTTGTCGGAAACATTGACTGCATTGACGACTTTTCTGATCTGAAAGTACATATGGGAGAACGGTTAATATTTACTGGCTTTATGGATCACGACAAACTAGAAGAAAAAATTGCGGAATCGGATATATTACTTAACATTGGGAACTTGATTCCTAATATGGTAACAAGGAAGATATTAGAGTACATGTCATATTTAAAGCCAATTATCAGCACTTATGATATCAGTAACGAACCCTCAGCAACATATTTAAGGCAATATCCATTAGCGTTGCTTCTCTCAAAAGATACCGCACCTAAAGAAAACGCCGAGAAAATTGCTCAATTTATTCACGAAATTCATAATACTCAATTAGACTACGCTATGCTTGAAAAGCAATTTTACTTGAACACGCCAAAAGCTTTTGCAGATACCCTTAAAAAGGTCATGGAGGAATAGAAATGAATACATACATAAAAACGCAAGACCCTTTCAAATGTTATGGATGTCATTCCTGTGAGAATATTTGTCCAAAGCATGCTATACAAATGAAGCCAAACGAAGAAGGTTTTTTATATCCTGTTATTAGCGAGGAAAAATGCGTTCGTTGTGGATTGTGCGTCAAAGCTTGCCCGTATGATTCCCCCTCAACTACAAATACACCAATTCGCACAGTTGCCGGTCAATATAAAAATCGCGATGCTCTGCTTTCCAGTTCATCAGGCGGTTTGTTTTCCGCATTAGCTGATTATATCCTTTCAAAAGACGGCTACGTGTCGGGTTGCATTTTTGATGATTCTTTTTGTGCAATACATATACTAACGAAGCACCATGCATCAGTAGAAAAAATGCGTGGTTCTAAATATGTTCAGAGCACTATGGGTGATGTTTACAAGCAAATACAGCAAGTATTGTTGGAAGGAAGTCTTGTATTGTTCACAGGAACACCTTGTCAGGTTGATGGATTAAAGACCTTTTTGAGAAAAGAATACGATAATCTTTACACAGTTGACTTGATCTGCCACGGGGTTCCTAGCCCTAAAATCCTAGAGGATTATCTGGATACCGTACAACGTAAAAAAGGAGAGATTACAGAACTAACCTTTAGAAACAAAAAAAGAAACGGATGGTGTTCCCAGGGAAGCATAGGTTGTTCTGGAAAAGTAAAAACGATTACACCGTATAACAACAGTTATTATTATTATTATTATTTGGAAAATAGAATAAGTAGATATTGCTGTTATGAGTGTAAATACTCAAACGTAAACCGTGTGGGGGATATTACTATTGGAGATTATTGGAATATTGGCGATGTGCTTCCCAACATAAATGCAACTGATGGATATTCTGCCGTTTTGATCAATACTGCTAAAGGCGATGAATTGTTCAACGGAATCTCTGGCAACCTTAGTGTTTACGAAACTACCTTGGAGAATGTTGTAAAGGGCAATGGAAACCTATCAAACCCTTGCTCTATGCCCGAAAATCGCAAGGACATATATTCGAAAATTTCACAAAACGGATACGAGGAAACCGCAAAAAAAGAATGCAAATATCAGTATATAAAGCCTTTTATCCGCAAGCATATGCCGAAAGGATTTAAAAAAATTATAAAAAAGATACTTCATTAGGAGGATCAACATTGAAAATACGAATTATCACGATACACGGTATACCAAACTTTGGGTCTGTATTTCAAAGTTATGCCTTGTGTGAATATTTAAAATCGCAGGGATATACAGATGTTGAAATCATAGATTATAACCCTACTTACTATAAATCTAAATCTTTAAGAGCTATTGCGGGTAAATTCTTAAATTTCGGTAGTTATATGAGAAGAACTCGTAAATTTAGAGAGTTCATCGAACATAATTTACCACTTTCAAATGATTCATTTCATAGTATTGAAGAATTAAGAAAATATGATTTTTCGGCAGATGTTTATGTTGCCGGTGGAGATCAGCTTTGGAATGTTTATCACACGTGCGGAAATGACGATGCTTACAAATTAACTTGGGTTTCCGGAAAAAAAATATCTTATGCAACAAGCTTGGGACAGACAGATTTTACTACAGAGCAAATAAAAAAATTGGCAGAAAAAATTTCCGATTTCTCTGCGGTTTCTGTAAGGGAGTCAACCTCTGTTGAAATGTTGCAAAAGGCAGGGGTACAGGCAACGCATTGTGTAGATCCTGTGTACTTACTTCCAAGTAGTGTGTACGAAAGGTTTGTCAAACCAGTCAATGAACCGCCGTATTTGTTGGTGTATTTGGTTACGCCTTCTGAACTATTGGAAAAAACCATTGAAGTTATATCAGGAAAATACGGCTTAAAAGTTATTCTTTGCTCTGGTTTTTCAAAAAAATGCTCCTGCGACAAATTTTTAAAGGATCTTGGACCGGATGAAATACTGAGCTACATTTATCATGCAGATTTCGTACTTTCTTCGTCTTTCCACGCAACCTCTTTTTCGCTTATTTTTGAGAAGCGATTTTTAACTATTCTGCCCGACAAACACACGAATGAACGCATTTTAGATTTGCTGTCAATTCGCGGATTAGACAATCATATTATAACGCAAGAATCGCAGCTTATACATATTTTTGATAATATGATTGACTATGCTTCTTTGGAGTCTTATGAAGATAAGATCGAGGCATCGAAAGCTTATCTGAAAGGAGCGTTGAGCGATGCTTGATAAAATTAAGCAAAAATTAAGCAATGCTTCGGACAACGATAAAATTGTTTACCGCAATGTAATAGGGGCTTTTATCGTCAAGGGAGGGGCTCTCTTCATAAGCCTTTTCACCTTACCGGCATACATAAATTTTTTCAACAACGACGTTGTTTTAGGTGTATGGTATACAATCCTTTCCTTACTGAATTGGATACTCAATTTCGACCTTGGCATAGGAAACGGCTTGAGAAATCATCTTTCAACATCGTTATCAGCCAATGACAAAGAGGCAACAAAAAAATATATTTCATCTGCTTATTTTTCAATTGGCGTTATTGTTTTTGTTACTTCGCTGATATTTCCCTTTGTTATACGTCTGTTTGACTTGAATTCCGTGTTTAATATCAGCACTGAAATGGTTTCTCCAAAATCACTATATATTTCGCTGGTTATTGTTTTTATCGGCGTAATGATACAGTTTTGGTTGAAATTGATCAACTCGGTGTTATATGCAATGCAAAAATCCTCAATCAATAACTTATTGGTTCTATGCACGAACACTATGGTTTTGATTGTAGCTCTTGTATATCCTTCTGGAAGCAACGATACAAACGTAATTGTTATGGCGATCGTTCATGCAATGGCAGTAGCATTACCACTATTGGTTGCCACGATAGTTGTTTTTTCAGGAAAGCTAAGCTATGCCGTTCCAAGTATAAAATGTGTAACGAAAACGCATACAAAAAGTGTTCTTTCCTTGGGTGGTACTTTTTTCCTAATTCAAATAGCTTATATGATCATCATGAGTACAAACGAATTTTTAATTACCAAAACAGCGGGCAGTGCTTACGTGGTAGATTATCAAGCTTATTACAAATTGTTTTCTCTCGGAAGCACCGTGTTTGCGTTAGCTTTAACTCCTATATGGTCGGTTATAACCAAAGCAAAAGCCGAAAACAATTATTCTTGGATTAGAAGCACCTACAAACGGTTTATGGTATTGGCAGCAGTTTTTTCTGTTGGAGAATTACTAATTATTCCGCTGATTAAGCCTTTGATGAACATTTGGTTAGGAGAAAATGCTTTACAGAATATAAGCATAGTAACAGGAACACTGTTTGCTATTTTAGGTTGTTTGATGATTTTTAACAGTGTACTATCTAGCGTTGCTAATGGTTTGGGTGCCTTAAAAATTCAAGCAATATGTTTTGTTGTTGGTGCCGTAGCTAAAATTCCGCTTTCCTATGTACTGGTCAATATTTTTGACTCGTGGAATGGTGTTATAATCTCAAATATAATTTGCATGGGGATATACTGTATTCTGCAACCATTATTTATGAAAAAAATTTTAAAAGACAGATAAAGGAGAATCAAAATGTCACACTTTACAAACAAAACGCTTTTAATCACTGGAGGAACAGGCTCTTTCGGCAACGCGGTGCTGAACCGCTTTCTCGGCACGGACATCGGCGAGATCCGCATTTTCTCGCGGGACGAGAAAAAGCAGGACGATATGCGCCATGAGTTCCAGGCGAAAATGCCCGAGGTGGCGGACAAGATCAAGTTCTACATAGGAGATGTACGAAACCTCGAATCCTGCCGCGGCGCGATGCACGGTGTAGACTACATTTTCCACGCGGCAGCACTCAAACAGGTGCCGTCCTGCGAATTTTTTCCGATGGAAGCCGTGCGAACCAACGTCATCGGCACGGACAATGTTTTGACTGCCGCGATTGAGGCAGGCGTCGAATGCGTTATCTGCCTTTCGACAGACAAGGCGGCTTATCCGATCAACGCCATGGGTATCACCAAGGCAATTGAGGAGAAAGTCGCAGTTGCAAAATCGCGCAATTCGGGCAAAACGAAAATCTGCTGCACCCGCTATGGCAATGTCATGTGCTCGCGCGGTTCGGTCATTCCGCTTTGGATTGACCAAATTAAGAATGGCAATCCCATTACCATTACCGAACCGAGCATGACCCGTTTCATCATGTCGCTTGAAGAAGCAGTCGACCTCGTTCTCTTTGCCTTTGAGCATGGTGAAAACGGAGATCTGCTGATTCAGAAAGCACCTGCCTGCACGATAGGAACACAGGCGCAGGCTGTCTGTGAGCTGTTCGGCGGCAAGAAAGAGGACATCAAGGTCATCGGTATCCGTCATGGCGAGAAGATGTACGAGACTCTGCTCACCAATGAGGAATGCGCGAAAGCCATCGATATGGGCAATTTCTATCGCGTTCCTGCCGACAACCGCGGACTGAATTATGATAAATATTTCAAAGAGGGTGACGAAAAGAGAAACACCCTCACCGAATTCAATTCCAACAATACACGCATCCTGAATGTTGAAGAAACGAAGGCGAAGATAGCTTCGCTTGCGTATATACAGGACGAGCTTGCAAAGGTGGGAAAATAAATGTTTGAACAAGTGAAGTGGCAGGAAAACGGCAAATTAAAGCTGCTGATTATCGTTGGCACGCGACCGGAGATCATCCGTCTGGCGGCGGTAATCACCAAGTGCCGCAGATATTTTGATGTGATTCTCGCTCACACGGGGCAGAACTATGACTACAATCTCAACGGCGTGTTCTTCAAAGACCTGAAGCTCGCCGATCCTGAGGTTTATCTTGACGCAGTCGGGAGCAATCTCGGCGAGACCTGCGGCAATATTATCGCAAAATCATATACTCTTATGGCGGAAATCAAGCCGGATGCCGTGCTTGTTCTCGGCGATACGAACAGCTGCCTTTCTGTCATCGGCGCAAAGAGACTGCACATTCCGATCTTCCATATGGAAGCGGGCAACCGCTGTAAGGATGAGTGCCTGCCGGAGGAGACAAACCGCCGTATTGTGGACATCATTTCGGATGTCAATATGGCATACTCCGAGCACGCACGCCGCTATCTTGCCGATTGCGGGCTACCAAAGGAGCGTACCTATGTAACAGGTTCCCCTATGGCAGAGGTGCTTCATAACAATCTCGCTGAAATCGAGGCAAGCGACATTCACACTCGTCTCGGACTGGAAAAAGGAAAGTATATTCTTCTTTCCGCTCACCGCGAGGAAAATATCGACACGGAAAAGAATTTCACAAGCCTTTTCACGGCAATAAACAAAATGGCGGAGAAATACGATATGCCCATCCTCTATTCCTGCCATCCGAGAAGCCGCAAAAGGCTTGAAACAAGCGGTTTTGCGCTCGACCGTCGCGTGATTCAACACGAGCCGCTCGGGTTTCATGATTACAATTGCCTCCAGATGAACGCTTTCTGCGTCGTTTCGGACAGCGGAACACTTCCCGAGGAAAGCAGTTTCTTCACAAGTATAGGAAAGCCGTTTCCGGCAGTCTGCATCCGTACCTCTACCGAACGTCCCGAAGCTCTGGACAAGGCTTGCTTTATCCTCTCCGGTATCGATGAAAAAGGACTGCTTCAGTCGGTCGACACGGCTGTCGAGATGAACCGCAACGGAGACTACGGCATCCCTGTGCCGGACTATATCGAGGAGAATGTATCTTCCAAGGTAGTCAAGATTATTCAGTCGTATACCGGTGTGGTCAACAAAATGGTGTGGAGAAAAGACACATGAACATACTTATCACAGGCGCTAAGGGCTTTGTCGGGCGAAATCTCACGGAGAATCTGAAGAACATCCGCGACGGCAAGAACCGCACGCGTCCGAATATACAGATAGACGAAATATACGAATATGATATCGACAGTACTGCAGAGGAACTTGACGAATACTGCGCAAAAGCAGATTTCGTATTCAATCTCGCAGGAGTCAATCGTCCGAAAGACCCTGCCGAATTCAAGGCGGGCAACTTCGGATTTGCTTCGACACTGCTTGATACACTGAAAAAACATCATAATACATGCCCCGTTATGCTTTCCTCCTCGATTCAGGCGACGCTTGCAGGGCGATTCGGCACATCGGAATACGGACTCTCCAAGAGAGCCGGCGAAGATCTGTTCTTCTCATACGCTGAGGAAACGGGTGCAAAGGTACTTGTTTACCGCTTCCCGAACCTTGTCGGCAAATGGGTAAAACCGAACTACAACAGCGCCGTCGGCACGTTCTGCAATAACATCGCAAACGACCTGCCGATCACGGTCAACGACCCGTCAGTCGAGCTTGAAATGCTCTTTATCGACGACCTCGTGGAAGAGATGTTTGATGCGCTGGAAGGCAAAGAACATCACTGCGAATTTGACGGAGTGAGTACAGTGCTCACCGAAAACGGCAGATACTGTGCCGCACCTGTGACACACAAGGCGACACTCGGATATATCGTCGAGTGCCTGCACAGATTCCACGACCAGCCGAGCACGCTCGTGATACCGGAGATGCCGAACGGTAGCTTTGAAAAGAAACTGTATTCGATGTATCTCTCTTATCTTCCGAAAGAAAAGGTGGCTTTCCCTCTGAAGATGAATATTGACGCTCGCGGCAGCTTCACGGAACTGCTCAAAACAGAAAAATGCGGTCAGGTCAGCGTGAATATCTCAAAGCCGGGAATTACAAAGGGTCAGCACTGGCATAACAGCAAGTGGGAATTTTTCATCGTCGTGTCAGGGCATGGACTCATTGAAGAACGCAAGATTGGCACGGACGAAGTCCTACGCTTTGAGGTAAGCGGAGAGAAGATCGAGGCGGTGCATATGCTCCCGGGCTATACGCACAATATAATCAATCTTTCCGACACAGATGATCTCGTCACCGTGATGTGGGCAAACGAGCAGTTTGATCCGGAGCATCCGGATACATTCGGAGAAAAAGTATAACCAAAAAGGAGGGCAGGTATGGAGAAGATAATCCACGCGATGATGGATTTGATTGCAAGTGAAGTTTGCGGCATGACAATCGACAGGTCGCAGTATGAGTTGACCGACGAAGAACTTGTGAAGCTCTACAAACTCGCAAAATCTCATGACCTTGCCCACCTTGTCGGCGATGCGCTGATAAAAAACGACCTCATCGGCGATGGTGAGGTCAAGGCAAAATTCCAAAAGCAGATAATGCTCGCAGTTTACAGATATGAGAAGATAAACTATGAGCTTGGGCGACTGCGCAAAGTCCTGAATGAGGCAGAGATTCCGTTTATACCTCTCAAAGGCTCTGTCTTGCGCCGATATTACCCCGAGCCTTGGATGAGGACAAGCTGTGATATTGATGTGCTTGTTCACGAAGAAGCGGTCGATCAGGCGGCACAGACGATCGTGGAAAAGCTGGGATATACCTACGAAAAAAAGCAATACCACGATATTTCGCTCGTGTCGGATGGCGGAGTGCATCTCGAGCTTCATCACACCATAAAAGAGAACAAAGCAAACATAGACGCGCTTCTCTCGGAATGTTGGGACTACGCAGCACCTTCTGACGATTACGAGTGTTGCTTCACCAACGAGTTTTTCTATTTTCATCAGATTGCACATGCGTCGTATCATTTCCTTCACGGCGGATGCGGAGTGCGCCCGATTCTGGATTTGTATCTGCTCCAAAGAAAGATACCTTTTGACAGCACAGTGCTTGATGAAATGCTCGAAAGGAGCGGAATAAAGAAATTCTTTTATGCCGCCAAAGCCCTTTCCGAGGTGTGGTTCGGAGGTAGTGAACATAGTGATGTCACGCTCCGCATGGAGGATTATCTTCTGCGTGGCGGGGTTTACGGAAGCACTCAAAACTCGATGGCAGTCGGTCAGCAGAAGGAAAAAGGAAGGCTCGGGTACATCATCAATCGTATCTGGCTTCCGTATGAGCTTCTCTGCATCACATATCCGAGGCTTAAGGGACGGAAATATCTTCAGTTTTTCTACGAGATGAAGCGTTGGCTTCGCATATTCAATCCCGAGGCGAGAAAGCACAAAAAACGCGATCTTGGCGCGATAAAAAATTTGAGTGCAAAACATAAAAGCGATGTGAACTGTATGCTGAATGAACTTGGACTTATGTGATTAATACAGCCAATTGCTAAAACAATAGATTTTTGTCCCGTCCCTGAAATTTTGCAGGTGTGGCTTTCTTTATAAACTTACAACTAAGTAATTCCGAAAGTGTCGTCCTTCTCGTTATTTCTGTCTATAATACTCACACAACCAACATGGTTTACGGAGGTTTATATGGATGGAAAAATGATTGCGGAAAAACGAAAAGAAAAGGGACTGACGCAGGATGCACTCGGAGCGATGCTTGGCATATCGGGGAAAGCAGTCTCGAAATGGGAGCGCGGACTGTCGCAACCGGACGCATCGCACATTGGTAAACTTACTGAACTGCTCGGTTTACCGGTTGAGCAGACGGCAGATGAAGCGGATACACGGTTGAAATTTCTTTCAACTGTCAAAAGAGAGGTGCCGCGCATTTTGTCTGTCGGAGTTATGCTTGCCGCCTGCGTCTGCTACCTGATGGGTACGATTTCAACGGACTCGACCATAGTCGCCTTCGGTTTCTCGACGGTGGCATTCTGCTTTGACACCATGATACGGGAGAAATAAGACTTACTGACAGATATTTTGCAGGTACGGGCCTGCGGACAAAATCCTGGACGGAAAGAAAGGAAGGGATTATGTGCACAAGGGAGAAAAAGGAAAAGGCAATTGCAATGTATGATACAACGCAATCAATCACAGAAGTCATTCGCCGACTGGGATATCCGATAAACAGAAAAAGCGGAGAAAGACGATACCGTTATCAGTATCTCTTTCTCCGCTATCGTTTTTTGGGCTATTTACAAAATAATCCACTCAACTCTTGTTCTTGTACCGGCTTTTTTAATTATCTGATGGTTTTCCAACTCTTTGATTGAACGCTGAACTGTACGAACGGTAACTCCTGTTGCCTCAGAAATTTCTTTTGTAGAAGCATTAACATGAGAAACAATAAACTCATATACCGATTTTTCCGATTTAGTTAACGTATAGCCGTTGATGACGGTCGCGACATTCACGACATCGTTGGCGACATTCGCGACATCATTCGCGACATTCGCTGTTGAAGGCATTATTTCAGAGAATGATCCAATAATTACTGCTTGCTATTTAAGTATTCCACCAGCTCCGCAACCGTTGTTGCCGGATTGCTTTGTCTGGAAATGATTTCTGTGTGTTCTTCTTTCAATACCGATACTCGGTTTTTAGCTCTTTCTATCGCAAGAGCTTGCAGCGGTTTGAGCTGATCATACACATTTTTGTTTTTCTCATACTGCTCCAAGCGCCCTTTCTGCTTCAAAAGCTTGATTGCTGCATCGCAATTTTCAACCGGTGTAATCTGATTATTGAAGTGTAACAAGAACCAAACCTCAAAAGACGGATTGGAAAAGGCTAATTTATATCCCTCTTTTATAGCAACCTGTTTTGCTTTCGCAAGCATTTGATTTGTGTTATCGTCGCAGTCAAACACGCACCAAATAATGTCACCTTCATCGGGATAATACGGATTCATTGCAATGGTTGATCTTGCTTTCTGAACAAGCTTGTCAGCCGATTTATACTGTGACGGAATAGGAACAATATCTATGTGACACTCTCTGCTGCGAAATTTCTTGAAATAGCGAATTTCGGTTTCTGAGCCTTCGCAAATCAGATACACAACGGGATTTCTTTTTCGACTGCCGAAACTCCTGCGTTCTACCTCTTTGATTCTTCCCATATCAGATACCTCCTCCGACAAACGGAATTGCCCCGTATCGTCCTTGCAGGTATCCTCGTGCGATATTTTCTTCCTTTCTCGGAGAAAATTCAGTAAGGGCATAAATATCGGTTTCCATTGTTTTTTCGTTTTTCTCTGCAAACCAAATCTGATCGCGGCGCAAAAGCTTCAAATCAAGCAAGCCTGTATCGTGCGTGGTAAATATCAGCTGTGCGTGCTTATCATTGATTGTCTGATCCTGAAACATTTCAATCAGATGTCTGGTTAAAAGCGGATGCATACTTGACTCTATTTCATCTACTACAAGCACAGCTCCGGCTTCAAGTGATTCAATCCAAGAACCGATTCGTGAAAAGAATCGCTGTGTTCCCATTGATTCCTGTCCCAACAGCAAAGAATACTGTTTTTTGCTCCCGTCCGCTTTTTCCAATTGGTGGACCGTTGCTATCGTCGGCTTTTCTTTTGTTCCCGACAATACCACATCACAGATGCCCAAATCAGCAAACATCATTTCTTCCAAAACACGGTTCTTGTTATCTCCACCCTTACGAATGGCATCAAGTGTAGTGGTGTTAGACACCCCTGTTGCAATAAGTCCGCGCAAATATCTTTGAAACCAAAGATATGCCTTTTCCGTTTGCGGACAATTCCACTCGTTTGAGCTTGTAAGATATAGGCGATTTTCAGAGGTACGTCCGGCAAGCGTTAATTGCTCTTGAATACTCTCACGAAACTCGTATTTATCATTATTCCTCGAAAAGACAAGCGCCTCTCTGCCATTGGGCCAATGATAAAGATACTCGCTTATGATCCTGTCTCTATTGAAGGAATAACCGTAAGCATATTTTGTTCCCTCATAATAATAGATAATTTCAAAGTCTGTCGGTCTTTCATCTTTATCATCTGTAAAGGCAAACGGTTCCCACGGAAGTTCCGCGCCTTTCAACGGTTTTGCATATTCACCGCATACCATATCACGCATTAAAAGCAAAGCTTGAATCATATTACTTTTGCCCGCGGCATTTGCACCGTAAATCGCCATAACGGGAACAAGTTCTTTTTTTCCATCCGGGCTGATCAAGCACTCTTTTAACGATTTATCAGCGGTTGCTTTCATGCTGATAACTGCTTTTTCCTTTATGGAACGATGGTTCGTTACTGAAAATTGCAACAGCATTATCGTGTCCTCCCATAATAAAAATCCTACTGTATATTATACAGTGCAAAGTCGGCTTTGTCAAGATTTATTCCTATTATTTGCAGAACATTTGCAAATAATACGTGTAAATTTATTTTTCTAAGTTTCAAAATAAAAAATAGGGTATGGGACAATGCTCATCACATCGTCCCATACACCAAACTGTTTACGGCAAATCGCGCTCGCTTTTCTTTTCCTTATCCTCTTTTCTTGTGCCCGAAATCAAAAGCTGCTTTTTTTCTTTCAATCTTTCAAGAAGCGATATTTTATCTTTACCCGGCTTTGCCTCTTTCGGTGTCTCAGTGTTATTGCGCTTGCCGTCGATCATGTTATAATTTTGTTTCGTAGAAATCTCCACTGCACACAAGTACTCGCCGTTCTCCAAGTATTTCATCCAATCTTCTTCGATACCGAACAGCCTTGCTATCGACCTCGATTCAGGTGACGTTTGTGGGGCGATTCGGCACATCGGAATACGGACTCTCCAAGAGAGCGGGGACTTTTTTACAGCCCCTTTCCCTATGCATTTTTCTTCAATTCAGTCCAATTCTCTTGGATAAATCCATCAAAGCATACAAGAATCGGGCAACGGGTGTCAATGTTGTCAGCGTCGGGTCGCCCTCGCGTATTCTCATGGTGCGACGAATTTCCTTTGGAATGACAACTCTGCCGAGATCATCTATGCGTCGCACAATTCCTGTTGCTTTCATTTATATAAATCCTCCAAATTTTCATTTTACAAGAATATTTTGTGGTGATAACAACTATATTGTTTGCGCTTTTGGGGGATTTATGCAATAGTTTCGGTTTTCGATTGTGTTTATTTATAATGTTTCATAATATAATAGGCGGTGCTTTGAGAAATCGGCTGATTTTTGCAACTATTATATACTTAATATCTCACTTCTCAATGTATCATTTTTATGAGCAGAAGCGGAATAAATATAAAAAATAAAGCATCAATCCGGCTTTTGCTGTGGTGCTCGCCTGCCGACGATATGCCGGCTCATGCACCTTTTTATAAAATCTATTTTACGGTTTTTTTCGGATATGTTCATCATTTTTCATTATTTCAAACTATCTTCCGCTTGTCGCATATTTATACGAAACCCGAGAAAACCGACAGGGAAGTGCCTGCCGGTTTTTTCATGAAACGGTGCCGCCGCGGATTTTCTTATTTATCTCGAAAATTTCCATTTTGCCATCGATATACGGCATATACATTTCAAGCCCGTCCGGGCATGAAACGCCGTCGCATCCCGCGCATCCCGCACAGTCTCCGCTGCCGAGCGACTTGCGGACTATCGCCTCACGCTCTTCACGCGTAGTATTTTTGATGAGATATCTTTCTCTTGAATCCATAAAAATCGCCTCCCGTAAAAGTATGCTTTGCGGGAGACTATTTTATGCGTTTTTTCAGAAAAGCTCGGGGCGGTTTGCTATACGGTCGGCTTCCGTCAGCTTTCTTGCGACACGGCAGGGATTGCCGTATGCGAGAGAGCCTGCGGGGATTGATTTTGTAACAACAGAGCCTGCGCCGATAACGGAGCCCGCACCGATTGTTACCCCGGGAAGTACCGTGACGCTTCCGCCGAGCCAACAATTATCTTCTATAGTTACAGGCGCGCTGTATTCAAAGCCGGTGTTTCTGTCCTCATGGCAGAGAGGATGAATGGGCGTGAGTATAGAACAGTTCGGACCGATAAAAACATTGTCACCTATAGTAACGCGATTTTCATCGAGGACGCAGAAGTTGAAATTTGCATATGAATTTTTTCCCATGGAGATGTGTGTGCCGAAATCAAAATAAACAGGTCCCTGCAAATAGACGCCCTCAGCATGGTCAGGCATCAGCAGGCTGAGGATTTCTTCACGCTTTTCTGCTTCGCTCTCAGGTATCGCATTGTACTTCTGACATAATTCATGTGCATGCCTGCGTGCCTCCGGCATTCCTTCGGCGAAAGGATTGTACATTTTGCCGAAAAACATCTTCTCTGTTTCTGTCATGATTTTTCTCCTGCTTTTTTATTTTCAATATACCATATTTCGCGGCGTTTTTCAATAGTATATGATATTTATCGGCAAAAAATGACGGTAAAGACGTATTGACTAAACGCGCGACTTGTGATATACTGTTTATGGTCAGTTTCATGATACGGGAGGTGATTTCATGCCGGAAAAGAATATCAAGGTGATAGCACAGAACAGAAAGGCGCGCCATGATTTTTTTGTGGACGATACTTATGAAGCGGGCATAGCTCTTTTCGGCACCGAGGTGAAATCGCTTCGCGCGGGTGCTGTCAATTTAAAGGATTCATATTGCTATATCAAGGATGGCGAGATATTTTCCACAGGCGTGCATATCAGCCCATATGAAAAAGGCAATATTTTCAATCGTGACCCTCTTCGCGAAAGAAAACTGCTTATGCACAAGCGCGAGATTCTCAAACTAAACATGCTGGTGGGCAAGCAGGGCTATACTCTTGTTCCGCTTTCGCTTTATTTCTCGGGAAAGAATGTGAAAATGGAGCTTGGCTTATGTCGAGGCAAGAAATTATACGACAAGCGTGAAACGGAGGCGAAGAAGCAGGCGGCAAGAGAAATTGACCGCTATGAAAGAGAGAGCAGAAAATAAAAGAACTCTCCTATATGGGGCCGTAAAGGTTTCGACGGGGATTTTGCAGTACGGTAAGCGAGCGGAGATGCGGTACCTCCTTAAACAATCGCAAACTTAAATATAAACGCTAACAATAATAAAATAGCAATGGCTGCCTAACGGCAGTGCTGCGGCTTTTCAGCCGCCCGTCACTCCCTTGAGTATCACGGCTTGGGACTTGGCGTCATGCAGTGATGAACGCGAACGGAGATTTTTCCTGTTGTATCCGTCGTGAATAAAACAGATACTTTTCATGCAGCCTGACTGACGGCGGTATGAGAGGGAATTTCAAAAGACAGTCTGCGCTCGGAGAAAGCTGTATGAATAGATTTTCGGACAGGGGTTCGACTCCCCTCGGCTCCACCAAACGAAACAAATCCGAACTATTTCGTGAATCGAAATTGGTTCGGATTTGTTTTTTACTATTAAATGCATATGCCATATATAAAATCCCCCATTTCAAAAATGGGGGATTCTTTTCTAAAAGCGAAGCAATCTGGGAGTTATTAGCTATGTTCCTCCAAATACCACAGACCCAATTCTATTGCAATTCGTTTAGAGAACTGCTTCAACACGAATTCTTCGAGATTATTCTTGATAATATCGATTGTTTCTTTATCTGTGCTATTTACCACTCTCTTAGAATATGTGGTTAGAAAAATCATTGTATCGATGTATTTTATATCATCCGTTATAATCGGGAATCGGTAACCAATAATTGATCCTGCCAATTCATTGTCTTGCAATTTGTCGAGACTATCTTTGGCATAACGATGCTCGCCCTTAGCTTCTTCTTTGCTATTATAGAAGATGTAGTTAGGTGTAGCATCATTTAACAAATATCTAAAAGTTGTGTCTTTTTCCAAAAGATCAGTAGTACTCATACCATCTTGGCAAGTGTTTACGCAATGCCAAGTTTCATCACCACGAAATTGATAATATAAACTTACATATAAATCATTTTGCTTTAATCTACTATTCTTTTGAGATAGCATATATGATGCAGATTGGTCCAGTTGTTCAAGAATGATTTCCAGTTGTTCGCGACAATCATACGCAGAGGCTTTAACCTTTTTTTGCGCGATTGCTTTGATTATATGGCTACGCTTCTTTTCACACAGTATGGAAAATCCTGTAGCTACTTTTGCCACAAGTTCAGAATAGTTTTTCTCATCTTCTAACTCTTCTCTTATTTCCGCTATTGTTTCTGATTTATATCGTTCTACAAATGTTTTTATAATTGTTAACAGCGCAGGAATCAGAAAAACAACAATGGAAACCACTATCCCAAAAGTCGTAAAGTTGTTGTTTTTATCCATTATGTGGAAGTATTTTCCCAACCACATCACTACTAACGGAAACCATAACGCAGAAATAGTACTGAAAATTGGAGGAATGTAAAAACGCTTTTCAAAAAAGTTATTCCACCATATAATACACTTACTTGGTTTCTTTTTTGCTTTTTTTACCATCACCGTCAATTTTCCTCGTCGTATAATCTTTTCTTCCTAAAATTGGTTGTTCACCAATTGAGGAGTTTCTATCAAGTTTTAAACGAGTTTTAAAGAAAATTGACATTTTTTTGGTTTGCTTTTTTTCTTTTATAGCATCCATCTTTTTTACCACCCATTTAAATAACTTCATACTACCACCCTAATTATATCACAAATTAAAAAATTTGTCAACTGTTCTTTTGCGTGACTGCTATGGTTTGTTATGATTTTCTCCAACTTCTTTATATTTTATTTCCTGTTGAACAATATTATGTTTGGTTTTCCACTCCTCAAACTCTTTTTGTCCTTTCTCGGATTCGAAAAATGCGATAATATCCGGCAGCAGACAGCGGGCGATCTCCATTCGGACTTTATCGGGAATCTGCGGGATATGCCCCTCGCCGTGTTTATCTCGGATCAGAAATTCAATTGTCAGTAGCAGCCGCTTAAACCAACCGGCGTTCAGATATTCTTCCCGAAAAAACCATGTCGCGAGGAGTTCTTCCTCCCTCCGTTGCCTTTCGGCTTCGGCTTTTTCTCTTTCTTCAAGCTCTTTCCTGTGATTTTCTGCCCACTGATCGTAATCTTCTGCACTGAAAAAGCCGCTTCTGTTGTCATTCAGTATGGCCTGTAATCGCTTCCAAAACTTTTTCATGTTCAAATCAGTGTCCTCCCTTACATTGAAATATCAAAACCTTCCTGCTTGCCTACGCTTGTTTGGCAAGCCTTTATGTACACAAATTCGCATTTTTAAGAGCTACATCCCCCTTTTCATTATCAGCCGAGATAATATCAGTGACATTCCTCGGTCGCACAAAAAGTGCCTAAAAGCCTGCCTTTTCCGTGAATTGTGGTATAGAAAGCGAATTTCAGTGCCATGACTCCGAAAAAGTGACACAAACGACTTTTTTCGGAATCTCTCAAAATCTCGCATTTTCTCGTGAAATCTCGCAAATCCGGTCGGCTCTGCCGTCTGATGTTAAGCGCCGAGCCGAAATTGTGGCGCGGCTTTAACCTGCTTGAAAATCGAATGTCGTGAATACCTGTTCTGTTGGGCTGTAAAAGAAGTTTTTTCGCTTGCCCGCCATATTGTTCTCCTTTCTCGTTGTGTATTTGATATTATACTACAAAAATATTGTGTTGTCAATGGCCACACACAAAATAATTGTATTTGTTCTTGACAACTACAATGAGATGCGGTATACTGTATGCGTAATAAAATTCGGAGGAATTCTGTATGAGCGAAATAGGCGAACAGATTAAAAAATACAGAGGTATTCGCGGCATGACGCAGCAGGAGATTGCCGATGCGCTCGGCGAAAGCTCCGGCAGGGTGATATACAATTGGGAAAAGGGAATCGGTCGCCCCGATTGCGACAAGCTGGCGAAGCTCTGTGACCTTCTTGGTGTATCCGCAGACGAGATGATCGGTTGCCGCTCGATGTCGGAACGCCCGACGGCTGCCGAATGGGAGACGATAAAAAAATACCGTGTCCTTGACGAACACGGTAAAGAAATTGTGGATTATCTGATCGACAGCGAGTACAGGCGAGTATCTGCGACCGGCAGGAAAGCCAAGTGCCGTATGCTGAGAATGGATTATTACACGCTTCCGGCTTCGGCAGGCACGGGCAATATCCTTGACAGTGAGCTTGCCGAAGAGATTCTTGTTCCCGAATCCAAGGAAGCGGAGAAGGCGGACTTTGTGATTTCGGTCGGCGGCGACAGTATGGAGCCAACCTTCCACGACGGAGACAAGGTGTTTGTTGAAAAATGCGACTCCGTTGATGTCGGCGAGATTGGTATCTTCGTTGTCAACGGCGATGTCTTCATCAAGGAGCGCGGCAACGGTTGCCTGATCTCGCATAACGAAAAGTATAAGCCTATCCGCATTTCCGAGCATGACAGCGTGTTCTGCTGCGGAAGAGTTGTGGGGAGAGCACTCTAAATAGATGTATTATTGAATACAATCAGCAAAGCCGCTGTCTAATGACAGCGGCTTTGTCTTTTTTATTCACAAATTTTATTTTGTAAATATATATTTACGCTCTAAACATTTGAATTGTGTAATATGCGTATCTGTGCTACATCGCCTTGCAGATTCTTTACAAGATAATACTGCGTGCCATTAGAATAAAGATTATACCTATTGCAATTAGAAATTCCCGAAACCTTTTATAGCTTGCAAACACTCGACAACCGAAAGATTTCGGGAAATTTCCTAGTGGTATTCGCCAGAAAGCATCGCCTTTGTGGTACCACAAAGGCAAAACTTGTCAGGAGTACTCCTGAAACCTTTAAGGGCTTGGGATTATCCCAGCAGTCTGCCTTTTGTCCCCAAAAGACGATGCTTTCTGGTATAAATCAATTGATCTTATGTCACTTCTAGATCAATAAAGTTCAATCATAGATTGTGATACCTTTTTCTTTAAAAAATACAACATCTTCTTTTGTAGCATTTACCATAAATGCCATCTTTTCGTGTGATATTGTTGCGAACCACAATTTTCCATTTCGATAGAAACAAATGTCTTCAGGCATATTGTTGTCAATCGGGAGAAATATATTTGGCATATGCAACAATTGTTTTCTACTTTCCTTGCAACAATAACAAACCACCATTATTTGATGTTTAAGATGACCTAAAAAATCAACAGGCCAGTCTTTTCTCTCAAACATATATTTAATTATAAATGGCTGTAATTGCATGCTGTAGTTAAAGACAGGTGGTAATTGTGAATAAGGTTTTTTTATGACGGTAGTAACTGAAAAGCAGGTGGATTTTTTTGTCAGGAAGTCTATAACTACTGGCTCGTTTTTAATAATATCCTCATAATTCATATATATTCTAGACATAAAATACGTGTCCCCCTATTCTTCTGCCTCCCCGAGTTGCATGATAATGTCGCCAGTAGCCCAATCCTCCATGTGCTGGGTCTCGTGCAGGAGTTCCTCCACCTACAGCTTTGGCTAATTTATATGCGTTGTTTCTCGAATCTGCAAATACACTACCACCGCCACGGACATACGATATTGCTCTTGTATAGGAAAGCGGTGTTGTTGGGATATATGTTCCTCTACCATCGCCATATTCTACATATGCCGCAATCCAGTAATCATATCGTCTTTTTTCATTTTGAATCTTTGTTTTAGCCTTAGAAACAGCTTTCGAAATCGAACGAGATATTGATGCGGATCTTGCACTACTTTTAACTTCATTCCATCCTTTGGATATACTTTGGCCAACACTATCCCAAGGAATTACCAATATCCCAATTGCAGTAATTGCCGTTGCACCAAGTATGATCCATCCTACTGGATTCCATGCATTAGCACCACCGGCTGCCGCCCCCCAAGCCAATGCGCCTGCAACTGCAGCCATTTCGCCATCGGAATCCTCATAATTAACAGGATCATTAAGGCAATAAGCAAACATATTATTGCCAAGAATCCCCTGTCCTGTGGATACAAGACCATCCGCATTTATAAACCTTCTCATAGCAGGGTCATAATACCGGCTGTTGAGATAATAGAGGCTCGTCTCTGAATCGTAATAATATCCGCGATAGCGTATGGGGTTATTCTGACCCAGTGTCGATGCATATGTACCGCTTATATCAAGCACATTGCCCCACGCGTCATATGCATACTCAACCAAAACCGTACCATAGACGCTGCGTATCTGCGTTACATCGCCTTGCAGATTCTTTACAAGATAATACTGCGTGCCATTATATACTATGGAGTAAACACTTCCGTTTTCGTCATATAGGAAGTCGATTGTGTTTCCTCCTCCGGTCTGGCGCACGAGCGCTCCATCCGAATAATAATAGTTATATATTGTTCCGCTGCAGATTTTCTTTATTCGTTGTCCGTCAGCATTGTATGCGTAAAATGAGTTTACGCCGTTGTGAGATGAGGTCTGAAGTTTTCTTCCCGAAGCCCATGTAAAGCTATAACTTCCGCCATTGTAATATGACAATGGGTTTCCGATATTGTCATATGTTATGTTTGTTCCGTTGTATGACGTCAGCTTGTCAAGCCACGATGAATCGTTATAGTCGTAGGATTCATAGTTGATCAGGGCATTCGTGCTGTACTGACGCTTGTATACACTGCGAATATTTCCGTAGCTGTCATAATTGTAAGTGTAGAACAGATCCTGATCGTACAGAGTTTCGCTTTTAAGTTGACTTTGGCTATCATAT
>ENA-UOJS01000898-UOJS01000898.1-human-gut-metagenome-genome-assembly--contig:-C74-NODE-898-length-28055-cov-8.273786_pt1 | contig 28055 bp, 19 predicted proteins | sample MGYA00242355_ERZ723902 | MGnify/ENA metagenome assembly ERZ723902
GTTCTCGAAAGCGGGTGCAAAAGTAGTGGGTTTTTAATTATGCTCCAAATATATCTAGCACTTTTTTTCAACTTTTTGATGAAGTTTTTGCTAAATAGCTGATTTATAGATATGTTGTAGAACATGTTTTTATAGAAGGTATCGTGGGGAAAGGAAAAGGGCACACATTATATATTCACATGTGCGCGCGAAAGGAGAAAAAGATGCAGAAAAGGGATAAAAAGGGAAAAAGGGGGAAAGATAGGGACTAAGAGGCGCAAAGAAAAGGGCAAGGAGGGGAAAGGAAAACCTCAAAGCGGAAGAAAGAATAGGAATTCAGAAAAGAAAGATGAAGGGGCAAAAAGTCATATTAAAGATTGCCCCTTCATCAAAAAAGTCTTCTTTATCTTAAAAGACAAAGCTACTACTTGCATGCAACGCTCGCCACCTGTTCACAGATACTCTTCATACCGGCTACAGAAGGATGACCAGATTGTTTTTCCACATCATGCAAAAGGATGTTCTGCACATTGTAATGACGACATATCTCGGCCATTGAAGATGTTACTTCAGCTGACAATTCCGAATTGGTAATATTATAAATGGTTGCCTCCGGATACAACTTGATCAGCGAATCGAGCAAAAAGCAAAAAGCCGGACGGAACTGATACAAATCTTCTTTGCTCCAATCGGAATATTGATATTCTCCAATCGGGGCACCTGCCCAACTATCATTCGTACCGCCAAATATAAAAATCACATCGGGACGTCCCAGATTATACATACGGGTGATAAAAGCCCGATCAGAATAGTCATTCTTATCATAACCGGTACAACAGACGGTAGCTCCCGAAAATGAATTATTACGCTCCAACTGATAACCGTTTTCCTTTATCAGCCGATACCACCAGGTCTCTTCCACATGCCGTACATCGTTTTGAGCATTCTTACCTCCTACTTCAGCATCGTACCAGCAGATATTAACAGACGGAGAAACATAACCTCCGTACGTAGAATAAGAATCACCTAAAATAGAAACTTTCTTTTGTGCAAAAGCATTGGTATACAAGCATAAAGAAAGCAAAAGAACGGATAACAAACAAAAATTTCTTTTCATATTAAATCAAACTAAAATATATAACACTTAATCAAGGAAACTGCCCAGTTTAAGCCTGATTACTGAGGTTTCCGGCATACAAAAATAATAAATATAAAATAAAACAGATGCAAGGCATTATGCCTTATAAGATTTTAAGAAAACAAATATAGAAATCCGTGGATTTTAATAACTTTGCAACCTAATCCTTAAATAATTAACCATATGAAAAAGTATCTTTTACCAATTGTAGCACTTGCTTTTGCCGCTTGTTCTTCGAATGAGCAACAAGCCTCCTACTCCGTGGTTCCCCTCCCGCAAGAGGTTAACCTTACACAAGACTCTCCGTTCAAGCTGACACGCAGCACAATAATAGCCTATCCGGAGAATAACCCGTTACTGAAACGCAATGCAGAATTTTTGGCTGAATACATTGCTCAATCGACCGGTTATACCCTCCAGACTAAAGCCATAAAGGAAGGAGAAAGTGCAACAGGATGTATCACTTTAGGCCTCAACAGCGAAATAACCAATCCCGAAGGATACAAGTTAAGTACTTCGGCAGAAGGCATCCGCATTGAAGGACAGACCGAAAACGGTGTATTCTACGGCATACAGACATTACGCAAATCTATCCCAGCCGTAGCCCAACGGGCTACCCTCCTATTGCCCGCAGGCGAAATTAACGATGCCCCCCGTTTTGCTTACCGTGGCATGATGCTGGATGTAGGAAGACACTTCTTCCCCGTTGAATTTATCAAAGAGTATATCGACCTGCTGGCTCTGCATAACATGAATACCCTGCACTGGCACCTCACCGAAGACCAGGGCTGGCGAATCGAAATCAAGAAATATCCGAAACTGACCGAAATTGGCTCTACACGAAACCGTACCGTCATCGGACACAATACCGACCAATACGACAACACGCCCTACGGAGGTTTCTACACTCAGGATGAAGCACGCGAAATCGTACGTTACGCGCAAGAGCGCTACATCACCATTATCCCCGAAATAGACCTGCCCGGACACATGCTGGCCGCCCTTGCATCCTATCCGGAGTTAGGCTGTACCGGAGGTCCGTATGAAGTCTGTCCCCGCTGGGGCGTATTCGAAGACGTGCTTTGCATCGGAAACGAAAAGACTTTACCCTTCCTGGAAGATGTAATGACAGAAATCATCGATATTTTCCCCTCGAAATATATCCACATCGGTGGTGACGAAGCACCACGTACCCGCTGGGCAAAGTGTCCTAAATGTCAGGCCCTCATCCGTGCCAAAGGTCTGAAAGCCGACAAAGAGCACAGCGCCGAAGACCGTTTACAAAGCTATTGCATGGCACACATCGAGAAATTCCTGAATGAGAAAGGAAGACAGATCATCGGATGGGACGAAATCCTGGAAGGCGATGTAGCTCCCAATGCCACCGTTATGTCGTGGAGAGGCAGTGCAGGAGGTATTAAGGCGGCCCAGATGGGACACGACGTCATCATGACTCCGAACACCCATTGCTACTTCGACTACTTCCAGAGTACAGATAAGGCCAATGAGCCTTACGATGCCATCGGAGGTTATGTACCGGTAGAAAAAGTATACAGTCTAGAGCCTACTGAGGGGCTTAACGATGAACAGAAGAAGCACATTCTGGGAGCACAAGCCAACTTGTGGACCGAATACATACTGTCACCCGAACAAGTAGAATATATGGTACTTCCCCGCATGGCAGCCCTTGCCGAAGTACAATGGACGCAACCCGAGAAAAAAGATTATAAAGACTTCGTAAAACGTCTGGTTTCTCTTGTTCATCTGTACCAAAGAGACGGATTGAACTATGCCAAACATATATTCGACATCCAAGCCGAAATATCGACTCCTCAAGCCGGAAGCTCATCGGAAAGAACTGCACAAATCACCTTAAGTACCGTCGATAATGCACCTATTTATTATACCCTCGACGGCAGCCAACCCAGTGAGAAGTCGCAGCAATACGACAATACCGGCATCACCATCGACAAGACAACCCAACTGCAAGCCATAGCCATCCGCCCGGACGGCAGCAATAGCAGGGTACTGAAACGCGACTTCTTCTTCAACAAAGCCACTTTCTGTCCTATCCAACTAACTGGTATACAGCCATCGCCGAAGTACACGTATGCCGGAGCACCCATGCTGGTAGACGGACAACGGGGAAGTGACAACTTCGCTTCGGGCGACTGGCTCGGCTTCATCGGTGGCGACATAACAGCAGTGATCGACCTGGGCAAAAGCGGAAACGAAATCAAAAGTATCGCTACTCATGGATTCGTATCTTTGGGCGACTGGATTATGGGATGCAAAGAAATGCGCATAGCTATCTCCGACGACGGACAGTCCTATCGCGAAATAGCCACCAAAGCATTTCCCGTAAAAACTGCTCCCGGAACAAGAGGTATCGAAGACTATAGCATCGACTTCGACCCCGTACAGACACGTTATGTACAACTTACCTTGAAAACAGCCGTATTGCCCGAAGGACACAATGGAGCTGGCAAACCGGCCTTCCTCTTCCTCGACGAAATAGAGATAAACTGATACCGACAGATCAGAACTGGAAATAAATGAAGGGCTGGATATCCGAGCTCTTCATCTGAATAACCAGATAAATCAGCGCAATCATCAGTACCGCCTTTCCCAGCAGGGGGAGGCGGATTACTGTTTTTGTACAGGCACGTTCCCAACTGTCGGGCAGAAAGTGAAGTACATATCCCAGCCCCATCAGGGCAAACACTTCCCAGTAACCGGCCAGCAATTGCGGCAACAGTTGCGGACGGAACACGGTAAAAATCTGTCGAAGCATATCGACCGACGTAGCGAAGTCGGCATTGCGAAAGAAGATCCAGCAGAAACATACGAAGTGGAAAGTTACGACTACTCCGAAGAAACGCCGGATGCCATGACTCTGCTCGCCCTTCTTGCGCCCCGTCAGCGACATCCAGAACTTATGCACTGCCAAGGCCACACCGTGAAGCACACCCCACAACACAAAGTTCCAGGAAGCACCATGCCACAGCCCACCCAGAAACATGGTAATAATCAGGTTGACATACTGGCGCACTTTCCCCTTCCGGTTACCTCCAAGCGAGATGTACAGATAGTCGCGCAGCCAGCTGGACAGCGAGATGTGCCAACGGCGCCAGAACTCAGTGACAGACGCTGATTTATAGGGCGAATCAAAGTTGATATTGAAATGGAAGCCAAGCAACAAGGCTATTCCTATCGCCATATCGCTATAGCCCGAAAAGTCGCAATAGATTTGCAACGCATAGCCATATACTCCCATCAGGTTCTCTACTCCCGAATAGAGCGTAGGGTTATCGAAAATGCGCTCTACAAAGTTCACGCTGATATAATCGGATATCACGGCCTTCTTAAACAAGCCGCTCACTATCAGAAAAATGCCGCGCCCGAACATCTCGTCGGAAACAAACAACGGACGGCGGATCTGCGGGATAAAGTCGCGAGCACGCACAATGGGTCCCGCCACCAGTTGCGGGAAGAAGGATACATAGAATGCATAATCGAGCAAATTGGTGAGCGGCTTTATCTCGCGCCGATACACATCGATGGTATAGCTCAACGACTGGAAGGTGAAAAACGAAATGCCCACAGGCAAGAAAATGTCCAGCATGGAGAAACTGCCGCCCGTCAGCGATGCCCAGCATTCGAGCAGGAAATTCGTATATTTGAAATAGCACAGCAAGCCCAGGTTGACACAGAGACTGACGACCACCCACAACTTACGTTTCCAGCGGGTCACCGTATGCTCCATCAGCAGAGCAAGCAAGAAGTCGCTTACGGTGACAACGGCCAGCAAAAAGAAATAAGTACCGCTGCTTTTATAATAGAAATAATACGAGAACAACGTGACAAACATCAGCCGGGCCGTCGTACGGCGCTGCAACAGCAGATAGACTACGATAAAGGCTGCAAACAGCCAGAGAAAAATGCCACTGCTGAAAATCATCGGCGAATGCGGATCGTACAAAAAGACATCGCGCAAACGCGTCGGGTCGATATGGAGCCAGGTAAACAAATCATCCATAGAACAACTGAATTTAGAGTTTCGTTAAATCTTATCTTATCCCCATGCAATAATCGTTGTATGCCTTCAGCAGAGCCTGATACAGCATTTCGCCCTGCAAACGATAGCCCTCGGGCAAATAGTGTACATGGTCGGGGCGCATCAGGCCGGCTTCCTGCCAGTTCAGGCAGGCCCGTCTGACACCTCCTGCAATATTATACAGGTCCCAGACAGCCAGACCGTTGTCATCGGCATAGCGGCGGATGGTCTGCACGGTCCTATCCGTACGGGGATTGATCTTATAGGTACGACGACGCCGGCTTTGGCGGAAACTTTCGTACGAGCCGGGAGGGGTCGTCATCAGCATAGGTACCTCCGGCAAACGTTCGCGCAGCATGCGCACCAGGTCGTCCATCTGTTTGTAGTGGGTCATGGAGTTGTATCGGCGGTTATGGCTCTCGTTGGTACCGAACGACAGTATCAGCAAGTCAGGATGCAAGTCGGCTATTTTGTCTACACGGTCGGGACGGGTAAAGGTGATGCAAAAAGCACCGTTAATGCCGACGTCGGTATAACTGATTGTGCCAAAATCGCGTTGCATCGCTTCGCCTACCGTGCGGGGGAAGATATGCCCACGAATATGGCTGTCGCCTACATGAACGATGCGCAACGTGTCGGTAACGACACCAATGTGGCGCAGCCTCAACTGCTCCCAAAACGGCTTGAGGATGCCCAGACTGTCGGTCAGCACGTTGTCGGCCAACTGCCGGAAAGCAGCCGGATACGTCAGCCGCGGCACAGCAATGGTATCGGTACGCATGGAGCAGACCGGCAACGTATCGGAACCTGCCGTCACCCTGTCCGGCATGGGGCAAAGCGGAACCGCATCCTGTGCCTGCACGGCCTGCGCAGCCATCAGCATCCACACCAGGCAGCACAGCACATGTCGCCATCCTGCCGACACCTTGTCAAGGTTCCATTTCTTCATAAGCACGCCTCCTGTCATACCGTTCCTTTCCATAAACCAGTGCTTCGTAAAGCAGTTGCGCCAGGTGTTTTCCACCGCGGAAATTGATGTGGGTATAGTCGTAATTGGCCATCGCAGGTTTCGCCTCCACCAGCCGTGCCATGCTGCAATCGCCGCCCATGGCCTCGAACAGATTCCAGAATGCCACACCGGCATCGGCTGCCAGATTCTGCTGATAACGCATCAGGTTCTTCACTCCCGGCATGGTTCGCAACTCGCCTTCTTCGGTCTTGTAGTCGCGGTCGCCCACGCCCACAATCAGGATGCCGGCCTGCGGAAAGGCTTCCTTCAGATGCTCCAGTGCGGTATGCATACCGGCAATGTATTTATCGTAGTTCCTGCCAAGCTCGGTAGCCACATTCAGTCCGTACTGAAGAACAATGAGGTCGTACGGGCGTTCGCGACCGAATTCGCGCAGCGTATGCATCGGTATGGAGCGCAGAGAAAGTCCCGACGTGCCACGCAGCGAGAAATTGTCTACCGCTATGCCAGCGTCACCATCCATCGTTGCTCCATAGAACAGCGTAGAGTCGGCCCGTTCCACTGTCCAGCGGACAGACCCGATACGGCCTTCTACGGTCATTGTCTGCAGACTGCCGGTAGGCTGGAATGTTTCAGAAACGGGTTCGTTGCGGTTGACACGTGCCGTAATGGTAACTTCGCCCTTGTTATAGAATAGAATGGAGACGCGCCGGCAGGTATCCAGCAGAGAGGCATACTTGTTCTGTCCCTTCAGTTCGACATAGGCACCGGGTCCGGGAATGAAGTAATGACCGGAAACACCCTGCTGACTCTTGTCGAAAGCCACCGAGTCCATAGCCGAATGGCTTTCCCAACCGCCAAAGGTATGACGCACGGTAGGGCGGAAACCACTGACGTTGGAAGTAATAGGCACAAAACCGACTCCACGGCCACCGTATTTCTGCTGAAGCATCTCGCGCAGATCGGCAGTCAGGATATCGCCTTCGATAAAGGAATCGCCGAAATAGGCTATGCGGACCATCCGGCGCGAACGGGACAACAATTCGTCCAGTGCCCGGTAGAAAGGTGTCATGCCACGCATGGCAGAATCGCTATAGTCTTCGATGCAGGTCATGCCCGTACGGCACGTATCGACAAAGGCCGGCTTCACCTTGGGCGGCGGCGGCAACAGCGTATCCGGTTCTTCGACCGGAGCAGCAGGCGGACGCACATCGCTCAGCAGATCGACCCGCCTCAGCTTATGCCCGCCAATCGTCAGCCCGGGCAGCAGGTGCATCAGCAGCAACCCGCCTAATACAAGAAAAATCCAAATGCCCGTATATCGCAAAACACTCTTTTTCATACTTACTTTTTAGAGGAGGGCAAAAGTACGAAAAATGCAGGAAACGTTATCGCTTGTTTCTACGATATTCACGGATAAAGTTTTCCAATTCCTGCGCACCCCTTTCAGTCGAGATGCCCCGCAGGTAAGTAAACATAATCGATTCGTAAACAGACAGGAAAGAATACTTCTGACAAATGTCCGTATTCATCAACAGGTCCAGCTGTTCGCGCACAAGCAGACCCATGATCTCAAAATTGACATCGTCGCGGAAAATACCCTGCGAAACGCCTTCCTTGAAGAACTGGATAGCCGCCTCCGAGTTACGGTCGTGACGGCGCATCATCATTTCCGACACCCGCGGATATTTCTTTATTTCCTCAAAAAATTTCTTATTGGTGGCATGAAACTGCTCGATGCTGTACTGGAAAAGTTTCAATATCACCTCCAGTACGTTGCTGGCTACGGCAAGTATTTCCTTCAGATACTGTTCCTCCTTTTCCTGTCTGCGCAGCACACACGCCTCCAGCAGCGTCTCCTTATCGGAGAACACCTCGTAGAGGGTACGTTTCGAGATGCCCAGTGAAGCGGCAATCTCGTCCATGGTGATACTCTTGATGCCATGTTTTGTGAATGCCTCGACTGCTGTATCAATGATACGTTCTCTCAGTTCAGCCCGCAAGGCAGAATTCTTCACATTTTCTTCCATATCGCTAATCTCTCTCTGTATAAACTCGTTACTATGGATTTCCTGTTGAATATAAAACGAGACAAAGATAGGAAGAAAACTCAATAAAAAAAGTGAGTTTTCTTCCTATCGTGGAAAGATTAATAAATATTATATAATTCAATAATCAAACTTTGTCCGGTTCAGGAAAGCAACGGTCTTGTGAATTTCCTTGTACATCACGATGTCGTCTTTCACAAAAGGCACTTCCTTGCGGTATTCGTGAAGGAAGCGCTCCAACAGGGGCGACGTCTTGAGCGGACGGCGGAAGTCGATACCTTGGGCGGCATTCATCAGCTCGATGCTGAGGATGTGCTCCAGGTTGTCCATGATGCGGTAGAGCTTGGTGGCAGCATTGGCGCCCATGCTGACGTGATCCTCCTGCCCGTTGCTCGACACAATGGAGTCGCTGCTGGCAGCATAGCAGTACATTTTGTTCTGGCTGACCATCGAGGCGGCTGCATACTGCGGTATCATGAAGCCGGAGTTCAACCCCGGATTGGCTACAAGGAACTCGGGCAACCCGCGTAGGCCCATGATGAGCTGGGCAATGCGTCGCTCGGAGATATTACCCAGCTCGGCCAAAGCGATAGCCAGGAAATCGTACGAGATGGCCAGCGGCTGACCGTGGAAGTTACCGCCAGAGATGATGCAGTCCTCGTCGGGGAAGATGGTGGGGTTGTCCGTCACCGAGTTGATTTCGGTCAGCAACACCGACGACACGTAGCGGATGGCGTCCTTGGTGGCACCGTGCACCTGCGGAATGCAACGGAACGAATAAGGGTCTTGCACATGCTGTTTGGGACGGGCGATGAGTTCGCTACCCTCCAACAGGGTGCGGAAGGCTGCACCTGTCTCTATCTGTCCCTGGTGGGGACGTATCTGCTGGATGCAGTCCATGAAGGGGTCGATGCGCCCGTCGAAGGCTTCGAGCGACAGGGCGGCGATGAGGTCGGCCTTCTTGCTGAGGCGCCGGGCCTTGAGGATGGCGAACACACCGTTGGCACTCATGAACTGGGTGCCGTTGAGCAGTGCCAGTCCTTCCTTGCTCATCAGGTGGACAGGCTCCCAGCCGAATTCGTCGAGTACACTGATGGCTTCGCGCTTCTTACCTTTATAATAGACGTCGCCCACGCCGATAAGGGGCAGGAAGAGGTTGGCCAGTGGGGCCAGGTCGCCCGAAGCGCCCAAGGATCCGCGGTCATAAACGATGGGCATAACGTCATTGTTGAAGAAGTCGAGGATGCGCTGCACGGTGATGACCTGCACACCACTGTGCCCCAGCGACAGGGCGTGTGCCTTGAGCAGCATCATCAGCTTGATGACAACGGGCTTTATCTCCTCGCCCACGCTGCAGGCATGGCTCTTGATGAGGTTCTCCTGCAAGGTACCCAGTTTGTCGGGCGAGATGTTCTTGTTGCACAGCGAACCGAAACCGGTGGTAATGCCGTACAGGGGCACGTCGGATTCGGCAATCTTCCGGTCCAGATAGTCACGGCAGCGCTGGATGCGCAGCTTGGCTTCCGGAGCCAGTTCCAGCTTCAGGTTTTCGTTGATGATTCGTTCGATCAGTTCGAAGGTCAGGTCGCCCGACCCTACATAATACACGTTGTTCATACTCGCAACTCCCGGTTTATTTCGTCCAACAATGCTTTCTCTTTCAGCAGGGCCTGACGTTCCAGTTCGTCGGCCTCATCCTGCAGACTCAAGGCAAACTCCTTGTCTTTCAGCGAACCTAAGTTGATGCGCACGTTCATCAGTGCACCCAGCACGGCACTGCGGGCAGTCATCATGGCCACACAGGCGTCGGTCACGGCGTTGCGGTTGCCGTGATGGGCCACTTCTACAATGACGCTCATCAGCTCGTAAGCGTTGCGCGCCACCTGCATCGGCACCAGAGCGGCGTGCTTCGTGGCCTCCTGAATGGCGGCACTGCGGGCACTCTTCTCTTCATCGGTGGCCTTGGGCATCTTGAAGCAGGCAAACACACGGTCGTAGGCTTCGGAGTCGCGGTCGATGTCGGCCACGAAAATGTCCTTCCGTTCCGCTGCCAGCGCGGCGATGTGCCCCATCTGCTCCTGGCAGGCTTCATAGTTCTTCTTGCCGATGGTCAGGTTGGCCACCATAGCGGCCAGGGACGAGGCGATGGCACCACACAAGGCAGCCACACTGCCGCCGCCGGGCACGGGGTCGTTGCCGGCTACTTTATTCAAAAATTCTTTTACGGTTAAATCGACTAACATGATATTCTGATTTTAAGGTTTTACTTCTGTTTTTTCCGGTGTCCGAGGGAATGAAAAGTGCTACAAATGTAAACTTTCATAACCTCCAGACTATCTTTTTACAAGCAACTGATTATAAGAGTGTTATGTTTAGCCCCTCTCTGTCGTATACAGAGGGGCTCTCAGTCCTATACTTAGGTACCCTCAGTCGTATACTTAGGCCCTCTCGGTCGTATAGTGAGGTGTGCAGGCCACGAAGCTGTCAGGAAAAGCGACCTGTCTGCTCCTTCGCTCACGGCCGGGCTCCTCTCTTCAAGCAACGGTTCAGGAGGGATAAATCACTCCTTCCTTGATGGTCGCAATCACGCAGTTCATACCTATATAATAAGGTAGGAAATGGTAATTGTCGGTGTTCAGTACCACCAGGTCGCCTTTCTTACCCACTTCGATGCTGCCTATCGAACCGGCACGGTTCAGCGCAGCGGCACCGTTCAGGGTGAGGGCCGTGATGGCTTCTTCGATGCTCATCTGCATATAGATGCAGGCCAGGGCAAACGTCAGCGGGATGGAACCCGAGAAGCAGCTGCCGGGGTTCAGGTCGGTGGCCAGGGCTACGGCACAGCCGGCATCTATCATGGCACGGCCGCGAGCGTAGGGCTCCTTCAGTGCAAAAGCAGTCAGGGGAAGCAGCGTAGCTACGACTCCTTTCTCGGCCATGGCACGGATGTCGGCATCGGAAGCATGCAGCAGGTGGTCGGCCGAGGTGGCAGACAGTTCCGCCGCCAGTCCGGCACCGCCCAAGGGCACTATCTCGTCGGCATGCAGCTTCAGGTCGAAGCCCATCCCACGGGCGGCGAGCAGCAGTCGGCGCGACTGTTCGATGGAGAAGACTCCCTGCTCACAGAAGACGTCGCAGAACTCGGCCAGGCCAGCCTCGGCCACACAAGGCATCACCTCGCGGATAAGGAAGTCGACGTAGTCGTCGGTGCGTCCGGCATACTCCTGCGGCACGGCGTGGGCACCCAGAAAGGTGGGCACGATGTCCACCCGGCGGTGTTCGTCGCCATTCAGGCTGCGCATGATGCGAAGTTGCATCAGTTCCGTCTCTTTGTCCAGTCCATAGCCGCTCTTACCCTCCACGGTTGTCACGCCCATGGCGTTCATCTGCTTCAGGAAACCTTCGGCCTTGGCGCGCAGGCGTATGAAGTTGGAGGCTCGGGTGGCCTTCACCGTACTGACAATGCCGCCGCCACGCTCCATGATGCTCATGTAGCTTTCGCCTTTCAGCCGCCACGAGAACTCATCGGCCCGCTCGCCTCCGAAGACGAAGTGCGTGTGCGAATCGACAAAGCCGGGCAGCACGCAGCGGCCGCGGGCGTTGTAGTGCCAGTAGTGCTGATAGTACCCGTCGCGGTTCTCGCCGCGGTTGGGACCCACGTAGGTGATGACGCCGTCGGTCACCTCGATGGTGGCGTGGTCCATCACCAGCAACTCGCCCATCTCCGTTCCCTTACGGGCGGCAAATCCCGTCGGGGTCACTACACGGGCATCGAATATAATCAGGTTTTCGCTCATAACTCTTTGTCTTTACTCCATAATGCGTGCTTCCAGCACCTGCTGCATCGAGAAATTCTCCAGTCCCAGATAATAGGAGGCGGTATCAATCAGGGCTTCCATCGGCACCAGTCCGATGATCTCGCTACCCACGATACTCACGCCGTAACGACGTGCTTCGATACGTACCAACTCGAAGGCGCGGTAGAGGGCAGTACGGGTATAGTCGGTCATGTTGATGGACACCTGCGTGATGCCGCGGTCCTTCAGCTCTACGCCCATCGCCTTGCAGTAGCGCAGGCCGCCGCCGATGAAACGTATCTTCTTGGCAATGTCGTGGGCAATCTCCAGGCTGGGTGTGGAAAGGTTGATGTTGTAGGCCACCAACGGCATGCGTGCTCCGATGGCCACAGTACCAGCGGTGGGGTGACGCTCGGCCGGACCGTAATCGGGATGCCATTCGGGCTGGTGTATCTTCTCGGCCATGCCTTCGAACTCGCCTTTACGGATGGCTGCCAGGTTCTCGCGATGGGGAGCCGTGGCCGACTTCTCGTACAGGAAGACGGGCAGCTGGTAGCGACGGGCCACTTCCTCGCCGACTTCGCGCGACAGGGCAATGGCCTCTTCCATCGTCACGCCCTTAATAGGGATAAAAGGCACCACATCGACGGCACCCATACGCGGGTGTTGTCCCTGGTGGTGGTTCAGGTCGATCAGTTCTACTGCCACACCGATGGCTTCGATGACTGCCTCGCGCAAGGGTTCGGGTTCGCCCACTACGGTCACTACCAGGCGGTTGTGGTCTTCGTCGTTACTATAGTCAAGCAGTTTCACACCGGCACGTGCACGGAACGGAGCTACAATCTGGTCAATCTTCTGCAAGTCGCGTCCTTCGCTGAAGTTGGGGACGCATTCCATAATTCTGTTCATATACATTATTTATAAGACTTTCCGGCCTCACCCCCACCCCTCTCCCAAGGAGAGGGGGAAAAGGAAAGAGAGGGAAAAGGAAAAGTGATTAATATTTCTATCAAAGTAAAAAAGCGCTTACTCTCCCCTCTCCTTGAGAGAGGGGGAAAAGGAAAGAGAGGGAAAGGGAAAAATGCTTCATATTTCTATCAAAATAAAGAAGCACTTACTTCCCCCTCTCCTTGGGAGAGGGGCCAGGGGTGAGGCCGACAAGCCTCTCTATCAGCTCCTCATCCGCCAGATAGGGCATCGTGATGTGATAGCCGTCTTCATGGGTGCGGTTGAAGGTCTCGCTGGTCTCCATGGCGTGCGGATTGCGGGCCCACGAACGGCGAGCTACACCGCCCATCACGTCCCACAACATGGCCGAGCGCAGAATCTGGTCTACCCGCTCGCTGCCGTCGCACACCATGCCGAAACCACCGTTGATGGCTTTGCCGATGCCTACGCCACCACCGTTGTGCAGGGCTACGAGGCTCATGCCGCGGGCACAGTTGCCGGCAAAGCACTGTACGGCCATGTCGGCCATGACGTTACTGCCGTCCTTGATGTTGGCCGTCTCACGGAAGGGCGAGTCGGTGCCACTGACGTCGTGGTGGTCGCGCCCCAGCATGATGGGACCTACCTCGCCACGGCGCACCATCTCGTTGAACCGCAGTGCTATCTTCATGCGTCCCTCTGCATCCTGGTAGAGGATGCGGGCCTGGGTGCCCACTACGAGGTTGTTCTTCTCGGCATCGCGAATCCAGTTATAGTTGTCCCTGTCCTGTCCGCGGCGGGTGGGGTCGATGCACTCCATGGCAGCGCGGTCAGTCTTGATCAGGTCCTCGTGCTTGCCGCTCAGACATACCCAGCGGAAAGGACCGTAACCGTAATCGAACAGTTCGGGGCCCATGATGTCCTCCACGTAACTGGGGAAGATAAAGCCGTTCTTGTCGTCTCCGCCGCGGGCTATCTCGGTGACGCCTGCGTCGAAAACAGCCTTCATGAAGGAGTTGCCGTAGTCGAAGAAATACGTGCCGCGGTCCACCAACGTTCGGACAACCTCGAAGTGTCGCTTCAGCGAAGCGTCTACCAGGCGGCGGAATGCGGCCGGATCTTTATGAAGTAACTCGGTGCGTTCGGCAAAGGTGATGCCTGCGGGGCAGTAGCCGCCGTCGTAAGCGGCATGGCAAGAGGTTTGGTCGGACAGGAGGTCGATGCGGATGTTGTGGTCGGCGGCATACTCCAGCAAGTCCACAACATTGCCGTGGTAGGCGATGGAAACGGCTTGTTTCTGCTGCATGGCCTCATCGGCCAAGGCAAATGCTTCGGGGAGGGAGGAAGTGACATGCCCTACCCAACCCTGTCGGTGGCGCGTCTCAATGCGCGAAGCGTCCACCTCGGCTATGATGGCTGCCGCTCCGGCCATTTCGGCGGCCTTGGGCTGTGCGCCACTCATACCGCCCAGTCCCGAAGAGACGAAGAGGCGACCTGCCAGATTGCCGTCCTGCGGGATGCCCAGTTTCAGGCGTCCGGCATTGAGCAGGGTGTTGAACGTGCCGTGTACGATGCCCTGCGGACCGATGTACATCCAGCCGCCGGCCGTCATCTGACCGTAGTTGGCCACGCCCATCTGCATGGCGGTATGCCAGTCTTGCTGGTTGTCGTACAGCCCTACCATCAGGGCATTGGTAATAATGACGCGGGGCGCTTCGGGCTTCGATTTGAACAGCCCCAGCGGATGTCCGCTCTCGATAACGAGCGTCTGATCCTGCGTCAGCACCTCCAGGTATTGCTTGATGAGCCGGTACTGCATCCAGTTCTGACACACCTGGCCCGTCTCGCCGTAGGTAACCAGTTCGTAAGGATAGAGGGCAATGTCGAAACAAAGGTTGTTGTCGATCATCACCTGAAAGGCTTTCCCTTCGATGCAGTTCCCCTTGTATTCGTCAATCGGCTTGGCCTTCAGGTCGCCCTGCGGGCGATAGCGGTAGCCATAGATGCGTCCGCGGGTACGGAGCTCTTCCAGAAACTCGGGAGCCAGGGTCTCATGCAGTTCTTTAGGGATATAGCGCAGCGCATTCTTCAATGCCGTGGCCGTCTGCGCGGGAGTAAGTGTATAGCCACGGTCCGGCGCCCGCCGGATGCCCTCCACAAAACTGGGATAGGGAGGCAATGTCTTGCTCAGGGTTATTTCCATGATATGATAGGTTAAGGATTTACAAAGTGTCAGTCCATTACAACTGATTCGTGTTGCAATATAGCAATTAATCCGGAAATACCCAATGAAAGAGGGTGAATATTTATCAAAAGGAAAGAAGAAAGAACCAAGTAGTTCTGCCTTAACAACGAATAACTTTCATAGATAAAGGGTAATGTCTACAACTTTCACCCCCAATTTATCCTAATAAGAGGTTTCTAACAAGCAAGCAAAAACGAGAAAGAATATTTACAAGATCTAACTTAATAGAAGAGCAAACATCAAAGTTCTATCATTCAATGGATTAACCATAATAAAGAAAACCCTCTTACGAAAGGGAAACGATAGTAGGCAACATTCACCCCGAAGGTAGGCAACATTCGGGGTGATACTAAGCAACATTCGATGCAATAGTAAGTAAGACTCAGTTATTTGCACAAATTTATTTTGTCAGACAGCCTATCCTGTACCTTATTTCTGCAACAATAGCCGACACTGTTTCTATGACATCCATTTCATCTGGTATGGACGATGGCCGGCTTACCGCTGTAACTGGGGTGTCCGTTGTCCGGGTTGACGATGATTTTCTCAAGGACAATCTCAGGGTCTATCATGTAGACCTTGAGCGTGTGCATACCGGACTTCTGTGACCCTAAAGCGACATCGACCCAACGCAAGCAGTCGAATACGTCGTTCCTGCGGGGCATACCATAACCGGCCTGCTTGAAATTGCGGTCAACCGCAGGCAGGGGACGAAGGTTCTTCGCCCGTTTCAGATTGTCCGCCGTATATTCCCGGAACTCGTCAATCATGCCCTTGCGCATATCCAGCATTTGCGGAGCACCACCGTCGATGGCGACTGCCATCCGCAGCCCGCGTTCAGGATAGACGTCCTGTGTAGGCAGGATGCCCAGTGCCAGCTTCACATCCGTGTCCGCGGGCAGGAAGATGTCGTACTCCAGCACAGGTCCTTCCGTCGCCTTGGCCGAGGGAGCCGTGACCGGATCAATACGCATACAGCCTTTGCCACGCCCCAGGTCGGGAGCAAATATCCACGAAGCCTTGCCGTCCTTACCGGCCTGTTTCCGGTTGTAAGAGCAGGCGGGAATGGAAAACTCGCCCGAACTGCCGAAATAGTGTCCTTCCACATTGGGCGTATCGTACTTCCTGGCCCGCACCGTGACGGGGACAGACACGCCGTCCCAACTGACGGTTACCGTACCACTGTGTTCGCCTACCTCCAGTTTGTCCCAATCAACGGACACCTGGATGCGGTCTTCCAGGGTGACGGTTCCGCTGGCTTTATCCAGACAGATCCAGTCCTTGTCCGCAACGGCGGTATATCCGAAGCTGCCCAGCCCCTTGTTGAACACATCGATGTAATAGCTCAGATTGTCCAGCACGTCGAACACCGGCAAGACGGCCTGCTGTTTCGAACCGGGCCAAGCCTCTGTGCTGCCCTCCACGGCCACTCCCATTGCGGGCAAGGCTTGCGGAGTGACGTACTCCAGCGCAGGCAGCTTGTTGGCAACAGGTATCTGCCAGCTCTCGTAACCGATGTGGTTGTCGTTCATCATGCCCTTCCACTTGCCGCCGGACATCGAGTCGTTGTAGTAACTGCTCAGCCTGCGGTCCTGCTCGAACAGCACACCCGCGCGGTCGGCATAACCGTTGGCCGAGACACGCCCTTGCCGGGCATAGAGGTTGTTCTTGCCTGCACTGATATAGATTTCGGCCACGCCTGCCGAAGCCTTTACGGGATAGAGCACCAACTGGTAGTAAGCGTCGAGGAGTTCGGGCTCCAGCTTATGCTCCAGCACCTCGGCGCGCCGGGTCAGTTCGTGCCAGCGTTGCAGCATGCGATCGGATTCGTGATGGTTGACGTGGCTGAAGATGAAGGGATTCTGCACCTCGGCTTTCCGCATCAGGTTGTATTTGGAATACTTGCTCACGATGTCCGCTATCTCGGCTTTGTACTCGCTGCCGAAGATACGGCCTGCCCACTCCTGCAAGTAGGAATCCAGATCGTTGCACGATACGGCCTCGGGATCCCAGGCATAGCGCATGATGAAGTCGATGGGCAGTTCCTTGGGCTTGAGGTCGCCCACGTTGATTATCCAGATACGGTCTATGCCGGTTTGGTAAGCCAGGTTCAGCTGTTCGTGCAGTTTGGGAATGGGGGAAGTATTGACCCACCTGTCACTGGCTGGGCCGCCGTTCATGTCGATGTGGTAGTACAGCCCCAGTCCTCCCTTGCGCTTGCGTTCCTTCACGGGGCCTGTCCGGCGGATCTGCCCCCAGTTGTTGTCGCAGAATAGCAGGGTGACGTCGTCGGGCACGGTGAAACCGGCGTCGTAGTAGCGTTGCACTTCGGTAAAGATGGCCCACAACTGCGGCACTTCGGAGGCCTTCCGACCGTAAACTTCCTCGATGATACGACGCTGTGCCTTGACCACATCGCCCAGTACTCTGATGTTTTCCGTGTCGTCGCCATTGCCCATGGCCGTGTCGCCGTCGCCACGCATGCCGATGGTGATGATGTTGTCGTAGGACTTGGCACGGGTGACACCTTCGCGGAAGAACTTCTCAATGTTCTCGCGATTGGTGGCGTAGTTCCACGGCCCTACCTGGTCGCGTCGGCGGACGTACTCCTTATGAGCCCGCATCATCGGTTCGTGGTGCGAGGTTCCCATGACGATGCCCATCCTGTCGGCCAGCTCTCCGTTCTGCGGGTCGTCCTCGTAGAAAGCGCCGTCCCACATGGCAGGCCACAGGTAGTTGGCCTTAAGGCGTAGCAGCAACTCGAACACGCGGCCATAGAAACCGCTATTGAAGCCGCCGAAAGCCTGCTTGGACCATCCGCCCAGACTGGGCCACTCGTCGTTCAGGAAGATACCACGATACTTCACCTTGGGCGAAGGCTGCACATAGCGTCCCCGCACAATGCCGATACGGTCGTGAGCAGCAACGGGAACATCAGCCCAGTAATACCAAGGCGAAACGCCGATCTTCTCGGACACATCATAGATGCCGTAAATGGTGCCGCGCTTGTCACTACCGGCTATCACCAGACAGTTATCTACCGTCTGGATGAGAAACGATTCCCACTGCCCCCTGATTGGGCCAACGTCTATCTTTCCCTCGCTGACGAGGCGGTCGATAAGACCGCTTTTGCCGACGGTGCCTATCACAATACCGCCTGCGGGCAAGTCGGTAACAGAAGTATAAGCCGGACGGACGCCCGACACCTTATATATATCTTCCACCAGATTACGGGCCGCCAACTGCACGCCTTCCCAGTCTGTACTGTCAACATAGATTCCTGCGCTCCGCCCCTCACCGACCAGGATAAGGGCATCGGCCGACAAATCGAACGTGACATAATCGGGTAACAGGTTATAACCGTTTCCGCCTGCCGGACGGGCCACAAGCGTACATAGTGTCAGTAAAAAGAACAGTCCCATCCGGTACTTTCCTTCTGTAATAAAGTGTTTCATATTGTTTGTATTTGAGTGATTCGTGCGTATCAACATTAAAAAGATATTTATTCGTATCAAAGAAGAAGCACCTTCTAACCACAGATAGTGCGAATAACATGGTTCACAGCAGTTTCTGCTCCCATCAGTACCAACTGTACAGAACGGATGTACCCATCCGCTTCATTCGTATTACCTGTGGTAGAAAGATAAACTTCCAACCAGCAATCACAACCCGACCGGCTGCTTACTTCCGCGTACACTCCGACTCGTCCATGTACAAATAGGACTTGCGGTAGCCGCCCAGATCGACGACAATCTTCTCCAACACCACGGCGGGGTGAAGTGGCTTGAAGTCGAGCGTATAGGTGCCGTCGGACGAAGCGGGAAGGGTGAGCGTCACTTCCTTCTCAATCACGCGGCGGGCCACGGTGGGATAGAATACGGAGTAGACGTTCTCGGGCAGTTCGTTCAGGTTGTGGTTGAAGTTGACGGTTTCTTCGTTGCCACCGCGGAAACCGACGGTGTATTTGTGGCCCTCAACGTCCTGGAAGGCCAAAGTAGACTTCACTACGACGATGACCTTCACCTGCTTCAGGTTGCGGGCCTCTTCGGGTAACTTCATCTTATAAGAGAGGGACGAACCGGCCACAGGCACAGTATAGGGCATCAGCGTGACGCCGCCCAGCGTGCGACCCATGTCGGGAATCACTTTCCACGACGTACCTTCAGCAGCCTGACACTCGAAGAAGTGGGGAGCTTCCATAGCTACATAACCGTCGGCACCCGTAAAGACATAACCGCCCACAGCTTTCTCGGGCTCGGCGATGCGGAATACTTTAGGCAGACGGTCGGCAGGGAAGTTGTCGTTCCACGAAGTGTATCCGATGTGCTTCTGTATCATCATGTTCTTCCACTTGCCACCGGACATCACGTTGTTGTAGTCGTCGCTCAGGGCCTTATCGCGTGCAAAGGCTTTCTCCACCTTGTCGGCCCAAGCATTCGCTTCTGGATTGCCTTCGGCATAGAGCTTGTGGTTCATGGCCTGGGCGTAGTACATTTCGTAGAGGTTGGACATGGCCTGCACAGGGAAGAGTATCAGTTGCTTGTAAGCGTCGCGGTAGGCAGGAGCCAGCGTGAGGTACTGGCGCAAGGCTTCGGCCTCAAGGTGGGCATAGTCGTCGGCCACCTGCTTCCATTCGCCTGTAGCGAGGTTGTAGGTGCGGGCGTCGAGCATCTCGGCAGTCACACGACCGTTGTACTTGCTGTAGAGGTTGAGGATGCGGGCAGCCTCGTCGGCCTGTTCTTCACCGAAAGCCTGGGCACAGAAGTTGCGGGGATGCTGCATGAAGTTCTCGGCGGTATAGGCCAGCGGATTCCAGGCCATGTCGAGGAAGAGGGTGATGGGATATTCCATCGGCTTGAGGTCGCCCACGTTGAGTACCCAAAGTTTATCCACACCGTACTCATAAGTCAGGTGGAGCTGTTCCCACATACCTTGGATGGGGGTCACGTTCAGCCATTTCGTATTACGGGGAGCGCCTACGTAGTCTACGTGGTAGTACATGCCAAAGCCACCGGGATGCTTGCGTTCTTCGGCATTGGGCAGACGACGTACGTTGCCCCAGTTGTCGTCGCAAAGCAGCATGATGACGTCGTCGGGCACGCGCATACCCTTATCGTAATAGTCGAGCACTTCCTTGTAGAGCGCCCATACCTGCGGTGTCTCCTTGGCGGGTCGGCCGGTGACTTCCTTGATGATGCGGCGTTGGTTGTCGACAATGTCTTCGAGCAGTTTCACGTTGGTGTCCTCGCTCATGGCTTCGTCGCCATCGCCACGCATACCGATGGTCACCACGTCTTCGGTGCCTTTCATGCGCTCGATGCCCTCGCGGAAGAATTGGTCGATGACTTCTTTATTGGTCGAATAGTTCCAGGCACCGTACTCCTTGCGCTTGCGTGCCCACTCCTGATGGTTGCGTGCCATCGGTTCGTGGTGCGAAGTGCCGATGATGACGCCCATCTCGTCGGCCAACTTGCCGTTCTCGGGGTCGTCGGCATAGAAAGCCCAGCTCCACATGGCAGGCCACAGGAAGTTGCCGCGCAGACGGAGAATGAGTTCGAACACCTTTCCGTAGAACTCGTGTCCGCCGTAATTGGTGCCGAAGGCATGCTTCACCCATCCGGTCAGGCAGGGTGCCTCATCGTTCAGGAAGATGCCACGATAGGTCACCGCAGGCTCACCGTCGGTATAGACACCGGGACGGACGCAGACAGCCTCGCGGGTCGGTACAGGCACGTCGGCCCACCAGTACCAGGGCGATACACCCATCTGACGCGACAATTCATAAATGCCATAGATGGTGCCGCGCTTGTCGCTGCCGGCAATGAGCAGCACGTCGCCTTCGATGCCCTCAAGGGGTGCGTGGAGAGTGGTGATGATGTATTTCTCGCGGGCGCCTTCCAGCTGTTTCTTGTCTAACTTTTTGGCTTTGATCAGTTGTTTGATGAGGGGACTTTTATCGGCTGAACCGACAATGATCTTCACGCCGGCAGCAGCGGCGGTAACTTTACCGGGTTTCACCCCGACTACTTTTTCGAAATCGGCCTGCAGGTTTTCCACGGCCATCAGTACGCCCTTGTGGTCGTCGTCGCTGCACCAGATAGTGGGTGCGGGACTGCCGGCGGCGTAAAGGGTAAGGCCGCCTTCGGACGGAGCAAAAGTGACAAACTGGTCGGCTGCCTGCACAGACAATACCGACATCCATAATAACATAAATAAGGTAGAAATGTATTTCATGACATTTTTAAGTTAATAATGCCACAAAAATAACATCTTTCGGGCAAACAGACCTTACGGCTACGTTACATATACTTATATATACGTTACATCACAGCCTTTTTGAGGCTACAGAAAGGATATTCGGAGCAAAACAAGCCCGTACGACAGCCATCGTGACTGCTGGTGCGGACGGAAAAGAAGACAGGCAACAAAATCATTGCACACTGGCTGCACAGCGACTGCACACTGGTTGCAGCATCGCTGCATACAGGTTGCAGAACTACTGCACGCAGGTTGCAGAGCCACTGCAAACAGCTTTGCAGTAACACTGCACGCAGGCTTGCAGTCGGACTGCAACCAGTGTGCAGCGGTGTACAGTCCTGCCGGGCAGGACACAACCATCTGTATGATGAAGGAGAATTACCAGACTAAGGCCTGCTCGTAACCGTCGAAACGGGGTGCCGCAGCCAGTCCCATGTCACGGAAGACAGCCGTTATCCGGCGTTGTTCTTCGGGAGTGATGAGCCGCTTGCCGTTGCGGCTGAGGTAGAAATAACGTTCGCACGAGAAACAACCCACTACGCGGGCGCGCAGCTCGGCGGCCTGCTTCACGGGAATTTCGTCGAACAGGTGCATCATTCCCCGGGCAAAGCGTACCGGTGTGTCGGGACGGTAAAGGGGACAGGCGGAAAGGTCGGGCAAGCGGTCGACGTAACAGGCATTGACCGTATGCAGCGTCTGGGGTTGCGGGTCTTCGCTCTGTTCGAGCAGACGGGCGGCAATGGCGCGCAGGCAAGTGGCACACTTGGGGCATTTGTCCCGTCCTGCAAAGCAATAAGTATAAGCACGGGGCACGTCTTGTAGCTGTATCATAAAGGTTCGTTTTTGGTTTGTATCATCTTCAGGTACCGACCGACTACTTCGGCCGACTCGCTTGTTTCACCCTCGAAGCGGGCTCGCAGTTCGGGAAAGGCGGACAGCAATTGCAACATCTTCTCCTTGCCGACAAATTCGGAACGGCCCGTCTCGGGGTCGAGCTCGTAGTACACACGATCATGCACAAGTCCCGAAGCGGCAATGGCGTCGCCCACCTCGCCTCCCAGCTTGGCAGCATCGGCAGGCATCAGCGTACTGGTGGCCGCCTGGCCTACGGGTTGTGCAGAGAAATAAATCTTTCCTCCCACCCACATGGCGGGCGCATACCACTGACCGAAGCGGTAGCGCTTATAACGCATCTTGCGGCAATTGACGTAAAGTGCCGTGTCCACGCGCACGGCATAGCAGCGCTTGCGCAGGTAACGGCTCATGCCCGAGTTCTCGGGAGCCGTAATGCGGTAGTCGGCACCGCCCATCAGATAAATCTGATTCTTCGAACGCCGCTCCACTTGCAGGGTTGTCACCGTGTCGCCCTGCTCCTCACGCAGTTCTTTCAGGTTGGCATACATGATTTGCTGCGCTGTGCAGGGCAAAACGCCCCCCAAGATGCTCAGCAACAAAGTCCATAATACGACCCTTTTCTTCATATCGGCTGTCTTTATTTAACGATTTTTCCGTGTTAAAGGTAGTCTATTTTGGAAAAACCTGCAAGAATGAGACAAAAAGATTGTATCAGCCATTCCCAGAAGACTCCTGCAATCACTCTCCCCGCTGCAGTTTCAACAAAGTCTCGGCATAATTGCGTCCCAGCTTCCGGTATCCTTCGGGCGAGAAGTGGAACACATCGGCAGGTTCTACGGCACTGCCTACCCCCGTACAGCCTTCCGAAGAAACCACATGGGCAGTAGGTATCACATCGGGCACAGTGGCTATGATGCTGTTCATCCCCCAGCAAAGCCCGCCTTCCTCCTGACGCAACATCTCGCCAATCAGAATAGGTACTTCGGTAGCCTCCAGCCCTAAGTCGGCCAACAGGTCACCATATATCTTCTTCACCTTGCCCGGCCAGTCCTGCTGCATGTTGTTCGATTCGCCCTGATGCAGCAAGATGCCTTTAATGACACCTTCCTGCTGTGCCAGCCGCGCCATCTCAACCAACTTGCCGTAAGGCCAGCCACCGTAAGCATTCATCAGCCCCTGCTGCCAGGCATCAGCATTCTGATAGTAGTCGGTATAATGGTCCTTGTCGAAAGCGTCGATGCCTGCTCCGCCCAAAGCCACCACAATCACTCCAACCCTGATGTCCGGATTGTCTGCCACCAGCGTACGGCCGAAATAATCGGCAGGCGTCAAGCCAGTTTCGGCACGGCACAACGGCGGCACAGCCGTATACCACTGCCCCGGCACGCGGTTCCAGTTGCCCGCCACGACAGCCATCATGCGGAAACGCTCGTCCACTCCTTCCAAGTCCTGCGGCTCGATAGCCGTGTAATCGGGACGGGCGTACCCCTCCATATTCGATTGTCCGAAACACAAATAAATGTGGAAGTTGGGATCGGCACCAATCTCCGGTTCATCGGTCTCTTCAGAATCTTCGGGTCCGTCGGGAACAACCGGCGGTGTATTTCCGTCCAACTCGGGTTCATTACTACAACCGGGCAAGGCCCACGCCAGCATTGCCGCCAAAAAATAAAAAGCAAGTCTTTTCATACTATTAATGTTACGTTCTAAGGTATATGCTTCTACTCTCTCCTCTGCCCCAACTGGCAACAGCCCATTGAAGCAAACGCACAAAAATAGCCCCATGCCCTCAGGCAGACAAAGAAACATGTTACAAATACTTTCGATGAGGTAACATCCGGCTTAAAATATATTAAAAAGCTCCATTCATTTTTGGGGAACAGCTTGTAAATCGAAAGATAGCCGCTTAAAAACAACCTTTTGCTTTGTAGCCCCCTCACCTTTCCATATCTTTGCCCTCACAAAAAAAAATAGCAAACCCATGGACAACATTCAACAGATAGCCGCCCGCTACCGCAGTCAAGTAGAAGAGGCGCAACAGGAACTCAACCGTGTGCAACAACGCATTTACCGCATCGGGACGCTACGCGTCGTACTGTTCGTGGCCTGCGTGGCCGGACTGATTTACATTTGGGACGAGAGCTGGAGCGTGCTTTGCGTCATTACAGTTGTCACCATGCTCCCTTTCCTGCTCCTGATCAAGCGACACAATCGCCTGTTTGCCCGCAAAGACTACCTGGAAAAGAAAGTGGAAGTGAACCAGCAGGAACTGGCCGCGCTGGACTATGACACCTCGGCCTTCGACGGCGGCGATGAATACACCGATCCCGCCCACCTGTATACGTTCGACCTCGATGTCTTCGGGCAGCGTTCGCTGTTTCAGTACATCAACCGCACCTGCACGCAACCCGGCAAAGCCCGGCTCGCCTCCTGGCTGAACAAGCATCTGGAGAACCGCGAAGAAATTGTCCGTCGTCAGGAGGCCGTACGCGAACTGGCTGCCGAACCCGTGTTCAGACAACGCTTCCGCATACTGGGTCTGCTCTACAAAGGAAAGAAAGCCGACGAAAACGAACTGCGTGCCTGGGCCGAAAGCCCCAGCATCTTCCGGAAAAGACGAGTGCTACGCCTGCTGCCCGCACTGGTAACGGGTGTCAATGCCTTGTGCCTGCTGGCCGTAGTCTTCGGACTGCTGTCGGGTACCGTGTGGGGAGTCGTCTGGATGGTATTCGTCGTAGGCAGCTTCGCCTTTACGGGAAAAGTCACCAAGATACAGTCAGTCTACGGCAAGAAGCTCCAGATACTCGGCACCTATGCCAACCTGCTGAAGCTGATGGACAAGCAAGACGTACAAGCCCCGTTGCTGAAGAGTATCAAAGAGGAAATAGGTGGCGAACAGCGGAAAGCCTCACAGTCCATCCGACAGCTCAGCAAACTGATGAACGAGCTGGACCAGCGAAACAACATGTTCATGTACGCCGTGCTCAATGGTTGCTTCTTCTGGGAACTGCGACAAATCATGCGCATCGAAGCCTGGAAAGAACAGCATGCCGCCGAACTGCCCCGCTGGCTCAACGCTATCGGAGAGATGGATGCCCTTTGCTCGCTGGGCACCTTCGCCTACAACCACCCCGGCTACGTCTACCCCACCTTCACCGACAAGCCTTTCTGCTTCCGCGGCACTGCACTGGGTCATCCGCTGATGCACCGCGACCGCTGCGTGCGCAACGACATCGACATCGCCAAGCGGCCTTTCTTCATCATCATCACCGGAGCCAACATGGCGGGTAAGAGCACCTACCTGCGCACCATCGGAATTAACTACCTGCTGGCCTGCATCGGTGCTCCGGTCTTTGCCCGCGAACTGCAACTCTACCCTGCCCGACTCGTCACCAGCCTGCGTACCAGCGACTCGCTCAGCGACAACGAATCCTATTTCTTCGCCGAACTGAAACGACTGAAACTCATCATCGACAAACTACAGGCAGGCGAAGAACTCTTCATCATCCTCGACGAAATACTGAAAGGTACCAACTCAATGGACAAGCAGAAAGGTTCGCTCGCCCTCATCCGCCAGTTCATGACGTTGCAGGCCAACGGGATCATCGCCACACACGACCTGCTGCTGGGTACGCTGGCCGATGCCTACCCCGACGACATCCGCAACTTCTGCTTCGAAGCCGACATCAAGGACAATGAACTGTCCTTCTCGTACCGGCTCCGTCCCGGCGTAGCACAGAACATGAATGCCTGCTTCCTGATGAAGAAGATGGGAATAGCCATGACGGAATAGGCACAAGCGACAGGAATATAAAAAAAGGGATCGGCCGGATAACAGCCAATCCCCTACAAAGCTTAAAGTCAAGTCTAAACCTGTCGCAGGTATCTTATTTACATTTTAGATATAAAAGTAGAAAGTGCAGCTGCCTCCGTTCCGGTGAAATACTTCACTTTGGTTACAGGAGTATACGTATACGGAACAAACTGGAACAGCTGAACAGCCACAAACTTACTGTCTTTGGTAATCATCACGTCCATACGCACATTACCGCTGGCACCGCTCTTCACGCCTGCCACCTCGGCCGATAAGTTGTCGAGCATATCTGTCAGACGATTCAGATATTTCAGATCGAAAAACAGGCTACGTTCGGTAGCCACACTGCCGGTAGGCAGATAAATCAACTGTTTCGACTTCCAGAAGATACGGAAAATTCCTCCCAATATCAGCACCGTACCACACACCATAAGGGCCATACTAGCCGTAGAAGTATTGTCAGTCATACCGAAAACAGCAACAAACAAAAAGATTCCCAAGAGTACCATTACCCCCGAATAGAGCAAAGAAGCAACACTGGTACGCTTTACAATGTCAGGATGAGTTAATGTGAAAATAGTTGTGTTAGAAGTTTGAGTCGCCATAATATTTGTTTTTAAAGAATGAAATAAATAAAGTAAATAGGTCAGCCTACGGCCAGAAGCACCAAGAGACCGACATGCAAGAATCGGGCATTTTTTCCCAGTTAGGAAAAAATATCTCCCCTATTGGGAAAAAATATTTCCCCAGTTAGGAAAAAAATAAAGCCTGATATTGCTTAAAAGGAACCCCCATCGAAGGCTACAGAAAGCCTGCACAAATAAAAGGGGATAAGAAACAGAATTCTCTAAAAACACTAAATGAGAATACGCCGCAGTGCGAAGATATAATAATCGCACACCGGACTACAGATGCGGCAGGGCAAGGCATCATAAAACTTCCCTTGACACTGACTACGAACAGCCTCGTAACGGGCTATCTCGCCTACCCTTTCCTTCAAAAAACAAAGATATTCCATCACAGCCGAACGCTGCATGCGTGAAAAAGTTACAAGCTGCGAACAGCTGTTAGCACCGGCCAGTTCGGCATCGGGCAGACATGGCCATTGAGGCATGGTAAAACATTCTCCCTCTTCCTGCAACGAAGTCATCTGTTCCGTCAGCACACAAGAAACCGATTGGTGTGAATCACCCCCCAATGCTTTGTCCATGCGCTGTCCCAGAGCCAGTACAAGAATCAATACCAATGATTTTTACAAATTTAGCCATATCACCTACAAATATAACCAATAATTTACAGGTACCGAGTTCCAGGGAAATCTTTTAATGTTTGTACTCAAAAATATAGAAATAAAAAAAGTCGCCCCAATCACGGGGCGACTTTTCCATATAAAAGAATAGTTGATATTATTCAGCCTTAGCTTCTTCTGCTTTAGCTTCCTCAGCAACAGGAGCTTCAGCAGCAGGTGCAGCCTCAGTAGCGGCAGCAGAGCTCTTCTTAGAACGGCGAGTACGAGTAGCCTTCTTGGCAACTTTGTCCTTAGCCATGTTTTCGTTATAGTCAACGAGTTCAATGAAGCACATTTCTGCATTATCACCCAGACGGTTACCAGTCTTGATGATACGAGTATAGCCACCCGGACGGTCTGCAATCTTCACAGAGATTTCTTTAAACAGTTCAGTTACAGCATACTTGTCCTGCAAATTGCTAAATACTACACGACGAGAGTTTGTCGTATCGTTCTTTGACTTCGTAATCAAAGGCTCAACAAACTTCTTCAGAGCTTTAGCCTTTGCAACGGTCGTAGTGATTCTTTTGTGCTTGATCAAAGAACACGCCATATTGGCCAACATAGCGTTTCTGTGAGAAGCAGTACGACCCAAATGATTGAATTTCTTATTATGTCTCATTGTTTATTCTTTATCTAATTTATATTTAGAAATATCAGTTCCAAACGACAGATTCAG
>ENA-UOJS01000903-UOJS01000903.1-human-gut-metagenome-genome-assembly--contig:-C74-NODE-903-length-27934-cov-7.848847_pt1 | contig 27934 bp, 28 predicted proteins | sample MGYA00242355_ERZ723902 | MGnify/ENA metagenome assembly ERZ723902
GATCCTTACCGCGAGGCAAGGAATCCCCCAGCTTCAGCTGTGGGGAGGAAGTCAACCTCGCAGTCTTAACATTCTGGAAGACGCTGATCAGCGTCGCAATCTAAGGAAAGGAACCCCCATGACGCACACCAACCACGCGCTTCATCTGAACTCTTATGCTGGAAACTGGTCAATCGACCAGGACGGCACGCTCACCATTAAAGGCCGGGATGAAGGGTGTAGCGGCGTCACGTTCCACCGCCCCTACAACACGCTCGACTGGGAGCACAAGCAGGATGCCCGCGACCTGAACCGCGCCATCTGTATCATGGTTGAACCGGACGGTTACGTGGGATGCTACAGACTCGACCCTGAAGGGGATACCCTGTTCGCATGGTGCTACGACACCGACTCGCCAACCGGCATCCGCACCGTGAAGATTTTGCACGACGGCGTGAAAAGCGGTCAGGGCCAGAATGTCTTCACGGTCATCATCCCGAACCGGATCGACCGTGAGAGTATCCATCTGACAGGCGACGTTTCGCATGCGCCGTTCCCCGGCTCGCCTCTCCCAGCACTGTGCGAAATCGAATGGGAAGGCCTGGATGACGGCGTGGACGTTTCAGAATGGAGGCCAAGCTCGGACGGCGTTTCCGACTCAGGCAAGGTCACCTACACGATGGCCATTGACGCACTGTGTGCCGCACTGAACATCACGGCCGCGCACGCCCTCAACATCGTGGACTCCGCATGCGATAACGAGCCGACCGGTCTCGGTGAATACTACACGGTCACAGGCCACCGGTTCATGCAGATACGGCCGCACGAGTGGATCCCGGTACCATGCCCGGCCGGAAGTACGACATGGGATTGGTCAGACGTGAAGCTGGAGCTTAACGGGTTCCCGCTGATAGCATCCACGAACCCGCTGGCAGACTTGCCATCCGACAAAATCAAAGCGTTGGAAGCCGGACTGGAGGCGTTGCGGACTCTGAGACTGTCCGGTGTTGACTGGCAGCGTCTCGCCGCCGAAGAGTAAACGTCCACGCCGTCCGTTCTCCAAGTATTCTAGAGAACTAGAGAATGGACGGCTTATCTGATTGGAGGCGAATATGCCGGTCAAAAGCAAGCATCAGCAGAAATACAACGCCAATCCCACCGGCAAGGGCGGTTTTGGCGACAGGCCGTGGACCATCAACCGCACAGGTCGTTGGAACCCGGCCGACTCATACCCGGAACAGTTGCGCCGCTACTTTCGCATGACTGCCGCGCAGTTGGACGAAGAGTCTGAGAAAGACGGGTTGACCACGGCGCAGATGATGGCTCTGACCGCCATCAGTGATGCGATGAAACTGGAAGGCAAGGCGCGTATCGATGCCATCGAGAAACTGTCCGACCGTATCGACGGGCGACCGTTGCAGGCGGTGGAACAGGCCGTATCGGTTGCCGCCCCGCCTCAGATCACGGTCGAGTTCCCGGACGACAGTAAAGAGATTGAGAAATGATTGACCCACTGGGATGGCAGGCTTCAACATTCTCTGGAGGTCAATATGGAGAAGCGCCTGAAAGTGTCGAAACCGTTTCGGCCTTTATTCTGGTATCTGCAAGGCGAGGAAACATCGCCGTACAGGTATTATGCGTTGAGCGGGGGTCGTTCATCCGGCAAGTCTACGTCGGCCGCGATAAGCATTCTGCTACGTTGCTCGATGACATGCACCCGTGTCCTATGCACCCGTGAGTTCCAGAACAGCATTACGGAATCCGTGCAACGGCTTCTCGTGGACCTTATCGACGGGTACGGGCTGGCCGGGTTCACCGTGACCCGTGACGAGATTCGGCATGATAACGGTAGCGTCATCATGTTCAAGGGTCTGCACAACAACGAGCAGACCATCAAGAGCACGGAAGGCGTGGACATTTGTTGGGTGGAGGAGGCGCAGACCATCACGAAACCCTCATTGGAGACGCTTATACCGACCATCCGCAAGGAAGGGTCGTATCTTATCTTCACATGGAACCCGCTGACCGAGGATGACCCAGTGATGCGCCGGTTCGTGTCCAGCCCCACGCCGGGCGACAAGGCGATGACCTACTACTGTCATACGACGTACAAGGACCTGGAGGCGGTTGGCTTGCTGAACGACACGATTCGCCTTCAGGTCGAGGCGGCGGAAGGCTCCCCAGAGTTCGCACACACATGGCTTGGCCGTCCGTACAACACGACGAACAACCAGATCATAAGCCGTACCGAGCTGGACGCCGCGTTGACGGACACGCCGCCTTCCAACGCCTCGCATGTACTTGGCGTGGATATCGCCCGGTATGGCAACGACCGTACCGCGATGGCCGATTGTTGGGGGAATGTCGTGTGGCGTGTGGACTCGTGGCGTCATGCGTCGATACCGGAGACGGCGCGGCGCGTGAAGGCGTATGCGGTGGAGGTGAACGCGACCGCCGTGCATGTGGATGATACCGGCGTGGGTGGCGGCGTAACCGACCTGTTGCGTGAGTGGGGCGTGCCTGTGGTGGGTGTGAACTTCGCGCAGAAGGCCGTTGAACCGCGCAAATATCCGAATGCGAACAGTGAGATGTGGTTCAATTTCGCCGGTTCGATTTCCAGACATGAATTGAACTTGAATGCGGCGATGCCTCAGCTTGAGGATCTGTGTGCCGAGCTGACGGGTCGTGGCTGGAAGCTGGATGCGCAGGGCAGGCGTGCAGTCGAGTCGAAGTCGGACTTCAAGGCTGTGGCCGGAGCGTCCCCCGATCTTGCGGACGCGGTGCTCCTATCCGCGTACAGACCTCCGAAGATGCCTTCATGGAACGTGGTTGTGTAATACCAAATGAACATTTTTTATGTTCGTTTCGAGGTGAGGTGACTTTGGGTGAGGTGGAGTGAGGTGGTTTTTTATGTCACCTAAGTTACCCATTTTGACCCCGAATTTCAGGTAACGTTCAGGAAACATTAGGGGACTTGAAGCAAAGTCACCCAAAGTCACCCACCAAGTCACCCGATCTAAAGACATACAGGAGTAGGGCTGAGTCTATGTGGGTAACTTGGGTGACCACATACTCTGTCCAAAAATTCTTAAGAAAAAAAGAGAAAAAAAAGAGTATATAAAAGATAAACCCCAAAGTAACCCACCCAAGTCACCCAGCCATTTTGTGACACTTAACATCTAACATCGCCTCACGGATTGTGTTTGGCGGTTGCTAAAATCGGTATGTGAACCATCAGCCACGAAGACCTTGGAGGTCGGCAATGTCCATTCGAGAAAGTTTCCTACGTTGGCTCGGTGCCGGCGTATCCACAAGCAGGCTGTCAAGGGCGGATGCTCCCAGCCGTGAGATGACACCGTTGGGGTATGGGTGGAAGAGCATGGGCTTCAACGCTATCCCGTTCCATGACACGTTCGACAACCTGTTTCCGTACACGACGGCGATAGCCAACCGTTTCAGCTCGGTCGTGCCATACGCCATCGGCGCGGACGGCGAGCGCATGGATCCGCAACCTGCGGCATTGCAGGCGCTCTACACGCCTAACAGCATGTTCAGCTACCGTGAGTTCGCGCACTTCATCGCCCAAAGCATCCTCACGCAACCGTATCTGGACATTCTCGTATGGATCCGCTCGGGCGACACCATCGTGCCGGGCGGCGACATCAAGCCGGACAACATCGCCGGATACACGTTCCTCCCACAAGGTTCTCGTGCGTATTCCTCGAACCGTTCCACGTACACGGTGCAGGCGGACGTGGCGTTGCCGGACGGGGATGTTGAGACGCGCACGTTCACCCAGAACGAGATCATCAGCCTCGCATACAGCCGCCATCCGGTAGACCCGACTCGAACAGTGTCCCCCGGCATGACCGTATCCAAGTGGGCTAGCGTGGACGATTTCATCGCCGACTACGAGCGTGGGTATTTCTGCAACGGGGCGGTGCCGGCCGGAATGCTGAGCATCGTGTCCAACGACCCGCAGGACTTCCAGCGCAACAAGCAGCGTATCGAAGACAGCTTCAGGGGTGCGGACAACGCGAACGGCGTTCTGTACAACATGGTTCCGGTGGACCCGTCCACGAACAAGCCTTCGGACGTGTCGAAGATTTCGTGGACGCCGTTCCAGCAGGCGAACGACAGTCTTGATCTGGCTAGCCTCGACGATATCGTTAACCGTCGCATGGCGAACGCTCTGGCCGTGCCGGATATCGTGCGCGGCATCGATTCCGGGCAGACGTATGCGAACGCGGAACAGGCGGAACGCACGTTTGTGGACAACACGCTTCACCCGCTTCTTCTATCGGTGTGGGACAAGTTCAAGTTCGAGCTGGATCGTCTTACCGGTGGACTCGGATACGACATCACATTCGACCTGGACGTGCCGACCCGCACGGACGAAGAGAAGGCGAAGGCGGACACCGAGAACGTGAAGGCCACGACGTTCCTCGCTTTGGTCAACAATGGCGGCGATCCGGTTGCAGTGGCGAAGGCGCTTGGTTTGGATGATTCGTGGGGCCGTCTTGGCGTGACGATGAAGGATACGACGCCGGCGTTGAACATCAATCCAGGTTCGGCGGCGAACGCGCTCCCAAAAGACGATGACCCGTCCGACGATGACGAAAACGACCTTGCTGAGATTGGGAGTCTTCTCAGTACGTCCAAAACGGGGTCTGTACGCCTCTCTGACGGGTTTTCATACAGTATCCGACCTAGTGAGAGGGTTGCATACTATATGGCCCTTGGAGGGGCAAAGAAAGCCTTGAGGAAAATCATCTCACAGGTGCGTTCCGATTCGTTCGCGTCCGGCGAGTACGAGGATCCGTACGGCGTCATCTCCACGGAACTGTCCGACGCCATGCTTGAGGCGCTTGTCCCGCAGGTGAAGGCGTATGCGGAGAAGACCGGAAAGCCTATCATGGAGGCTGTCAAAGAGTATGCGGCCACCCATCCGGACGTGCAGGCCATACTCGACTCATACGGCGTTGACGTGTCGAAACTGTACGTGTGGGACGAACTGCCCGCCGACTATCATGCCGCCTATCGGGATCGTGTCACCCATGTGGCCGGCGATTTCACGGCGAACGGCCGCAACGCCGTTCAGGAGCTGTTGGCCGAAGCCAATGCGAACGAGTGGACCGAGAACGACATCGAGAAGGCGTTGAACCGTTTCGTTGACGGTGACCGCGCGAAGCTCCTCGCCGTTAACGAAATGGTGAACGCGCAGCGCATAGGCTCACTGTTTTCGGCTGAGGCGTTGTCCACGAACCTGAGCGTGAAGATGGTGAAGGTGTGGAACACGACCGCCTCGGACCCGTGCCCCTTCTGCGCGGCGCAGAACGGCAAGGCGATCCCATTGGAGGAATCGTTCATGCCGGTGGGCGGCGTTCAGGTCATCGACGGCAAGATCTACGCGAACGATTTCGTGGACATGCAGACGCCTTCGGGGCATCCGAGGTGCCGTTGCGTCGCCACGTTCAAGGTGGTGGATGAATGATGATGATTCCCATTCCCTGCAAGCAATGCGGACGTTTCCTCGGAAAGCTGGAGACCGGTTCGCACGCGCAGTTCAAATGCCCGAACTGTAAGTCGCTGTGTGATTATGAAATCGTCGGTTTGGCTTGCTATCATGGGCGTGATAACGCGCATAAGGCCATTCAAGACCGCGCACGACAGTAAAGGGGTTACTATGGGCAGCTTGAACCTTGACGCCGGGAGTAGTGCGAAACTATCCGGTGAAAGGGAGCTGGTGTTCCTAGCTAATTCCGGCAAGCAGATGGACAACGGGCTTACCGTTGACCTGAGCACCCTCGAAGCGCCGCTCATCGACGGTTCGAAGAAGCTCGTATCGCAGCTCACGGATGACGATAAGCTGGCATTGCCGTTGCTCATCGACCATTCGTGGAACATCGGAAAGCAGGCCGGTGTCATCACTAAGCTCACTGTGGACGAAGACGGTATGGAGGCCGTAGCCAAGCTGGCTACCGTAGAGACCGGCGAACTTGTCTACCAGTTGGCGAAGGATGGGGCTCTCACCAACTCGTTCAGCATCAGTATTGATTACTTCCACAAACCAGACAAGGATGGCGTCATCACGAATGCGCAGCTTGTCGAAATCAGCGTAGTATACAAGGGGGCCGACCAAAGGGCCGCGCTCCGAAGCGTCAACTCACATGAGGGAGACAATGCCATGACCAATATCAACGACAAGATTTCCTCCAAGTTCGACCTCACCTCCGAACAGGCGGACGAACTGGAAGGCGTCATTTCCGATGCGGTGGAACAGGCCATCGCCAAGTACATCGAGAAGTCCGGGGATGATTCCACCGGCACGGATGATGTTCCGCCCGCTTCCGATGACCCGGCTCCGGTCACGTCTTCCAACAGCAAGAAAGGAAACAGTATGAGCTTCAACCGTATCGTCCCGCCAGGCTCCCAGCCGACCGGCAATGTCGCCACCTTCGGTCACGACCGCAAGACGTGGCTCGATTCCAAAGACGCCCTCGCTGCCTTCGAACGCGACCTTCGCGACACCGACAACCTTGGAGTGAAGGCGTTCAACGACCGTTGGGCGAAGACCGTCGCCTCCAAGATGGGCGATACCGCCTCGTTCGGCATCGGTCAGGATGATGTAGCCAAGCTGATTCCGACCGAAGCCATCTCCATCATCGAGGATGCTCTGAACACCCGCGGGTCCGGCCTGTGGCCTCTGTTCAACAAGACCGGTCTGGACACGCTGACCATCGGCGCGAACAGCACCAACCTGAGCACCGATGCGGGCCGCGCCCACGGTTACGATCCGTCCGCGTACGGCACCAACAAGAAGGAAGAGACCATCACGCTTATCAAGCGTGCCCTGAACGCGGAATACACGTACAAGTACATTCGCCTGAACAAGGGTGATGTGCGTAAGACCCAGCGTCCGGGCGCTCTGGTGAAGTACGTGCTGTCCGAGCTTCCGAACCGTATCATCCAGACCATCGAGAAGCAGGCCGTGCTTGGTTCGTTCGATGCGGACATGAGCCACTTCCGTTCCATTCTCACCGATTCGAAGGATTCGGATTCTGAGTGGGCTGGCAACAAGTTCGCTAAGACCCAGGAGCATGCGGCTGACGGCGTACTGCTGTACGATTTCGTTCGTGCCGCCGCCAAGGTGAAGGCTTCCGGCGCGAAGGTGCTTGTCACCAAGTCCGAGACCGTGGCTGAACTGCTGCTGTCCCTCGATGCCAACGGTCGTAGCCTTCTGCCGCTGGGTAACGCTGGTTTGGCAGGCGTGCTGGGCGTTTCCCAGATCATCACGCCGGAATGGTGGTATGACACGGATGACGCGACCGCTCTTGGCGTCATCTTCACGCCGTCCAACTATGATGTGGTCGGTGACACGTCCATCGAGGCGTTCACCAACTTCGCGCTTCAGACCAACACCAACGAGTATTTGCAGGAGCTGTACGCCGGTGGCGGTCTCGCCAAGGAAAACAGCGCCGCCGTCATCGTGAAGAAGGGCTGACGGTGATGGTTCAAAGGCCGGATGGTTCAAAACACTGTCCGGCCTTTGAACTTTGAACCATTGGAATTGAACTTTTGAAAGGGGTTCAACATGAGTGAACCGAACAAAGCGACGATGCTTGCGCGTCTGGTTGACGTGAAGCCATCCGGTTCCGAGGGGAATATCGTCAAGGATATTGTTTTCCTCGATAAAAACGGCGACCCGGTTGCCTTCGCCACGGCGGACAGTGCCCTCCAAGTGGACAAGACGAATAAGAACGTTGTCATCAGCCTGGACAACAAAGCCAACACCGCGTATCTTCCGGTCGGCAACACCGGCAAGGCTGTTCTCGCCGCCGCGAACGGCATCACGCCCGGCAACCTCGCCTCCTATGCTGCGGCCACCGACAATGGCAAGACCATCGCTGTGAAAGCCGATGGATCAGGTTTCGACTTCACGGACGCATATACGGACGCGAAGGCCGTCGCCGCTGTAAAAGCCAAGTCTCAAATCGCGGCGCTCAACGCCCTTGCGACCTCCGCGGAGCTTGCGACCACCGTGGCTAAGGTGAACGAGATCATCGCCGCGTTGAAGGCGTGATTTACAGGACCGTCTTGTGCCCGCTTCCTTGTATCATGGGAGGCGGGCACAATCGTTTTTTTTCAGGGAGGTTCCCGATGGTTTTCACCAAGGATGACATGGATGCGTTCCAGCCGAAGTTCACCGGCCTGTTCGCCGTGTTCCTTCCGTCCGCGTTGAAGTCGCTCGCCAAGTACACGTGTGATGCGTTCGAACCTGAATCGGAAGGCGTGAACGTGGTCGGATATGTGACGTATGACGGTCTGACCGTCCAACTCCCCTACTGGTTCACGAACGTGAAAAAGGCCCGTATCGGCTCGAAGGACGTGGCCTATACGTTTACACCAGACCATGAGGTTTATACCGAGGATGGGGCCGTTATGGGCCGTTTTGGACGTACTATCACCCTAGAGGGCAATCCGGTTGCGGCCGGTACGATGGTGTACGTGGATGGCACGCATGGTTTCAAGGACTACCCGTATGCCGTGAAGGCGTTCATCGCCCGGCTTATCGTGGAACTGTCGAAGGCGGACAACGGCGACAATCGTGTGAAAAGCAAGGCCATCGAGGATGTGAACGTAACATACACGGACGGTTCCGCCGCGTTGACGCCTTTCGGCTGCGCATTGCAGGGCTTCCAGTCGTTGCTTGACGATTGGCGGCTGTGCGATGGGTGGAGCGTGCTCGGCATGATTGATACGCCGCACCAGTGTGTGAAGCGTCCGTACTGGCTGGGGGAGGCTGAGTACCTGTGAGTGAATGCAATCCGTTCGAACTGTTTCCGGCGATGGTCCGCACGTGCGACTTGTCGAAACCGGCCGCACCGGGCTTGAAAAGCGAGGTCGTGGCCGTGCTGAACGTCATGGTGAAGACCAAGACCGCTTCCGACGATTTCACCGACTACAACAGTCGGAATCTTCAACGCCGCTTCCATATCGAAACCGGCACGCTTCCGGCTGAGTATGTGTCCGATCCGGACATGCTGTTGGGTATGAATCTTGTGTTGAATGGACACAGATATCGTATCAATCAGGTGAGTCGGGGTGATGATTTCGACCTGGGCGATCTTCCGTTCGTGTCCGTGATGGCTGTTCCGGCTGGAAGGAAGAGTGTGTGATGGGATACCGTTTCACCTATAATCCGAGCTGGAAAAGCAAGGGCACTCAGATCATGCGGAAAGGTCTGGCACGCATGTTGTCGGACATTCACCAACAGGCGGTGCTGAACGCGCCGAAGAAAACCCGCGCCCTAGCCAACTCGGGCAGGTTCAAGATGGAATCCGGTTTGAAGGGCAAGGTGACGTTCGGTGGAGGTGACGTGCCGTATGCTAAACGTCGTGAGTATGAGAACCGGCTTCACCCGTCCACCCGCTTCTATCTGAAGCGTGCCGCGCAGAGCGTGCAGTCCAAGGCGGATTCGTATTTCACGGACAAGATGTAGGAGGCTCGCATGTTGGATTTGGCTTTCGCCCTCGCATTGGAGAACGCTGGGCTTGGCAAGTATGGTGACACGATCTGGTTCGGCACGTCGCCCGTGTTGTCGGATGGTTCCGTTTCAGCGGATACCGGCGTATGGGTGAACATGACGGCGGGCGCGGCCAACCATGCCGTGAAGACGGCGACCATCACCATAAGCACCCGCGCAGATGATGTGGTGTATCAGGGGCTTCTTGACGCTCATATCCACGACTGGTGCGATAACGTGCTTCCGGCCATGTGCGAGCTGTCGTGTCATCCGATTATCGAACTGTCGTACAGGCTGATCAGCGTGTCCGCGTCCCAGGCGGAAACGTTGGAGGCGGTTGATTCGGAAGGACGGTGGGTGAAGACCATCACGCTTCAGGTGTCATACCAGTTGTCTGGCAAGCTGCCTTCATTGGAGGATTACGAGGCCATCGAGTAAAGTAATGGGCAGACGGCACTTCCTTTGTGTCGTTCGCTTGCAAGTGCAAACAACCTACGTAGGAGGTCATTATGACTCAATACAGACTGGTCGGCAAGAAAGAGGTGTATATCGGTTCCGAACGCATTCCGTCCGAATGCATTGCGGATGAAATCGGTACCATCACCGTAACACCGTCCACGACCGAAATCAGTTCGCAGGCGGGTACGTTCAACGTGCCGAACGGCGCATATGACGAACTGTCCGCCACCATCACGGTCATCATCCCGTCCGTCCGCTTCCTTGGCCGTATCTTCCCGAACCTGTGGAAGGCCGGCAAGTTCAAGTATGCGGGCCATGAGACCGATGACGATTACACGCCGGGTCAGGTTTCCTTCGGCGCGAACGAGTGCCGTACCACCGATCCGGTCACTGTGGTAATCCATAATGCGTGCGACACGGATTCTTCTCAGGATATTCGTATCCCGAACGCGCTTATCGCCAACGGCGGTGAGTTCGACGTGAACCTCACTGATCCGTTCGAGGTGGAGCTTCAGATCAGCATGATTCCGGGTGATGTGCCCGCCGTTATCTTCGGTGAAGGCTCTCTGGACGAACCGACGCTCTACAATCCGAAAACGGGTCAGTATGAGCCGATTCCGGTTCACCCCACCGATTTCACGCTCACCCCCGCCACCGTGTCCGTCGCGACCGGCGCGAACGTTGACGTGACGATCGGCGTGGTTCCGGAGAACGCGACCGGGCGCACGCCGTCCGTCACGGTTGACAATTCCAACATTGCGGCCGTGTCCGTCACCAATGACGGCAAGGTGCGTGTCGCCGGCGTTAAGGCCGGTACCGAGAACGCCACAGTCACGGTCGGCGCCATCGAGAAGACGCTGCCCATCACCGTGACAGCTTCGGCCAAGTAGTCGCGTCCCAAGCCACCGGTATAATATGAACCGTCCAATCGTCTTGGTTGGGCGGTTCACTCATATTTGGAGGCATCATGGATGAAGAACCCGAAACCACTGATTTCGAAGACTACGAGACCACGGATTTCGAAGACTACGACACCACTGATGATGATGTTGTTCTCGAAGACATGCCGGTGTTCGACACGTCGAAGGCGTTGCGTCGCAAGCGGGTCGAAATCGACGGCACCGTGTACACGATTCGTCCGGTCGGCACGAAGGATTACTACAATATCATCAAACAGCGCAACCGCATCCAGTACCTCAACGACATGCTGGGTTCCGACCCGAAGAGCCTCATTCAGGCGTCGAAGATGATGGATGACATGGTTGTCCCGCTCATCAGCCCGAACGATGATTTCAAGGCGTGGGCGCGGGCCACGAAGTCGAAGAGCGAATACGTGTACCGGCAGGTCATGGACCAATTGATCAAGCTCGCCATGCAGGGCGTCGAGGTGAAGAATGGCTGATTGGGGTGAAATGATTACCCCTGAAGAGCGGGAGCGTCTACAGCGTTTCCGCTCTTCTCATACGCGGGATAATCGGCGTGGCTATGATGACGTGGACTTGGAGTTGGCTGAGTTCGGCATCATGTATGGCTGGGGTGCGGTCGAAGCGTACATGATGAACAGGATGACCCCGGACTTTTACCGGCGTATGCTTCATGCGGGCCGAAAAGTCATGGAAGTGCAACGGGTAAAATCGTGTATGGACATGCGACAGTCGGTGAATGCGGCCGTTGCGGGCAAGAAAGCGGACAAGCGTTTCGAGAGTGATATGAACAAGCGTTTGAGACGTGGATGATATGTAGGAGGAGGTTATGGCGGATATCGGTAGCATCGAACTTGATGCCAGGATCGATACGTCGCAGTACGAGGCCGGCGCGGCCACAGTCGAGAAGACGAACGAGCGTATCAAGTCGAGTACGAAAAGCGTCGGCGACTCGCAGGACAACGCCTCGAAGAAGAGCAGTGGTTTCAGCAAGGCGTTCAGTGCCGGTTGGGGTGCCGTCGCCGGCATCGCCTCCAGTGTGACCGGCAAGGTCATTGATTCGGTAGGCGGTCTTGTCGGCGAGATGGTAGACGCTTCCGATTCCGCGAACAAGTTCGGATCAACGTTGAAGTTCGCCGGCGTGGATGATAGCAAGATCAAGGCGTTGACGGACAGCACTCAAAAGTATGCGGATCAAACCGTGTTCAATCTTGGTGATATCCGTAACGCTACCGCACAGTTGGCGGCGAACGGCGTGCCGAACTATGACAAGCTTGCAGAGGCGGCCGGTAATCTTACGGCCGTCGCCGGTGGTGGCGCGAACGAGTTCAAGAGCGTGTCCATGGCGTTGACCCAGACGGCTGGTGCCGGAAAACTGACTACCGAGAACTGGAATCAGCTTTCCGATGCGATTCCGGGTGCTTCCGGCAAACTCCAGGAGGCGATGCTGAAGAATGGCGCGTATACGGGTGATTTCCGTGAAGCCATGGCTAACGGTGAAATCACGGCGAATGAGTTCAATCAGGCGCTTCTCGATCTAGGTTTGTCAGATACGGCGGTCGATGCGGCTAAGAGCACGCAGACGTTCGAGGGTGCGTTGGGCAATCTTCAGGCCGCTGCCGTGAAGGCGGGGTCTGCTTTCCTTGATGCTTTCAAACCGGCCGTGACGGGTGCTATGAGCGCTGTCGCGGACAGTATCACGAACGTGGTTTCGTTCTTCCAATCCAATGGTGGGAAGATTCAGGCGACGGCGTCCGAAATCGGTTCGTCGTTCATGTCAGAGTTCACGGCGTCGTTCGACCCGGCTTCGATTCAGTCGGCGTTCGATAACGCTCTCACACCATTGGAGGGTGCTTGGACGCGCATAGAGCCTATGCTGGCCCCTATCGCGGGGAACGTGGGCACTTACATGGGTAACGTGACTCAGGGCTTCAGCAACGCTTTTGGAGGGCTTATCAATGGTGTTTCCAAGGTCATTGGAGCCGTGGCCCCTTATATCGCTCAATTCATGGAGATGTGGACAAGTCTTCAGGCGGCTGTATCACCTATCATCACACAGTTGGGCACCATCATCGGTGGATTGTTCGACAAGATAGGCGGCATGATAGCCAACATCGTGAACACGGTCGGACCGCCGCTCATGCAGTTCATCAATCAGATCGTGGGTATCGTTCAGGCCAATATGCCCACGATTCAAGCCATCATCGACCAAATCGGTGCGGCAATCAACCAATTGGTGCCGGTCATCCAGCAGATCATCACGACCGTGGTGGATACGCTCATGCCCGCCATCCAACCGTTGTTCGACGCTATCAGCAATTTCCTGAGCTCCGTAATCCCGCCGTTGCTTGACGGCATTCAGAAGGTGATTCCCATTTTCGTGAATCTCGCGCAGACCATCATCAGCAACGTGCAGCCGGTCATTGAAGGCATTACGAACGCCATCAAGGGCGTTATCGAAGTGCTGACCGGTATCATCACGTTCATCACTGGCGTGTTCACCGGCAATTGGGGTAAGGCGTGGGATGGAATCAAGCAGATTTTCGGTGGCGTCTGGGATGCCATCAAGGGACTTGTGAGCGCGGCCATCAACGCCGTGTCCGGTGTCATCTCCAACGTGGTGAACGGCATCAAAAGCTTCTGGAACGGTGCGTGGAATGGTATCAAATCGTTCTTCGGCAACATCTGGAACGGTATGAAGAACGCTGCGAAGAACGGCGTGGACGGCGTCATTGGGTTCGTGAAGGGACTGCCAGACAGAGTGAAGAGTTTCTTCTCGCACGCGGGCTCGTGGCTGTTGAATGCTGGTAAGTCGATTCTCGATGGTCTTCTGTCCGGTTTGAAGAACGCTTGGAAGAACATTACATCGTTCGTCGGTGGCATCGGCGACTGGATCAAGGAACACAAGGGTCCTATCAGCTACGATAGGAAACTGCTGGTTCCGGCCGGTAATGCCATCATGGGTGGTTTGAACGAAGGCTTGCAGGATAGTTTTGGCGACGTGAAGGACACGGTGTCGGATATCACCGGCCTGTTCGACCCGATCAATGACGTAGATGCGCAGGCGAACGTGAGTGCGGTCAACAGCATGGCCTCGAATGTCACGCCCGCACCTACGGTCAGCACGGCCACACGCTCCTACGATACTGGTACGAACGGTATTGGAAGTTCGGGTACGGTGGACATGGAGGCGTTGAGCCTTGTCATGGCGAACGCTTTGAGCGGCAAAAAGTGGGTGCTGACCACGACAGGCCGCGACCTCGCAATCGCAATGATCGATGACATTGATGAAGAGCTGGCCTTGAAGGCCGATAGGGAGGCTTGATTATGAAACGTGTATGCCCGCCCATCGCACGAACGCTCATGCCTGTGGAACGTGATTTCATGCTGACCGTTGACGGCGACCCGATAGACGAACACGGTTTATGGCTGGAACGCTCCAGTCTTGAAATCGGGGAGGCGTCGCCCTCACTGTCACATACGACCGCGCCCGGTTTCAACGGGTCGTATGACACGACGCTGAGGGATACGCTGGGACGCGCATATCTCGGTTCCCGCACAATATCTTTCACGTTGTTCACGGTGGGCGCGTTGGATGAAATAAGGGAGTCGAAACGTTATCTCGGAGGCTTGCACGGGCGTAGCCTGAAAGTCTCGTGGAGGGTGCAGAAAGGGTGGTTTCGGGGTACTCTCGCGGTCGGCGCATGGAAGGACGTGTGGGAGGGTAGCGGCTTGACCATCGCTTCTGTGAAATGCTCGGTCTACTGTGATGACCCGTTCATGTATGCGGACAACAGGGAATCGGTGGGTTTCCGTCTCACTGGTGGCGGTGGCGCGTCCGACTTGTATGCGAACTATGGAGTAGAGGCGCCGTTGTTCTACGGTAACAGGGAGTTCTACCCGTCCAGATTGGATATCACCGTGGACACGGCGCAACGGGTCCTCATCTACTACATGGACAATGATGATCTGCCAGAGGAACAGGCGGTGGTAGAACTGAGCACGACTTCCGCGGCATACTACACTGGAGTCACGCTATCGTTCGACATGCTTAACCATACGGTCAAAGGCTCCGGTGGTTTCCTCGCCCCGACGTTAAACAGCGTGTTCTTCCCGCTTCGTCCAGGCGATACATCACGACTGCTAATATCGGTTGCGGGACCGAAACCGAGGGCGACGTGCATCATGGAGTACACGCCGCGTTGGATGTTCTAGGGAGGCACGTCTTGACCCGTTTCGCAGTCTATGACCGTTTCGGCAATTACAAGCATGATCTGGTTAACGTCGTACAGTGCAAGCGCACCCGCAAGACGGATGGGACGAACACGCTCTCCATCACGTGCCTGAACACGGTCGATAAGGATGATCGTATCGTGTTCAAAGACCCGGAAGGCAAGTACCGTGAGTATATCGTCACACAGCCTTCCGTCGAACGCGCGGGCACCATTCCGGTTTCCTCGTTCAACGCCGTCGATTCCATCAAGGAACTTGACCTGAAGTATGTGGATGACAAGCGTATCAATAACGGCACGTTCACCGAGGCGGTCACGAAGGCCATCGAGGGCACGCGCTGGGAGTTGGGTGCCATCGCGTCCGGCACCGTGCAGACGAACTATTATCACGTGTCCGCGTTGAACGCCTTGCAGACGTTTCTGAAAGCGGCCGGCGTGGAGTTCGAGACCGAGGTGAAGCCGTCCGTTGACATGACCCATATCGAGCATCGTCTTATCAATGTGGGGCGGCTTGGCAGTGATTCCGGCAAACGGTTCGAGTATGGTTCCGACCTTCAGTCCATCAAACGGACGGTGAGCGCGGACAACGTGTACACGCGGCTTTACGGATACGGCAAAGGGCTTGCCACGACCGATGACGAAGGCAATGCGACCGGTGGTTACGGCCGTAAAATCGACTTCGCGTCCGTCAACAACGGGAAGAAGTACGTGGAGGATGCAACGGCGCTCCAACAGTGGGGCGTGGTCGGGCCGGATGGCACGAAGGTCCACGCCGAAGGGACGGTGGAGTTCCCCGATTGCGAGGATCCGTCCGAACTGTTGGCGTTGACGAAAGCCGCGCTCAAAGAGGCTGTCGTGCCGAAGGTCTCCTACACGGCGGACGTGGCCGCGCTCCAGTTGGCCAGCTTCGACATCCAACAGCTTCATTTGGGTGACGGCGTGCAGATCGTGGATACAACGTTCAACCCGACTCTTCGACTCAGCGGCCGTGTGCTCGCCATCGAGGATGACCCGACCGGAGATATTACCAGCATGAAGATAACGCTTGGTAACATCGTCCAGTCGTACACGCAACGCAACAACGAACTGAACAGTACGGTCAGTCAATTGTGGTCTTCCAGTGGTGCTGTGAACGATGTGGTGAACGCGAAGCCGGGCTACATGCAGCAGGTCGTTGACGGGTTGAATCAGGTGTTGAACGCGACCGGTGGCTGGACGTATATGACGCCCGGTGAAGGCATCATCGTATACGACAAGCCCATTGAACAGAACCCAGACAAGGCGATTCAGCTTGGCGGCGGGTATTTCCGTATCGCCAACAGTAAGAAGGCGGATGGGTCGTGGGATTGGAAGACGTTCGGCACGGGTGACGGTTTCCTCGCGGACCTTATCGTGGCCGGCAAGCTCCAGTCCGCCGATGGGAAGAGCTACTGGGATTTGTCGAACAACATGCTTCACATGATTGGGCAGTTCAAAACCGTTTCGACGGACGGTCATTCTGAAGCGGCCTTCTACCCGGATTTGGATTGGACTTCCAGTACCGGTGATGCCGCCGATGGGTCCGGCATCATGTTCTTCGACCGCAACCGGGATAGTGTCGCCGACCACGGCGGCTACGTGTCATATATCGGATGGGACAAGAATAACAACAAGCCCTTGCATTCCATGCGGCTTGAAATCGACAGCTTCCAGAACAAGAGCGCCGGACTGGGGCTTGGTTCCGGTTCGCTTTCATCCCAGAGCGGCACCCCGAACGTGGCTACCATGTGGGTATCCGACACGACGAAGAACCCGAACAGGTTCGGAATCGAGCTTAACTCAGACACGCAAAACGTGTACATCGGTGGCAAGCTCGGTTATTGGACGAACCTTGGTACATTCCAGTTCTTCTATTGGGAGTCCGTTTCTATAGCCGCCGCAAGGTGGATGGAGTTTGATGTCACGGCACAACCGGCGAAGAGCGGACGTTACAAACCTTTGGCTACGCTCGATCATATCGCCTCGGATGGCAACCTGTTCTTTGATACTACGGTTTCCAATGCGAGTGCCGGTGGTTGGAAGGTGTGGGTGAACAGTGCGCCTAGGACTGTGCAGACAAGCCCGACTACCGCACAATGGAATGAAAGCACTCTTAACGGCGTTCCAAAGGTAGTGTCCGATCTGACCGTCAAGCTCGGGGCTAGCGTCAATCTGTTCTCGGATGGCAACGTGAATTTCTACCTCAATACGCTTGGCGTACTTCTCTGATGAAAGGAACGGTTATGAAGTATGAGCAGAATCATGGTCAGGTGCTTGTCACGCTTGACTACGATCCGAACGAGAGGAACGCTTCAGGTGCGACCTGTGGAGGCAGGTTCGTTCTCACGTCCCCGGCCATCATCGCCTCCTATATGATGCTTCTCGGATACACGGATGTGGAGGAATGTGTGAAGGCGATGCCGACCATCGTGGAGAACGCGCCGAACATATATGATGAAGCGACCGGTGATAACGTGTTCACGCCTCTCTATGAGGCTCTGGAAGACACTCTCCAAGCGGATACGGATAAGTCTAAGGTTTCGTTGCTTGCGGCCGTGGAATACCCCAAAGAATCGCTTGTGGAGGCACAGAACAAGGCACGTGAACAGCTTGGATTGCCGAAGCTGCCCGCAGGCGGCTCCACGGACCTCATGTCTGCGCGTTCGACGGCGGAACGGTCAAGCGTACCGGATTGGCTGACTGCTAGTATTGGTGAAGAAAAAACGAAGTTCCTCGAAGGACTCAGGAGGTAGCTGGAATGCCTACTTTTGACGATTACCGCAACATCGACATTGATATCGACGGTGCGAATGACTGGATTCCCGAAGTCCGGTTGAGCGGCGGCGACGTGGAGGGCCGTACCATCACGGTTCGCCTGTTGAAGGATGGCAAGGTCATTGATGACCCGACCGAACCAGGTTCTGTCACATTCACTGCACGTCTACTGTTCAACCCGAAGGTCGGTACCGCTTATCCGGGCGGCTATAAGACTATGAGCAAATTCGTGTCCGAAAGCACGACCGGTGAAGACACGTGGGGTTTCCGCGTCACCGTCCCGCGTGGCGCCTTCACGAACCTCACCGGCTCGCATACCGCCATGGCTATCGAAGTGCAGAAGACCACCGGCACAGGCAGTGCCACGAAGGATGAAATCGTGTGCTCGCGGACTTTCAACGCCATCGTTGACGAAAGCGTGCTGAAAGCTGGTGACGGTACTGACCCGGATCCGTTGGAGGAATGGCATAATCTCATCAATCATGGTGACGGTCAGATTCAGGATGTGGTGGATCGCGGTAACGCCGCCATCGCCACGTTCAACACGAACGGGCAGAGTGCAATCGACGGCTTCAACACGAAAGGCAATGCGGCCGTTGACGCCTTCAATACCAGTTCGAAAGCGAAACTCGATAAGTTCGACACCGATTCGAAAACCGCCATCGACGGCGTGAACACGGTGAAGAACGACATGCAGTCCCTCGTTGACGGCGCGAACATCGCGGCCGGAACCGTGACCGAGCTAAAGCCGAACGAGGCTCCCACGTTCGAGTTGACGGGCGACAAGTGGGACAAGACCATGAATCTCGGTTTGCCGCGCGGCGCTTCCATCGCCTCCATTACGGCAACCACGCTTCAGGCTGGACAGCAGGCTACCATCACTTCCAACAAGAACGCTGACGGTGATTACAATGTCGAGGTGGGCTTGCCTACCGGTCCGCAGGGCGTTGACGGTTTCCCTGTGTTCGTTTTCGCCTCATCCATCAGTTCAACGGTCATCGACTACTCGATTGCGAAAAATTCAGGGAACATCTCGCCAAGGCCGGACATTGATACGAACTATACGGGCAAAGCGTTTATCCTAGACGCGGATGGTAGCGTGTTTCTTGTCTTCCGTGATGACAAGGAAGGACTGCATGTCAACGGTTCGCAAAGACTATTGAGTCTCAAAGGCCCGGCAGGCGAGGGCGTGCTTATCGACAGCACCAAGGGGCTTGTTTCCTCGGATGCTGGCTTGGCCGTCAACCTGAGCGCCGATAACCCTGGCCTTGAGTTCGACGCGGCGGGCGGCTTGAAGGCGACCGCGCAGACGGTCGGTGACGGTTCTCATACCAGCAAGGGCATCTTGCAGGTTGGTGATGGGCTCAACGTTGACAACGGTGTAGTCTCGCTTGAAACGGCACAGGGACTCACAGTGGATCAAGCCGGAGGTAAAAACTCCGTCAGGGTGAAGCTGCCCTCCAGCAAGAGCGGTTTGATGTTCACTGAGAACAACGAGCTTGAATTGCGGATGGTCAATACTCCGTCCGTGTATGCTTCCGTTCCGCTTGCGAAAACCAGCTACGGCCCTGAAGTCATGTTCGACGATACCAAAGGTTTGACGGCACACGACAATCAGCTTGCCTTGGCTCCGGCGACATCGGTCACTCTCGGTGGTGTATCCTATGATAACCAAACCATCCAAATGGGGGACGGTTCCAAACTGTTCGCGGCAATCGGTTGCGTGTCCAATGTGCGCGTCCTTGGCACTTCGTATTCCAACATCGCACCGAAGCCGATCTGCGTCGATTCCGATGATTACGTTAATCAATTTGGGGTCTGGTTCGGTTTCTATGTGACCGAACAAGCAATCAGTTTCAATGAAATCTCATTGGAGTTTCGCATGGTGAACGGTAAGCCTTTCAGATCAGAAGGCCTCACCAAGCTGGCCTCGTTCCTCAACGGAAAGGGCATTATGGTCGAAGACCATAACTCTGTTTATATCTCAGACTCCATAGTCAGCGGGGCGAGAATTGATCTAACCCTCCAGATTAGCCTTACCGTCGATGCTGGCCCGCACTGGTTCGAGGTGACGTACTGATGCCTGAATGGTTCCAATGGTCAGCGCTCCTACTCGGCGGGGGCGGTCTGGCAGGAATCGTCTCAGCCGTGGTCACATGGAGGAACAGCACGTCCGACCAATGGCATGACATTGTGTCCGCGCAGACGGAACACCTTATCAAACCGTTGGAGGAACGTATCAGCACGCTCGAACAACAGGTGGGTGAACTGGAAGACTACCGGGATCACTACATGCTTGCGGTCGAATATCTGCGCAAACTGTTTCACTGGTTGGCGCAGATCACGGACCGTATCGACACGTCGATTCTCAAAGAGAACCCGAAACCGCATTTACCTAACGAAATTCGTGGCGAGTTCGGCAACCTGTGTGACAAACCGAACAGTAAGCCACGGTCTTAGGGTATCGGCCGGAAGTTTGCTAGGGTCATAGTTGGATTATCAATCTACCGATTGGAGGTTCTACTATGACCCGTTTTCGTAAACGTCTCATGGCGATTCTAGCGGCGGTGCTGGCAATGTTCACGATCACTCCCATGGCGTTCGCGGACATGCAGGGCATCGACGTGTCCAACTGGCAGTGCGGCATCGACATCGCCGGCACGCAGGCGGACTTCGTGGTGGTCGGCACCACATGGGGCACCGGACAGGTCAACAACAACTGCCTGGTCTCCGGCGTCAACACGGACGCCAACCGCATGATCGCCCAGGCGCAGGCGTCCGGCAAACGGTTCGGCCTCTACCATTACGCCATGGGAGGTTCGCCCGAGGGCGAGGCCCAATTCTTCTACCGCAACACCAGCAACTATTGGCGTCACGGCATCGTGGCGCTCGACTGGGAGATGGATGACAACCCCGCGTGGGGCAATTGGAATTGGGTACGCCGCTTCATGACCGAATGTGAGCGGCTTTCTGGCGGTGTGCGCCCGTTGCTGTACACCGGCCCGGTGGCCGGCCCCATCCCGCAGGACATCCGCGACCGATACGGTTTGTGGATCGCCCAGTACGCGAACATGAGCCCGACCGGCTATCAGGCCAACCCGTGGATGATAGGCGCGTACGGCGAAGCCATGCGACAGTACAGTGGCACCGGCGTGGTCAACACGTGGAGTCCCATCGACCTCGACCTGTTCCGCGGCGACGCATGGCAGTGGGATTTGTACGCCAACCCGACCGGCGGCTCCACACCACCGGCCACACCGTCCGCGCCCGTGCAGCCGAACAATCCCCAGCCCACTCCCAGCACGGGTGGCATCAGCCACGTCATGCAGTGGGGTGAGACCATTTGGGGACTCGCCGTAGCCTACAACGCATGGCCCCTGTCCGCATGGCACACGCCAAGCGGTGACATCAACCGCTACTACGTGGGCGATGTCGTAACCTACGGCGGCGGCTCTACTGCCACCCCAGCACCGTCCGTCGATTACAACGCGCTCGCCACCGCCGTCATTCGCGGCGACTATGGCAACGACCCGTATCGTCGGAACCGTCTTGGCGGCGACTATGACAAGGTGATGGCGATTGTGAATGCGCGTCTGAGTGGTCAGGCCGCGCCGTCGAACGCTCCGAACTACGGGCGTTCCTATGTGGTTCGTGCCAATGACACGCTAAGCGGCATCGCCGCCCGGTATGGCATCAGCTACACGCTTATCCATGGGTACCGTTCCGGCAACCCCGCTCTGATCTATCCGGGTGAGGTTCTGTACTGGTAGCATCGGCGTGTAGAATATGAGGCGTATCCAGTAACATGGGTGCGCCTCTACTGTTTCTTGGAAAGGAACCATGATGGATATTACAGCCGCAACCACGTTGGCCGGCGCTCTGGTGGCTCTTGTCACCCCCGCGTTCGTACAGGCGTTCAAGAAGTACATTCCGACCGAATACACGGGTCTTGTGTCCCTGGCCGTGTCCCTCGTGTTCGGCACCGTCGCCATCGCCGCCACAGGTGGATTCTCCGGCAACGGCTGGGGTGTCGTGCTCGCCGCCGTCGTGGGCGTCTCCCAGACCGTGTACACGGTCGTTAATCAGGCGCTTGGCGGTCAACTGTCTAAGGATGCTTTGGAAGGCAAATAGTCTTCACTCGGATATGATGAAGCCCCGGCCGTGGTGATCGGGGCTTCACTGTTTTTTTTCGGTGGCTTTAATACCGGTCGGCTTCATGCCGTAGGAACGCCGCTATGGCTGTTGCGGTGGCGTACCCTACTGCTTGTACCGCCTTACGTCGTTCACCTCTTAGGGTGGCGGTTACGGCAAGAAACACGGGCAATGTGACGTATGGGGCGGCGCACCAACCGCAATCGGCTAGCGCGTCCAAGTGTCCGACTGTTATGTGTTCCCGCCACCATGCGCGGGCGTTCTCGAAGACGTGCGCCGGACCGTCCGACACCTGTATGACGGTGATGGCATATCCGGCGATAAGCCCGGCGATGATGCTGTTTCTTATCGTATGGTTCATAGCTGATTCATGTCCTTTGCGGCGTGGCCGTCGTATTCGGCGAACGGTGGTTGGAGCCTGTGCTGACGGGTGAGTTCGCTTCTCAGACTGGAGCCGGGTGGTACAATCATGGCGAACGTGCCGTGTTTCATGGCCCAATCGCGGCCGGCGTTCAGATACGCCTTGGAAGCCGGGTCGCATGTCGGGCATTTATCGAACACCAGTCGTAGCGGCGTCTTATTCAATGTTCGAATCCTTTCATGAAAAGTTGACTTCCTCCCCACGGCTGAAGCCGGGGGGATTCCTGTCGCGTATGAGACACGTTCATCAACATGGGTTGCCTTTGATGTTTATTGGGGTTGGCACTTACCAGTGTAACATCTTGTGCGGATATTATCTGGAGTTTCTGATATAATCGGGAAAGTGAGGTTGCAGTCGGTCTCCTTACGACTCCCTCGCATTGGGTGATGAATGCTGAAGCCCGACCGGTTTTATTGGGTTCCCCGGTCGGGCTTCAGTGTTTCTTGACAGGAATCCCCCCGGCTTCAGCCGTGGGGAGGAAGTCAAGTGGATGTTAGATCTTCCAGTCGATGTTGTCTTCGCCGACCTCATCGTTCCACTTGTCGTTATGGCTTCCGTCAGCATTGAAGTAGGAGGCGAGCTGTGCGGCGTCCATGGTCAGGCCGTCGCCCATTACAACGATGGGTCTTGACATGACTACACCGGTTTCGGCCTTGAACGTCCCGTATGGCATGTGTACGACCGTATGGCGTTCGCCGTCCGAACAAAGGTCCGGGGTGAACGGTTTCAACGACGTGATTTCAATGCGGTAGGCGTCCCCGGCGTATGGTTTCGGGTCGGACAGCAGTACCGCGCCGGGGAGGATGACTTCGCCCTGGAAGCGTTCGCCGGCCACCTTGTACATGGTGTCCGCCTTCGTGTAGGTTTTCACTTCGTCGCTTCCGAGAAGGTACTGGGTGGGTCCGGCGACCGCGTACCAGATTCCGCTTGCGATGTGCATTGTGGGTTCCTTTCTGTGGTGGTGTCAACTTCCTGTTGACGGTTTCCAATATAGCGGGTATGGGAAAGCCCCGACACCAAGTCCGGGGCTTCGACACATTATCTACACATTTCTAGAACGAGCCGGTATGGACTGGCTTGAACCTGCGACGAGGCTTCTCACGCCGGTACGTCACGCACGGATCCTCGCCGCCGCCCGCGCCGCCGAACTTGTCCCACGCGGACTTCAGAATCCCGTCACGTTCGGACGCGGCCACCGACTCGCTCTTGCGTTCCGGCGCGACCATGGACACGAACCCGTCCCCAAGTCCGAGCGCCGTATCCCATGCGCCGTGATGGCCTTCCACCTCCATGCCGGCCAACACCATGGCGAGCTTGCAGAACCCGTCATGGCGGCTGGACTTACCATAGGTCGGGTCGGCAATATACTTGTCCATCACCGTCTGTACGGCCTTGCAACGGACGTTCCGGTCGGCTTCCGACGATAGGACCGGCATGGCCCCGGCCGGCGTTTCACGCGGCTTCGCGGGCTTTGTCTTCATGCGCTCCAGCCACGCTTGCGGCAGCGGTGCGATGTCATCGCGTGTGGGAACGCGACCGAGACGCGAACCGTCCGCCGCATACCATTCGTAGCGTTCGCCGGACGGATGGACAGAAGGCCATGCGCACAGGTAGCGGTGCGAGTGCTGTATCGTGTCAACGCCGCCTCCAACGGCGTCGAAGTGCAGTCCTGTAGGCACCCGGTACAGGCGATGCCGGTACGGATTGTTCTGGTTGCCGTGGCAACTGGTAACGGTCGGCGGTAGTGCCCCGAGTTCGCTTTCCAGAGTCTCGATGGTCTTAACGCCGTCTTCCTTGACCCGGTGTCCGTCCGGCGCGTCAAGATCAAGGGCGATGATGTCTTCAGGCAGTACGACGGCCAGGTTGAATCCTGTATCCCCGCGCCACTTCATGTCGGATTCGAACCAGTGAAGCACGGTCTCGCGGTCGGGATCTTTGCCGTCGTAGCCGGTGTAGCCTTTACGTGGCGGAAACTTGTCTTTAGGTGGTAGCGGTATGACCCTCCAGCCTTCGGCCATGTATTCGGGCGCGGCACATGTGAACAGCATTGTTATTCTCCTTATGTGAATGGGGTGTGGCCGGGTGATTGACCACACCCCTAGTGTGGCACCTTAGATGTCCCAGACGGACTGTGATGCGGTCGTGACCGGCACCGTGTCCATGGCGGGTTCGGCAACGTCCATCGGTTCCGTGTAGACGACGCGACGGGTAGGACGGCCGTGTAACTTGCGGCCGGTTTTCTCGATCTGGATGCCGTACAGTAGCAGGGCGTCCATGTTGCGGGTGAGGCTGTCACCCAACCCCTTCGGACTGTTCGGCAAACTGCCGCCGTACCTGTCGATGTTGCCCAATTGACGTTTCTTCATGGCGGTCAACAAGTCCCCCATGGTCCACGTGTCGTTTTCCGCGAACACGCCTTCCTGGGCCATGTCCACCATGATGAGCACGGCGGTGGAGGCGTCGGCGTTGTCGAGCTGGCTGTCCTTGGTGTTGGCGACGTACTGGGTGAGCAGGTCTTCGCCGGTGAGGTTGTCGTAGGCGTACACCCAGTGGCTGAATGCGGCGACACGTGTGGACACGGACGGGTTGGGCACGGTCTTCTCGAACGTGAGCATTGTCTGCACGTACCGCAACATGCCCCCGAGGATGCCTGGAATGAGACCGTCCCGCCACGATTCCCAGTTCGCGTTGTACGGCGGCCTGTGTTCGGCGGTGATTTCGATGAACCGGCTGGCCAAGTCTGCACCGACGCCGCGCAACGTGATGGCGGTCAGAATCGTGGGTTTGAGCATCGTGACGCTCGCCATCTCCGTATCCGTGTACAACTGCCTCTTGGCGAGCGTGCCGCCCGTACTGAAGCTGGTGAGAAGATCGCTGTGTTCGCTCACGTTGCTCAAGTTGTCGAACGCGGCGAGATAACTTTGCGCTGCCACGGAGGCCAAATCATCATCATCACTTCTCTCACGGAGGCGGACGCCACGGTTGCCGCCCCTGACGGCGAGCGCGTTGTCAACGAGAAGAATGTCAGTGTCCATTACTGACGACTTGCCGTAGCCGGCCGGGCCGGATAAGTTCTTGATGGGGATTTTCTCGCTGGGATGCGCGTAGCAGTAGGCGTCCCACAGCCACGAAAGCTTGACTTGCGTTTCGTTGAAGCCGGGGAACAACCTCACGTAATCCGCCATGCTCCGCTCCCAGTCCACATCGAGGTCGGGGCGTGGCATGGGCGCGGTGCGACGTGAGCGACGGAACACGACGCACCGCGCAGGCCTTTCCAATTCCTCGATGATGTCGGGGGTGATATGCCACACCGTGCGGTCGTGTTCGCGCGGCTGTCCGCCGTCCACCCAGATTTCGTCCCCCACGCGGGTCATGCGGTAGGGGATGGGGTGTACCGGCCAATCGCCGCTTCCGGCCTTGAAACCGGCAATGGCGGATTTGATGGCGTTCGGCGTGGGCAGGTATCCGGTTTCGGCGCGTCCGAGTTTGACTGCCTGTGAATACAGGAGGCCCTCGGCGTTATCGGATACCGGGCTTGCAATCCAACGATCTTTTGCGACAGCGAGCAATGCGCCCGTGGTGTCATCCACAAGCCCCGAAAACGTATCCTCGTACCAGTCGAGAAGCTGGCTGTCGGTGAGTTTTTTTGGCTTGCGTGACGTGTCCTTGTCTTCCAGGGCGGCCTCTTTGGTGTCGGTGGTGGTGATTTCGGCGCTCATGTGAGTTCCTTTCTGGTTGGGTGACATGTCCAACTATAGCGGGGTGATGTCACCTTCGGGTGACTTCAAGTCACCTTTTACAATTCCATCACATAATCGGGTGACATGTGAAGTCACCCCGAATATCAATGTTACCCACCAAGTCACCCAAGGTCAGACCTACGTATGTAAGGCGTTGGAGCATATCGGGTGACTTGGTTAACCATCCACTCTCTTCCATACGTTTTAAGGGAAATTGGCAAAAAAAAAATATATATATAGTAGGAACCCCAATGTAACCCACCCAAGTCACCCGTTGCCTCATTGGCGGCTTCGTGAAGGCGGTTTGCGTACGACGGTGAAGGTGTTACACTCGTAACAGTCAACCCAAGGAAAGGAAACCCACGATGACACATAACAGGAAAGCGTTCATGCGCACCATGCCGGACTACCCACGCCGAAGCACGTTGCCGAACGGGTCCATCCAACTCAGGCAGCTTCTTGAAAGGCGATGGGTGAAGGACGCGGATGGCGAAGGTGTCATGGACGTGGTGGAGAAAATCACCTACCCGACCACCGGAGCGCCCGTCCGCGAACGATACATGGAAACCCACTACATGTCCCATAGCCGTGACAGTGAGGGCTTCACCCCTGATTGGGTGTTGCAGGCCGTCCCCGACAATTGGAAACTGTGACAACAGGAAAGGAACCCACAATGGAATTCATGACTAGTCAAAGCGCGTTCAGCATCCTGTACGCCGCCATCCACGACTACCGGCGTCATCATGGAGGCGATGGAACAGGAAGAGGATTGGTGGCCGGTCGAAATCGCCATCGGCATGCAGGTGTTCGACGTGTTCCACCTTACCGATGCGTGCGACTGCGACGAAAAGTCGGTGAGCGACTACAGTCACGGCCGCAAGCCTATTCCGCAAAGCTTCAAAGACGCTCTTAGCAAGCTCATGGCGACCAAGTACTACACGTTGTCCGGCTTCAACAGGAACGCCCGTTAGAGGCCCCAAAGAATCGCCTACAGAGGCATGTATCCCGTCACCCGTACACTGGATGGCGGGATATTCTCGTATCTGGGAGGCAACCTATGAGAACCGACTGGCAACGCTCCGCCGCATGCCGTGACCTCGACCCCGATCTGTTCGTGCCCGACTCGATGGACCTCGCCGCACTCGAAGTGGCGTTATCCACGTGCGAGACGTGCCCGGTAAAAACGGAATGCGCCCGGTTCGGCGAGTGGGACGGCGTGGGGAGACCGGACAAGAAGCGCCGCACCCATGCGACCGGCGTGTGGGGCGGCGTCTACTACTATCCGATGGGGTTGGGCACGATGGACTTGAGACAATGCCGGAAACTGTTGAAAAAACATGGATAAGTCGTTACAAGGTGTTACACTGGAGCCAGCAAGGGAGGTGAACCCAGTGAAACTCGAAACAATCATGGCCGCATTCCCAATGGGGGACCGCAACGTGTGCAGCGTATGCGGCAAACCCCTACCGGACACCGCACAGCACCGCGACACATGCTCCAACGCCTGCCGCGTATGGAAACACCGGCACCCCGGACAGAAAAGGAAACCAAGGAAATGAAACAGGAACACCCGATAGCCCGCTTCGTCGAAACCATCATCAGACATCTCATACTCGTGGCGGCGGGCATCACCGCCATCACGATTCAGGTGTTGCTTATCAGGTTGCGCCGTAATACCCCTTGCTTTAGCTATGGGGATATAAGGCGCC
>ENA-UOJS01000907-UOJS01000907.1-human-gut-metagenome-genome-assembly--contig:-C74-NODE-907-length-27874-cov-7.231784_pt1 | contig 27874 bp, 29 predicted proteins | sample MGYA00242355_ERZ723902 | MGnify/ENA metagenome assembly ERZ723902
ACAACCTACTTTTTAAGAACAAAATCGGCGAAAGATCACTTGACATTCACCGGTAGAGCCTGACGCCGTCAAAGGCGATACCCTCACCGGAGAGCACACGCACATCATCAAAGCCCTTGCCGCGCAAAATCTGCGCTTCTTCTTCGGACTGCGAAAATAGTGTCAGGGCCTTGGGCAAAACTTTTGCCGCTACTTCGTCAAAGTGGTCAAAATGCAGATGCGTCACGATGACGGCATCAACATCAAAGAGGCTTTCGACCGGACATGGCAGGTCACAATCGGGATTGCCCCGGCCGGTACTCGTTGTTTCGGGCACTTCCGGATACGCCCCCTGATCAGCCAGCATCGGGTCAATCAAAAAGCGCTTGCCGCCAAAATGCACTATGCTCGTAGCGCTGCGTATTTGGTGAAATTTCATGACGATTCCTCCGAAATCGATTGAAGATTGCTTTGTTGAGTCCGATCATAAAAGCTATAGTTACTGTAGCTTCAAGCGTTTTGAGGAAACAAATTGTGAAAATCGGAGAATTGGCACAGAAAACGGGCTGTCCCGTGACACGGATTCGCTTTTATGAGCAAAAGGGACTGCTGCCTGCGCCCTCGCGCTCGCCGGGCGGGCAGCGCAACTACACGGAAAAAGCAGCCGAACGTCTGGAATTCATTTCCACGTGCCGTGCCAACGGCATGAAACTCGAGTGCATCGAGCGCTTTATTGCGTACGAAAAGGATCCCTCATTGGGCAGCCAATGGCTACTTGACCGGATTGACGATTACCTGGCGCAGGCCAAAATTCAGCGGGAAAAACTCGACAAGGCCGAAAAGTACCTGCAGCACCTCAGGGCAACGTTTCCGGAAGAAATTCTCGCAAAAAAGAAAGATCCGGCGCGGGGCTTGTAAACGCCGGATCCGTCTGAACGAGAGCACGCCGGGCTTCGGGCTCTCGCCCATCTCCCCGCTTCTTTTTGGCCTGAGCCGAAATGCCCCGGCTTAAGCCTTGTCAGCCGCTACTTCTGCCGGTGCCGTCACAAGGGGCTTTCCGTCCTTTTCAGTTTCTTTTTCCTTGGCCTCTTCTTCAGCCTCTTCCTCTTCCGGAAGCGGCAGAATCAGGGTGAAGGTGCAGCCCGGACCGTCGGCGTTGTTCTTACCGATTAACTGAGCGCCGTGCACGCGGGCAATGGTGCGGCTGATGGCAAGCCCCAGGCCCACACCGGCCACGGCACCGTTACCGGTCTTCACACCGCGCTTAAAGGGATCAAAAAGGCGGTTGACGTCGCCTCCGGGAAGGCCCGGACCGTTGTCGCTGACGCTGATCAGGACGTTACCGGCTGCGGCTTCCGCGGAAAGCTCAATCGTGCAGCCCGCGGAGCAGTATTTCACGGCGTTATCGAGAAGATTCACAAGCAGTCTGCGGATAAGCGCCGGATCCACGGAAATTTCAGCCGGGCAGTCCTTGGCGATGTTGGTGACGATATGGAACTGCTGCCGCTGCGAGGGCGCGATTTCATCAAGCGACTCTTCAAAGAGTTCGGCAATGGGCGTTTTCTTCGCTTCGAGTTCAAAACCTGAAGACTGCAGACGCGACATTTCCAGAAGGTTGCCGGTCAGGCGCGACATACGGCGCACATCGCTTAAAAGCTTGCGGCCTTCGGCGGCTTCAGGCGAATTCTGCACGGAGAGTTTCGCGGAGAGCGCTTCGGCGCCTTCGGTGAGGTCAGACAAAGGCACCTGCAGTTCGTCGCCCAATTCCTGAATCAGCGCATGACGGAACCGGTCGCTTTCCATTTCAACGAGCGTCTTCTGCGACACATCAATGTAGTGCAGACGTTCAAGCGCCAGAGCCGCGAGGTCTGCTACCGCCGTTGCCACACGCCGCATTTCCGGATCAAGCCACCGGTCGGGCTCATCCACAGAGAAAACAATCACGCCGTGCACGCGCATCTGGCCGCGCAGCGGCAGATACAGGTACGGGGAATACGGCAGCGTATGCGTACCGCGCCCGGCTTCGTCCCCGTGCTCCACGCACCAGAGAACAATCGCGCGGTCCACGTTTTTGATGTTGGCGGTCAGGCGCTTCACATCACTCACGGTCCCGCCGCTGCTCCAGAGTTCGATTTTGGCGCCCAAGTCCGAAAAGGCATGCTTTTCCAGAATCTCCGCCACCTCTTCGACCATCAGAGACTTACCGAGCTCACGGCTTAAGGTAAAAAGCATGCGCATGTGCGCCGTGCGGTCATTGGCCTGATCCGAAATCCGGCGAAGCCGCGCAAAAAGCGTACCCGTGCCCGCGGCCACCAGAAGCATCACAAAGGGAACAATAAGGTAGGAGGGATCGTCGACCGCAAAGGAAAAGGGCGGCTCGACAAAAAGGACAATAAAGGCCGCAGACGATAAGAGCGCGGTGAGCACGCCCGGTGCCCTGCCGTAGCGCATGGAAATGATAAGTGTCGGGATGAGAAGCACCATCACGGCGTTGGCGGGCTTAATGTAGGGCTCAAGCCACATCAGAATAAGCGCCACAACGGCCGTGACCACACAGGACTGCCACCAGCCGTCGCGCTCGGTGATCGCAAAAAGCCCGGTGGTCTGAACGGTGTCTTTTTCAGTTTCCGTGGGAAGCGCCGTCATTTCGAGGATTCTCAGATCCTCGGCTTCGTTCATGAGCCTTCTGCGTCGCCAGAAATTCATGTAGGCCTTGGAAACGGCGATGGTGCTTGCACCGTGCGTGCGGGCGTAGTCGCAGACCGCCCGCTCTTCTTCAAAGCCGCTTAAGACCTGGGTGGCCGCGCCCAATTCTTCAGCAAGCGCAAGGCAGTGCATCATCTCAAGGCGCCGCTTTTCGCCTGCGGTTCCGTCGTCATACCAGACAACGTGCCAGTTTCTCTGCTGCGTTGCCGAAAGCCTTGAGCAGCTTCTCACGAGCTCCTCAGCGCCGCTTGCGTTACCAAGCCACAGGACAATGCCTTCGGTCGTAAGATCCGGCGTCTGGCTTAACACGCGCCGCGCATTGGTTTCGGCGTCCGCCCTCTCGGCCATGCGCTTTAAGGAGAGTTCGCGCAGCGCAAGGAGGTTTCCCTGCTTAAAGAAGCTCCCGAGCGCGGCTTCAATCGTCTGTCTCAGATAAACCTTACCGGCTTTGAGGCGCGCAATAAGGTCCGCGGGCGGCAGGTCCACCAGGCGCACTTCATTTGCCTCATCAAAGAGGCGGTCGGGCACCGTTTCGTTAACGGTCACGCCGATCATGCGCTCAACGACGTTATTAAGGCTTTCCAGATGCTGAACGTTTAAGGCGGTGTAAACGTTAATGCCCGCGTCAAGCAACTCTTCAACGTCCTGCCAGCGCTTGGGATGGCGCGAGCCCGGCGCATTGGAGTGCGCAAGTTCATCAACGACAACGAGCCCGGGCCTACGCTTTAAAACCTCGTCAATATCAAATTCCTGGTACTTAAAGCCCCGATGCACGATGGTTTTGCGCGGCAGCACTTCAAGGCCCGCAAGCATCGCTTCGGTGTCTTTACGGGCGTGGGTGTCAACCCATCCCACCAGCACATCGAGGCCCTGGGCACGCTTTTCCTGCACTTCCTGCAGCATGGCGTAGGTTTTACCCACGCCCGGCGCCGCCCCGAAAAAGAGCTTTAACTTACCGCGCCGCTCTTTCTGGACTTCTTTCAGAATCTGATCCGCTGTTTTTGTGTTGGAAGCATTGTCGGGCATAACCGTGCATCCTTTTTCCGCATTACTTTCACTGTCAGCCCGTCAGTGGGGGTTCGGGCGGGTTTTGCTGATCTGCGCTTTAAGCCGCAGATTAAGTTCCAGCACGTTCACATACCGCGAACCGCCGAAAAGACTCATCTGCGCGCACTCGTCAATCATTTCCGTGAGCTTATCAGGGCTGATCCCGGTTTGGCGCGCAATGCGTCCGACCTGCCAGAGGGCCGCTTCAACGGAAATATGCGGGTCTATCCCTGAAGCCGAGGCCGTGAGAAGCTCCGCGGGCGGCGTGTCGCTTCGGCCTTCACGCGTTTGAAGTGCTTTGAGGCGCTCGGTCACTTCGCTTTTAAACACGGGGTTATCCGTGGAAAGGTTGCTTGCGGCGCTCGCTGCGGCGTTATAGACCGGAGTCGTTGCCGACGGGCGCGACTCAAACCAAGCACCGCCCGAAAAATCCTGGCCGATTAATTCCGACCCCACGATGCGGCCGTCCGCTTCCACAAGCGACCCCTGCGCCTGATGCGGGAAAAAAAGGTTTGCCGCCCCCGTAATGAAAAGAGGATAAAGGACACCGAAAACCACCGTAAAAAAGGTGAGCACCGTCAGTGCCCTCACCACGATACGGCGCCAGATCACAGGTTCTGCAACCACTGCTGAGCGTTTCACCATCGTTATCACTCCTACGCTCCAAGCCCGGTGAAGGCCAAAAGCCAGTCAGCGGCCTTAATGACGATAAAGGGCGAAACAAGGCCCCCGAGACCGTAAATCAGAAGATTTCTGCGGAAAAGCCGCTGCGCGGACATCGGCCGGTAGCGGATCCCCTTTAACGCAAGGGGCATCAGAGCCGCCATACTGAGCGCATTAAAAATAACGGTCGCCAAAAGCGCGGTCTGGGGATTGGTAAGCCCCATCACATTCATCACCTGCAGCCCCGGATAGATGCCCATAAAGGCGGCCGGAATCACGGCAAAGTATTTGCCGATGTCGTTTGCGAGCGAAAAGGTGGTCAATGCCCCGCGGGTCATGAGCATCTGTTTGCCGATACGCACGATGTCAATGAGTTTTGCCGGGCTTGAATCCAGATCCACCATGTTGGCCGCTTCCCGCGCGGCCTGCGTTCCGGTGTTCATCGCAACCGCCACATCGGCCTGCGCCAGAGCCGGCGAATCGTTGGTGCCGTCACCGGTCATGGCAACCATGTGCCCGGCGTCCTGCAGTTCCCTTACCTTCGCGAGTTTCTTCTCCGGCGTTGCTTCCGCAAGAAAATCATCCACTCCGGCTTCCGAAGCAATCGTTGCGGCCGTAAGCGTACTGTCCCCGGTAATCATCACCGTGCGGATCCCCATGCGCCTTAACTGTGCAAACTGCGCGGCAATACCGGGTTTGACGGTATCTTTGAGTTCGACGACGGCAAGCGCTTTTTCGGCCGTACAGACAATGAGCGCAGTAGAGCCGCGTCCTGAGACAACGTCGGCGCGCCCCGTAAGGTCCGCGGGTACGGTTTTGCCGCCTGCGGCAAGAAACGCTTCCACGGCATCTGCCGCACCCTTACGGTAGGTGGCGCCTGAAAAACTTACGCCCGACATCCGCGACTGAGCCGAAAACGGGATAAACGCCGCTTCGTCCGGAAGGACTTTGAGGCTGCGCCCGAGTTTTCCTGCCGCAAAAGAGGCCAATGACCGGCCTTCCGGCGTCGGATCTGCCGCCGAGGCGTAATAGGCTGCCTGCAGTGCTTCTTCGCGTGTGACGCCCTCGGCGGGAAAAACAGCTTCCGCGCGCCGGTCGCCGAAGGTGATGGTGCCCGTTTTGTCCAGAAACAAAATGTCGACGTCGCCCGCGGCCTCCACGGCGCGGCCCGAGCGCGCGACCACATTTTTCTTCATGAGACGCGTCATGCCGGCTGCGCCCACCGCGGACAAAAGGCCCCCGATGGTGGTGGGCAGAAGGCACACAAGCAGCCCCAGAAGCACCGTGTGGCTCACGCTGCCGCCTCCCGCGGCCTTTGCGCTGTATTGGGTAAAAGGAAGCAACGTAATCGTTGCCATCACGAAAATCACGGTGAGCACAAGAAGCAAAACGGAGAGCGCCTTTTCATTCGGCGTTTTGCGGCGTTCCGCACTTTCCACCATCCCGATGATGCGGTCGATAAAGGCTTCGCCCGGGTCATTGGCAACCCGCACGATGATCCAGTCACTTAAAACCGTGGTGCCCGCGGTAACGGCACTTGCGTCCGTCCCCTCGCCTCTCACAACGGGCGCGGATTCCCCGGTGACTGCTGATTCGTTCACACTGGCAATGCCTTTGACGACTTCGCCATCGGCGGCAATGATTTCGCCCTGCCTCACAAGAATCAGGTCACCGCGCCGCAGGTTTTCCGACGTGACAGCTTGACCGGCCGTTTCCGGACCCGCATCACTCAGATCACTTTCGGCAATCCGCACGGCCCGTACGCTTTCCTTCACGGTCTTTAAGGACTCGGCCCGCGCCTTGGCGCCGCTTTCGGCGTAACTTTCAGAAAACGCGGCAATCAAAACCGTTACCCAGAGAACGAAGGCCGTCAGTCCCGTAAAGACCGCAGACTCGGCGTAAACACCGGCAAGCGAGCCGAGCCAAAGGCCCGTCACCACAACGCTTGCAAGCCACACCAAAAACATCACGGGGTTTTCAATCTGCCTTTGAGGCGTGAGCCTTGCCGCCATGCCGATAAGGGCACTGCGGATCAGTTCACTCTGCGCTTTTTCACGACGGCGTCTTGTCATTTCTTCACTCCGTCATTTAGGGAAGCACCGTGCCCGAATAGGCCGCAACCGGCCCGAGCGCCAATGCCGGCATGTAGGTGAGCGCCCCCACCACGAGCACCGTCGCGCTTAGAAACACCGTGAACAAAAGTCCGTAGGTTTTAAGCGTCCCGTCCCCGGCCGCGGTCATCTTCTGCCGCGCAAGGGAACCGGCCAAGGCCGTCACCGAAATGAGGCACACAAAGCGTCCGAACCACATCGCAAGCGCGAGCCCCGCATTAAAGAAGTCCGTGTCGGCGTTTAGCCCCGCAAAGGCTGAACCATTATTGTTGGCGGCCGAACTCCACGCGTAAAGGATTTCTGAAAATCCCTGTGCCCCGGGGTTTGTGAGACTTTCAAGGGCGGGCGGATAAACGCACGTCACGGCCGTACCGAAAAGCACAATCATCGGGGGCGTAAGCATTGCTACACCCGCAAGTTTCATCTGCACGGGCGTGATTTTCTTACCGATATATTCGGGCGTGCGTCCCACCATCAGGCCCGCGGCAAAAACACCCACCACGGCAAAAACGATCATGCCGTAAAAGCCCGCGCCGACGCCGCCGAAAACAACTTCGTCCATCTGCATCAGCCACAGCGGAAACATCCCTCCAAGGGCCGTGAAGGAATCATGCATGGCGTTAACCGCCCCGCAGGAGGCCGCAGTGGTGGCCATGGAAAAAAGCGCGGTTGCGGCAATGTCAAAGCGCGCTTCTTTTCCTTCCGGATTCATTACGCCTTCGGGGACACCGAGATCGGTGAGTACATGCGGGGTATCCAGTTCAAACCAGGCAAACGCCACCGTGCAGAGTGCAAAAATAAGCCACATCGCGGCCCAGATCGTCCACCCCTGACGGGTGTCACGCACCATCACGCCGAAGGTATAGGTGAGCCCCGCCGGTACCGCAAGGATGGCAAGCGAAGCAATGAAATTCGTGATCTGCGTGGGATTTTCAAAGGGGTGCGCCGAATTCACCGCAAAAAAGCCGCCGCCGTTGGTGCCGATCATTTTGATCGCTTCCTGGCTTGCAACGGGCCCCATCGCAATCGTCTGCTCTCCCCCGGCAAGCGTCTGAATCACCGCGTAATCCGACCAGTTCTGAATCACGCCCTGGCTCACGAGAAAAAGGGCGTAAATCACACAAAGCGGCAGATAGACCCAGAGCGCGCAGCGCACCACGTCCGCCCAGAAGTTTCCGAGGTCATCAGTGAGTTTCCGTGAAAACCCTCGCATCAGGGCAAAAGAAACGGCCGTACCGGTGCACGAGCAGCAAAAATTCTGCACGGCAAGGCCCACGGCCTGCGAGAAGTAACTCACCGAGACTTCGCCGCTGTAACTTTGCCAGTTTGTGCCCGTGACAAAACTCACAGCAACGTTAAAGGCCTGAAGCGCCCCCATCCCGTCAACGCCCTGCGGATTAAAGGGAAGCCACCCCTGAAAGCGGAGAATGAGGTAGAGAAACACCGCTCCCGCCATATTGAAAACCACGGCGCTTGCGGCATAGGCCGCCCACGTCTGCGGGGTGTTGGCAAGGCCCAGAAAATGCAGTACCGCGCGGTCGGCGGGTTCAACAACGGCGGGCGCACGCCCCTTGGCAAGCGGCGTAAGCCACAGCCCCAGGGGCTTGGTGATGAGAAAAAGCACGATCGAAAAGACCGTGAGGGCAATCAGTGCCGGCTGCATGGGCGGGGACCTTTTTAGCAGGCAGAAACGTCAGAAAAAACCTTACACGTTCCAGAATTTGTAGAGAACCCAGCCGATGATGAGGGCACCAGCCGTGAGAATAATTATGTCGTCAAGCGGCATGCAGCCTCCTTCGTCAGGATGCATCCTTATCAAGAAAGCGCCTGAAAAGCGCCAAAAGCGCAAGCGTTACGCCGAAAGCGGCGGCCGCGAGAAGCGCTGCCAGCAAGTCCTGCATGAGTACGTCCTTAAAACATCAGGATACCAGCGGACACCGGCGCCACAAACCGCAGCACGAGGTTAAGCAGCAGGAAAAGCACGATGGGCGACAAATCAAAGCCGCCGATTCTCGGGATAAAGCGGCGGAAGGGCCGCAGAAACGGATCAATCATCGTTGCCATCAGCGCCATCGTCCCGGAATTGCGGGCACTCGTAAAACTCATGATGCAGTAAATGATCGTGCCCCAGATGAGAAGATCCACGCCCCAGCGCACGAGAAGCGCGACGGGCATCGCGACAAAAGCCGCAACCGTTGCCGGCAGCCCCGTAAATTCCCGCGTAAAGACCGTGTAGGCAACGGCAAGAATAAGTGCCGCCGCAAGGCTTGAGAGATCCCAGTTACCGCGGGGCTTCACCAGATAAGCCACGGGATTGACAAGCCAGTCGGTGAGTTTCCAGGCAAAGCGCACCAGGGGATCGCGGGGGCTGATCGCCAGAGACCAAAGATAGGCGCGCAAAATAAGGAGGCTTCCCAAAAGCCCCACCACAACCGCCAGAACCGTTAAAAGAAATCCCATGAAAGTACTCACTTATGCGTCAGAAGTATCGTGCGGCTAGTTTAGCGGACTTCCGCATGCCGGGCCTGCTTTTAAGGCTAAATATCTGAAAACCCGAGCGAATTTAAGGCCGCCGCACCGGGGAAGGCCGGGGCCCCGAACGCGGCCCTTTTAAACCACAGCCGCCGCCAGTCAAAAAACGGACCCGGATCGGTTTTGCGGCCCGGGGCAATGTCACTGTGCGCGACAACTGCCCGCACAGGATAAGCCGCGGCCAGCGCCGCAAGAAGCTCCGTCAGGGCCGCGTACTGGCTTTCGGTAAAGGCCGTAAAGTCCGTCCCCTCGATTTCAATGCCGACGGAAAAGTCGTTGCAGCGGCTTTTGCCCTCAAACGTGCTCACGCCGGCGTGCCATGCTCTCTCAAGGCAGCTCACAAACTGAGTGACGCCGCCCCTGCGGTCAATGAAGTAGTGGCTGCTTACGCGCACCCCGCGGATATCCTCAAGCCGCGGATCGATCGAAAAATCGAGCCTGTCGGTGAAAAAGTCCGCAACGCACCCGGTGAGAAACTCTCCCGGCGGCAGCGAAATGTTGTGAAGCACCACAAGATAAGGAAGTTGCGCCCCGGACCTCGCGTCAAAGTGATCGGAAGGCTCACGCACAACGCTTTGGCTCCAGCCGCAGGCGTCAACGGCAAACTTATTTTCTGCCATGCAGGGTCTCTTCAAAGGCGCGGCGCCGCGCCTCACCGCGGCACTTTTCCGAGCAGTAGGCAACGCCGTTACCGAGCACAGCCTCTTCTTTGGGGAAATGCGTACCGCAGACCGGGCACTGCAGCATGGGCCGCGGCGTCTGTGCGGCTGCGGCCGCCGCCTGCGCCTCGCGCCGTGCTTCACGCCTTAAGGCTTTTTCCTCCGCCGACCGGCGCTTTCTGCCGATCACGATGACGGCGTAGATGATGACGGCCAAGCCGACCCAGAAAAGAATACGACCCATGGCGTCTTAACTCAGAAAGAGTTCAATCACAAAACGGTAGACGACGTAGGCGGCCACCAAAAACGCGTAACCGGCCCAGAAAAGCATCAATGCACGCTTGTTGCGCCAGCCGAAGAAGTAGCGCCCGACCATCAGCACGGCAAAGACAATCCAGGATATCCAGGTGAGAACCGTCTTGTGATCAAACACAAAGGGCTGCCCCATGTACTGCTGGGTGGCAAAGCTTCCGATAATGAGCACAAGCGTGAGGCACACAAACCCGCACAAAACAATGCGGTAAAGAATGCGCTCCATCGCCATGAGGTTGGGCATGTTAGCCACAAGCCCCGTTGTCTTATGCGCCGCGGCCGGATCCTTTAACTGCCGCTGCAGCATCCACAAAAGCACCGCCTGCAAAAAGGCGATCGTCATGAAGCTGTAGGCGCCGAGCGCAACAATCAGATGCACGCGGAAAAGTACGGTCCAGGTTTCGCTCGCAACGGCTTCACCCGGAAAGACAACCGGCATCAGGGCGCAGACGGCCGCCACAAAAAGAAGCACCCCCATCAGGCCCGAAACCCGCCGCACAAAGCTTTCCACAAGGGTAATGAAGACCGCAAACAAGAGTGCGATCGAAAGCGCCATGCCGAAACCGAAATAAACCGTGCCCGGGCCGAAAAGGTCGCAACCCACCGCCGCCGTGTGCACGAGCGCCGCGGCAAAGGAGAGCCACCACATGGGTTTGAGAGCCCCTGCTTCCGGCACGCCCCGGCTGCATACACGCACGATTTTGAGGCCCGCCGCAAAGTAGCTGAGCGCTGCAACGATTGCCAGAATCCAACCCGCTGTTATCTGCGTCATACGAAATCTTTCCCGATAGCTGTTAGAGCATCCCGGCAAAGCACTGCCCGCTCGAGCCGATGCCGTACAATAAGACGCTCGGCGCACGGCACACAAAAAGTGCCCCGGAATGCTGCGCAAAAAAGGCGATTTCCCGTCTTTGCGCGGTCCGCGTTTTGCCGACGCAGACCATTCGTTACGCCGATTTTAGTTCGAAACCGTTGACAGCACACTTAATTAGCCGGTTCTTTGCAAAAAGAAAACGGCGGCCATAACCATGCTTGACACTCTGAGCTCCCGCTTATCCCGCATTCTGAAGACTATGCGCGGTCAGGCCCGTCTGACCGAAGAAAACACCCGCGACATGGTGCGCGAGATCCGTCTTGCGCTTTTAGAGGCCGACGTGGCGCTCCCGGTGGTGCGTGACCTTATTGCCCGCATCAAGGCCAAAGCCATGGGCGAAGAGGTGATCGGGAACTTAAACCCGGGACAGGCTCTAGTGGGCGTCGTGGAGCGCGAACTCACAAGCGTCATCGGCGGAGACCTTCCGCCCGAAGAGCGCACGATCCGCTTAAACGTGCAGCCTCCGGCCGTTATTTTGCTCGCCGGCCTTCAGGGTGCCGGTAAAACGACCACGGCCGGTAAGCTCGCAAAGTGGCTTAAGGAAACCCAGAACAAAAAAGTCCTCACGTTTTCAGCTGACGTCTACCGCCCCGCGGCCATTGATCAGTTAAAGACGGTAACGGAACAGGCCGGCTGTGACTTCTTTCCCTCCACGCCCGAGCAAAAGCCCCTCGATATCGCCCGGGATGCCATGGACTGGGCCCGCCGCCACTTTTACGACGTGGTGATTGCCGATACGGCCGGGCGCCTTGCAATTGACGAACAGATGATGCAGGAGGTAAGCGACTTAAGCGCTTACCTCAAACCCGCGGAAACCCTCTTTGTGATTGACGCGATGCTGGGCCAGGACGCCGTCAACACCGCCAAGGCCTTTAACGAGCGGCTGACCCTCACGGGCATCATCCTCACCAAGGTCGACGGCGACAGCCGCGGGGGTGCAGCGCTTTCAGTGCGCATGGTCACCGGCAAACCCATCAAATTTGTGGGCGTCGGCGAAAAGCTCACAGGTTTTGAACCGTTTAATCCCGAGCAGATGGCCGGACGCATCCTCGGCATGGGCGACATCGTGGCCCTTGTCAAGGACGTGCAGAAGTCCGTGGATATCGAGCAGGCTCAGAAACTTGCGCAAAAGATCAAGACGGGCGAGCGCTTTGACCTCAATGACTTTAAGGCCCAGATTTCTCAGATGAAGTCGATCGGCGTCTCAGGCCTCATCGACAAACTCCCCGCGCAGTTTCAGGAAGCCGCGGCCAAGGTTAAGGACAAGGACGTCAACAAGACGATCGGCCGCACCGAAGGCATCATCAATTCGATGACGCCGAAGGAGCGGCGCAATCCGGACCTCATCAAGGCAAGCCGCAAGCGCCGTATCGCCGCGGGCGCCGGGGTCTCGGTGCAGGAAGTCAACAAGCTTCTCAAGCAGTTTGAGCAGACCCGTGAAATGATGAAGCGCATGCAAAAGGGCGGCCTTGCCAAGATGATGCGTGCGCTCGGCAATTTCGGCGGCTTCGGCGGGGGCTTCCCCGGCTTTAAGCGCTAAAGGCAAGAGCTGATGACGCGCGGCAAAACACTTGCCTGGCTGCAGTTTCTGGGAACGGCGCACGGCGTAACGGTGCTTAACTGGGAACGCGCCGCGTATGCGCGCTCGGTGAAAACCGTCACCGGGTCGCGGGCCGTACAGATCGGCAGGCCCGAACTCGATGCTTTGTCCGGCAGCAGCATCGGCCACCGGATTCTGGTGACGCCAGAGGTATGCCGTCTCTCTGATGATGACTGGCGCGAGCCCGTTGCGGCGCTCCCCGAAGCTCTGCCCCTTGCGGCAGAATGCGCCGACCTCGTTGTATGGCCTCACGGACCGGACGATACCGCAAGCGAAGCAAAAGCGGTTTTAGCTGAAATCACGCGCGTTCTCGCCCCCAATGGCGTTCTCGTTCTCACATTTTTTAATGCTTCGGGCTTTTGGGCCCTGCGGCAGAAGCTCTTTTGTACTTCACCCCGTTTACCCACGGATACGCGCGCCAGCACGGTCGCAGGCGTCAAAGCGCTTCTTGCCGCCGCAGGTCTTACGGTCGAAGGCGGTTTTTACGGTGTCTACGGAACCGCGTCGCAAAAAGAGCGTACCGAAACCACGGAAAAAGCCTCAAACCTTCTGCCCACGGGGCTTGACCTCGCGGGCAACCGCTGGTGGCCCACCTTAAGTAACGTCGTGATTCTCACGGCCCGCAAAAAAGTCTCCGGCATGACGCTTGTGGGGCGGGCGGCCTTCAGTAAAAGCGCAGTGGCCGCGTCGGTTAACCCCGCCGTGCAGCAAAATGCCTCCCGAAAAGATGCCTTATGAGTGAAACCGTTCTTGAAATCTGGACCGACGGCGCCTGTAAGTTCAACCCGGGCCCGGGCGGCTGGGGTGTGCTGATGGTCTACGGCGGCCACCGCCGCGAGCTTTGCGGCGGCGCGCGTGAAACCACGAATAACCGCATGGAACTCAGGGCCGTGATTGAGGCCTTAAGGGCCGTCAAACGCGACTGTCCCATGAAAATTCACTTGGACAGCAGCTACGTCAAGGACGGCATCACCAAGTGGATTCACGGCTGGAAGAAAAAGGGCTGGAAAAAAGAGGGGAAGACCCCGATTAAAAACATCGAGCTCTGGCAGTGCCTCGACAGAGAGCGCAACCGCTTTACGCAGATTGAATGGTGCTGGGTGAAGGGCCACGCCGGCAACCCCGGCAACGAAAAGGCCGATGAGCTCGCCAACAAGGGCGTGGCCGGTGTTTTGGCAGGCACCATCCCCGAGGACATCCCCATTGGTTCCGCCGCCGCGGAAGGAAGTTTGTTATGAGCACGCGTCAGATCTGTCTGGATACGGAAACCACCGGTATTAATGCCGAGAGCGGCGACCGCATTGTGGAAATCGGCTGCTTTGAGATTGTGGGCCGCACGCTCTCTGATGATCCGAGCCACGTTTACTGGGCTTACATCAATCCTGAGCGTGATGTGCCAGACGAAGCCGTCGCCATTCACGGCCTCACCAACGAGTTTCTCGCGGACAAACCCGTCTTTGCCGACGTGGCCGATGACTTTCTCAAATTCATCAAGGGCGCCGAACTCATCATTCATAACGCCAAGTTCGACGTGGGCTTTTTAAACGCGGAACTAAAGCGCATCGGCAAAGGCCGCGTGGAAGACTACTGCAGTAATGTAATCGACACCCTGGCGATGGCCCGTGAGATCTTTCCGGGGCTAAGAAATACCCTGGACGTTCTCTGCGGCCGCTACGGTGTGGACCGGTCGGCTCGTACGCTGCACGGAGCTTCGCTTGACGCCCGGCTTTTGGGCGAGGTGTACCTCGCGATGACGCGCCGCCAGGAAAGCCTCATCGGAGACACGGTGGAGGAAATGCTCAAGGAGGGCGGCACGATTGCGATGCCCGACAACAAGCTCTTGCTCGCGGCATCCTGTCCGGATGAAGAAATGGCCGTGCACAAAGCCTTCATTGAAAACATGAACAAAAAGTCCAAAAAGGGCCCGTGCCTCTGGACCACAAAGCTGGGAAGTCCCGAAAGCACCGTGCCGCAGCCTGCGGGCTCTGCTGATGCGCCCGCAGCAGCCGCAGCCCCGGCTCAGAAGTAATACCGCAAAGAACCGCCGGATTTTTCGGGAAATACCGGCCTTTTCTCCCTCACGGGCCCGATAACCCGATAGACTCGCGGACACATTACATTGGGACGGGTGGGCGCACACGGTGCGCCTCCCTTCCCTACCAAAGAAAAAGACTCACTTATGATCGAGCTGCAACACATTACTCAGCGCTACCGCACGCCGGAAGGCCGCGACTTTTTTGCGCTCAACGATGTCTCCTTAAGCATCAAATCGGGAGAAATCTTCGGCATCATCGGCCGCTCGGGCGCCGGCAAATCCACGCTTGTGCGCTGCATCAATTTCTTAAACCGCCCCACCGAAGGGACGGTGACCGTGGACGGCAAGTGCCTCAACACGATGACGAACGCTGAACTGCGCGCCGCACGCCGTCAGATCGCGATGATCTTTCAGCACTTCAACATTCTCTCCTCGCGCACGGTCTACGACAATGCCGCGTTTCCGCTGGAACTTGCGGGCTGGGACAAGACCGAGATCCGCAAAAAGGTGGAGCCGCTTCTTGACCTCGTGGGCCTGGCGGATCACCGCAACAAGTACCCCTCGCAGCTCTCGGGCGGCCAAAAGCAGCGCGTGGGCATTGCCCGAGCGCTTGCCTCTGACCCCAAGGTCCTTTTAAGCGATGAGGCAACCAGTGCGCTCGACCCGGAAACCACGGTTGCGACGCTGCAGCTTCTTAAACAGATTAACCGCGACCTCGGGCTCACCATCGTGATGATCACCCACCAGATGGACGTCGTGAAGGAAATCTGCGACCGCGTGGCTGTCATGAATAAGGGCGTTGTGGTTGAAGAAGGTCCCGTCATTGACGTCTTTCGCCGTCCGCAGAGCGAAACGGCGCGCGCCATGGTCGGTAACATCATGGGCCAGGAAATTGCGCCCGCGATGGTCGAGAGAATCCGAGCGCAGGTCAAAGCCGTCACCGACGGCATCCCCAACCACATTCTGAGGCTTACCTTTGTCGGAAGCGAAGTCACGCGTCCCATCATTTCCGAAGCCTCGCGGCTTTTTAACGTCGACTTCAACATTCTTCTCGGGCAGATTGCGGAAGTGCAGGGGAAGAGTTTCGGCACGCTCACGGTTCTCACCAAAGCTGATGCCGACACGCTCAGCAAGACCGTTGCCTATTTCCGCGAACACAACGTCACCGTAGAGGAGAAAACAAACAATGTCCTCTGAACTGCTGTTAATGCTTTGGAATTCTCTGCTTGAAACCATCACGATGGTGGGAATTTCAGGGCTTTTGGGGGCCGCAATCGGCATCCCCGTGGGTATTCTTCTTTATACGACAACGCCCACAGGCATTCATCCGATGCCTGTTGCCAACCGCCTGATCGGCTGGGTTGTAAACGCCATCCGCTCCACCCCCTTCATCATTTTGCTGGTGGCAATCATCCCCTTTACCCGTATTGTGGCCGGCACCTCGATCGGCACGACCGCAGCGATTGTGCCGCTCACAATCGCCGCGGCCCCCTTTATCGCACGTCTGGTGGAAACCAGTTTGCGTGAAGTGGATAAGGGCCTTATTGAAGCGGCGCAGTCCATGGGCGCCACGAATCTCCAGATCGTGACGAAGGTTCTGATTCCGGAAGCGCTTCCCGGCATCATCGCGGGGCTCACAATCGCTCTGGTCGCTTTGGTCGGGTCCTCTGCCATGGCAGGCGCCATCGGCGGGGGCGGTCTGGGCGACATGGGTATCCGCTACGGCTATCAGCGCTTTATGCCTGACGTGATGCTCGCCGTTGTCGTGATTCTGATTGTCTTTGTGCAGTCGCTGCAGAGTTTCGGTGACTGGCTTGTGAAACGCATGAGTCACAGATAACCGGCCCGTCATTTGAAGACGGCTCCGCCGGGATTTTTCCTGCGGGGCCGTTTTTTTGCGGGTCGGCGTTGGAAAAAGCCCGCCGATTGCGGCATAATCTCGTGCGCTTCGGTGGTTGCCGGAGCGAAAAACTCAAAGTGTGCGGGCGTAGTTCAATGGCAGAACGAAAGCTTCCCAAGCTTTATACGAGGGTTCGATTCCCTTCGCCCGCTCCACAGAATTCCTGATAACGGATCGTTTAACGAATGAAACGATCCGTTTTTCATATGCACCGCCCGGGGACACCGCCATGGCCACTGACCTCACGCCCGAACAGATTGAAGAGCTCAAGCACCGTCATATCCGCAGCTTTGTGCTGCGCCGCGGACACATCTCGGCCGCGCAGGAACGGGCCCTCGATGAGCTTTTTCCGCGTTACGCCGTTACCTACGAAACAAAGCTTTTTGACGCGGAGGCAGTTTTCGGGCGCAAAGCTCCCCTGGTGCTTGAAATCGGCTGCGGCATGGGGGAAACGACGGCAACGATTGCCGAAGCTCACCCCGAAATCAATTTCCTCGGATGCGAAGTCTTTGCGGCGGGCGTCGGAGCGCTGAGCAAACTTTTAAACGAAAAGGGGCTCACCAACGTCCGTATCTGCCGGCATGATGCGATGGAAGTTGTGCGCGACATGATTGCGGATAACTCGCTTGCCGGTATCCACGTCTACTTTCCGGATCCCTGGCGCAAGGCGCGCCACCATAAGCGCCGTCTCATCCGTCCGGACTTTGTGAAGGTGCTTGCCGCCAAACTTGTGCCCAGGGGCTACATTCACTGCGCCACCGACTGGGAAAATTACGCCGAACAGATGCTTGAGGTGCTCTCCGCGGAGCCGCTTCTTACAAACGCCCACGGCTCGGGATTTTCACCGGTGATGGCCAATCCCTTGTGCGAGCGCCCCTGCACGAAATTTCAGGCCAGGGGCGAGCGGCTCGGGCACGGCGTGTGGGATCTGGTGTACCTCAGAAAAGCCTGATGCATCAGGCATGAGGCTTGGCGTACATCGATTCGGGAGCTTTAAGAACCGTTTCGGCCTCACGCCAGGCGCCGTCAGTTAATTCACGGTAAAAGCAGCTCGCGTGCCCGGTGTGGCACGCCACGCCCCCCACCTGCTCAATTTCATAGATAACGGCGTCGCCGTCACAGTCAAGCAGGATTTTCTTCACAATCTGGACGTTGCCGGACTCTTCACCCTTGCGCCAGAGCTTGCCCCGGGAGCGGGAAAAATACACGCCCCGTCCGGTGCGCGCGGTTTCTTCCAGGGCCTCACGGTTTGCCCACGCCAGCATCATGACTTTACCGTCAGAAGTACGCTGTGCAATAACCGGCACCAGACCCTTCTCATCAAACTTTACGTCGTCAAGCCACATGGCGCCCCCCCTCTGTCAGAGTCTCACGGTGATTCCCTGAGACGCCATAAAGTCCTTGGCTTCCCGGATCGTGTACATCCCGTAGTGAAAGATGGATGCGGCCAGCACCGCGTCGGCGCCCCCTTTGGTGACGCCGTCAGCAAGATGCTGAAGGTTTCCGACGCCCCCGGACGCAATCACCGGCACCGAAACGGCGTCGGCCACAGCGCGGGTGAGTTCCAGGTCAAACCCTGCCTTGGTGCCGTCTGCGTCCATCGATGTGAGAAGAATTTCGCCGGTACCGAGTTCAGCCACGCGCTTAGCCCATTGAACGGCATCCAGGCCCGTTGCCTTTCTTCCGCCGTGCGTATAAACCTCCCAGCCCTTTGAAGGATCGTTTTTGTCGCGGCGTCTTGCATCCACCGCCGTCACAATGCACTGCGAGCCGTAAAGCACGGCCGCTTCCCCGATGAGGTCGGGGTTATTGACGCCTGCGGTATTAATGGAAATCTTGTCCGCGCCCGCGTTTAAGAGACGGCGGATATCGGCGACTGCCCGCACACCCCCGCCCACGGTAAGCGGAATAAAGACCTGGCCGGCAACGGCTTCGATGACGTCCAAAATAATGTCGCGGTCATCGCTTGACGCGGTGATGTCAAGAAACGTGAGTTCATCGGCGCCCTGCTCGTTGTAGCGCCGGGCGACTTCGACCGGATCCCCGGCGTCCCTCAACTCCACAAAGTTAACGCCCTTCACCACGCGGCCCGCGGTGACGTCAAGACACGGAATAATGCGTTTGGCAAGCATCACTGATGTCCTTTACTTTTGAGCCGCTTCCACGACCTTGAGTGCCTCGGCAAAATCAATCGTGCCTTCGTAGAGGCTGCGGCCCAAAACAGCGCCCGTGACGCCGTCTTTTTCAACCGCGAGGAGCGCCCGCACGTCGTCCAAGGTATGCATGCCGCCCGAAGCAATCACCGGAACCGAAACGGCACGGGCAAGTTCCGCGGTCGCCGCGGCATTAACGCCCGTCAACATCCCGTCACGGCTGATGTCGGTGTAAAGAAACGCCTCCACGCCGAAATCTTCAAAGCGCCGGGCAAGGTCTTTCACCTCGTGCCCAGTGCTCTTGACCCAGCCGTCGGTGGCGACAATACCGTCTTTGGCGTCAAGCGCCGCGATGATGTGGCCGGGAAAGGCCGCGCAGGCTTCACTTAAAAACCCCGGCTGCTTGACGGCGGCGGTGCCGATCACCACGTAGCGCACACCCTCATCGATGTACTTTTCCACCTGGTTTAGCGTGCGGATGCCGCCTCCGAGCTCGATATCGATCCCTTCGCCGATTTCCTGAATCATTTCGCCGATCAGTTTCGCGTTCACGGGTTTTCCGGTCTTGGCGCCGTCAAGATCCACGATATGGATGCGCTCGGCGCCGAGATCAGCCCAGCGCCCTGCCTGATCCACGGGATCTTCGTTATAAACCGTCACGTTGTTTTTCAGGTCACCCTGACGTAGGCGGACGCACTGTCCGTTCTGAATATCAATGGCCGGAATCAGAAGCATGATGAATTGTCGGTGAGTGGTTGTCGGTTAAACGCCGGTCCTTACGGATTCCAGCGCAGGAAATTGGCAAAAAGCCGGAGGCCGTCGGCAGCACTTTTTTCCGGGTGAAACTGCGTGGCAAAAATGTTGTCGTGCGCCACGGCGCACACGAAAGGAAGCCCGTAACTCGACGTCCCCGCCGCGATCATGTCGTCTTCGGGACAGACAAAGTAGCTGTGGACAAAATAAAACCAGGCGCCGTTTTTAATCCCCTGCCAGACGGGGTGATCCATGCGCTGCGTCACGGTGTTCCATCCCATCTGAGGGACTTTGAGGCGCGTGCCCTGCGCGGTCACAAGGGCCGCTTCCGGAAAGCGGATCACCTTTCCCTTAAAAAGCCCGAGCGCGGCAGAGCCGCCCCCCTCATCGCTTGCTTCAAAAAGCATCTGCATGCCGATACAGACGGCAAGCACGGGTTTATTTGCAAGCGCACGCAAAACTGCTTCCTTAAGGCCCGAGGCATTCAGGTGCACCATACAGTCGCCGATCGCGCCCTGACCGGGGAAAATCACGCGGTCTGCGGCGTCAATGGCCGCAGCCTCGTGCGTCACGATCACGGTATCGGCCGGCGCTGCCGCGCTTTTGACGGCCTGGCTCACACTGCGTAAATTGCCGCACCCGTAGTCAACGACAGCAATCGTAGTCACAGTGCCCCCTTGGTGCTCGGTATTGCATCAGGGCAGCGGGGATCGGGGCTCACCGCCATACGAAGCGCCCGGCCGAAAGCCTTAAAGATCGTCTCGGCCTGATGGTGGGCGTTGTCACCCCGGAGATTGTCGATATGCAGCGTCACGGCGGCGTGGTTCACAAAGCCCTGGAAAAATTCCCGCACGAGCTGCGTGTCAAGCTCCCCGATCATCGGTGCCGTAAAGTCCGCGGCAAACACAAGACCCGGGCGCCCCGAGAGATCAATCACCACACGCGAAAGCGCTTCATCCAGGGGCACGTAGGCAAAGCCGTAACGGATAACGCCCTTTTTGTCTCCGAGAGCCTTTTTAAAGGCTTCACCCAGGGCAATCCCCACGTCTTCCACGGTGTGGTGACCGTCCACGAAAAGATCGCCCTCAGCCTTAACCGTGAGGTCCACGAGGCCGTGGCGCGCAATCTGATGCAGCATGTGGTCGAAAAAACCGATGCCGGTAGCGATGTCAGCCTCACCGGTGCCGTCAAGGTTTACCTCAACGGCAATTGCCGTTTCGGCGGTCTTTCGTTCAATACGGGCACTGCGCATGGGTGTGTCTCCCGAAAAATGTCCAAAACGATGGGCGGCGCTTACTTACTTCTTCAGACGGTAACGTGCGCTCTGAGCGTGCGCGGTGAGGTGTTCGCCTTCGGCGAGAATCCCCGCAACGACCCCAAGGTGCTGCACACCGGCGTCAGAAATATGAATCATGCTCGTGCGCTTCTGGAAGTCGTAGACACCCAGGGGCGAGGAGAAACGCGCCGTGCGGCTCGTGGGAAGCACGTGGTTGGGGCCGGCACAGTAGTCACCGAGTGCTTCAGAGGAGAAGCGCCCGAGGAAGATGGCACCGGCGTGGTGGATTTTTTCCGCCCACTTTTCCGGCTCATCGGTGCTCATTTCAAGGTGTTCCGGCGCGATCTGATCGGCGACGGCACAGGCTTCGGCCAGATCCTTCGTAACGATGATCGCGCCGCGGTTGGCAAGCGACTTCTCGATGATCGCCTTTCGCGGCATGCCGGGCAGCTGCTTATCGATGGAAGCGGCAACGGCATCGGCAAAAGCGGCGTCGGGCGTGAGAAGAATGGCCTGGGCAAGTTCATCGTGTTCGGCCTGGCTGAAAAGATCCATCGCAATCCAGTCCGCCGGGGTCTTGCCGTCACAGATGATGAGAATTTCCGAGGGGCCGGCAATCATGTCGATGCCCACGCGCCCGAAAACCTTACGTTTGGCAGCGGCCACATAAGCGTTGCCCGGCCCCACGATCTTATCGACCGAAGGAATCGTTTCCGTACCGTAGGCAAGAGCCGCCACGGCCTGGGCGCCCCCGATCGTGAAGGCGCGCGAAACACCGGCAAGGCTTGCCGCAGCAAGCACCAGCTGATTTTTCTCGCCGCCCGGGGTGGGCACCACCATTTCAATGCGGCGCACACCGGCCACACGCGCGGGCATCGCGTTCATCAGAACCGAGCTCGGATACGCGGCCTTGCCGCCCGGGACGTAAAGGCCCACCGAATCAATGGGCGTGACGCGCTGGCCGAGGCGGCTGCCCATGGCGTCAGTCATCGTGAAGCTTTCAGCGAGTTCCTTTTCGTGAAACACGCGGATGCGTTCCGCGGCTTCTTCAAGGGCCTTACGCTGCTCGGAGGGAAGCGTCTCAAGGGCGTGCTTCATCTCGTCGGCCGTCACCATCAGGTCCGAGAGTTTTTCTGCGGGCAGATGGTCAAACTTTGCCGTGTACTCAAGCACGGCGGCGTCGCCGCGTTCGCGCACGTCTTCGACAATGGCTTCCGCGCGCTGGGTGATCACCGGATCGACACTCGCGTCACGCGCCACGAGATGATTGAACTTTTCCTGAAAGTCTGCGTCCTTAGTGGATAAACGCCGAATCGTCATACTGTGTACTCCCGTTAATTTTGTATTTGTTCTCAGGCTTTAAGCGCGGCTTTCTGCCGCCGCTCCTCTGCCTTTTTAAGTGCTGTTTCGCGCATTGCGGTGATAATCGGCATCAGGTCCGTGCGCTTTAACTTCATGGCGCCCTGATTGACGATGAGCCGCGAGGAAATCGGCGCCACGGTTTCAATTTCCACCATGTTGTTGGCTTTAAGCGTCGCCCCGGTGCTCACAAGGTCGACAATGGCGTCCGCGAGCCCCGCAATGGGCGCAAGTTCCATCGAACCGTAAAGTTTGATGAGATCAACGTGCACGCCGGCACGCGCAAACCAGTCCCGCGACCACTTCAGATATTTCGTCGCGATTCTGAGGCGCGCTCCGCTTCGGACGTTAGCCGCCCAGTCAAAGGTTTTGGGCGCGGCCACACACATGCGGCAGCGGGCAATCTGCAGATCCACGGGCACATACAGGCCGTTGCCGCCGTGCTCATAGAGTGTGTCCCATCCCGTTACACCCATGTCGGCCGCCCCGTACTGCACGTAGGTCGGAACGTCCGTTGCTCTTAAAACGACGATCCGCAGGTCACTGCGGTTCGTGTCGATCATGAGCTTTCGGGACTCTTCCGGATTTTCAAGCGGCCTGATGCCGGCTGCGGCCAGAAAAGGCAGCAGCTCCTCAAAAATGCGGCCCTTGGAAAGTGCCAGTGTGATCACAGGTTTCTCCCCTTATCCCAAACAGCTTTACTTAATCCTAACAATGTCGGCGCCAAGCGCCGAGAGCTTTGTCTCCAGATGCTCGTAGCCCCGATCAAGATGATAAATACGGTCAATCACAGTTTCCCCGTGTGCGGCAAGTCCGGCAATCACAAGGCAGGCCGAAGCGCGAAGGTCGGTGGCCATCACGTTGGTGCCTGCGAGGGCCTCAACGCCTCTCACGACCGCCGTATGGCCGTCCACCGCGATGTCAGCGCCCATGCGCTGCAGTTCCGGCACGTGCATGAAGCGGTTTTCAAAAATTGTTTCCACAATGCGGCCCGTACCGTCAGCGACCGCATCAAGCGCCATAAACTGCGCCTGCATGTCGGTGGGAAATCCCGGATGCGGCACCGTGCGGATATCCACGGCCTTGGGTCGCTCACTGATCCTTGCGCGGATCCAGTCGCTGCCGGTTTCTACCGTAGCGCCCGCTTCTCTCAATTTGCCGATCACGGCTTCAAGCGTTGCAGGCGCCGCGTGCGTCACGAGAACGTCGCCGCGCGTCGCGAGCGCCGCACAAAGAAACGTCCCCGTTTCGATGCGGTCGGCCACCACGCGGTGCTCGGTGCCGTGCAGTTTCGCAACCCCCTCGACCTCGATCACGGGGCTGCCGGCGCCGCGGATTTTGGCGCCCATGGCGTTAAGCATCGCCGCCAGGTCCACGATTTCGGGTTCACGCGCCGCGTTTTCAATGACGGTGGTGCCTTCGGCCAAAACAGCGGCCATCAGAATATTTTCCGTACCGGTCACGGTCACCATGTCGGTGACGACCCGCGCACCCTTAAGCCTCGCGGCCTTTGCCGTCACATACCCGTGATCAATCGCGATATCTGCGCCAAGCGTCTTTAATGCCTTGATGTGCTGATCCACGGGCCGCGCGCCGATTGCGCAGCCCCCGGGCAACGACACCTTGGCCGACCCAAAGCGCGCCGTCAGGGGGCCGAGCACGAGAATGGAGGCGCGCATCGTTTTCACCAGTTCATAGGGTGCTTCGGTGCTCGTAACGCCTGCGGCGCAGATTCGCACCGTGTCGCCGTTGATGCGCTCAAAAGCCGCCCCCATGCCCGTGAGCAGTTTTCCCATGGTTGCGACGTCAGCCAGATCCGGGACATTGTGAAGGATCACCTCGTCCGCGGTTAAAAGCGCCGCCGCCATGATGGGAAGCGCCGCATTTTTTGCGCCCGAGGCGCTTACTTCACCCACAAGGCGCCGGCCGCCGACAATTTTGAGTTTCTGCATGGATTCTGACTTCTTTCGGGGAAAACAACACGGGGAAAAATACCGGTCACGCAGGCTTTTTCCGCACGGGCGGACATTGTAACGGACGGGCCAAAGCCCGCCCTATTCAAAACAGCTCAGGACTCTCGCGGCAAAGACGGTGTTTCTGTCTGCCAGAGACGTACAAAATGATGTACGGGGCCGTGGCCGCTGCCGACACTGAGGCTGTCGGCGGCAGCAATCGCCTCCGCGATATAGGCTTTTGCCAGGCGTACGGCTTCGGCCGCATCGTCCGTGCGCGCAAGAAACGCCGCCAGGGCTGAAGAGAGCGTACAGCCCGTGCCGTGCGTATTTTTTGTGGCCGTGCGCGGCGCTTCAATCCAAAACGTTTCCCCGCGCGAATAAAAGAGGTCGCTTGCAGCGCTTGAGGCCTCGAGGTGCCCGCCCTTTAAAAGAACGGCGCCGCCGGCCTTCATCATCGCTGAAAGCGCTTCTGCTGCCTCAGCCATTGCGTCTTTCGTTTCAACCGTGCGCCCCAAAAGGTCGCCGGCTTCGGGCAGATTCGGCGTCACGATGTCGGCTAAAGGCAAAAGCTCGATTTTAAGCGCCTCAAGCGCGTCTTCGCGCAAAAGGCGGTCCCCGCTTTTTGCAACCATCACCGGATCGAGCACCACCCAGCGGGGTTTATAGCGGCGAAGCGCCCCGGCGACAACCCCGATCACCGCCGCGTCGTTCAGCATCCCGATCTTGACGGCCGCAGGCGGCACATCGGTAAAAACGGCCTCAAGCTCTTTACCCACAAAGTCCGCGGGCACGGGCATCACGCCCGTCACGCCCCGCGTATTCTGAGCAGTGAGCGCCGTCACCACGCCCATGGCGTAAACGCCGCAGGCGCTCATTGCCTTAATGTCGGCCAAAACCCCGGCGCCGCCCGAGGGATCAACGCCGGCAATGGAAAGGCAGTTCTTGACGGCGCCCTTTTTTACGCACTCTTTTTCCACAGCTCCTCCGCCTTATCAGCCATCTTGCCCACGGCACCTGTGTAGGTCTTGGCAAAGGTGAGCGCCCTTTGCGAAGCCAGACTGCGCAGTGCGGCATTGTCCACAAGTTCCAGGGCCCGGGTGATGCCCTCTCGGGCATCCTTTACGGCAAAAGCCGCGCCCATACGCAGCGCATCCGCGGCAATCTGCGCGAAGTTATAGGTTGAGGGGCCAAGAATCACAGGGGAACCGGCCGCAGCCGGTTCAATAAGGTTCTGACAGCCCGTGTTGCCGAAACTGCCGCCCATGAGGCACACGTCCGCAGCCGCGCAGTAAAAACTCATCTCCCCCATGCTGTCGCCCAGAATCACATCGTGCCGGGCGTCAAGCGCCTCAAGCGACGGGCGAGCGCTGCGGCGGACAACGTCAAGCCCTGCGGCCTCCAAAAGCTGCGCCACTTCGTTAAAGCGCTGCGGATGGCGCGGCACCAAAAGCACCGTGGCCTTGCCGGCAAAACACCTTAAAAGCGGCGCAAACATCGCTTCTTCGCCTTCGCGGGTGCTCGCTATCAGAACAACGGGCCGGCCGGCTTTTGCCTTAAAGTCCCGCGCAAGACGCGTCTGTCCAGGATCCTCACGCACCTCAAACTTAAGCGAACCGCAGACCGTGATGTTTTTGGCGCCGAGCGCCTCAAAGCGCACCGCATCGGCTTTACTTTGCGCAAGCACTGCATCAAACGCGGCAAAGGCCGGACGCATGACGGCCTCAAACTGAAGCGCCTTTTTCAGGCTTTTTTCCGACTCACGGGCGTTCGCCAGCACCACAGGAATCCCGCGGCGGTGAATTTCGGCGAGCATATTGGGCCAGACCTCGGTTTCCATGAAAACCGCAAGCCGCGGACGCGTCTCATCCAAAAACCGCCGGGCATACGCAGGCACGTCGTACGGGAGATAACACTGCGTGACGCGCCCGGCAAAGCGTTTGGCAAGTTTCAGGCCGGCATCCCGCCCCGTCGGCGTCATGCAGGTAAGAAGCACTTCAATATCCCCGAAGCGCTTAACGAGTTCTTCAATCAGGGGCGCCGCCGCATTGGTTTCACCGACACTGACCGCATGCACCCAAAGGCGGGGCTTTACGGGGGAGGGAAAAGGCTTTCGGGCAAAACGCTCATCCCAGTTAAGCAGATAGTCGGGCTGCTTTTTGGCACGTTTTTTCAGGTAGAGCTTTGCCAGCGGCACGCAAAGCGACGTGAGCAAGCCGTAGATGCGCGGCGTCACGAGCGTCATACCGCGACCTTTCGGCCGGTAACGGCGGCAAAGGCGTCAAGCACTTCGCTCACGCCCGGAACAACCCCCTTATCACCCACCGTCACGGCTTTACCTTCGCTCACAAGCGAGAAAAGTTGCGCCGAGGTGCCGACAATGATGCCCACGGCCGGCACGGCAAGCGCGGCTGCGAGGTGCGAAAGCCCCGTATCCACGCCGATCACACCCACTGAGTCCTTCATGACGGAGGCAATTTCGGGAATCCGCATATGAGGCGCCACAACGGCTCCGCGCACCTGCGCGGCAATGTCTTCCACGCGGCTTTTTTCTTTCTGGTTACCCCAGACAAAAAGAGGTGTGATGCCGCTTTTAACGAGCGCATCGGCAGCCTCCGCCCACCGCTCGCGCGCCCAGAGCTTTTCCTCGCGGCTTGTGTTGACCGCAAGAACCGCAAAGGGTTCCGCGCAGGGGGCTTCTGTCAGGGGCTTGGCCTTAAGGCCGAACTGAGGGTGTTCCTCATCAATCGTGTAACCGAGGCACCGGGCCGCCATCACGCGGTAGCGCCGAACGGGCGTGAGGCTTTCCGGCACCTCTTCGGTTTCGGAATAAAAGTAGCTTGCCAGAGGCTCACGGATCGTGTTTTTGGAGTACCCCACGGACTTCACGCCGCACCAGCGGGCAATAAGCGCCGTTCGGATCAGTCCCTGCAGGTCAATCACGATGTCGTAGTGATTTTCTCTGAGAAGGTGTCTGAGATCCGACACCTCCCTGCGGGTGACCGCAGAAAGCGGATGCTTTCTCCAGCGCCTGAAGGCCGTGACAATCGTGTTGTCGATAAAGGGACTTAAGTCGGTGACGTCCCGGAAACTTTCCTCAATCACCCAGTCAAGCTGCGCCTCGGGCAGCGCCTGTTTGATGTCAAAGGCTGCCGGGAGCGCGTGAATCACGTCGCCCATGGAGCTTGAGCGGATCACTAGAATCTTTTTTACTGTCATCAGAGAATGTCGGCTTCAGCCGAGCGGCTCAGTTTCTTACCGAGCTCCACCCCCGGCTGATCAAAGGGATTGATGCCGAAGAGTGTACCGAGCATTGTGGTCTTGTGTTCGTAAAGCGCCATCAGAGCGCCCAGGCGCCCGGCGTTTAATTCGTCCACGGCGAGGGTGCTCACGGCATTAAAGTACGGTTCTGCCGGATCGCGCGTCACAAGCGCTTCGGCCTGGGCCTTGGCGTTTGCGATCAGCACGCGGTGCAGATCCGCATGACGGTGCCCGGGCTTCTCGCACCAGCACAGATCAATCGAAGAGCACGACGTCCCCTCGCGCAGCCACTGATAGAAGGAGTGCTGCGACTCGTTGCCGTGACCGCCCCAGATACCCTGCCCCGTGCGGCCTTTAATGCGGCTGCCGTCAGGCGCCCGGTTCTTGCCGAGGCTTTCCATCTCAAGCTGCTGAATCCAGGAAACAAGCACCCGCAGCCTTTCGTCGTAGGGAAGGAAGCAGTGCGTGGGAATAGCCTGCGTGACGGCGTTGTAGTAGGTCATCAGGGCCATTAAAAGCGCCATATTGTCTTCGGCCGGGGTGTCCGCGACGTGTTCGTCCATGGCGTGAGCGCCCGCGAGAAGCTGCCGGAAAACCTCCGGCCCCAGGGCAATCGCGCAGGGCAGTCCCACGGCACTCCAGACGGAAAAGCGCCCGCCCACCCAGTCCCAGATCGGGAAGAAGTTTTCTTCGGGCAGGTTC
>ENA-UOJS01000921-UOJS01000921.1-human-gut-metagenome-genome-assembly--contig:-C74-NODE-921-length-27512-cov-12.195797_pt1 | contig 27512 bp, 33 predicted proteins | sample MGYA00242355_ERZ723902 | MGnify/ENA metagenome assembly ERZ723902
AGTGCAATGAGAGCTTGTTCTCCTATTGCCGAGCGCAGCATGTCTTATGCAAAGATAATTATATTTGCTCTAAATCATTCATTCATTACAAAATAATCGACACTAAAAATGGCTATTGAGTGTTATTTTGCATATCTTTGCATTGATTTTTAAGCCTCCGGGAGTATTCGGGCGTGTCGTGATGATGCACGTTCCGGCTTTCGGTTAAATAAGTATCACCGTTATGAATAAAACCAGTTTGCTGTTGGTACCGGCCGGAGGACTGGCCAACAGAATGCGTGCCGTTGTGTCGGCATACAATTTGTGCCGCACCGTAGGCGGCAGAATGCAGGTCGTTTGGTTTCGCGACTGGGCGTTGAATGCCCCGTTCCGCGACATCTTCAAACCCGTTGACAGTTCTCTCTTTGCCCTGCGTGAGGCGCGCGGACTGGATTTTCTCGTCAACGACAGGCCGCGCCGGCGCAACTTCTGGATACCAAAGGCGTTTCAGAGTGTTGTTTTCGATGCCAGGATATACGAGCAGTTTGTCACTCCCCTGAAGCAGAAAAACTTTGATTTTGAGGCATGGCTGCGTGGCAGACGGTGCTACATGAGCTGTTATCAGGAGTTCGGCACGTGGGATACGGCGCTTTATAAGAAGATATTCCGCCCCGTTGACGAGGTCATGGAGCGTGTTGATGCGTTCCGCAAGAGTTTTTCCGATTACACGATAGGAATGCACATACGCCGTACCGACAATGCTGAGTCGATAGAGAAAAGCCCGACAACACTGTTTGTCGAGGCAGGACAGCGCGAGCTGAAAGAACATCCCGACCTGCGAATATTCCTCGCCACCGACAGCGAAGAGGTGAAACAGCAGATGCGTAACGTCTTCGACGACCGTATAATAACACCTTCCGACGCCGCCGAACGCGGCAATACAGCCGGCATACGCGGCGGACTTGTCGATATGTGGACGCTTTCGCTCACACGCCGCATCTACGGTTCGGCAGGCAGCAGCTTCTCAACCATGGCGTCGAGCATAGGTGGCAACGAGCTCGTTATTTTATCAGTTCAGGCATGATAAAGACCGAGTGAATCTTCTGTTTCTCTTTCGTCGGTATCTGCATGTAGTTGTTGTAAAGGTCGCGCAGGTAAGCGTCGGGATTACACGGCGCGCTGAACGTGCGGCCTTCGAATGTTATCGTGCCGAGCGGGAAGATGCTTTTCTTCAGGTGCATTATGCCGTAGCCGTTGTTCACGAGCGTGTTCGACATATACGTTCCCTTCTTTCTGAACATGAAGGCCAGCTTCCACGCAAGGCTGTAAAGCGCGTATTGCGCGGCGAACCACGGCAGTTCGGCCGCCGAGCGCAGCGAATATCTGTGCGGACTGTGCAGTATGGAGTAGCACTTTGATATGCCGCGGCCATATCGTTTCACGAATTTCTTTGAAACGTCCGGATAGTCTATGAACGGGAAAATGTCCACATAGAGTCCTTTCTCGTAGTTGGCGCTGAAGTCGTCGCCCGGTTCCACGAAGAACGAATTGAGGTCGCGCACCTTCACTATCGGCTCTTTCGTGTCCTCGCTCTGCGGTGTCTGCAACGTCAGAGAGGCAGGCAGCTCCTTCGGCGCGACGCTTTTGAACCGCTCAAGGTCGGCAAGGCTCATGGCGATGTCTATGTCGTCGTCCCACGGAATGAACCCTCCGTGGCGCACGGCACCGAGCAGTGAGCCGCCGTCGAGCCAGTAAGATATGTCGTGCTTGCGGCAGATGCGGTCTATTTCTTCCAGTATGCCGAGCTGTTTCAGCTGACATTGTCTCAGCGTTCTGCGCTTGTATTCCTCGAGAAAAGTATTTTTCATTGTGACTTGTTTGTCTTTTCAGTTCATCATTTGTTCTCCGGCGTGGCGCGTCTCACGTCAACCACCTGTCCCGTATAGTCAGATGCGAGCGTGCGCAGCGTGGCTTCCGCCACCTTCTCCGGCTTCAGCAGCGTGTCGTCGGGCTCTGTTCCGAAGTTCGCCAGGCGCATAGGCGTCTTCGTGCGCTCCGGGTTTATGCAGTTTATCTTTATTCCGTCGCCTTCCCATTCCTGCGCGACGGCCTGCACGAAGTTCACTATCGCTGCCTTTGTTGACGAATATATGCTGTAGAAGGCACGTCCGCGGGTGTACGAGCTTGAGGTGAAGAATATGAGACGTCCGCCCGTCTGTTTCAGATAAGGATACGACTCTATCGCCACGTTCACCGTTCCCATGTAGTTGGTACGCACGGCATTCTCTATCACGGAGTAGTCCATCGACGCCAACGGCTCCTTGTTCAGTATGCCGGCAGTGCATATCACGAAGTCTATCTTGCCTGTCTCTGCCGCCACGTGAGCCAGAGTGTCCGTCACACACTGCCTGTCGCCTATGTCCACACCGCCCATGCTGCGCGAGAATGCGAACACTATCGATCCACGTTCGCCCAGCATCCGCACGATGTCGGCGCCTATTCCGTAGCTTCCTCCGAACACCACGGCCACCTTGTTCTTGAAATGGCTGGCGTCGGGCATAGCCGTTCCCACCTCCGTGTTCTTCAGTTGGAACAGCTTGTCCAGCATGTATGTGTCCTCCTTGTAGGTCAGTTTCATGTTGCTTTCCTCGCCGCGCACCACATATACAGGCGTCTCCGGCAAGTAGCGGCGCACCACTCCGCAGTCGTCCGTCGTGCGGAACGCCGGGTCTTTCAGTGCCAGTTCGTATGCCTTTCTTATCACGTTGATGTCGAAAGCCTGCGGAGTCTGTCCGCGGCGGAGCCTTGAGCGGTCGGGTATGTTGCTTATGAAGTCGCCTTCCACCTCGATTATCGTGTCGGTAGACGGCACAGCCACGTCTATCGCCTCGTATTTTCCGAGCGCGTCAATCACGTCGTCGAGCACTCTCTGGCTGAGCAACGGGCGCACCGCGTCGTGGAATATCAGGTTCACGTCTCTCTTTTCGTAAGCCCTGATAGCCGAGAGGCTCGAGTCGTAGCGTTCCTTTCCGCCCTTGAGAATCTTCTTCACCTTGTGCCATTTGTTGCGCAGCACGATGTTCTCGAAGTCGGAAATGAGCATCGGGTTCGACACAATGGCAATCTCGTCAATCCTCGGATTGCGTTCAAAAACGTCGATGGTGTGTTCCACCACCATTTTTCCTGCCACCTTGTAAAATTGTTTCGGTGTCGAGATGCCGAGTCGTGTGCCAACGCCTCCGGCCAGTATTACGGCGATATTTTGTTTCATTGAATTTACTTTTTCTGCATTTATATGAAAGTAGTAGTGTCCTTTTCTATGATGTTTATCAGCAATTTATAAGTCATCTTCTGCACTTATATAATCTATAAGATCATCAGATGTTACGTACATAAGAGAAACATTATAAGATGAAATATTATCAATATAGATTATTTTTAGATTAACGTTACCTAAAATAAAGTTCTCTGGTTTGTCTGATATATTGTACCATGTCTCGAATACAGCTTCATTATTAGAAATTGCATCAAGTTTAAGCGCATCACTTGATGATGTTTCAAGATATTTATCATTAAATGATTCGTTGCTGTAATTTAATGTATATTTATGATTTAATGATGATTTTAATTCATCATATTCATTTTTTAACTCATAAAAGGAACTCCACTTAGGAAATATAATTAAGACTCTACCAACTATATCTTTATTATTTTTGGTTGGTACTATATATATATAACAATCTTGCTTATTGAAGAAATCTCCGTCTAATGAGTATTCTCCACTCTCATTCTTTATCTCGTCAAATTCAGGAGATTTTTTCCAACCTTTGGCTTCAAACATTTTCAAGGCTTCATCCATTCGTAACATGGGTTTTAGTTCAACTCCTTTTACGGTCAGAAACTTGTCCGTATTAGTTGCTATGCTGTCTCTAAAAGCAATCAATTTTTCTCTTGTCTGAGCACAAATATATGTTGCAAATGACATCTGCAGCAAAAAGATGAATAATAATTTCTTGATCATAGCAGATTGTGTTTATAGAGTTTATGTTGCATAAATGTTTGTACTGCGTTTTTTCCGGATGCAGATAACATAATGCAAATATAGACAAAAACTTCGAGTTTACACCCCGCCATGCTGAAAAAGTGGTGACTGCGGAGGTAATACGAAACAATAATGTCTGCCGCGGACAATGTTGTCGCCGCACGGCGTACCCCGAACCTCACAGGTCGAACTGCGAGCAGCGGTAAGCAAATATCATCGGCCAGCAGAAGCCGCGCACCATTCCCATTATTCCGTTGGTCTTCGTCGCGTTGGGATATATGTCGCGGCGGTGCTTCATACATATCGTGCAGAGGCGCAGCATGGCCAGAGGACTGCGGCTGAGCATCAGTCGTGCCATGGTGTGATGAATATGGAAGCGAGGGCCGCGCGTGTTTTCGAGTATGTGCGAGTAGAGCCGTTGCCACGCCGGTTTGCGCTGCAGGCGACGGAAATGAGCATATCCGAGCACGTAAGGCTGCCACGTGGGCCGGCTCTTCGGTGCAGGGTTCACGCTCAGACTCTGCAACAGCGCCGCCTCCTGCGGATGCGACCGGTGCCAGTTGAGCGGTTTGCCGATGTGCGTTATCGCCTTGTCGCCGTGAAAATAAGCGTTCAGTCCCAGGCTCCAGTCGTAGTAAATGCCGTCCATCCACACATCGTCGCGCTGCACGAAGTCGCGCCTAAGGAGCATGGTGTGGCCCGCGAAACCTCCGAACATCAGAGCCTCGAGCGAGCAGCGCGGGCTCACCGTGTGCGCACCCTCAAACGTAGTGCCGCGCAGATGGTCGGAGTAGCAGATGTTGTATTGGCCTATCGCCTCCACCTGACGCTCTATCTTGTCCGGCATCCACACGTCGTCCTGGTCGGATATTGCCACGAAATCGGTCGTCGCCTTCATCACCGCGCTCCTGAAGTTGCGGTTGAACCCCAGGTTATGCTCGTTTACAATCACCCTCACACGGCCGTCGCGGGCAGCGTAAGAGCGGAGTATCGCCACGGTGCTGTCCGTCGAACAGTCGTCCTGCACTATTATCTCGCTTATGGGATAGGTCTGTCGAAGTATGGAGTCGAGCTGTTCGCGCAGGAACTTCTCGCCGTTGTAGGTGCACATCACCACCGCCACCGTCTTGTCTTCAGTCATGTTGTTCAGTGTTTTTTCCTTATTCTTGACAGTACGAACGACATACATTCGTCCAGTATCTTCACTCTCGCAATCTTCATCACGGCGTAGTATATCACCACGGTCAGCACTATGCGCACCACGAGCAGCAGCCACAGACTGCTTATGGGCGACGTAACCACATGGACCAGCGCCATCACTCCGCTCGCCGCAAGCGCGAAAGGCACGGTGTCGCGCAGGAACATCAGGACGCCGTAGCCCGAAAGCCGGCGCACGAAGAAGAGCCACACGAACAGCCACGCCACGTTGAGGCACACGTAGCCTATGACCATCGCGCGTATGCCCAACGGCCAGATGAGCAGCATGAGCACTATGAGTGCCACGCCGAGCGAGAATGTGCACCAGAAGAACGTGCCCGAACGGCCCTTGCTTATAATCATGTTGGACAGCAGGGTGGACAGCGGAACCACCGCGCCGCTGATGCAAAGAATCTGTATAAGATATACGCTGGGCAGCCATTTCTCGGTTATTGCCAGCACGATGAACTCGCGCGCCACCAGTCCGAAGCCCAACAACAGCGGGAAGGATATGAACGCCGTGAAGCGCATCATCTTGCGGAAGGCGTTCATCTGACGCTCGCGCTCGTTGTCAAGATCCACGAGCACCGGCTGCGCCACCTGCGCCACCATGCTCTGAACGAGCGAGTAGCACTTGGTGTTCCACTGATAAGCCTGGTTATATACGCCCGTGTCGCGCGGCGTGAAGTAGTGGCCCAGCAGAATGTTGAGCACGTTGTTGTTTACGTGGGTCATGATTGTGGTGGCCAGAATCTTGAACGAGAAGCGGAACATACGCCTCACCGGAGCGAAGCTGATGCCGCGCAGCGACGGCCGCCACGGCGAGTAGTGCCACTGCATGAACGTGTTTATCGACACATAGACCAGTCCCTGCGTGGCCAGCGACCAGTAGGCCATGCCCTGCCACGCCATCACCGAGCCCACGATGCTCGACGCCAGCACGGCCGTCATGGCCGCCTTTGCCTGCTGTTTGGCCTGCAGACGCTTGAAGAGATAGGCCGACTGAGCCGTGCCCAGCGACGCTATGACTATGCTCAGGAAGGCGTAGCGGCAGAGCGGCACCACGTCGGGCGAGTTGTAGTAGCGTCCTATGAGCGGCGCGCAGAAGAAGAGCACGAGATACATGGTCGTGCCCACTATGATGTTGAACCAGAACACCGAGTTGTAGTCGCTGTCCTTAGGGTCGTGCAGATTGGTGAGGGCTGTTCGGAAACCGCTGTCCTGCAGTGCCGTGGCCACGAGCGAGAACACGCTTATCATGGCCATCATGCCGTAGTCGGACTGCGAGAGCAGACGTCCGAGAATGATGCCGAACACCACGCCCACAATCTGTTGTACGCCGTTGTTCATGCTTCCCCAGAACAGTCCCTTTGCCGTTTTTTCTTTCAGTGATTCCATACTGTCAGTTCAGGATTATGCCGGTTTCGCCATATAACAGATGTACGAAACCAACGCAAAAGTACTGCTTATCGGCTAATAATCAAAGAAAAACGTCGAAATATTTTCCTTTCGCCGCCGCTCCGCAGGCACTCCAGCACCGTCTCCCGCGCTTTGCATGAATATGCATTGCGGTTGAGTGTGGTTCACGGGAAATGGAGTGGAACATGGTTTTATTCGTAAAGAACAATGGAAAGGCGGAAAAAGTACTGACAAAATAGGGCGATATGAACAATGAGGGATGAAGTATCGCGTAGGGATGAATCAATTTTTATAAAATGATAAATTGATTTTTTCATGGCAATATATCATTCTTTCCACGGCAATGAATCCACGTTATATCAATAATAAATCCACGTTATATCAATAATAAACCCATATCGTATCAATAATAAACTCACGTTATATCAATGACAAACTCACATTGCCATAACCGTTAAACCGTCATCACAACCGCGTGTCCGGCTTCCCGCTCATCCGATAAAATATTCCCGTGTCTTCTCTCACGCCTGACATCAGCGTTTTTAATGGAAACCGGGGAAACGAACTTACAATTTTTCTTGACAAAATTTTGACAAAATAAATTCGCAAAAGAGGTGTAAAGGAATGTTAAATTCGACATATCGGAGGCCATTTCTGTGTATATCGGCTTTTCATATACCCCGAATCGTAGTCCGAAAATACTGATTCCGCTTTCCGATATTGCCCATTTCGCAGTGCGATAAAGCCCATTTCAGGGTGCGAAATGGTGCTTTTCAGCCTCCGAAATGGGCTTTATTGCATTGCAAAATGGTGCTTTTTGCAAAACGGAGAAATGTCCTTCAAACATAAATCGTTGATAATCAATACGATATAAAAACCTCTCATAATCCGCGTATTTGCGTCCGAAGACGACTCTGCCCGCAAATACGCGCTTATTTTTCGGGGTATATCAGAAAACTCTGAGTGAAAAATCAGAATCCGGTTACAATCTGAAAGTTGCACATTCGGTTTTATTTTCGTGTTACGTGTCAGTTGTTTGCCGTATGTCGGAAAATGTTTGTAACTTTGTAGCCACGCGTGGTGCCTTGTCGCACCGGAGGCTTCCGCCTCAGAGAAGCAACAACCAAAACAAGAGAAAAACAAATGGGAAAAGTAATTCTTACCGGTGACCGCCCAACCGGAAAACTTCATCTGGGCCACTATATAGGTTCGCTGCGCCGCAGAGTGCAGCTGCAGAACGAGGGCGACTACGACCGCATGTTTGTGTTCATGGCCGATGTGCAGGCCCTCACCGACAATGCCGACAATCCTGAAAAGATACGTCAGAACATCATAGAGGTGGCTCTCGACTATCTGGCTGCCGGACTCGATCCGGAGAAGTGCACGCTCTTCATACAGAGCCAGATACCCGAGCTGGCAGAGCTCACCACATATCTGATGAACCTCATCACCGTTTCGCGTGTACAGCGCAACCCGACGGTGAAGACAGAGATAAAGATGCGCAACTTTGAGGCCAACATTCCGCTTGGCTTCTTCTGCTATCCGGTGAGCCAGGCTGCCGACATCGCCATGTTCAAGGCCACCACAGTGCCGGCAGGCGAGGACCAGGAGCCGATGCTTGAGGTGACCCGCGAGCTGGTGCGCCGTTTCAATCAGATATACGCCGACGTGCTTGTGGAGCCGAACATCCTGCTGCCCGAGAACGCCACCGCACGCCGTCTGCCGGGTACGGACGGCAAGGAGAAGATGAGCAAAAGCCTCGGCAACTGCATCTATTTGAGCGACTCGCCTGAAGAGGTATGGCAGAAGGTGCGCTCCATGTTCACCGATCCCGACCACCTGCGCGTGGAAGATCCGGGCAAGGTGGAGGGCAACGCCGTATTCACCTATCTCGACGCATTCTCGACAGACGATGACTTTGCGCAGTATTGGCCGGAGTACAGTTGTCTGGACGAGCTGAAGTGTCACTACTGCCACGGCGGACTGGGCGACATGAAGTGCAAGAAGTTCCTCAACACCATAATCAACAACATGTTGGAACCGATGCGTCAGCGTCGCCGCGAGTTCGAGAAGGACATACCGGAGATATACAACATACTGCGTCGCGGCACCGAACAGGCACGCGAGGTGGCTGCGCAGACCATGAGCGAGGTGCGCCACGCCATGCGCATAGACTATTTCGACGATGCCGAACTCATTCGTCAGCAGGCTGAGCGTTACGCTGCCGGAAAATAAGAAATGAGGATGCGGGCGCGTCAGGCGCCCATCAATATATCGTAATAAAGCGGCAACGCCGTAAGCATCGGGTGCTTACGGCGTTGCTGTTATTTTTTATTCTCTATCTGGCGCTGCCTGCGTTCGTGCGCCCATATCTCGATGCTGTTTATTATGTTCTGCCACAATATGTAGCAGCCCGGTCCCACGGACGACAGCGGATTGAGATAGGTGTAGGCTATCCAGATGGCGAACGCCGTGTTCTTCTGTCCGAGTGCCTGTCCGGCGTTTATGGCGTTGTCGAAATAGTGGCCTATGAACTTGCCCACGGCAAACTGCATCAGGCAGAGGACGAACACCACGATGGCTATCGTGACGAGGAATGTCCAGGTGGTGTCGGCGTGTACTATGTTCTTGACGGTGGTGCCGGTGACAATCATCAGCGAGCCGCACCACATGTAGTATGCCAAATCTTTCACCGATATTATGGCGCGGTGAAGCCGCTTCATCCAGTGTTTCACTATGTATGCCAGCAGCATCGGCACAACGAGCACCATGCAAACCTTATAAAGAATGAGCGCGAACGACTCCCAGAACGACATCTCTGCCCTGTTGTCTATGAGCGGGAAGCATATAGGAATGAGTATGGCCGTGATGAAGTTTGAGAGAAACGTGTAGGTGGTCATCTGCTCCATGTTGCCGCCTATCTTCTTCACCACCACGGCTGCCGCCGCCGCGCACGGACCGATGACGCACAGGAGCATGGCCTCCATTAGCACAAGGCTGTTGCCGGTCATGTCGAAATCTATCACAATACCGCTTATGAGCGCCACGGTAAGTATCTGGAACGCGCTCACCCACAGATGCCACGGCACTATGCGCAGCTTCTTGAAATCGACCTTGCAGAAGGTTACGAAGAGTACGAGAAACATGAACATCGGGAGCATTGCGTCGAGAATGGGGGCGAAAAAGTCGGCGGCGTCGCTCAGTTCGGGAGTAAAGGCAAATGTGAGATAGATTGCGGCGCCCACGGCAATGGCTATGGCAAGCGTCCAGTCTTTTATGAATCTGATGACGTTCATAACAGTAAATTTTTATTATCCGCACACAAATTTAGTATAAATTTGCCATATACGTTGTACGGATGTCGCTTTTTTAACATTGGCGGCGGTGAGGTTGGCATAATAGGACCGCGTGTTGGGACTTTTGTCGTTTTTTTGTCTTATCTTTGTAGCGGATAATTAAAAAAGCTGTATCTGATTGATACACAGAATGGAATTGAAGAGTGTGAGATTTTAGGTAACGATTTAGCGACATTCAGAACGCTCTGACTTGCTGCGGTTTACCTCATAGATTCAAACAACTCTTTCGTATTTGCAAAGATACATTTTTTATCCCATAGCACCAAATCATTACCTATTTTTTAGGGATATTACTGTTACCTCGTTCTGAAAACGGCTTCCGGCTTGATGTGCGTAAGCCCATTTCAGAAACGGCACAAGCAAAGAAAAGCCCACGACGACCACAATGTCACAAGTGACACCGCCATCGCCGTGGGCACTTCTTTTATATGCTTGTGCAGAACGGACAAGTCCGTTTTATCCATTTTCTTTTTCTCGTCTTTTTTTGGCAGCCGAAATGCCGCCGGATGCAGGACACGGCAAGCGTGAATCTGCACCTGCGACTATTTCCGGCTGTCATGTCTTCCCTGTCCTCAAACCGTCTTGCCATGCTTTTGCCAAACCGGGCATGGCAGACAAGACCGTTTGAATACATGTGCCGTCGGCAGAAAACTTGCAACCGCAAGCCATGCACGCATGACAATGACGGTTGCAGGACTTCTGTCACGGCGGCAGGAAAGCGGGGCTTTCCCCTTGTCCGTTGCGCCGTCCATTGAACTTCCCCGTGGCGCGTTGCGCCATCCTCTATACTTCCCCTTTTCCTTCCCGCCTCTCCAGCAAGTATGTCGATATTCCCATGCCGCCATTCCAGACGGCATCAGTGGCCATTTTCGTTGCAGGGGCAAAGGTAAAGACGGGATTAGGTTCAGCAAATTTTTTAGCCACAATCTCCACACTTCGCAGGCTCAGGTAGTATTCTGTCGAAAAAATTTGCAGAATCTACTCCCTAACCTTTGCATGGCCCCAGAAACGAAAACGACCGATGCGCGGTCGGAAGACGTCACAAGGAAACATCGGACATACGGAGAGGCGAAAAGAAAAAGGACTCGACCCGACCTCCCCATCCGAGCAAGACAAGTAACAACAACTTAAAAATTGGAAGATATGAGAATGACATTGAACGACATCGGAAAGGCTTTGCGGAAAGTATTGTCCGCAGTAGCGAGAGCGGCATGGGGCATTACCCTTTGCGCAGGAGGTTTGGCGGTAGGCATCGCAGGGGAAATCCTATTGGGCGTGTTGAACTTCATGTTCGGCATCCTCACCGCACTACTTTCAATAGTGACAATTATTTGGACATTCATTTGGTTATTAACCCTTTAATTCATAAGGATATGGCGAAAAGAAACAGCAAGACGGCAGTGCAGCAATGCAGGTTTTACGAGGTGGACAACATCTTTGAGTATATGGTGGAAACGTACATTAACGGCAATTTCAGCACTTTCCGAGAACTGTACAAGGAGTTGTGCAAGGATGCAAGAAGGGACTTCATTGACTTCCTTTTAAGCGAGGTAGAGCCAATCTATTGGAGAGAGATTTTGAAAGAAACCATTTGACAACCCATCAAAAGAGAACCTTATGAACAAGACAACGGAAAAGATACCCACATGGAGTTTGGGGTACATCATCAACGGTGACATGACGGGACTGACGGACGAGGAAATCCGCATGATTGACGAGTGGCAGAGCAAGTGGAACGTGCAGGTTGTCTCACCCCTTACGGACGAAGAAGGCAACGCACAGCCCTATTTCTCACGTTATCCCCTTTTCGGACTTCCAGCCGAAGTGGAGGACTGCGACATACTTTACACGAATGACAACATCTAAAATCTGACGATATGAACAAGACAACAGACCATTTCAAACGTACAATCCAAGTCTATTTGGAACAACGTGCAGCCGAGGACAAGCTGTTTGCGGCAAGTTACAGCAAACCGAACAAGAACATTGACGAGTGTGTAACCTATCTATTGCATTGGGCGAAAAGCCAATGTGACGGAGGCAACGCCATCGGCATGACAGGGGGTGAGGTCATATCCCAAGCGGTACACTATTTTGACGAGGACGACATCGAAGTCGGCAAGCCCCTGCAATGCCAAGTGATGGTATGCCACGACATGGAACTGACTGATGAGGAAAAGGCGGAAGCACGGCAGCAAGCCATCCGCCAATACCAAGCCGAGGAACTGCGCAAGTTGCAGAGCCGGAACAAGCAGGCAACGAAAAAAGAAGCCCAAGTACAACCTTCATTATTTGACTTTTGATTATGAAACCTAAGAATAAATTCCAACGCAATATCGTAGAAGCGAGCAAGAGCCTGCAACCCCTTACAATCAAGCAGATACAATGGGGATTGGAGCATAGCATCAATCATGTCGGGCATAAATCCGCCAAGAAGATTGTAACCTGCACCAAATGCGGTCACCAATGGAAGTCGGACACGAAGCGCAAGCATGAGAAATGTCCGCACTGCGGCACAAGGCTGACGATACACGAGGGCAGGAAAAGGATTTTCAATGATTGTGGATATTTCACGGTGATAACAGCCTGTAAAGATTACCAAGTCGTAAGGTCTGTCATGCTAAAATGCTCGTTGAGAGTCGGCAAACCCGCAGAATATGAGTGGGCAGAAGTCATGCAAAGATGGATTGCCCCCAACGGGGAGCATGTAACTTTCACAAGGCTACGGCAAACGATGGGTACTTTATATTATGATTTGTGGCTTTTCTGTACTCCGTTGGAATTGAGGAAAGAAAACCACATCTTCAATCTTGTCCATTCGGGGACGGTCTGTCCGTTCATGTCCGTTACCCATGAATTGAGAAAAAGGGGATTCCAAAAGTCCTTTTACGGTCAGTCACCTCTGAATTTCTTCCATGCGCTATTGACAGACAACAGAATGGAAACCCTGCTAAAGACAGGGCAGAACAAACTTTTGCGGCATTTCATGGAGCATCCCAAAGAGAATGTGGAAGATTATTGGCAGTCTATCCGTATTTGCAATAGAAATGGATATAAGGTACATGACGCCGTGACATGGTGTGACTACATTGATGCGCTGAAGTATTTGGGAAAGGATGTCAGGAACATGAAATATGTATGCCCTCAAAACCTATCCCGTGAGCATGACAAAGCGTGCAGAAAGGTGGTTGAAAGGGAATTGGAAAAGGAAATGAACGGTAACACTCCAAAATTCCTTTCAAAAGAACATTGCTATCTGCTTAACAAAGGGAGATTTTTCGGATTGTCCTTTTCAGACGGTGTAATCTGCGTCAAAGTGATTGAAAGTGTAAGAGATATGATTTTGGAGGGCAGGGCGATGCACCATTGCGTGGGAGGATACCATACAAAGAAGGATTCCCTTATACTTTCCGCCACCATCAACGGGAAGCGGATTGAAACGGTAGAAGTGTCATTGTCACAGATGAAGGTGGTACAATGCAGAGGCGTATGCAACTCCAACACCAAATACCACGACCGTATCATCAAATTGGTGGAGGACAATGTCGAACAGATACGGCAGCGGATGGAAGCGGCATGATTGTATGACAACCTAATAATTATAGATATGGAAGTGAAAATAGAAAATATGGTTTTCGGATGGCACGAGGAGCTGCCCGAAATGTTCATCGAACTGTTGAACACGCTTGTACTGACAAAGAACGAGCAGGATATAAGGGGTGTAATGGAGGTGTTCGCCCGAAAGGAACTTTTCAATGTCCTTTTCGCCTTTGGGTATGGCGCACACCATTTATGGGTGACGCAAAAAAAAGCATCCGACCCCGACCAATGTTTGGAGAACAGACTACTATTTTAATTGATAAGGCTATGACAACGAGAATGACCATTAACGGAGTAAGCACCTGTCAAACGGCAGGAACGGAGAAATACGAGAGTTTCCAAATGAGTATCGGTAGGAAAAGGCGCACTTTCGTGCAATACGACTATCGCCATACAGACGGAGAGTTGTTCTCCTGCGTGAAACCCACTTTGGACGAGTGCAGGCGGTTGCGTGACGGATGGTTGAACCGTAAGGACAAGGAGGATAAGCAATGAGCGCAGGATATGACACGCTGATAGTTACCTTCAGCGACCCCGTCAAGGTTTTGGACGGAATGTTTGCCGATGCGGACGCATGGGGAACTGACACCCTCAAAGGCTGGATAGACGGCTATGAAAGTACGAGGTTTACACAGATAAACGAGCATACGGCAGTCATCACTTCCGAATACAACATGCCCTGCGTAAAGGAATGGCTCACACACTGTACGCCTATCGCTGATATGAGGGAATTTTGAGTGCGTGGCGGTGGCTTCCACCGCCCACACTTTATTTGTAACCATTAAAAAACAAGCGAAATGAAATACTATTTTATACTGACAGACGGCAAGGACGCATGGATGCAGTTCGTTTACCTCCCTTCGGGAGACTATGTGTCCGACTATATCCGTGACCTGCGGAGCGTGGGAATATCCGTGCATGACTATGACCTTTGGACAAAGGACACACGCCTCATTGCCGAGCGTACCCTTGAACGCATACAGAAGCGGATGGTGGCAGGATGACCCTTTGGCGGGTGGCAGGAATTGCCGCCCGCTACTTTCTTTCATGAGCAGGACAGGCGGGTAAGAAAGTAGCAAAGAAACCGTTGTTTTCCATCTTCGATAATACGGAAAAATCCGGTGAAGCCACAGAAGGCTCCATCGGATTTTGTTTGTTTTACAGCCAGCCATGACTCACGGCTCATACAGCAGCAGGAACTCCATTTTGCGCCGCCGCTCTATCGAGCGGACGGGCTTGCCCTTGTACCGGCAGTAGGCTGTGTATTCACGGAAAATGTCCCTGTTTCCGGCTTCCAGCTTGCGGACAAGCCCGCTTTTCGGATGCCCGCCATGACCGAGCAGCACCCCTTGCCCCACGTTGTAGCTGAGAACCGTAAGCAGGAGCGCGTCTTTTCCATACTTGCGGAACAGCCTGTAACGCACCGCCAAATCCTTGCGGAGCAGGGCTTCGGCTTCCGCCTCCGTCATGCCGTAGGACAGGTTCTCGTTTGGCAACCTGCGGTGTCCGTAGCCGTAATACGGGTAGTCGGAGCGGTCATGTAGTCCTTCGTATTTTTTCACCAGTTCGACGGCTATGTCCGCTTTCGGGTGGCTGTTGAACAGTGCCAGCAGCCGTGCCGTTTCCTCCGTATCCTGTGCCGGCAGGCTGCCACAGAGGGCAGCCGCCAGCAGCAGAAGCAACGCCTTGCGCATCATCGGCTGACGTTCAAAGTGTCCGACACCGCCACATCCGTATCCGAACCGTTGTTGAACTCGACTTCCCACTCGAAGGCATTGCCGAAATTGTCCTCCACCGTGATGGTCAGGCTCTGCGACTCGTCGCACTCCGAGGTGTAATACAGGCGGAATTTCTCGTTCTCCAGCAGGTAGCGGTCATTGGGCAGGAATACCAGACCGTTGTCGAGTTTCAGCGTGCCTTCCCCGTCATATTGGAAGTAACGGATGGTATAGACCGCCCCGTCAAACTCACCCTCACGCACCAGCTCGCAGCGTATCTCCGCCGTTTCGCCCTGCGCCAGTTCCTTCGGCACGGGCATGGTCTCCACCGTGAACGGGTAGGCTTGCGTCACGTCCAAGTCATCATCGCAGGAAGTGAAGCCTATGGAGAGCATACCCACACAGAGGGCAGCAAAGGTTCTTACTATGTCTCTTTTCGCTTTTTGGTTCAATTTATTCATGTTCATAATCTGTTATAGTCTGATGGATTTGTTTTTCTTTTCGTTCTCGCTTTGAGCCTGCCTTTCGGCAAGCACCCTTTGCAGGTGCTCGTTCAAGTCCTTGCACCCGTCATAAATGCCGGAGCAGTTCGATACCCTTCCGCCGTAACGTGCAAGCAAAGCCCCCAGCGTCCGCCGCCCGGCTTCGTCATTGTCAAGGTAGCACTTTATCTGTCCGTAACCGTCCAGATGGCGGTACGCCCTCGCCACGTTGGACACCGAGTTGAGCACGAGGTGGTCTTCCTTGCCGCCGATGCCCAGCGCACGGGCGGAGAGGTAGTCCATGAAGCCCTCGTACACGTTGCAGGTCGCCGAGCCGACCGGCAGCAGGGTCACGTCCTTCGGCGGCACGCAGCCCTTGAAGAACCGGTTGCGTATCTCGTAGCCGCCGCCTTCGTTGCCGAAAGCCACCGCAAAATACCGCTTGCCGTGCGTGGTATAGCGCATCTCCTTGCAGTTCGCAATGGCGACGGCGGACGGTATGCCCCTCTCTTGCAGGTAATGGAGCAGCGCCCGGTTCTGCAAGGGAAGCACCTCCACATCCTCGAAGCTGTGACCGTCGGAACGGTGCGTATCAACGGCTTTTTGCGGTCCATAGTCCTGTGCCGGCATACCCGCCACTTCCGCCACATACCTCGCTTGCGTGAGGAAGTCGCCCGTCTTGATGAACTCGCCTGCCAATGCGAAGATGTTGCCGCCCTTGCCCTCGCCGAAGTCAAACCAGAGGTTCTTCTCCGGGTTCACCTTGAAAGAAGGCGTCTTTTCCTCCCGGTAAGGCGACCTGTACCAGACGGCATTGGCACGCCTTTGCACGGGATGATGTCCCAGCCGGGCGAGGAAGTCCTCTATCGGAAACCGTTTCATCGCTTCTATGTCCATAGGCATCCGTCAGTTGATGATGAACTTGACACCTATCCCGTACTCCGTATGGCACACGCCCATGCTTCCGCCCCAGAGGAAACGCTCCCTGAGCGAAGCCGTCAGCGCGATGAAGTCCGCGAGGTACACCTCCATGTCCAGCGTGGCGGCGCAGCCATAGACAAAGGCATCCCCGTTGTTCAGCCTTGCCCCGTCGTACAGCGTCTTTTCGCCCCAGTTTACCGTTTCGTACCCGGCAAGGGCTGACGCGCCCGCATAGAGGAACACCACCTTTTTCGCGTCCGACAGGAAGTTGTAGTAGAAGCCGCCCTCCGCCGTGAACTGCGCCGCAGGGATGGTCGTACTCCTATAATCATGGTTGGTTTGCAGGTATTCCACCCCGTACACCCACTTGTTCCCGCCTCTGGCGTAGCTTGACAGCGTGGCTCCCAGCACATAGCCGTCCGCCCCGTTCAGCCCGGCTTTCAGTTCGATGCCCCGCATCTTCGGCAGGCACCGCTGGGCTTCCGCCCGTCCTGCCAGGAGGACGGACAGAAGCGTTACAATAAACAGTACCTTTCCTTTCATCGCACACGCAACTCGTTGATGGTTTCAGCCTGTACCAAGTCCTCGTTCTCCACGGTAAACGTCTGGTGGCGTCCGCCGTCCTTCTCGTTCATCTCCACCACGAGCTGCTTGCCGTCGGGGATGGTGAACTTCGGAAGGCAGAACACCGTGCGTTCGGACTGCTTCCCTGCTACACGGACGGCGTAGTTGTAGGCGCGGAGCGGGAACAGTACCTGTTCCTGCATGGCGGTACGCTTTGCCACCTTCTTGTCCACAATCTTGAACGTGATGTAGTCCACGTCAAACGGCACGTTGCTCTGGTTCTTGATTTCCGTATGGAAATACAGCAGGTCATTGTGGACATATATTCCTTTCAGCAGGTACTGGATGCCGAAACGCTTGCAGCCGATGTGCTTCACCTTGCGCTTGTCCTCCTTGTGCAGCGACTTCATGATGAGGTGTACCAGCATCGGGCTTTCGCTGCCCAGTTCCTTCAGGTAGATTTCCTGCGCGTTGTTCGGTCGGTTCACCGTGCTGCCGTCGTGGATAAAGTCCTTCATCTCCACGTTCAGGATAAGCGGCTCGTCGGCGTATTTCACGTTGAACGTGTAGAATGACCCGTCCTCCGTGATGACGCTCATGTTCGTCTCGTTGCGGAAGTTCCTGACCGTCGCCTTTACACGAATGACGTTCTCCGCGCCGTCCGCCTTGCCCGCTATCAGGTTGGGCGAACCCAAGTCCACATAGCGCACCGCCGCCGGAAACAGGATGTGGACGGTCTTGTCATACGTGACCTCCAGACCGTGCGGCGGTATCATGCGGTCGAACATCAGTTTCTTCGTCAGGCCGTGGTACAAGTCGCCGTCCTCTTCCGTCTGCGGATAGACGTCCTTCACCAGTTCCAGCCCGTCCGCCTTGGCGGTGGCGGTGCTGTCGTTCGTCACTCCCTGCGCGTAGGTCGCACAGGCCATGCCCATCAACAGGGCTAACATCGTCATTGCTTTCTTGATACTCATTTTACGTTGGATTTAGTGGTTGATTAAAATTGGTTTGTTGTTCTTTTTCTTTTCGTCTTTATGTTTATTGGTTGTCATTCCTTTTCCTGATACAGCAGCACCCTGTACCCCGATTTCAGATGCACCTTGACCGTGCGCATCCTTTTCGAGATGTACTGCGAGATGCCCTGTATAGCCCCTCGTCCCAAGTCGGAGGCGAGCTGCGCCCCCGCATCGGTGGAGATGTTGATGCTGCTGCCGAGCGAGCTGCCCATGTTGGCCCCGATTTCCTTCGCCGCGTCTATCTCCATCGAGCCGGGGATGAAGATGCCCGCCTGCCCGTCGTTGTCGTACACCTCCAGTTCCACCGGGATAATGTTTCCCCCATGTTCCAGCGAGGTGATGTTGATGCCGAGCCTTTCGCCCTGCAACCGTGCCGCGCCCACAAGGGGCGTGTTCCGGGGGACAATCCTGCCCGACACACGCATCGGCTCCAGCAGCCGGAGCTTCACCGTCTGCCCGTCCGTAACGGTCTGGTCGCCCTGCACACAGGCGGCGAGGGTGTTCTTTTCCTGCGTTTCCACCGTGCCGATGGCGGTGTGGAAACCGTAGTTGCGTTCTCCTGAATAGTCCGCGATGAACGCCGAGTCCGTCATGGGCTGCGGCAAGGCAGACACTATTGTCCGATGCACATTGCTTACGGGTTCAGCTTTCATGCTCTTTTCGCCCGCCTTGACAGATGTTCCCGTTTCTTCGGGCAGTACGGCTTGACCGGCATTGCCCTTCCCGTTCTGGTACTTCGCCGCCAGTTCGTAGGACTTCTCCAAGAGTGCCACCTGTTCCTCCATCGAGGACGGCTTGTCCTCCTGCGCCATCAGCATGGCTTCCAGTTCGTCAATGCGCTCACGGAGTTCCTCCTTTTCCGTGTCCTCCTTCGGCGGCTCGTAGAACGTGCCGAGCGAAGTGCTCAGCCGCTCATAGGCGGCAGCGGAGGTGCGTATGCCCGCCTGTTGCTTATCGGCACGCTCATTTTCGGACGGTTCCGTCTGTGTCAGGCGGTAGTCGTCCGATGCAGCCGCCGTGTCCGGTTTTTCCGCGCCGTCGTGCCAGAACGAGGACAGGTCGCCCACCATGCCCCGGCGTTCCTTCTGCCGGTTTTCCAACTGCAACTGCTCGTAGGCTTTCGCCTTGTCGCCGATGATTTTCGAGTCTTCGGGCAGGGGCATGTCCGTGTTGAATCCCTGACCCTGCTTTGCCTTCTCCCTGTCCTCGGAGGACGGTGCGAAGATGAGCCATAGGCAGCCCAAGAACAACAGTCCCATCAGCGGATAGACCAGCATCTTCTTGCGTTGCTGCCGCTGCTGTTCGGTCAGCGGCTTCTTCTCTTTCGTTTCATTTTTCTTCTGTTCCTTTTCCATATACATTATTATATAGGTTCATATTCTCCTGCATCGGCAGGTCCAATTTCTCGATGTGCCGTATCTCCATTGCCCCGTTCCCCTTGCCGAAACCGGCGATGGCGGTGACGGTCATGTACAGGCAGAGCGAGGCGAAAGCGGCAAATGCCGTGAGGACTATCCCCAGACGCGCCTTCGGCGGCAGGGCTTCCAGTTTCCTGCGCACCCTGCCTTTCAAGCCTTCAATCAGAGTTTTCATCTTTCCCATACGCGCATCATCTTTCTATGGTCCGGATGTCCTTGTTCTCCAGCACCGTGAAGCCCTCGATGGTAAAACCGTTCGGGTTGTCGTCCGAGCGGCTTGCGTTGAGCAGGCGGCAGGCGGTCACAAGCGTGCGTTCCGTCACGTTGCTCTCGCGGATAATCATCTGACGGGCGTATGTCCGCGCCTCGTAGGGGTAGCGGTCAAAGTTGCACACCACGCTGTCCACCTGAAGCACCTGGTTGATGTTGCCGGCGATGATTCGGTTGTAGAAGCCCTTTTCGGCAAAGTCGGCGTAGTAGTTGTACGCGCTCTTGTCCGCCAAGAGCAGGGCACGCTTCACGTTGTGTTCTATCGCGCTTTTCTCCGGCGAGAGCGTGAAAAACAGTTCATGAAAACGGCGCACGTGTTCCCTCGCTTCCGCCGGACGGTTCTGCGACAGGTCCTGCGAGAGCGCGAGCATCAGGCTCTTGCCCCCGTCGAGGACGTATATCTTCTGCCGTTGCGCTTCGGCGAAGCGGAAGGCGCATACCACCGAGCAGACCACCACGAGGGCGCAGGCCGCCGTATAGACGATGCCGAACAGACGTATCTGCCGGAAACTCGTCTCGATGTTCTTTAATGATTTGAATTCCATTTTCTTTTCGTCTTTCTTTTTCTGTTTGTAAAATCATCATTCAGTATCCTTTTTCCGAAGTGGCACTTCGGGGAGGTCAGAGTGGCACATAGGCAACCCCAATGTGCCACTTCGACCGTTCCGGCTGTTACCTCTTGAACACCTTTCCAGCCGTTCCCTTGATGAGCTTCCCGGCACGCCCCGCCACGTTTCCTGCGGCTGCACCTGCCACGCTGCCGCCCAAAGCCCCGGCGGTCCCGATGTTCTTGTTGTAGCTGCCGATGCCGCCTCCGGCTTGGATAATCCAGCCCGCCACCGTCGGTATGGTGAAATAACCCACGATGCCGATGATAAGGAACACGATGTACACCCCGTCGCTTGCATCCAGCGAAAAGTTCGGGTCGGTCTGCATACGCTCGATGTCCTGCTGGAGCATCAGTATCTGGATTTTCGCCAGTATGGTGCTGAACAAATCCGACACGGGAAGCCACAGGTAAATCTGTATGTAGCGGCTGAACCACGCCGAGAGCGTTGAGTGGAAGCCGTCCCACACGGAGAAGGCGAAGGCTATCGGTCCCAGTATGGACAGCACCACGAGGAAGAACGTCCGTAGCGTGTCGATGATGAGTGCGGCTGCGGCGAACATCAGTTCAAGCAGTTCGCGGAACCAGTCACGCACGCTTTTCTTGATGTTGTACGCCGCCCGGTCCATGTACATCCCCGTCATCGTCACGAGATCCGAGGGCGACCAGCCCAGCTCGTCCAGCTGCCGGTCAAACTCCTCGTCTGAGGCGAGGTAGGCGGTTTCCGGGTTGCGCATCAGCGCCTCGTACTCCAGTTTGTCCTTCTGCTCCCGGTACTCGTTCATGTCGAAGGTCTGTTCTTCGAGAATCCCGTGTACACCCTGCACGATGGGACTCAGCACGCTGTTCATCGTGCCCAATACGATGGTCGGGAAGAACAGGATGCACAGACCTAATGCAAAAGGTCTCAGCAGCGGGTACACGTCTATCGCTTCGGCTCGTGCCAACGACTGCCATACGCGCATCGCCACGTAGAACAGTGCGCCCAGCCCGGCAAGCCCCTTCGCCACGCCCGTCATGTCCGCGCAGAGCGGCATCATCTCGTCGTAGAGCGAAAGGAGTATCTGGTGAAGGTTGTCGAACTCTCCCATAGGCTACCAGTACCTTTCGTTAGCCGTTCCGTACAGCGACATCACCCGGTCCATGTCGTTCTTCTTCCTTGCCCGCAGGTAGCTCACCGAGATGGTCTTGCCCGTGTAGTAGCGCACGAGGTTGCGGTAGTTCATCAGGCTGCGGTAGGCGTTGTCGATAATTGCCAGCCGTTCCGCGTCCGAGAGCGACATCCCCGTGACGTTCACCACGTTCTTCAAATCTTGCAGCACGTCCGAGCTTTCGTCTATCAGCATGGCGTAGCCCGACGAGATGGCGGCAAGCTCATCGGGGGTATAGTTCTCGTCCGAGAGCATCTTCTGGTAGTTTTCCACATAGATTTCGGAGATTTCCATGACCAGCCCGATGCTCTTCGTCACCTTCACGCCTCCTTTCACCACGTCATGCACGGATTTCAAGGCGTCGTAATACTTCTTGCCCTGCTCAAAAACCTTCTTGGTTTCCAGAAAGCCGTTCAGGGTGTTCGCCTTCGTGCCCGCCGTCTCCACCATCTCCTTGGCGGAGTTGATGATGCTCTGGGCGAGGTTGCCGGGGTCGGACACCACCCACTGGGCGTTTGCCGTGCCCGCACCCGTGAGGCACAGGCAGACCGCTATCAGCGGCATTTTCAGTTTCTGTCTCATTCTCATTCACGTTGGATTTAGTGGTACATTAGTTTTTTATTGTCCTTCCTTCTTTTCGCCGTCCGAAGCGTCCTCCATATTTACCCGGATGTAGTCGCCGTTCGGCGAGAAGGTCAGCACGTCCGTTTCCTCGTTGTACGCCACGTCGATGCGGAAGCCCGTGTTCATGTAGAGGTTGCCGTTCTCCTCCCGCTGGAGCAGGTAGGTTTCCGGCTTCAGCCTGCGGCGCACGCCCGACCGCCGAAACAGCGTCACCTTGTAGTGTTCACCCTCCTTGTACACCAGCACATCGGGTCCCGCCTCCGCACTCTGCCAGTTGCCGCAAATCTTCTCGCGGACGTCTTCGTTTTCCTTCATTACCGTTTCGCAGGCTTGCAGCATCAGCGATGCCAAGCCAATCAGACCGCCGCAAAGCAGCAGCCGTTGTGTCTTTGTCAGTTCAATGTTCATTTTCTGTTTCAATTTTTAATGTTGTTGAATAATCTGTTTACTGTTTTTCTTCTTTCCGCCTTTCCGCTATCTGCCGTATGGCGGCTTCCATGTCGCCGCCCAACTTCTCCGCCAGTTCGCGGACTTCCATCTTCTCCGTTTCCTCCGTCGTGTAGGCAAGATACTCGTGCATGGACACCTCCGTGGCGTACACCGCCGACTGTATGCCGCCCAAGCCTATCCACACCTCCTTGTACCGCCTTGACGGGTCGTTGGACTGGTTGATGGAGAGTATCTGCGACTTCTCCTTTTCCGTCAGCCCTAAGAGGGACTGTATCTGGTCAAAGCGGTTCATGAACTTCCGCTGGTCGAGCAGTATCTTGCAGTCCGAGTTGTTGATGATGCTTTCCTTCACAATCGGCGACGAGATGATGTCGTCCACCTCCTGTGTCACCACAATCGCCTCACCGAAATACTTTCTGACCGTCTTGTACATATACCTCAGATAATCAGCCATGTTTGCCGAGGAAAGGGCCTTCCAAGCCTCTTCCACAATCAGGAGCTTCCTGACGCCTTTGAGCCGCCGCATCTTGTTGATAAATGCTTCCATGATGATAATCGTGACCACCGGGAAAAGCTCGGCATTATCCTTCACACTGTCAATTTCGAAGACCACGAACCGCTTGTGCAGCAGGTCGATGTTTTCCGTGGAGTTGAGCAGGAAGTCATAGCGTCCGCCCCTGTAATACTGCCGGAGCGTGGTCAGGAAGTTGTCGATATTAAAGTCCGTCTTCGCCACCTTGATGTAGCGTTCCTCCATTTCTTTGCGGTACACGTCCCTCATATATTCGTAGAACGAGTTGAACGACGGCACGATGTTCTTGTCCTGACCGAGCAGGAGGATATAGGCGTTCACCGCGCTGCCCAGCTCCGCCGACTCAGTTTTCGTGGCGGGTTCGTTCTCGCTTTTCCACAGGGTGAGCAGCAGCGTCTTGATACTGTCCTTCTTCTCCACGTCGAACACCCCGTCGTCCGTGTAGAACGGGTTGAACGAGATGGGCTTGTCCTCCGTGTAGGTGAAGTAGATGCCGTCCCTGCCCTTGGTCTTGCGATGTATCATCTCGCACAGCCCCTGGTAGGAGTTGCCCGTGTCCACCAGTACCACGTGGGAGCCTTGCTCAAAGTATTGGCGGACAAGGTGGTTCATGAAGAACGACTTGCCGCTGCCCGAAGGCCCCAGCACGAACTTGTTGCGGTTCGTCGTCACGCCGCGCTTCATCGGCAGGTCGGAGATGTCGATGTGCAGGGGCTTGCCGCTGATGCGGTCCGCCATGCGGATGCCGAAGGCCGACGGAGAGTCCTTGTAGTTGGTCTCGCCCGCGAAGAGGCATACCGCCTGTCCGATGAACGTGTGGAACGACTCTTCCGCCGGAAAGTCCGCCGCATTGCCGGGGATGCCCGCCCAGAACAGTGTCGGGCAGTCCGTCGTGTTGTGGCGCGGCACGCAGCCCATTGAAGCCAGCTGGCTGCCCACATCGTTCTTGATGCGTTTCAGCTCCTCCGCGTCGTCGCTCCACGCCATCACGTTGAAGTGGGCGCGGACGGACTTCAGCCCCTGCGAGTGCGCTTCGTTCAGGTATTCCTCCACCCACTCCCTGTTTATCGCGTTCTGGCGGCTGTACCGCGAGAGCGACTGCATGTTCCTCGCCGTCTTCTCGAAGCGGCGCAGTTCCTCGTCGCTGTTGCCGATGAAAACGTACTGGTTGTAGATATGGTTGCAGGGAAGCAGCAGGCCCACGGGAGCGGCGAACGACAGGCGGCAGTCCGAACGGTCGGTGGAGAGCCGTTCGTAACGGCAGTCCGTCGCCACCGCAGCGGGCAGGTCTTCCGTGTCCGACAGGGTGTGCAGGCACAGCCGGTTGTCGCCGATGCGCATCTCCCTTGCCGTCATTTCCATGTCCTCCAGACAGTCCACATTGCCCGGCGAGAGCGCAAAGTACCTGCCTATGATGCCCGTTTCCTTTTCCGTGCCCGTAAGCTCGTCATCGGAGAGCCGGCGCAGCCGGATGTGCCCCGAATCGTTCAGGATACGCGCGAACTGCTCCACCGCCTCGATGAACTTCACCGCCGTTTCCTTGTCCTGCATCTCCTTCGGCACGATGTGCCCCCGGCACAGGGTGTTCCAGTTGCTCTGCTGCCTCATGCGCTCCTTCGTCGTCTTGGTTAGGAACAGGTAGCACTTGTGATGGAGGAAAGGTCTTTCGTTGAAGTGCATCTCGTAGCTGCGGGCGAGGAAGCCCATGCCCTCCCTGCCTGTGTCGGGGCGGTACCGCTCCTTCACGTACCAGTCCTGCTTGTGCAGCACCGAGTAGTCGGGCAGCACCTTTATCGCCTTGCACCACGTGGCATGGATGGCCTCGTACTCCTCCGCCGTTACGGTATAGACCTCCGGCAGTTCCACCTCGAAGGCGGCGGTAATGTCCGCGTCCTTCGAGACGATGCAGCCGTGCTCCACCGAGAGCAGCGGGAAGCGGCTTTCCAACGTGGTGGCTTTCATTACATTTCTCATACGTTTCTTCCTTTCTTTTTTCGTCTTAACAGATTGGACACCCGTCTGCGGTGGAGCACATGGCGGGGGCGCATCCGTGCCGCGCCCAGCTTCATCAGCCCGTGTTCGCCGTACTTCGCGTTCAGGCGGAACGTGAGCCAGACGGTGGCGGAAGCCGACACCACACCGAAGCCGATGCAGAGCCACTGGCTCGCGCCTGCCATGTACAGGATGACAAAGAGGATGAAGGCGGCAAGTAGTCCGCCTGCGAAGATGAACAGGTATTGCGCCTTCAGTCCCTTGAACTCCACCGGACGGCCTATGCCCTTGTTGATAGGGTATTCAGCCATTGTCCTTACACCTTATTATATATGTATGGGAATGTACGTTTATTAAAGGAAGAACGAACGGAGAATCGTCGCGCTCACAATCAGGAAGATGCACGCCCCGAACCAGCTTGCTGCGGTCTTCGATGTGTCGGGGTCGCCCGACGAGAACTTGCCGTACACCTTGATGCCCCCGATAAGCCCGACGACAGCGCCGATGGCGTAGATAAGTTTCGTGCCGGGGTCAAAATAGCTGGTCACAAGGTTGGTAGCCTCATTGATGCCCGCCATGCCGTTGCCTTGTGCGGACGCTGAGATGTTTGCAGCCAGCAGAAGGGCTGCGAGAATGATTTGTTTTTTCTTCAATGTCTTTGTCATAATCGTTTCTTTTTTTGTGCCTCCGGGTTGGATAGTCCCTTTGGCGGTTGATACTTGTTTTACTTCTTGCGGCTTTGGATGAAGCCGGCTTGTGGATTTAGTGGTTCGGTGGCAAGCCGTGGTTTAGCCGTAGTCGATTTTCTTTTTTCGCATCATTGTTTCGTTTTACTTGTTCGTTATACATAGTCGCGGATGTTGAAGTTCTCGTATTCCTTCTGCGCAGCCGCTTTCATCCTTGGTCTCTTCTGCACGGGACGGATGCTTGCGAGATAGGCATCCACCATTCCCGACACCCTTGCCTCGTACCGGGCGTTGTTACGCCGGAACATATGGTAAAACTCCGTGCCTTCCAGTTCATGGAACACCTTGCCCGCTTGCAGGATTTCCGGCTCCTTCGCCTTGGCATCCTTCACCGTCCTTGCAGCCCGGTCTATCTCGTCGAAGGAACTTCCGCCTGCCTGTGGCGGTTCTTCGTCAAAGTCCTCATCCGGGGCGTAAGTACGGTTGTCCTCGAATACCTTGTCCAAATCCTCGTCAGGCACTTGGCGTGATACGTCCTTTTCTGTGGCATGGTTTCCGGTGTCCTTCAACTCGTCGGCAAAGGTAACGTCCTTTTCGTCCACCGCCTCGGCTTTCACGGGAATGGCAGCTTCTGGCACACAAGTGGCTTTTTCTGTCCTCGTCCGCTCAGGCATCCTGAACTTGCTCTTGCCTATGATGTCCTCGGACGGTTCCTGCCGTGTCATTGCCGTACTGTCTTGACCGTCATCCCTTTGCCCCCTTTCGTGTTCCCGTGTCAGATAGAAAAGCATCCACAGGTTGCACGCCATCATCAGGATAATAAGTAACGTCACCATCGGCTTATCGTTATCTGTTCGACGATTTCATGCCCTTTCCGGTTGTTCAGGCTTTCCAGTTCCGCCCCGTACTGTTCAAAATGCTCGGAAAGGATGTGGTCGATATAGCCGGATATGGTCATCCCGTGTCCTCCGGCCATGCCCACAATCCGTTTGACCGTTTCGTGGTTTTCCCGGCTGATATATACCGCTTTCTGTGCGCAGCCTTCCGGCTTGCGGCGGGTGAGGTACTTGCCTTTGTAGGCTTCTTCTTTCTGCTTTCTTCTGAAAATGTTGATGTTCAGTTTCATGTCTTCAAATGTTTATAGTCTTAATACACGTCTTGATAATTCTTGCTGTAAAGTCTGCGTATTACTTCCTCGTATTCGTCGAAATGCCGTTCAAGCACGTGGTCTATGAATACCGAAAGTGACAGTTGCCCTTTCCCTATGACACCCACGATACGTTGGATGCGCTCGTGGAACTCCGGTCGTATATAGGCGGTCTTGGCACTTCTTACCGGTTTTTCCCCGGCACGGATAAAATGTTCCAGATATTCCTTCTCCTGCTTCGTACATGCCTGAATACGCTTTCTTGTCAGGTTACTGGCTGACTGTTTGTATGGGGCACAGAACGAAACGTATATGAGTCGGTCGGCTGAAAAATGGGTGAA
>ENA-UOJS01000925-UOJS01000925.1-human-gut-metagenome-genome-assembly--contig:-C74-NODE-925-length-27455-cov-7.998212_pt1 | contig 27455 bp, 54 predicted proteins | sample MGYA00242355_ERZ723902 | MGnify/ENA metagenome assembly ERZ723902
CGAAGCCGCCACGAGAGCCTTGAACCCTGAACCAAATGAAAGCAAAGTAAAAAGGGGCTGTGAAGAAATGAGGATTCATTTCTTCACAGCTCCTTTTTTATACCACCTATGCTTTCGATTTCTTCTCTTCGCGCGAAGACGCATTTCTAGCGCTTCCGGTATGTTCATGCCATGTGACCCAGAGAGATGTCGCTACGCACACAGAGGAGTAGGCCCCGGAGATGAAGCCGATCAGCATGACCAGTGCGAAGTTTCTCGTGGTATCGCCGCCGAAGAAGTAGAGTGAGGCCACGCAGAAGAGCGTCGTAGTCAGTGTATAGAGGGAACGACGGATGGTCTGATGAATGGAATCATTGGCCAGTTTCGCAAAGCTGTCCGTCCGGCGATGGGTATGAATGGCTTCACGAATACGGTCGAAGATGACGACGGATTCATTCATGGAGTAACCAAGGACCGTCAGGATCGCCGCAAGGAAGGATGCATCGACTTCCAGCTGGAAGAATGCAAAGACACCGAGCACCATCAGGATATCATGGCAGATAGCTACGATCGCAGACAGTGCGATACGATGCTCAAAGCGGATAGACATATAGAGGATCATCGCGCCGAAGGACAGGATGACATTGAGAAGTGTATTCTTCGTGACCTCAGAACCGATCACGGCACCGACAGTCTCGATGCGCTTCACTTCGGCTTCGCCGACTTTATCCTTCACGTGAGAAACGACCGTCTGTGCTTCTTCCGCAGAGAGGTTTCTGGTACGGATGATGACGTCATCGCCGGACTCTCCCTGCATATTGCTGCCGGAAAGCTGAATGGTCGCTGTTTCAAGACCATCCGCGCGAAGTCCGTCACGCACCTCTTCTACCGTGACATTCTTGGGAAATGCCAACTCCAGAATGGTGCCGCCTGTGAAATCAATCCCCCAGTTGAAACGGAAGAGGATGATGGACACAACGGAAAGAATGATCAGAAGTCCGGAAAAGCCGAACCAGAGCTTTCGTTTGCCGATAAAATCAAAGCTGTTGAACATTATCTATCGTACCCCCTTTTTCCGCCAAACCACCAGGGGTTATGGATCCAGTTCGCATCGATAAGGAACATGAGCAGCGTACGGCTGACAGTGATCGCCGTGAACATGGATACAGCGACACCAAGGCCGAGCGAGAAGGCGAACCCCTTCACCGTCGCACTGCCCAGGAAGAAGAGGATGCAGGAGGTGATGATGACTGTCATATTCGCATCAAAGATGGTGACAAATGCACGTTTGAAGCCGGACTGGACAGCCAGCCTAAGCATCTTGCCGGATGCGATCTCTTCTTTGAATCGTTCAAAGATGAGGACATTCGCATCGACTGCCATACCGATGGACAGAATGACGCCCGCCACACTTGGAAGTGTCAGTGTCGCGTGCAGCATATTCAGGATGCCCAGAAGGATGAGGACATACACAAGAAGTGCCACATCCGCGACAAAGCCGGCCATACGGTACACGGCCAGCATGAAAATAACGACCAAAGAGAGACCGATGGTGAAAGCCACGACGGACTTATCCTTCGAGTCCTGTCCAAGAGACGGACCGACGGTACGGACTTCCATGACGGAAACCTTGACCGGAAGCGCGCCGCTTCGAAGAAGGATCGCAAGATCCTTCGCTTCTTCGAGCGTTCTCTGTCCCGTGATGACAGCGGAGCCACCAGTGATGGCTTCATTGACGACCGGATTCGTCAGGAGCTCTCCATCGAGATAGATCCCGATGTGACGGCCGATATTCGCCGCAGTGAGGGCGCCGAATTTCTTTCCCCCCTCATCGGAAAATTCCAGAGCAACGAGCGGCTGCTTGTTCTGCCCCATCTGTTCTTTTGCATTTTTCAGGTCTTCCCCCGTCAGCTTGACATTGCCTTCCTCATCCTTGAACTGGAGGACTGCGGTCTTGCCAATGGTTTCGATGGCCTTCTGCGGATCCTTTTCACCCGGCAGCTCGATGATGATACGGTTCGCCCCTTCACGCTGAATGATCGGTTCCGTCAGACCCATTTCATTGACACGCTTCTGCATGATATTGATGACCTGCGTGATTGCCTCATTGGTGACCTTATTTTCTTCGGTATCCTCAGCCTGCATGACGATATGTGTGCCGCCCTGCAAGTCAAGGCCTTGACGGATATGTCCGGCCAGCCAGCCTACGCTCGCAAGGAAAATCCCGATAATGGCCGCGATAACGACCCAGAATCGGATGAGCGCACCGCTTCTGACGCTGCTGTTCCTTTTCTTTTCCAAAACTTCAACCTCTTTTCGTGATGATACTTCGTTTCTCTGTAATGATACCGGCCATGCACTGGTCGAAGGGCTCTTCAGGGAGGAAATCTACGACTTGGAAATCCCACAATGTCATGATCCTTTTTTCATAGGAGATCTTTGCCAGATACCTGTCATAGTATCCGGCTCCCATCCCCAGGCGCGCGCCGCTTTCTGTTCCCGCAGTCCCCGGTACGAGGACTAGATCAAGCATGTCCGGCGCTATGACTTCATAGCCCTTGGGCAGATCCCTAAGGCCATACGGTCCTTGGATGAAATGCTCCATATCCATGAGCCGTCCCGCTTCCATCTGCTTTCCCGGCAGACATACCGGGATGTAGATCTCTTTCCCCTCAGAAAGAGCGCGTCGGATGAAAGGATCGAGATCGGCTTCTCCCTTCATAGAAAGATAAGCCATGATGCGATGGGCTTTCTGATACACAGCTGACTCGCAAATCCGATCCGCCAGAGCAAGGCTCATAGCTTCCATGTCAGTAGCAGAAAGAGCCCGCCGTAAGGCGAGCATCTTCTGGCGGATTTCCTTCTTCCGTGTCACGGAAGGAGTATCCGTCTCTATCATTTCTTTTCCTCTTTTTTGTCTTTAGAAGCGTCTTTATCTTCGACCTCAACGACTTCCTCGACCACTTCCGTGCCGGCATCTTTCGGATCATCCACTTCGACGACCTCTTCCACCACTTCGGTTTCCGGTTCGTCTTTGTGTTTGGTCTGATTCATGACCTGTTCTTCCGAAGCAGCGCCCAGGGCTGCCGCACCGGCTTTCTTGGCGGTCTCTTCGTCGATGAGCTTCACATCACCGTGTTGAATAGCGGTCTTTTCTACTTTGATGATGACCTTCGGTGCGATCTCCAGCTCTACGTATTTGTCACGCAGTACTTTGATCGTCCCGTGAATGCCTCCAGCCGTTACTACATGATCCCCTTTTCTCAGGGACATCAGGAAACGACCTCTTTCCACCTTCAGCTTCTGCTGCGGGCGATACATGAAGAAATACATAATACCGACCAGCACCAGAAATGGCCATGCCAGACTGACGAAATTCATTACCTGTTCCATTTGATTCACCTCCGTCAAATCATATAGTATTTATTTTACCATACTTTGATGATCGTTGTCTGTAGTTATTTTCTAATTATGTGTCAAAATGTTGTAAAGGGAGCCGGACTCACCGATGATAGCCCGCCATGAAGCTCTCTCTGAACTCCGTGAAGTTTCCATCTATGATAGCCTGTCGCATATCACGCATAAACTGGAGCAGGAAGAAAAGATTGTGTATCGTCACGAGGCGGAAGGCAAGAAGCTCTTCCGACTTGTAGAGATGACGGATGTATGCACGGCTGTAGTGCTGACAGGTGTAACACCCGCAGCCCTCCTCGAGCGGTGCCCAGTCCTTCTCATACTTCTTGTTCTTCATATTCATGCGGCCGGAATGCACCATGGCCATGCCATTTCTGGCAACACGCGTCGGGAATACGCAGTCGAACATGTCGATGCCGCGAGCCACGCCTTCCACCAGGCAGTCCGGCGTGCCGACCCCCATGAGGTATCTGGCTTTATTCACAGGCAGGAACTGGGTGGTGTACTCCAGAATGTCATACATGAGGTCATGCGGCTCACCGACCGAGAGCCCGCCGATCGCCATGCCGTCAAAGGGCATGGAGGAAATCTCGAGTGCGCTCCTCTTCCGAAGATCCTTGTACATACCGCCCTGCACGATACCGAACATGCCGCGATCCGTGCGGGTATGCGCCTTGATGCAGCGCTCTGCCCAGCGCGTCGTGCGCGCTGTGGAATGGTCAGCGTACTCATAGTCTGCCGGATAGGGGATACATTCATCGAAAGCCATGGCGATATCGCTCCCCAGATTCTCCTGCGCATGAATGGAAACCTCCGGAGAGAGGAACTGCTTCGATCCATCGAGGAAGGAGCGAAAGTGCACGCCCTCCTCTGTGATCTTGCGCATAGCTCCTAGAGAGAAGACCTGAAAGCCGCCGCTGTCCGTCAGTATTCCCTTCGGCCAGTTCATGAAACGATGCAGCTCGCCAGCCTCTTTGATCAGCTCCGTGCCGGGACGCAGGAACAGGTGGTAGGTATTCGAGAGGATGATCTGCGCGCCCATGTCTTCGAGCTCTTCGGGTGTGACAGTCTTGACTGTCGCCTGTGTGCCGACCGGCATAAACATCGGCGTTTTGAACGTGCCATGAGGCGTGTGCAGGAGCCCTGCCCGCGCGCCGGTCTTCTTGTCTTCGGCAACAAGTTCGTAGTTAATAACCATAGTTGTAGATCCTTATGATGTCTAAAAGATAGTTGATTAAATTCAGCGTTCTCTTAACGCAAAAACATGGCATCCCCTATGCCCTAAATGTGAACTATTTCCTTACATTTGTATAGAACGATAATATCATTTTACGCATCCCCTTTCAACCTAAAACATCTGTCATTGCGTCTCTCTGCTCTTCTGCCAGTGCTTCTTGCCCTCTAATAAATTCGTCGCTATGCTCAATCTTGAATCCCATATCACCTTCCACTCTTTCAATCTCATCATTGAAGAAAGCTCTCCAGTCATCCTCGTTTTTTACAAAATAGATATGGGGGCTTTTGCAATCCGTTTCATAAGAAATATCATTGAACGACCATAATTTCCCGACGTAACGTGAGCATGGATCATGTTTAGTTTGGAGTTCATCATATTTTTTTTGCTGAATATTGTGAAGATCAACCAGTCCTCTTTTGAATATTTCATAACAAATGTCTTTAAGGTCTGCCGGGTACGCATTTTCATAAAATGCCCACTCTGCCAGTTTACGAATGCTATATTTGCAATTGCGAATATAGCTAATATCTTCAACCTTGCAATTTAGCAAGCCACAAATAATATCTTCATTTTGATTCATAGCTATTTCCTCCCTTTATCTTCCGATGAACTCGTCGCTATGCTGAATCTTGAATCCCATATCATTCTCGACTTTTTCAATCTCCTTTTGAAAATAACGCCGCCATAATTTTTCATTCCCTACAAATCTGATGTATGGAACGAAACAATTAGCCTCATAACGAATGTCAGCGTATGCACACAAAGATCCAATTTCTTTTAGCGGTGACTCATTTTCATTGATGCCATTTAGCTTAAGACGCTTTAATTCTTTCCACACTACTTTGTCTAAAGCATCCCTTCCTTTAAAAAAAATCTCTTCAATTAACCCATTTATACCAGCCATTTTTTCTTCATACGTGATATATCTATTAACGAGTTCGCGAAGATCATACTTGCAGTCTTTAATCATTTCGAGGTCATCAATTCCACAATCAAGCAAGTTACATAAGCAGTCTTTTTCATTTCTGTACATTTTTACTCTCCTGTTGCCTTTAAAAAACCTTTCATTTTCGGAAGTGTTTCTACCACTCTGCAAAACTCTTGCCATTCCGGCAGCGCGTGATTTTTTCTCTGCTTGTACATGTTCATTAGCTGCAAATAATTGGTATTTACACGCGCTCGCTCTTCCAAACCCACTGGAACGCTATAGATCAATGCGTTTTTATCTACTTTCTCTTTCTTTTGCAGCGCGTCATAAAATTCATTTACCCTATTCTCAAACGCCTCTATTACCTCTTTCGGTGTCCCTTCTGCAAATGTCCAGTTGCGTTTCGCCACGCAATGCATTAAGCCCTGGCTCATTACAATGTCAAACCAGTGATAACGCTGCGCCTGTTGCCACCACTTTATACTTGCAGTGATTGTCATACCAACACGCGCTCCGACAAGAAAATTTGCCTCTCCGCTACTTACCCCACGGCTAACAAGTGTATTTGCAAGTTTTTTAGTGCTGACCTTAAACGGATCATATTCATCGCCGTAACTTAAGCCAATAGCCGCCAATGCGCTATTTAATCCTGATACTGTAATCTTTTCAATTTTCATAGCTTGCTCCACTAACTAATCCAACTTCTACGAGCTTTTTAACTGCATCAATCTGTGCCTTCGTCATTTTGGGGGACGTATCGTCAGGGTCAGGGGAGATCCCTTCATACCATACCAGGACTAACCCTCGATACCCATGCTTTTTTAAACGTTGCATCTCAATGTCATGTGACGGGCTAGCAAGAAAAACCAACCCATTTTGCGTTATTACGCATTCACAATAATACGTGAAGCACTTTTTGTATTCCTCCGTCATTTTGATAAACTGATCCGGCGTGAATCCAATACCTCGATACTTCGTGTACGGAGAATCCGGTGGATTCATAAACTTTTCAAATACATTCAATTTTCTCCCTCCTTTTTTCTATGTAAAGATTCCAGTCAGTACCAAAGGCAAGTTCATATTCACCCTTTAGATACCTAGCCTCTTTAAACGTATCTGCGGTATCAATATCTTCCTCCGGCATCCCTAAGTATCTGCCCCGAATTATATACACGTTCTTTGTCTTACGTTTATACATAACGAAGCTCCTTTTCTCGAGATAATTTATAAAACAACTGGAGTAGTTGCTCATCCTTTAGTCCGTCATCAGCATTTGATAGCCGAAGAAGGTAGTTAAAATTTTTTCTCCCTATTCCATCCTCTTGCAATTTCACTTCGTATCCCATTCCAAGCGTGCTTGACATTAAGTCCCCTTCTTCATGCCATTCATTAAACCACAGAACAGGATATACCAATTTTTGTCCCCATATATCTCTTTCTGTTCGCCATTCGATTGATACCTCTAAAACGTATTCAGGACGAAGCCGGATATATTTGTGGAGACATTTTTGACCCCATAAAATTGCTTGCCTGTCGTTTACTTTAAACCCGTTCCCGCATTTTCTATTCCACTCTTTAATCTGCTCTCCTGTGATTTTCATTCCGATTTCCTCTTTTATCTTGCCCACACATCGTCTGCACTTGATCCAATAGCGGGGATAGCACATGCAGCAATATCTTCAATTAAGTCATATTTTTCATATTCGTCTGCATCAGGCAAGAATGAATCAGGACACCCATTCTCGCTATCGTCCAGCCAAAACCAATAATCGCAAGCATTAAAATCATTGTCGCGGATTCGAAACAGTCCTCCTTTTCCATCGTATCCGCATTGCCAAAACAGATTGTGAATTTCACCTTCAGTCTCAAACTGAATAGCTACTCCGTGTCCATCTTCGATTATCTCTGTTTTTAAAATCCTGTATCTTCTCATTCCTGTTCCTCCGTAAACCCGACTCTTTCCATTAGATACAGATCGCTTAAAATTCCTTGAATAATTTCCTCTTTCCATGGAAACATCAACTTATCCAGCTCGTCACTGGAAGAAAATCTATTATTCAGCGACACATAAGATTGCCATTCGAGGTAAGGAGAAAATTTTGCTTCACGGGTAGAATCGTGTACGGCTTTAGCAATACTGAAAAGGTCATCATTGATACCACCAATAATCCAGTTAAAGTCACGAGTTCTAAAGAAGTAGATATCACTTCCATGCTCGGTAGCTTCCCCTGCAATCGCAGCAATTTCATCCAAATCTTCCAAATCCAGTAGCATGTCCCATACTCTGTCTTGGTCATTTGTAAACGGATCGTACATTTTTAGTCCTCCAATTTCCATTCCCCGACTTTGTTTCCGTTGTAATCAAAGGCAATTCCGCCAGTATAACCTTCTTCAAGATTTTGCGAAATCAGCTTTAGCAATCTTCGGATTTCGCATGCAGTGGGATCAAGTGGGTAGTTCCCACTTGCATCCACCTGTCCACTTGAATCATCTCTGAATGCCGCTCCCGACGTCATAATTTTTACGGTAAACATAAGTAACTCCCCTTTCTTATTTTTTAATCCATTGCCATATATTTAAGCTCATCATCAATATCTACGTTCCAAATGAACAGATATTCATCTCGAAGTCCTTTATTTTCCCAACTTTCTTTTCGGAGTCCTACTGCGTCAATAACTTCCCATTCGCCATTGTCGTTCTTGTCAATCCATTCAATAAGTCCTCTTTCGTAGTTGTAACGGAACTTTCTGCCTCTTCTTTTAACAATTTTGCTGTACTTCATTTTGTGCCTCCTGTTATTTACTAACTATTTCCTTTGTTGTATATATATTACTACATTTGCTTGATTTGTAAAGTGATTTGTTGTCTAGATTAGTAAATCATCGACAAGGATTTTTAAAAAAAGATACGCTCCGATAGATCAGAACGTATCTTTAGACTTACATAGATGACAAGTAAATAGCAATAATACTTCTCGCTATATTGTCATCCTTATAGATTGTTTTCTCTGACACATGTTCTTGCTCTGCTATTTCCTGCACAGATGCTTTATTTTTATTCATATATAAGGCATCTATAACTCGGTAGCGTCGCAAGGATTCTTCGCTTCCGTTATCTTCACACTCCTGTTTATAAAAGGAAACCGCTTTCTCGATCTTTTTGACCTTATAATAATTGTACTGTAGTTTGCGTTCTGTTATGTATGCAACTTTTTCAGCATACAACTTTTCATCAGGATTTCCCATAAGCTCTCGAAGATATTCCCACTGCAAGCTAATCGCTTCTTCTTTCGTGGGTTGGATCTCATCTGTCGCTACCCTTTTTAATCTTCGATAGTCCGAAAGCATTTTTTTAGCTGCTTTTTGTGGACTATAAACTTCTCTTTTCTTTTCTTCCAGTTCGTTTATCTCGTTTACGGTGGTTTTGGCAACTTCTTTCGCAAGTTCCAGTATTTTTTCCACCGTAATCGTAAGTTCTACGTCACCCAACGTTCGTACTTCTTGCTCCATCCGTTGCCTCCACTAATTAGAACGGGATATCTTCATCCTGATACCGTGGTTGATAGTTCCCTTCGGGTTTCGCCTGTCCGAACTGCCCGAATGAGCCGCTCTGCTGTTGTCCATAGTTTTGACCATTGTTCCACTGTTGTTTCTGCGGCTGTCCTTGCCCATGCTTTTGATAATTGACAGGAAGCGGTAAGGCAATGAAATTAACAACAATTTCCGTGATATATTTATCCTGCCCGTTTTTATCTTGATACTTTCGGCTTTCCCAACGCCCTTTAATATATACGCGCTTTCCTTTTTTTAAATAATTTGCCGCTGACTCTGCCAACTCATTCCAAACAACGCACGGAATAAAACTAGCTACCTCTTTCATTTCCCCAGTTGCTCTGTCCTGATATTTGCGATTTGATCCAACACTAAACCTAACCATGCAGCCGCCAGTTTTAGTAGCCCTTACGTCAGGGTCTTTTGTTAAATTTCCTAAGATTTCAATCGTGTCCATTTTAAGCCTCCACATTAACTATTTTTAATCTTCTGTTACCTTGAACCCTTGCAGCTTGTAACGTTTAATAATGTTCTTATGATTCCTAATTGCATCGGTATCTTTACTTTCCGAATACTGTTCGTTTGCTTGTAACATAAATCGTCCATGCTTGTCCGCGACTATTACAAGCGTGATATATTCAATGGCACGGTGTAGATCCGCCGACTTCGCAGTTGTAATTTGTACCGCTTGATTCCCTTTTCTCATTATCGTAATCAATTTATTGTTTCCTCCTTTCTTTGAATTCCTTTCTTTGCTAATTTTTCTCAAATCTGTACTTTTGCTTTGCATTAGGATATTTTACAGTGTCCACTTCACTCATAAACATATGCAGCGGGCGAGCGTAAATCCCGTATTTCCCATATAGGGCTTGGTAAATCACTAATTTTTCGCCTGTTTCTGTGTGTTCAGCAATAGCAATGATCTTGTATTCCCCGCCCTTGAAATGACGCCACACTTCATTTGGCGAAGGATTTGCCCGTTCTTTCATTTTCTTCCTCCTTGTAAATTTCCCAATCATCTGCGAATATATCGTCCCAGATTAAATCCTCCAAACCTTCCTTTCCTAAAGTTCCGTAGTGCGTTATAAGAGCCGGATTGCAAAAGCGTGACTCATCCTTGAAGCTATACATATTAGCCGCCCACCACCTTCTCCGGATCTTCTTTCCCTCGTCCGCTGCCTTCAGGGCTTCCCATGTTTTCATCTTTTCTTTCTCTTCCTTTCTTTATATATTTCATTTATTCTAAGCAAGATACTTATCGTCTTTATTGCATCGTTATCAATTCTTTCTCCCATAAAGACGCTCTGCCCTTTCATCGGCTTCCTTGATTTTCTGCTTGATTGTAGACTTATCAAGTCCAAGTCTACAAACAAGGCTGTCCAGTGCGTTCTGACAGTCCGCCACCGCCTGAATGAGATTCTCTTTCGCTTCCGCTGGCGTTGTGTCCGTCTCGTAGTATCCCGGTAGTGTTGCTCGTTCCCACTTTGAAATCGCATGGATGAGTTCAGCGGCTTCTTCTTTCGCGATGCCGCAATGCGCTGCTATACCATAACATGCCACTATGTCCTTATTCATCTTTTTTTCTCCTTCTTCTTCTTCAGGATAAGCAGGAAGCAATACTTTAAGCCCCTTGTAAGACAGTGTAATCTTTGCAAGAGTATCGGTAATATCAACGGAAAGACACTTTGTAGGAATATGGAAAGCAACACAGGTATAATACAGCTCTCCGATAGCTTCCCATAAGTCTTCAAAAGAATTTCTCTTGTAGCTCAAAGCGATAGATCCATCTGGAGCATCCAAATTAGGATGAACTTCCTTACTTACACTGATAAAATCATCAATGATCTTTGTTACATCATCCATTATGTTCCTCCTTATACAATTTCAATCGTGAGCTGGGTCTTAATATGAAAATCAATCATATCATCACCAAACAACTTTACACCAGTGGGTAGATATGCTGTAGCTCCCGGATGAATTGCGATGACATTCATGCCCTCGACCTGCTCTTTGATAAACTTTTCTTTTTCAGCAAATTTCTGAATGGCATCCTCTTTAGTGCCGTAAACAATAATGCCGCTGTCTTTATCAAAATCTGCAAGACCAATTTCATAATTGTCGGGGATCACTTCCAAAAGTTTTTTAAGTTTCATTGTGTTCTCCTTTCCTACAGTACAACAACCTTTTCAGGAGCAGTTCCTTCCAGTGTCGGATGAATATCATAGTCCCTTCCATGATACAAGCCCCCATCGTCTCTGTATTGCACACATATGTCACAATCTAAGCAGTCATTCTTTACTGCCCACTCCAAAAGTTCTTTAAGTTTCATCGTTGTATTTCTCCTTGTTCTAATATCACTCAATTTCAATGATGAGTTCGGGTATTACATCAAGTGGATAGGTAGCTCTTGATAGACACTCTACATTGTTAGCCTCTACATTGAAACCCGAATAAACATGTATTACATCCATGTTCTCGACTTGCTCTTTAATGAGCTTGTATCTACAAGCTAGCTTCTCGATAGCTTCCGCTTTCTTTCCATAAGAAACAGAAAAACCATTATCCCATGGTATAAGACCAATTTCACAGTCATCTGGAATAACTTTAAGCAGCTCTTTAAATTTCATATGCTTTCTCCTCTTCCTCTTCGCACAGCTCTATTTCAATTTTATCGCCCCATTCAGACCTATAAGGGCTAATTCTTTTTACTAGATAATTGTCATATTCTTCACTGGTGTGAAGTACAGCTTGGTCATATACCTTTTCTTTCGTTCCGTCACGGTTGACGACGTATACGTCGATACATGCGTAACAATTCATATGGTCAAGCAATTCTCTAAAGCTACCCTTCCTAGAATTTCTTTTTACTTCTATATGCACTCTGCCGTAACCAGCGAAAAACGTTCCGACTTCCATGCGAAGCAAATTCTCTGGAATAACGTCAGAAGCGTTCTCTCTTTTGAATAGAACGTTAGTGTCCGGAGCTCTAACTATCCATAAAACAATATTGTTATCAATTTTGTTCACTAATTCTTTAAGTTTCATATGCTTCAACCTCTCAATCCTGCATCCTCGCAAGCCATGAAAAAAACAAGCACCCATAAATCCACTTCGGATACTTCCGCATTTTTTGCTTGATTCTCCTTCGTACAATCATTAGAACAAACTCGCTTCTCGAACCCAATCTCTTTTTTAAACCGTTCTTCCCATTGCGCCAGCGTATTGTCTGTACTCTTCATCTGCTTAAATTCATACAGAACTCCTTGCCTCTCTTCTTTGTTGTTGCGAATCACGCCATCATTCAGGCGTTTCAGCTCCGCCCACAAATCGGGGAAATCACGATACAGGAGCTTCAAGTCTCGCACACTTTGTAACGGGCAGATCCAGCAAGAGAGGCGCGTGCGCTCTTTGTACAGCCCCCCCAATCGAATCCATGTTTGTAGCAGTATTTGAGCGCCTGCTCTTCCGTGATGCCCCACTCGAAAAGCGGATAAATGTCGCCTTTCACCCGTTTCGGCTCATCAGCAGCGATACCGATATAGAGCTTTGTGTTCGCCCGACTGAACCCATGCATTTTCATAAACTTCTGCACCGGTTCGCGCTTTAACATCGATGTACACCAACGTTGCTTCATTGATGACCACCCGTATCCATGCATCCCGGCTCGCTTTCCCTTCTTTCGAAGGATGTGAAGCAAGGCATATTCAAATCCGTTGCTCGGTTTCAGCACAGTCACCATTTTCCCGTACTTCTCTCCGATATACGAATTTACCCGCTCGATATGCTCATACATCTGCGGGAACTCCATCCCGGTATCACAAAAGAGGATGTAATCAATTTTCATTCCTCTTTCTAACATCATGAGTAACATCGCCGTACTATCTTTACCACCGCTGAAAGAAACGATCGACTTCTTACTATTCTCGATATGTTCCCTGTAGTCGCTCATTACATATCTCACCTCAGTTGATTTCAAAAACCAAAGCATGAAGAATTTCCTGTTTTCTGCTCCATGGGTCAGTTTTTCCCTTAACCTCTTTCATTCCAACCATTCGGCATCCGGCTTTCTGTAGTTCCCATGCATTTCCGATCGCTCCCGTCCAGCCGGAGGAAAAGGTGAAGCGCTTCACTCCGTTTTCCTTGAGGCAGGCGATGCAGCTTTCGGTCTTGTCAATGTAGTTATGGAAATTCAGATCTTCGTTTCCATTGTCACGGGACTCTTCATATTCTCTGTAGATGAATGCGAACACCGAGCCTTCCTTGTGGTAGCGAGCTTTCCATTCCTTGTAGGCGTATCTGGCTTCTTCCTTCCCTATTTCGTCCATTCTTTCTTCTGCCTCATCAAACGCCTTGTCGAAGGTCTTGTATTCTTGGTAGGCTTTTTCAAATTTGTTTGTCATGGTGGTTTCCTCCCATTTACTAACTATTCCCTTTACTGTAAATATATTACTACATTTCGCTTAATTCGTAAAGTGATTTATTGTCTAAAATCACATGTTTTTGACTTTCTTTGGCAAAAAAATTAGAGGAGAATATCACTTTCTACCTCATTTCCCCATACGTCCCATCTTGAATGCGGCTCGCGAGCAAAGAGCTCGCAGTAGGGTCCATAGGATACGCTCTCAATCATGCGGCGCATCTCCTCCGGCTTTCGACTGTGGATGGTGCGCGGGGCGGTGAATCCTGTGAGCCCCTGACAGCGCTTCCCATCTGCGCCGATTTTGTAGGGCGGGTGCCCCTTGATCCCAAAGAGGCAGCTCTCGGTGATGCCCCGGAAATACTGCCCGAGACCTGCGCGGTCTTTCAGCCACGTGATCATAGTCACATAGCGGAAGCCCCATGCCTCCATGACCTTGAGACCATCGGGGAGGAAATTGTTCGTCACCCAGAGATACAGGTGGCAGTCATTCGCCGCAATGCTTGGGACGTCTAGCGCCATAATGTCTTTTGTACTCATGAGCGGGTAGTGGCGATCCGCTCCCCGCTTGATCTTGCCGCCCCCCCGTTCCATCCACGGGGGATCGCAATAAATTGTTCTATACTTTACCATTTCTGCCACCTCATATCGAAGTAGGCAGCGGATATTTCCGGTTGTTCTTTTTCAAAAGACTGGAGGCATTTAAGAGCCTTACAAGTTGCCCCCGTTTGGTTTTTATACATTTTCTGATTCAACTGACAAAACTCCCTAAATGTCATTTTCTTAACAAAATTCACTTGATTACACCACCTAGCGATTGTTGTATACAGCCCTTCCCACCTGCTTTGCTTCCACGGTGCTTCTTTTGGGGATTGGTATCTCATAATATACGGTATTGCTCCATATCTGAATAAAAGTTTAACTCTTAAAAAAACGCCTTCGATGTCTCTTTCATCTGTGCTAGTAAATCCGCACAATACGTAAAATCGCAAACTGGAAGTATTAGTAAACTCACGAATAAGTTGTAGCTTTCTTTCTATTAAGCGATAATCGCTTATATTGTCAAATGCAAAAGTATAATCTCCGTCATATCTACATGAAAATAATTGCTTACACTTCTCTTTGTCTAATATTCGTTCATCCATCCCTTGCTTAAACTGGAATGGCTTTTTAGTTTCCTTTAGTAGTTCAAGGTATTCTTTCCATTTTGGATGACTTAGAAAGTTATCGTCTAAGAGACAGATCTTCTTTCTCTGCATATTCAAGAACTCTTTTAGAGGACTAGCAGAAAATGCCCTATTGTATTTTTGGTTTACACAAAAAGGACATTTTCTAAAGCATCCCCTAGTTAGATACCCAATGCTATAATCGGTATAAAACTTGACACCTTTCTTGTCGCTTTTCCACTCATCGTATAGATGATAGTCCGGCATATGATGTTCAATGGCTTCTGGAAGCGTCGGTGCTTTGTCAAAAAAGTAACCTGTGCCACCTTTTATAATTTTCGTGTTTGTAAATAAACCTCGAATTGGATCAGGTGTATCCGTAAACACCTTAGCCACATAAACTTTGTCAAAGGTGGATAAATTTGAGCAATCGAGTACCAGTTTCACATCGTTACCTATGTCCTTGTGAAAAGCCGATATTTTCATGCAACATAAATTTGGAAATCTATGATTTTTTCTACCGACAAGATCGGCGTCAATTATACCAATCTTCATTTTCCAGTACTCCCTACTCCCCCGGTACGTTCACCAGTCGCTGTATCGTTATCTGTGACCTTGAACGGAATAAAGATTCCTTGGCAAATTTTATCTCCGGTGTTAATCTGTACGGGTTCTTGCCCGAAGTTATACAGCGCAGCAATGATATTGCCATCGTTATTTTCATTTCCGTAATAATCACTATCAATGATACCTACACCGTTTGGAATTGTAAGATGCTTCTTAATTCCAAAAGACGAGCGATCGCAAATCATTAAGAACTCACCTCGCGGAAATCTTGCCTTCACCCAAGTCTTGATTTTGATTGTTTGCCCCGGCGCAATTGCAACTGGATACGGGCAGAAGAAATCATATCCAGCTGAATATTTCGTACTGCGTTCGGGCAGTCGTACAACAAATGGGCAACCTTTTACGACCTTGAAGAATCTGCCTTCGCCAACATTTTTTACATTATTCATTTTCATTTCCTCCTTTGAGAACGCAAACAGGTTCAGACAATCCGATAGTGAACGAAAGTAGCTCCTTGTCCTTTTTTAATTCCTCTTCGTTTTTGTATTTCTTGACGACATTTCCATCCACCATGAGGACGGTCTGTCTGAACAGTCCAACTTTTGCAAACTTAATAACTTTTGGGTGGCACAAATACATATCACTTCCGATGATGATATTCATTTAAGTTTCCTCCTTTTACATTTCATCGCGCGCAACTTCATTAAAAATCTTTTTTCCGAATGAAGTGGCTGCATATACCTTACAAAATACCCGGCTTCTCGAAGTAAATGTCTCACATGATTCATTGTTGGGTATTTTTTAGTTTTAAACACATTAACCACTCCTTACAAATATAAATCTATGTGATGATCGTGATACTTTTCTCCGTTGTAAGCCCAATCTTTATCTACTATCTGATACCCGAAAACTTCCTTCTGCATGAGCTCTTTCACTTTTCGTATTCTGGCATGGTGTCTAGCCTCCGCTATGAACGGATCGTAATTTGCAGCGATGTATACAGTTTCTGCCTCTCCGAAAAGGTTTAACGCTTCTTCAACGGTATTTGCGTGCATCCCCCTGTATGTAATCATTTTTACTCCCCCGCAACATCTCTTCTTTTACACCAGTTTTTTAAAGTTGCCATATCTCCCGGATAAACGCCAAGCAACTCACACAAGCGCCATCCCGATGTGCTTCCACTGTACGAAATCACATAGAGCCTCAAGTATCGCTCCGCCAATGTTCTGAATGTCATGTACGTTCTGGGTGTAGACACATTAAGAAAAAAATCAATGGCTCTTTCTGCTTTCTCTACGTCAAACCCAGCAGGTAACACTCTTATTCCATTCACAAACTCAATTTCATTCTTTTCCATCTTTACACCCTCCCGTTCGTTTAGCGTACCTCTTATAGATAGCTTGCGCTTCATTCTGATGAACGATATTCCATGTCTTGATTGGTTCAGCGTTCATGCGGCAGTCAATAAAATCATTTTGGTAGAGGTGCTTTTTCTTTCCGTGTGCATACACGTCATGACAATCTCGACACAGAAGGATTATGTTCTCAAGAGTGTCGCTGCCGTACTCTGAACGGTAGCGAATGTGGTGGTGATCCATTTTTCCGATAGATTTGCCGCACCACTCACACCGAGGATAACCGTCACGGCTTGCCCTTCTGTCAACCATGGCACAAATTGCTTTATATCCGGCAGGTGTAAGCCTAATTCGATCTTCTTTTTCAATCTTCATAGCGTTCTCTCTCCCACTCATCTATGAGCTTTTTCCGTTCTTGGGGTGTTTTTACATCTAAGTGCTGCCGCTCTGCTTCGTCAACTAACCACTCAAGCAGTCGGGACATTTGCTCTTTGGTGTATAAGCTCGAACCTGTATAAACTCGGATCTCCCAATAGTCCCGATGTCTGCTTTCTATGTCAACGCACCACCCGATTCCGTGGCTTTCCCATTTCCTGCGGAAAGAGTCGTAAGCAAACGGCTTGACCGCTATCGTGTCCCATACGCCAACATTTCGTATTGCCGTCCGATATACGTCCTCTTTTGTAGAATGTAGCACTTTTGCTAATGCATCACACACAACCCAGCAATAAGCATTTGCCGATAGCGATCGCTTGATTTTTAACTTTCTAGCTTCCACTATGCACTTGTCGGATTCGAGTAGATTCTTTAGTTCATCCATCTTGTCATTGGGCGTAATCAACTCTAACGAAACTGCTGTATATCCATACTGTCGAGCAGGAGTGAAGCAATAGCGGTTTACTTTATTCCACTTCATTTTTCATTCACGGGCATATGTCGTACTTCATCAAGAGACTGCTCTTTTACAAGTTTATCGAGATACCATCCCGCCTTTTGTAAATCGACAACACCACCCTTCTCTCTGTATCGCCATGTGTATTTCATGACCTGTCCTTTCAAAAAACCTCTATACTCTTCGCATGTCATACTAGCCTTGATAGCTTCGATACATTCGATGTTCCCTTTGTAATAGTTTGGGTTGATTTTATCAATCTTGCTCTCACTCATTTTTTGCCTCCACTTCTGAAATAGTTACGCCAACACCGCTTTCTCCGGCATATGACTTTTTAACAATCAATGTAACTACCTGCTTGTCATCTCTATACGCAATGCCGTTTAGTGCATCCAGTATAATCTTTGCGACATTATCCACATCAGGTTTCTTGAGTGGATATTCCACTTGATTTAGCATCCGAGTTTTTTTGATATTGGACGCTGATTGCGGTGGTTCAATATGCGCGAAGATTGCAACAATAAGCGGAACGTCATCAGGATATCTATAGTTCCCGCATTGTTCCTGATATTGTAACTTGACTAGATTTTCATACGACACTGTTTCTTTCGGAGTATAAGCAAATCGCCCATTAAATTTAGGTCTTTGCTTCGCTTGCACTTCGCCAGCGATAAAAAACGAATTTATTTCTGACATACAAATTCTCCATGTTCTTCTACAAATCCCTTCAACACATCCGTAGCCCATGACAGTCCGCGACTAAATTCGGGGTTTATTTTTTCGCTATTTTTAGCTCCTTTTTTTAACCCATGAACAGTAGCCTCGAACAGTTCTCTCGGAATACGAATTTCGTCATCACATGTGTCATCTCTTACCTTGTCATACATTTTAATCACCCTTTCATAATCTCTTGCATCTCATCAAACCTATGAACTGCCGAAACCTTTCTGAAACTTTCGCCAGTGAATCTTACAGGAAAACACATAGAGAAAATACGGTCGTAAATACGCTGATACCGTCTGTCGTCTGTTCGTTTCATTTCTTCAAGCGTGAGGTTCGTTGTGAGAATGAGTGGCTTTCCGCTTCTATAACGGCTATCAATAATGTTGTAGACGTTTTCAAGCACGTAGTCCGTGCTACGCTCTGCCCCGAAGTCATCAAGGATAAGCAGTTGCGGGCGGTTGAGATTTTCGATAGTATCCTCGCAAACTCCTGTATTTCCAACTTTCGACAAGATTTTAATGAGAGACGTCATGATAACCGATACTCGGCGTTCCATTAACGCATTAGCAATAGCAGCAGCAGTATAGCTTTTCCCAGTACCCACATCGCCCCAAAACAGGAGTCCTTGCCCCTTCTTTTTTAGTTCTGAGAACTTTGCAATATACCTTTCGGCTACTTTGTATCCAAATGCATTTCCTTCGCTTTTCGTATAGTTTTGTAAGCTGGCAGTGGCAAGCCGTGCATCTAGCAATGACTCTTTTTTCAACTTTCCTACTATTCTCATATCGTGTTCGTACTTCGTTTTACGTTCTTTTGCCGCTTCTCTTTCCCTTTCGCAACGACACATAACCGGCATAACACGATTTACCATTTGCTTCGTGCCGTCCATTGCCGGAAACGCAACGACTCTTTCAATGTATTCGCCGCATTGGGGGCATCGTGCTAACTCCTGCATGTTTATCATCTCCAATCACTAAAGGGATCGTTTTCGTTTGTTTCCACAATTTGAAGTTGAGATTCTTGCTTCGATAAATAATCGGAGAATGGAGTGGATGCTGATAAAAACGTTTTGGGGTGCTTTATGTACGTCTGCTCCGTGTTAGTTTTTCTTACATAAGCGCAATAATTCTTGGCAGATTCAATAAGCTCATTGGGCGTCCAACCATCCGAAATTCGAGCTTTGTAACATTTATAGGCATCCGCTTTTCCAATCTTGCGAGGATATTCTTTCCAAAATTCCTCAAACTCTTTTGGATATTCATTTCGATTTTTCTTTGGCGGTGCTTCGGTTTCCTTCTGCTTTTCACGAAAACGTCTTACATATTCTCGATTTTTAGCAAGTTCATGCTCCCGCCTATACCACCACTTTTGCCAAATAGCCCAGTCATGTAGTCGAATTGGTTCCACCTTGTCGAGATAGCCAACCTCGATTAACTCTTCGATAACCATTTCGGGTTCAAGTAGTTTAGACAGTCCGACATTTAACACATCTGCTACATCCTCTTTGCTTGCATCTGTTTCTCCGGCTTCGTTAGCATTGTGCATCCCCCACAACCAAAGGCGTACAAGTATACCCAAGGCTTCGTTTTGACTGCAACCTAACGCTTTAGCTAGTCGTCGCAATTTTGCCCCCATGACCGTTTCGTGTACCGAGATCCATACCATTTCGTCTCCTATTGTTTATTGATAATGTCCTGAATGCCGATGACGTGTGAAAGTTTTTTGTAGTGTCTGCAACATGCACACGCTCCACATTTACGCGGCATGACATTTCCTTTTTTTACATCAAGGACACGTTCGAGATTGGCTTTAACGCTTTCCAGTGCATCATCGAGATAATTCTGCGTTATCTGTATAATTTGAATATCCGGCTCATACTCCTTTGATGCCGCAGCGATATAAAACGGTAACTTTTTACCAGTATTCTTTTCTACAACCGCTTGATAAATCGCTCCTTGAATGTCGTAGCCCCAATATCTAATAAAGTCCATGTAGCCAAACTGTCGCGAATAATACATTTCACGAATGGACTGCATCACCTTAAGGTCCACAATGCAGACACCGGGGAAATAACTATCCATTTTTATTTTCCACGGCGTTCCGAAGAGATCCGCCGTCATAATAACCTGCTTGTCCCCAGCAAGATATTTCAAGAAATACTCATCTTTGTTAATGCGGTTAATAACAGACTCCGCTTTCATAAATTCCGCTTTTAGCGTGCCGTCTTTCTTAAAAATTTCAGGATGCTCCGCCTTGAACGGTTCGAGAGTTCCTTCATAATAATGGTCAACGTACGATCCAATCATCATTGCATTGTTCATGCCTTCCGACCACGTCCCATTCATTTTTTTCATAGCGCAGAACTCGCAACCTGCATGACCGGGTGTACCAACAAAATCTTTATACTGCGATACACTCATATATTCTTTATTTGCTTCGCTGCTATAGTACGTGCTTTCTTCCAGTTTCAATTTCTAAACGCCTCCATTTCCACTTCTGTAGTCTTATTTTTGGTTTCTTTGTAAGGCATTTGATTGAACTGCGGTTCTGTTACTTCGTTTTCAAGAGTAAAATTATCGGGCTGATTGTCGCCGTAACTTCCATTTCCGTTCGCATCGAATGTTTTTTGATCTGCTTCAATGGCACGCTGCATACTAACGGAAAGGACTCCCCACCGGGAAAGAAGCAGTTTCAAAACCGTTTTCTTTGCCATCGTATCAAAGTTAATGCTCCATTGACTTGACTTTGTTTTTTCGTACAAATCTTTACGATAAGCACTAGAATACTTTTTGGCATGTTCAGTTATTTCCGCTTTACTCATATACAGTTCTTTCACAAACCCACTTTTTAACCGAAACCACGCATAGTACCCAACAACTTTATTAAAATCTTTGTTTTTTCTGTCCTTACAAGAGGAAAAGTTTTCGGTAAAAATGCACTCTCCTGTGATTGGGTTGTACATTTCCAGTTCATCCGCATAGACTTCCGCGCAATTCATTTTTTCGTAAGCGCCTGTTCTGATAGCTAACTGAATATAGCCTTTGTACATCATCTGAAACTGGCAGATGTCGTTATACGGAACAAGAGCGGAAAACCCCAGATTAGAATCTACAGGTAAATCAATAGATGCCGCTACCATTGCCGCCGCCATAATCGAATTAGGATTACAGTGTTTAAGTCTGCCGTTGTTTGCTACTGCGTTAATGATAGAAATCATAAACTGCGGTGCTTTTCCTCCAAGCGCCATGCTAAACCTAGATTTTACATCGTCAGTTTTCATGAGTTTTTTAACTTCGGCTAAAGCGTCATTATTTGCAACAATTTTGGTATTCATTCTTTTCTCTCCCTTGCGACCTCGAACTCTTCACCTGTGATTTCCATAAACTCATCAATGGATAAATCTTGTACGCAATCTTCGCAAACGCACCCTTTGATTCCATTTATATATTTATCTCCATCACAAATAGGTGCTCCGCAAATGCAGCATTCATAAATTCCTTTGGGTTCGGGTTCATATGGACACCCTGGGAAATGTTCAAAAACTCCTCCACAAATTTCACACATGCTAGTCCCTTTCCGACTTCTCCGTATAGTTGCAACTGCTATAACGGCAAAGTCTGATTTCTGTTGTAAAAAAATTAGAGATATGCTCCTTCAAGCTCTCTCGTGATCTCTTTCTTCCTGTTTAAAATGTATCGGCTATATTCGGTTGAATGGATTCCCATTTGCCAAAGTCTTGTTGCTTCTGACAATCCCATGTTGTAAGACATAAGGAGATAGTTTTCGTCGATACAATGCTCTTGTAATTCCGCAAGATAATCGATACCGACAAGGATATTATCAACTGGATAATTCTCAATGTCAGCGTGCATGCGAGAAATACGCGCTTGATGCCAGCCCGGAACAATCTGCATGTATCCAATGGCGCCAGCATGATTATTTCTTGCTTCGGCGTGGTATCCACTTTCTGCTTCGATAATCGCAAGCACTAATGGATACGAGACATTATAACCGTGGCAAGCATACCATGTTCGTTTCTGTGTCCTAACATCCATCTTGCCACCTTCAGCCGCAAATTCAACCGGAATCTTGTACTCCTTAAACCCTTCTTCCTGAATATGTGCTTCCGCAATCATTTTAGGGTTTAAGTCCGTAGGTTCAGGCGTATCTTTGTTAGCCCAGACACAAGAAACGCCTATACCTACCGTAACTACTAAAGCAGTTGCCTTAATAACATTCTTCCACTTGATCCTTGTCCTTTTCTTCAAGATGTTTTCCTCCTGCCATAATGGAAATGTCCAATCCGGAATATGTTTCATACGCTTTTTCAAATTCTTCCCGGTTATTGAACCCAAACTCTTCTTTCAGGTACGCTTCCATTCGGGCTACTACTTCATCCACGATAATCATCCTCCGTCCAGCTTACATTTAAAACGTCGGAGATCATTCGGTTCGTTGGTGGTGCAATGAGCTTACCACTCACTACTAACGATACATACGGTCTACTGCGTCCAATTTTTTTTGCAAGCTCTGCTACCGTCATATTTCTTTCTAACATCGCAATTTTCACGCGAACTGACCACGATAATTTCTTGGCTTTTTCCATAATTTCCCTCCTTTCGTAACGGAACTCTCAACTTTTGTACAAAACTATGCTACAATACTTGTATACAAATGTTATGTAAGAATTATATATACAATTCTTCGCTACACATGTATATCTATATATTGTCTTTTATTTTGTACAATCATATTATATACGAAAATAACGTAAAAGTCAACTACAATAAACGTATTTTTCCAACTTTAAGGAGGATCACTATGTCACCTGTGGTTCAGCGCATTTTAGATTTAATGTATGAACATCATGTAACAGCCGCAAAATTAACTTCTGATCTCGGAATTTCCCATACCGCCGTTACGGATTGGAAAAAGGGACGTGGATCACCTAAGGTTACTACTATCGCTGACATTTCGCGATATTTTAACGTATCTACTGACTACATTATTACAGGCGCGGAATCCAAAAACTTTGCCATTCCATTTGCTACAAAACTGGATAAAATGTTAATCAGTAAATTTCACAAGCTCCCCGAAGAAATTCAGCAGGAAGTTTTAAGTTATATTGACTTTAAAATAGCTCAAACTATTGATGCCACCAGTCGCAAGGTATCATTATAAAAATTGATTTTAAGAAGGGGGTGAGAATTTATGACTAGTGCCCGTGTTGCCATTTATATCCGTGTTTCGACAACACATCAGGTTGATAAAGACTCACTTCCTATGCAGCGTCAGGATTTAATTGCGTATGCAAAGCTCATGCTTCACACTACCGACTGTGTAATCTTTGAGGATGCCGGATACTCAGGTAAAAACATGGATCGCCCACGCTTTCAATCCATGATGAAGCAAATTAGGCAAGGGCTTTTTACTCATGTCCTAGTTTGGAAAATTGACCGCATTAGTCGTAACTTGCTTGACTTTGCCAGCATGTACGAGGAATTAAAATCTTTAGGTGTTACGTTCGTTTCCAAAAATGAGCAATTCGATACCTCTACCGCCATGGGCGAAGCAATGCTAAAAATTATTCTTGTATTCGCTGAACTTGAAAGAAACATGACAAGTGAGCGAGTAACGGCAACAATGATTTCAAGGGCTTCGAACGGACAATGGAACGGCGGGCGCGTCCCTTTTGGCTATAGCTATGATTCAGAAAAGAAGGAATTTTATATTAACGAAAAAGAAGCGCCCATAGTACGCTTAATCCATGATACCTACGAACAAAATAGTTCTTTGCTTAACCTTACTCGCATTTTAAATGACAGTGGTTATAAAACTCGTGCAGGAAATGAATGGTCGCCTATTTCCGTACGAATTATCCTAAAAAATTTCTGGTATACCGGATGCTATCAATATAATCGGCTCAAAGATGGATGCCGCCAAAAGGAAAAGGATCAGTCTGAATGGGTAACGATACCAAACCACCATCCTGCATTGATCTCTTTAAAGCAAAAGGAACGAATTGTAGAAATGCTTCGCTCAAATTACAAGCTCATTGCAGCAAACAACATTTATTACACTTCAAACAACGTTCATGTCTTTGGTGGTTTAATTACCTGTGCCTTTTGTGGTAGACGCTACATTGCAACCACAGATACGAAAAAAGGATGGAAGATGGGGCGCTATGGATGTCCGACAAGACGGTACAGTAAAACAAAATGCTTAAATAAATCCATTTCCGACCTAACCCTTGGTGATTTTGTTTTTAACTACTTTGTTAATCTTTTAAAAGTACAGAAGCACTCTAAAGAAATTACAACGACAGATGAATTGCAACGTCAGCTATTATCTGGATATACCTTTAGTTCTGTAAAAGGATTATCGCCTCAAAGTTTATTAGATACCCTGCGTCTGATCCATACGCTTAACCCCAGTGAAAAGATATACGGTAAAACTAAAGCTATAAAAAAAATTACAAAGCCTGATAAGCAACTATTTACACTACGTGCAAAGCAAAGCAAGCTAAAAAGGGCATTAGATCGCCTGACTACGCTATACCTTTATAGTGAATCGTCTATGTCAGAAGCAGATTTTGTTGCTAAAAAAGCTGAAATTACAGATAACATAGCTAAAACGGAAGCGGCAATTTCAGAGCTTGTAAAAACTGACATACACTCGGATATTACTGATTCTGAATTTTTGAGAAAAGCTAGTGAATTTGTTATTTCCCAGCAGCTTGTGTCCAGGAACTACATTAGCTACGAACGTTTAGCACGCACTGTAGACGTAAATATCACGCGCGAATTTATTGTAGGAACTATCGAACAAATCACCGTTCGAGACGGGCATATAGACTCCATTCTTTTCCGCAACGGTTTATACCACAAATTTATTTATTAGTTTGCAGGAGGTTTATTTTGATTAGACGCTCCAATTATCACCATAAAATAGCCATTACTATTGTTGCAGTTCTTTTCACAGGGATGTGTTTTTCCGGGTGTAAGGATACGCAAGACGCTCCCTCATCCGCTTCGGTATCCAGTCAGCAAGAGAAGATTTCTGATCCGACAAAAGCCAGTGAAAAATCAGTGCTTGCTAAACTTCTAAGCACTACAGATAGCTCGGACACTACAAAAAAAGAATATATAGAAACAACGGCTTCCGCTATGATGGACGACTTGAATACTAACGCACTGCGCACGAAGAAAAAATATAATAACCGCAATGTTGCTATTAAAAACGCTAAAATTGATGTTATTGACAGCGACGGCGATTATTTTACGGTATGTTCGCCCGACGTAGATGTGCAAATTATTCCAATCTTAATAAACATACAATCAGAGAAGCAAAGAGAGCAGTTGTCCAATATGGATATTGGGCAGGTTATAACCATTTATGGGACTGTTACACACGTCGGGGAGTCCATGGGATATGCCATCGATCTTGACAACTTCGAATAGCAGATAATAAAAAAGAACCGGGTTTTATTGCCCCGGTTCTTTTTATTTTATAGAATTACAATGGATAATGCATTACCAGGTTCGGAAGGAAAGCTCATATCAATCAGAACCTTTTTATTGATGTCTTTATCATAAGTTAGCCAAAGGTATGAAGTGACCTTTGTCATAACACAGGAGCGGAAGCTCAGTTCATTTTCTTCATACTCATCAATATCATCTTTAATTACATCCCATTCATAAACATCTCTGGCTTCTGTAAAAAGAATTTTTGCTCCCTTTGGCAGGCTTTCAAGAATCCTGCTGACGCTTTCATCTCTTCGACTTGGACGGTTGGTTTTTGATGCTAACACACGAGCTAACTCTACATTCATTTCTTCTTTTGTCATGGTTCCTCCTACCTCCTCTATCTGTCATTCATTCCTCTCGGGCTTCTTGCCCTTGTTCTACTGTTTTGGTTAATAGTCCGCCAGGTTTACATGATAGAGGCGCTGTACTCTTTCTCCTGCATTGATGATCTGATCTCTCACTTCGTCTTCGCTCAGGAGTCCGATGATTTCATAGTCCTCCGCTTTCTGTGCCGCAACATTGTGCAGGCGCTGTGGCAGGCTGTCTGAGCTGCTCTGTACCTTCATTTTGAATGCTTCGAAGTATGCCTCGTATACGGTATTCAGTGCTGTTTCTTTCATTTCGTTGATTGTCATTTTGTTTCCTCCTGTTATTTACTAACTATTTCCTTTGTTGTATATATATTACTACATTTTGCCTGATTTGTAAAGCGATTTATTTACGAAAACAGCAAAAAATAAAGGCATCTCATTCTTTGAGATGCCCAGTACCTTTTTATTTTAGCTTCAAAGGAATATGCTTACCTGCCATAACCCCTAACACCTTTGGGAATTCTTTAATTCCTCTTTGATGGTTTTGATTTTTGCATATGCATCACGAATTGCTTCTCTAGCATTGTTTACCTTTTCCGCTGCATTAGGGATTTTCGTAAACTGTCCTTCTATCGCAAAATCGATAATCATACGCTCCCATTTTCTTTCTCGTTCGCGAAGTACATCTATCCATGCGTATAACCTATGGGTTTCTTTGGGAGTCCCGAATTTTCCGGCTAAACACCTTTCAAAAAGTTCCTCTTCTTTTGAATTAAGAAATTTCATGTTGTGCCTCCTGTTAACTTTTTAAAGAACTCGTCGGGTACTTTTTACCCTTCCACTATATTATACTATATTTTTCCATTTTTGTAAAGCGATGCATTTACACAAATGGCTAAAAATAAAAGGCATCTCGCTATTAGAGATGCCTGGCTATTCATTTGTCAATTTGTATTAACTCCTCAGGTGGCTTACCTTTATTTCCGGCAATCAGTAGCGAAAGCATGAGATTTGCTGCATAGTTAAACCCAGCCTTAAATCCGCACAATTCGTATTCTGCGGCAGCATCGATCATGAGTGTATATAACTGATCCGATTCTTCCGGTATTGCTCGAAAAAGCTCATTCTTAAATTCTTTCGTTAAACTAATGACATCAGGGCTATATCTTTCTTTTGGCGTACTATTGTTTACATAATCACAAAAATAATCATTCGCCGTTCGGACACCTTCCATTCTTCCTTCTCTCCTTTTAAAAATCAATAATAGCTCTAAAAAACTTTCCTCCTTTCTTACTCTCAAAACAGTTAGTGTGCTATGTTTTTCTTGCATTATAAGCTTACTGGTTAACATTTGCAAGAAACAATTTTTTAAAATTTGTATACTGTCAT
>ENA-UOJS01000929-UOJS01000929.1-human-gut-metagenome-genome-assembly--contig:-C74-NODE-929-length-27357-cov-7.431910_pt1 | contig 27357 bp, 21 predicted proteins | sample MGYA00242355_ERZ723902 | MGnify/ENA metagenome assembly ERZ723902
CCGCGCAAAAAGCGCGGCAGCCCCACGCGCGCAGAAAGGAAGAATGAATATGAGCAAAGAAAGGAAAAGCCCGCTCGGCGACCGCGGCTACTGGATAGATATTCTTTCCGTATCGGCGCTTATTTCGGTGAGCATCATCGCGGGATGCGTAAATTATCTTATGGGAGACGGTAGCATCACATTTGCAAATGTGTTCTGGTCGTTTGCGCATATCGCGGCATGGGCGGTGTGGGGATGGCTCGTGCTGTCAAAGCGCGAAGCCGGGCACCCATCAAGAATATTGTATTCGGTCTGGTTCCTGCTGCCGCTCATCTCCGCCGCCGCGCTGCTCGTTATGTCGTTCATACCCGCGAGCGCGGAGTTCCTTTCCACCGCGCCGGGAAATATCATCGCAACAGCTCTTATCGTCGGCTGCCTTCCCATGTCGGGCTTCGGCTTCTTCGGCAGCGCGGGCTATGCCGCAAACGATATAGTGATGATCGCGCTTTCCGCACTCATGCTTTTTGTACCGCTCATCGCCGCTGCGCGACGCGCGCGGCGACTGATGCGACGAAAAAAGTGATAGACCGACGCCCCGGTGAATATCATGTATATTGAATAAAAATATATGAGGGGGCGGCGGTGATATGTCCGATAAAATGACCACCTGCGAGTTGCGTGAAAAGGACGTGATAAATCTTTGCGGAGGCTCGAAACTCGGGCACGCGTGCGACTTTGAATTCGATGCGTGCGACGGCAGGATATGCGCGCTCATTGTGTCGCGGGAGACCGGATTTCTCGGTTTCGGTGGGGAGGAGAGCTTTATCGTTCCGTGGGAGCGCATAGAATGCATAGGCGAGGATGCGGTGCTTGTAAAGGTGCCTCAGAATGAGCTTTGCGCCTGCGAGCATGACCGCAGACGCGATAAAAAGCGAAAATAAATGTAAACAAATTGTAAAATCCGTCACGGCGCTTGAAAAAACAAAAATAGTATGATATAATACGTGTGTTTGTGCCGGAAAATACAGGTGAACCGTCACAGATCAAAAAAACACACACGCGGCATAGTACGGTCGGGTGCCGCCGGCGGCGGTTGTCCGTATACGGAGCGGCGTGGTGGGGAAAACCAGAAGGAGGACATTAAAATGTCTGTTATCACCATTAAACAGCTTCTCGAAGCAGGCGTCCATTTCGGACACCACACCAGAAGATGGAACCCCAAAATGCAGGAGTACATCTACACCGAACGCAACGGTATCTACATCATCGACCTTCAGAAGACCGTAAAGAAGTTTGAAGAAGCGTATATGTATGTCCGTGAACTTTCTGCCGACAACAAGAACATTCTCTTTGTCGGTACAAAGAAGCAGGCTGCCGACGCCATCAAGGAAGAGGCGGAGAGATGCGGTATGTACTATGTTAACGTCCGTTGGCCCGGCGGAATGATGACCAACTTCAAGACCATCAAGAAGTCCATCAACCGTCTCAACACCCTGACCAAGATGGCAGAGGACGGAACCTTTGATATGCTCCCCAAGAAGGAAGCTGCCGCACGTCAGAAGGAAATGGCTGACCTTGAGAGAAACTACGGCGGTATCAAGAACATGAACGACCTTCCCGCAGCTATCTTTGTAGTTGATACCAAGAAGGAAGCCAACGCCGTCAAGGAAGCCAAGAAGCTCGGTATTCCCGTAATCGCTATCGTTGACACAAACTGCGATCCCGATGACGCCGATTATATCATTCCCGGCAACGATGACGCTATCCGCGCCATCAAGCTCATCTCCTCCGTTCTTGCCGATGCCGTTATCGAGGGCAAGCAGGGCGCAGAGTCGGCTGAAGTAGATGCCGATGCCGAAGCTACCGCCGAGGCAGAGAAGACCGCCGCAGAGTCCGAGGCAGAATAAGCCGGACCCGCTTATCAAAGAAAAATAAGGAGATATAAAATGGCTGCTATTACCGCAAAAGATGTTGCCGCCCTCCGTGCAAAGACCGGTATCGGTATGATGGAGTGCAAAAAGGCCCTTGTTGAGGCAGAGGGCGATATGGAAAAGGCTCTCAAGGTTCTTCGTGAAAGAGGACTTGCAGTTGCCGCCAAAAAGGAAGGCAGAATTGCCGCAGACGGTATCGTTGAGATACTGAAGGACGGCGATGTTTCCGCTATGATTGAGGTCAACAGCGAGACCGACTTTGTTGCAAAGAACGCTTCCTTCCGTGAGTTTGTTGAGGCTCTTCTCAAGACCATCGTTGCCGAGAATCCTGCGGATATCGACGCACTTCTTGCCGCAAAATATCTTGGCTCCGATATCACCGTAAGCGACAAACTTAAAGAGATGATCTTCCAGATCGGTGAAAAGATCAACATCAGACGTTTTGTTGTTGTTCACGGTATTACCAGCACCTACGTACACGGCGGCGGTGTTGCCGGCGTTATCGTCGGTTTCGATACCACTCCCGAGGTCGCTGCAACCGAAAAGTTCGCAAAGATGGCGAAGAACGTTGCTCTTCAGATCGCTTCCGGTAACCCTCCCACATACATCAAGCGCGAGGATGTTCCCGAGAACGTTCTTGCCGAGGAAAAGGCAATTCAGATCGCCGCTATGAAGAACGATCCGAAGAACGCCAACAAGCCCGAGAACATTCTTGAAAAGATCGTTGTCGGTAAGCTCGGCAAATACTATGAGCAGGTCTGCCTCAACGAGCAGGAGTTCTTCCTTGATGACGGCGTGACCGTCGGTAAGTACATTGCCGATACCGCCAAAGAGCTTGGCGCCCCCATCACCGTAAGAGAGTTCCACCTCTACGAAAAGGGCGAGGGCATCGAAAAGAGAGAGGATAACTTCGCCGACGAGATCGCGAAGCTCACTCACAAGAACTGATTTAAATAAAATTCGGGGCTGTTAAAAGCATCAAAGCTTTTAACAGCCCCTCAAAAATGCCGGTACGTATACCGGCATTTTTGGATATAATCTTGTTCGTCTTTGCCCCGGATGCTTTTTGTACTTTTTGCGGCATCGGCTGTCGGGCACCACTGATATTGCCGTGAGCGTTAAAACACAACCACTTCCGGTGCGTTACCGCGAGGCTTGGTGCAGTAGTGGGATGATTAGTTCAAAAATCGCTCCGCTTTCGGGCGGCAGCTTGTTGCGGGCGCGTATCGTACCGTTCATGTGCTCTGCCGATGCGAGTGCGAGCGACAGTCCTATCCCGCTGTTGCCGCCGCGTCCCTTGTAAAAGCGTTCGAAAATATGTTCGATATCGGTATCCGAGATACCGTCGCCATCGTCCGACACACGGATCACGGCATTTTGCTGTTCCGTGACAAGCTCTACGCACACAGTGCTGTGAGCATAGCGCACACCGTTGGAGATGATGTTGGTGAATGCATGATTGAGCAGTCGCCCGTTCGCCAATACACGCGCCTTGCCGTCTGAGCTGTCGGCAAGGCTTATTTTTATTTTCCGCGCGTCAGCCATGCCGGTAATGTGCGTAAGCGTCTGCTCAAGATATTCGGCGAGGTCAATCTCATATTTTTCATCATTGTCCGATGCCGCCGAGTCGAGGCGGCTCAACTCAAGTATGCCGTTTACGAGCTCGGTGAGACGCACACATTCGGTTTCGATTATCTCCGCGGAATGGGATGTGTCTTCAATTATGCCGCAGCGTATTCCTTGGGCATACCCGCCTATCGACATCAGCGGTGTGCGAAGCTCGTGCGATACGTTCTGGAAAAATGTATTTTGCTTTTTTCGTGCGCTGTCAAGCTGATCTGCCATGCGCTCCATCGACCGATGAAGCTCTCCGAATTCGCGTATCGCTGATGTGTCTTGATGAGGTTCAAAGCAACCGTCTCCTATCTGCTCCGCATAGCGGCAAAGACCCTTTACTGCGCCGGATATGCGCTGTGATGTCAGCCATGCGACAAGAATATAAACGAGGGCGAGTACCGCCGAGATACATAAAATGAGCCTGCCGGCTCCGGCTGTCAGCTCCGAGGTGTCCTGTATCCGGCTGTATCCGATAAGATAACGCGCGCGGGTATGTACATTACTGTTGAGCTGTTTTATTACGATGTGGTAACGTCCGCCGTTCAAAACGGCATCTTTTTTTATTTCGTTGCTCGTATCGGATGAGATAAGCTCCGCGCACAGTGCGTATATATCGTCGAAATCGGCGTAGTATTCTGTATCCCGCGGGAATGATACCTGAGTTTCGGAGCCGAGTACCGCAACGTATACATCGCGGTTGGCGGCATAGTTTCCGTCCCTCAGAAGCGCAAGAAAAGCCGATGCCTGCGCTCTCACCTCTGTCTGGGAGAGACCGGAACCGCTATCGGAAAATATCCTGTCAGCCTCGGGACCGATATCCGAAATAAATGAATCCGTGCGTTCCTCCGCGCATTTTTTCATGTAGCTGTCGGAGAATGTGGCAAAAGCGAGATAAGCGGCAACGGGCAGCAGGACGAGCATGAGCGCCGCGGGGAGGAATATTATCTGCCTGATGCCGGTCTTGCTTTTTGACTTCATTTTGCATCCCCTCCATCGGTGAGCCTGAAGCCGAAGCCCCATACCGCTTCTATCCCGAGGCTGCTGCCGTAAGACGCGAGCTTTTTGCGCAGACGCTTTACAAGGTCATCGGCTGCGCGGGTGCCGGGGATATCATAATCGTACTGCCACAGCTTTTTCAGCAGCTCGTCACGACTGACGGCGCGCTCGCGATTTTTTATCATGTAAACGAGAAAATCGAATTCCGCCGGTGTCAGCGGCAGCGGCTTCCCGGAGATATAAGCGATTCGCTTTCCGGGGATTACCGTCACGTCCGCAAAGGACAGCTCGTCCGGATCGCAGGCGCCGCCGCGTGCCATTTCTATGCGTCTGAATATCGCTCCCACACGTGCCACAAGCTCAAGCGGGAGAAAAGGCTTGACCAGATAATCATCGCTGCCGAGAGATATCCCTTCGATCCTGTCGATGGGAGAGTCCTTGGCTGAAACGATCATTATCGGGACCGTGCTGTTGCTACGCACCTTTGCGCAGACGTCAAGTCCGCTGATGCCCGGCATCATAATATCGAGAATGATAAGATCTGGGACCTTTTTTTCGATCGCGGCAAGTATGCTCTCGCCGCTTTCGAAGCATACCGTGCGGTACCCGGCACTTTCAAGAAATCTGCTCATGAGCTCGCATATATTTTTTTCATCATCTGCTATGTATATAAGTTCATTCATGGCGACGCCTCCTTTTTATCTGTATTTAATATATCACATTTTTTGTGTTTTGTAAACGGTTGCACCCGATTTGCCACAGTTTGACCGTTGCGATGACAATGCATCATGTGCTATAATGCAGACACGGAAGCAAGATAAGCTCCGAAAAAAAGAAAACGAGGTATGAAAAAATGAAGAAGATCGCATTTCTGCTTGCCGTATGCATGCTGGCATGCTGCCTGCCCGTTGCGGCGTTCGCCGCCGACCTGCCCGTGACCGATGAGACCGTGGAGGTCGTTTCGGAAAAGAAGACACCGCGCACAGACGAGGAAAAGGCTGCCGCCGCCGAGCGTGCCGCAGAGCGCGAGACGCTCGCCGCTGTCCGCAAGGAGATTAAGGAGGAGCGCCGCGCCATTTCCGCGCTTGTCAGACAGAACAAAAAGGCAAGAGCCGTCTGCCGCAAGGCGATGAACCTTTACAACAAGGGCGAGGGCGTTCTTACAGAGGCTGAAGCCAATGAGATACGTGAGCTCATCATCGGTGTGAAGGAGGCATATGCTTCTTCCGGTTATGATAAAGAAGCGTTCAAAGAGCTTGTGAGTGCCGCCCGCAACGATGCCAAAGCGCATGATACCGCCGCCGCTACCGAAAAGTACGCAGCCGTAAAAAATACGCTTGCGTCAAGGTGCGCCGCAACCGCTGCTGCCGGCGAGCTTCTCGGAAAGATCGTCACGATAGTTGACGCTCACACCACCGCTGTCGCGGAATAATATTTACCTTCCGTAAACGGGATGGTGGACGAGGGAAACACTGTCCCGGCGCAGATGCGGCATTCTCCTGTTTGTATTGATATCCGGTCCCTGACCGTGCTGTTGCCGCGCTGACGCAATGGGGGTGTTAAAAAGCTCAATTTGAGTTTTTTAACACCCCTTTTTTGTCTGCGTTCAGGGAAAATTAACGAAAAAAAGCGGGAAAAAGTGCAAAAATATCGTTTTGGGTGTTTACAAAAACGCGAAAATAATATAAAATATAAGTGTATGTGATTTTGAATGCAGAAAGGGCTTCCATATGTTTGAACCTAAATACAAAAGAGTACTTCTCAAGCTGTCCGGCGAAGCGATATCCGGTAAGGACGGTATCATAGATTTCGACTTTCTTGACCGCATAGCCGCAACGCTTGTTGAAATATCCGCCGCAGGCGTTGAGACCGCAGTCGTTTTCGGTGCGGGCAACATCTGGCGCGGCAGGCAGGGCGGCGGTATGAACCGCGTAACTGCCGACCACATGGGCATGCTTGCTACGGTCATAAATGCGCTGGCGGCTTCCGATGCCGTTGAACGCGCCGGAGGCAAGGCGGCTGTATACACTTCGACCGATATGATGCCGTATGCCGAATATTACAGCCCGGAGCGCGCGCTTGCATCTCTTGCCGAGGGCAGGATCGTCATTTTCGGAGGCGGGACAGGGTGCCCGTATTTCTCCACGGATACAGCCGGAATGCTTCGTGCCATAGAGATAGGCGCAGATGCTTTTCTGCTTGCAAAGAATGTCGATGGAATATACGACAGCGACCCGCGCAAAAATCCCGACGCAAAGCTCTTTGACGAGATCGCCTATTCCGATATGGTAAAGCGCGATCTGCGCGGCATCGACCTCACCGCATCCGCGATGGGCGCCGAGTTCGGACCGCCCGCCGTGGCATTCAAGCTTGAGGATGTTGCCGATATTAAGCGTGCCGTTGAAGGCAAATGCGGCGGCACCGTCATCGTAAGAAAATAATTCAACAATAACATAACACAGGAGGAACTTGATATGAAACTCGACACCAAAGCATATGAGGAGAAAATGAAAAAGTCGATCTCGGCTTTTGAAAGCGATCTTGACGTTATCCGTGCGGGACAGGCAAATCCCCAGCTGGTAAACCGCGTTACATTTGAATATTACGGCGCCCCCACCCCCATAACCAATATGGCGGATGTCAAGGCGTCCGATGCAAAGACCGTTACTATCGCCCCCTATGATCCCTCCACGCTCAAGGCGATGGAAAAGGCGATCCTCGCATCCGATATCGGCATTACGCCCGTGAATGACGGACGCGTTATCCGCCTCGTTTTCCCGCAGCCTACCGAGGAAAGACGCAAAGAGCTTGTAAAGCAGGTCCAGAAGCTGGGTGAGGAAGCCAAGGTCGCCGTCCGCAATATACGCCGCGACGCCAACGATGTCTGCAAGAAGATGAAAAAGGATTCTGAGATGACAGAGGACGAGCAGAAGGCGTCCGAGAAGGCGGTCCAGGATCTGACCGACAAGTACATCAAGGTCATTGACGATGTAGTTGCCAGAAAGTCCAAGGAGATCATGTCCATCTGAGGACATATCAAATGGCAGAAAAAAATACATCCCCCTCTGCGGTCAAAACCGCAGAGGGTCACGGATTGCGCCATATTGCGTTTATAATGGACGGCAACGGAAGATGGGCGAAAAAACGCGGTCTGCCGCGCAGTGCCGGTCATGTTGCGGGTGCAAAAAAATTCCGTGAGATAATAAATTATTGCGGCGATATCGGCATAGAATGTGTTACGGTGTACGCATTTTCAACCGAAAACTGGTCGCGTCCCGAGGACGAGGTGCGGTCGATAATGAAGCTGTTCCGCGATTACCTCCGGGAGTGCGAATCAACGGCGGATAAATACGACATACGTATGCGCTTTCTCGGGGACATATCGTGTCTTGGCGAGGAGCTGGAGCGCCGCGCAAACGCGCTCGTTGAGCGGACAAAAAATAATCGTCTGCAGCTCAATATCGCGTTGAACTACGGCGGCAGAGCCGAGATAGTCCGCGCCTTCAACCGCCTTGCGGAGGAAGGAAAAACAAATATCACCGAGGCTGATATCTCCGGCGCGCTTTATACTGCCGGACTGCCCGACCCCGACCTTATAGTTCGCACGGGCGGGGAAATGAGACTGTCGAATTTTCTTCTTTGGCAGTCTGCGTACGCGGAATATTACGCGACAGATGTGCTGTGGCCGGATATGACTACGCGCGACGTTGACCTTGCGGTCGAGGAATTCAATAAAAGAAAGAGAAGATTCGGCGGAGTCTGAGTCTTCGTAACAGACGATGTTAAAAAGAACTATAACCGCGCTTTGTATGGCGGTAGTAATGATACCACTTATGCTTTGGGGAATGGATACGGTGTTTTTTCCGCTTCTGTTCGCCTTCATAGCCGTTGTGGCGGAGTTTGAGCTTCTGCGCTGCTTCGGGCTTTCAAAGAACGTGCTCATATCCGTTCCGCTGTATATCGCGGCGGGCGCCGCGCCCTTTGCCGCCCGGTATCTTGAGCGCGAGATGTTCCTCGGCGGCGCACTTGCGATAATGGGACTTATCCTGCTTGTTGTGCTGACGGTGTTTACCTTTTCAAAAGGAAAGGTCACGCTTGAGGCTGCGTGCGGCGCCGGAACGGTCGGAAGCTATGTCATACTTGCGTTCATGTCCATCGTACTGCTTTGCGACAGCGGCAGTGCGGGGCATTATATCTGTCTCCTGATATTTATAGGAGCGTGGTCTACCGATATATTCGCATATCTTTGCGGCAGGATATTCGGTAAACACAAGCTGATACCTGCCATAAGTCCAAAAAAGACTGTCGAGGGCTCTGTCGGTGGCATTCTTTTCTGCGCGCTTTCATTCCTCGTTTACGCTCTGGTGCTTGAAAGATATGCAGGTGTAAAGCCGGATTATGTAGTTTTCATCATCGGCGGTATATTTACCTCGGCAGTGGCACAGGCGGGCGACCTTTTGATGTCGGCAATAAAACGCAGCAATGGTATAAAGGATTTCGGCAGGATACTGCCGGGACACGGCGGAATGCTTGACCGTTTTGATTCGGTCATGGCGGTGTCGCTTATATTGCTGCTGCTTGAGTCGTTTTTCGGACTCATGCGCTGAATACCGATGAAATACGTGAAAAACTGAAATGACAATGAAAGAAAAAAAGCTGATCTTGCTTGGTTCCACCGGTTCGGTGGGAACACAGGCGGCGGATGTTGCACGGGCACGGGGGTATTCTGTCCGTGCAATTTGTGCAAAAAGCAATGTGCGCACTGTCGAGGCACAGGTGCGCGAATTCGGCGCGGCGGCTGCCGCAATGTCAGACCCGCACGCGGCTGCGGAGCTGAGGACGGCGCTTGCCGACACCGATGTGAAGGTGTATTCCGGCGTTGACGGCATATGTGAAATGATAGCCGATTCCGACGCCGATACCGCAATAAATTCAATAATCGGATATGCGGGACTTGACCCCACGCTTGCGGTGATAGAAAGCGGCAAGCATCTTGCGCTTGCAAACAAGGAATCGCTCGTCGTTGCCGGAGAGATCGTTATGCGCCGCGCGCGTGAGCGCGGTGTGGATATCGCTCCGGTGGACAGCGAACACTGCGCGATAGACCAGTGCCTTCGCGCAGGCGAGCACGGCGAGATAAAAAGCCTCATAATAACCGCTTCGGGCGGTCCCTTTTACGGTAAAAAAAGAGCGGAGCTTGAGGGCATGACAGCCGCGCAGGCGCTGGCTCATCCCACGTGGAGCATGGGGCAGAAGATAACCATCGACAGCGCCACGCTGATGAACAAAGGCTTTGAGCTTATCGAGGCGGCGCACCTTTTCGGCGTGGGCGCCGATAAGATCAGGGTCGTCGTCCACCGCGAAAGCATTATACACTCAATGGTGGAATTTGCGGATAACTCGGTGATAGCGCAGTTATCGGTCCCGGATATGCGGCTTTGCGTGCAGTATGCCCTGAACCGCCCCGTGCGCGACACGGCGGTGATAGACCGGCTCGATCTTTGCCGTATAGGCAAGCTCAGCTTTGCCGAGCCGGATGAGGATACATTCCTGCCCTTGCGCCTCGCGCGCGAGGCGCAGATCGCCGGAGGCGCCTCGGCTGCGGTGCTAAATGCCGCAAACGAGATAGCGGTATGGGATTTTCTTGCCGGAAGGTGCGGCTTTACCGATATAATAGACACCTTGGCTTACGTCACCGGAGAATTTTCCGCATCGGCGCCGTCCGTTACCGATCTTGCGGGCATAAAGGAAGCTGACGCGGCGGCACGTGAGTGCGCACGCGGTTATTTATCGAAATCGGCGCGCTGAATACGCGCCCGGGGAGAACAAATGGCAATACTTTATTTTCTTCTTACAATATTTATTTTCGGTATTCTTGTACTGGTGCACGAGGGCGGACATTTTCTGCTCGCGCGCGCAAACGGTATAGAGGTACAGGAATTCGCAATAGGCATGGGTCCGAAGATACTCAGCCGCGTTTCAAAGAAAAGCGGCATACGGTATTCGCTGCGTCTTTTCCCGATAGGCGGATTTGTCAGCATGACGGGTGAGGATGATGAATCGGATAACCCCGACGCCTTTTGCAACAAAAGCGTGTGGCGCAGGATGCTTACGATTCTTGCGGGACCGCTCACAAACATCCTTGTCGGCATTATCGGCATGCTGATACTTGTGCTTGCAACCGGACAGCTCGGTTCTACGGTCATTGCCGATTTTGCCGATGAAGCCAAAAGTTCGGCGTGGCTCATGGCGGGCGACAAGATCGTGGCGGTAGACGGCGTACCGGTACACACAGGCAACGAGCTTGTGTACGAGATAATGAACAGCGGGTATGAGCCTGTTGATGTTACGGTCGTGCGCGACGGAAAGAAGATAACGCTTGAGGGCGTTGAATTTCCTACATTCACCGAGTCCGAAGCCACCTTCGGCGAGACAGATTTCAAGCTGTATGCCGAGCAAAAAAACGTCGGAACAGTGCTGAAACACGCGTTTTTCCGTTCGATATCAACGATAAAGATGATATGGGATTCTATCATTGATATGATACGCGGCAGATACGGCATAGACGCGGTGTCGGGACCCATCGGCATTACGGGTACCGTCGGTACCGTTGTGAAATCAGGCGGATTTTTGAATCTGCTTTACCTGTTCGTCGTGCTTGCGATGAACCTCGGCGTGGTAAATCTTTTGCCGATACCCGCGCTTGACGGCGGCAGATTCGTTTTTCTGCTGATAGAAGGCATCATAGGCAGACCGCTCAACCGCAAGGTGGAGTCATACGTAAACGGTATAGGGCTTCTTATACTCATGGGACTTATGGTGCTTGTGGCTTTCAAGGACATTCTTACACTTATCAGGAAATAAAATGGAACGTAAAAACACAAAAAAAGTTACTGTCGGCGGTGTGACGATAGGCGGCGGGAGCCGTATTCCGGTTCAGTCTATGACAAACAGACCCGCCGCCGACGCCGAGGGAACATACGAGCAGATAAAAAGGCTTGAGCGCGCCGGGTGCGATATCATCCGTATCGCCGTGCCGGACATCGACTCGGCGGAGACGGTAAAATATATAAAGGAAAAGGGCATCGGCATCCCGCTGGTGGCAGACATACATTTTGACTGGCGCATCGCGATCCGTTGCGCCGAGTACGGGGTGGACAAGATCAGGATAAACCCCGGCAACATCGGCGACGCCGAGCGTGTAAAGGCAGTGGCAAAGACATGCGCCGAACGCGGCATACCCATCCGTATCGGTGTGAACAGCGGCTCGCTTGAAAAGCCCCTGTTGGCAAAGTACGGCTCGCCTACGGCTGAGGCGCTTTATGAGAGCGCCATGGGGCACGTGCGACTGCTCAACCGCTTTGACTTTGACGATATCGTGATATCGGTAAAGTCATCCGACGTCCGTGCAACGGTCGCGGCTTACAGATATATTTCGGAGCGTTGCGACTACCCGCTTCACCTTGGTGTGACGGAAGCCGGCGGCAGCCGTATGGGCATCATCAAGAGCGCGGCGGCATTCGGCGCGCTTATTTCGGAGGGCATAGGAGACACCGTGCGTGTGTCGCTGACAGACGATCCGGAGCGCGAGGTCGAAGCGGGCAGGGATATCCTGCGCGCGCTCGGTTGCGAGGGGCACACCGGGCTCGATGTTGTGAGCTGTCCGACATGCGGACGCACTAAGATCGATCTTTGCGCGCTTGCCGCGGAATTTGACCGCCGCGCAAGAGCCGAAGGGCTTATGTCGCTGCCGATAAAGGTGGCGCTCATGGGCTGTATCGTGAACGGTCCCGGCGAGGCGCGAGAGGCTGATATAGGCATTGCCGGCGGCGCGGGAGAGGCTGTGCTGTTTGAACACGGAGAAATAGTCGGCAAGCTGCCGGAGGACGGAATAATCGACGCGCTTTGCGCGAGGATAAAGGAAAAATATATTACGCTCCCCAAAGAAGGAGAATAAAAGTGCGTACGCTTTGCGAGCTTTTTTCAAAGTACACGCCCGGAGAACGGGAACGGCGTTTTTTTGATGCTGTCAGCGAATATACGGTGAAAAGACACAAGGAAAGACCGATATTTGAGATATCGGTCAAGCTTGACCGGATATTCGACAAGGATACGATATACAGCGCCGAGGCGGGGATAGCCGGGGCGTATGAGGGCTATATCGTAAAATTCATGCCGTCGTATCCTTCGTCCCTGTTGAATAACGGTTACATACCCGAGGTGCTTCGCGAGGCGGAGCATGTCGGGTGTGTGGCGCGCGGATTTTTCAGCGGCTGTGAGGCAAAGCTGGGCGATGGCGGTCTTGATATCGCCATTCCGTTCACCGCGAACGGCGTGGGCTTTATAAACGACGCCAAAACGCCCGCCGTTATTGAAAATATCATAATGTCCGAATTCGGAGTGAAGGTCCCTGTCGTCATACGCGAGCTTGAGGGAGCGCCGCTCATCTACGATGCCTCACGCAATGCAATGTTTGAGGACATGGACAGGCGCAGCGCCGAGGCGGCGCAGAAATACGAATCGGAAAGCCGCAGACGCGCCGCATCGGGAGATGACGGCGGCAGACAGGGCGGGAAGCCCGGCGGAAAGGGTCAGGATGGAGGCGAAGGCGAAGAAGGCGCGGCGGTGCAGTTCAAAAGGATATATTCCGCCTATAACGAGGATGCCGAAGCAACTGTTGAGGACGGCATCTGCCGCATAGGTCCGGCGACATTTGACATATCCGCGCCGGATTACATAATAGGCGAGCCGTTTGAGATAGAACCGCAGTCGATATCTCTTCTGCGCTCGGCGCGCCGCAGGGTCTGCATCGTCGGCGAGGTCTGCTCCTTCAAATGCGAGGAAGCGCGCGGAGGCGGCGGAATGTTCATCACCTTCGGTATTTTTGACGGCAACGCGACGATAGAGGCACGCACGCGCCGCCTTGAAGCCGAGGATGCCGCAGAGATATCCAATATCATATTCAACGGTATGATAATTGCCGCCGAGGGCGATGTGAGGGTGGACAAAAATTCGCCCGATATGCTGTTTTACTATACGAATATCGCCAAAATAAAGCGCTTGCCGCGCGAGGATACCGCCGATGAAAAACGCGTGGAGCTTCATCTCCATACAAATATGTCGGCAATGGACGCGATAATCTCCCCCGCCGATGCGGTGAATACCGCCAAGCGGTGGGGACACAAGGCTGTCGCCGTCACCGACCACGCAAACGTTCAGGGATTCCCCGAGGCTATGATCGCCGCCGAAAAAGCGGACATGAAGGTCATTTACGGTCTTGAGGCATACTTTGTAAACGACAGCGCCAGTCCGCTTTTCGGCGAATGGGCGCGCCCGTTTGCCGATGAGGTCGTGGTGTTCGATATTGAGACGACAGGTCTTTCGGTCGCGACCTGCCGTATAACCGAAATAGGCGCCGTGAAGATCAGGGGCGGCGCTGTTGTTGACCGCTACTCCACATTTGTGAATCCCGGCTGTCACATACCCGATGAGATCACAAGGCTCACATCAATAACGGATGAGATGGTCGCCGATGCGCCGCCGATCACTGTGGTGCTTCCGGAGTTTCTTGCATTTGTAGGCGACAGCCTGCTCGTCGCCCATAACGCGGGATTCGACACCGGTTTTATCCGCTATGCCGCAAAAGAGCAGGGGATACCGTTTGAAAACCCGTATCTCGATACCGTGGCGCTTTCAAGGTATATAAATACCGACCTTAAGGTACACAAGCTCGATGCCGTTGCAAAATATTTCGGTCTCGGTGATTTCAACCATCACCGCGCGGTCGATGACGCCGAGATGCTCGGACTTATCTATCTCAAGATGCTTGAAAAGCTCGAAAAGTTCGGCATCGAGGATTACGGACGGCTCGTTTCCGAGATACACGCAAATACCGACCCGCTCACGCTCAAGACTTATCATATGATAATTCTTGTAAAGGATCTTGCGGGACTTAAAAATCTCTACAAGCTCGTGTCTCTCAGCTATCTGAAGTATTACCGCCGCGTTCCGCGCATACCGAAAAGCGAGCTTGACCGCCTGCGCGACGGACTTATCATCGGTTCGGCTTGCGAGGCGGGCGAGCTGTTCTCCGCGATCGCCGATAACCGCTCGGACAACGATATCGAAGATATCGCTTCCTACTACGATTACCTTGAGATCCAGCCGGTCGGTAACAATCACTTTATGATCGACGAGGGCAAGGTCCCGGATGAGGAAGCTCTGCGCGACTACAACCGCCGCATCGTGGCGCTTGGCGAAAAGCTCGGAAAGCCCGTGGTCGCGACCTCCGACGCACATTTTCTTGAGCCGGAGGACGAGCTGTACCGCCACATCCTGCTTGCGGGCATGAAGTTCAAGGATGCAGACAAATCCTGCCCGATATATTTCCACACGACCGACGATATGCTGCGCGAATTTGCATATCTCGGAGAAGAGAAGGCGCATGAGGTCGTAATAGACAACCCTAATGCGATAAACGATTCGATAGAAAAGATCAGACCTATCCCCGAGGGGTCCTTTCCGCCGCATCTTGACGGCGCCGAGGAGGAGCTTACGGAAAAGTGCTGGACGCGCGCGCATAATATGTACGGCGACGAGCTGCCCGAGATAGTGTCATCTCGCCTTGAACGCGAGCTGGGCTCGATCATCAAAAACGGCTTTGCCGTGCTTTACGTGATCGCGGAAAAGCTGGTGCATTTTTCGGAGAGCCAGGGGTATCTCGTAGGCTCGCGCGGCTCGGTAGGTTCATCGTTCGTGGCTACAATGGCGGGCATATCCGAGGTCAACCCTCTGCCGCCGCATTATTACTGCCCCAAGTGCCGTTACAGCGATTTTTCAAACCCCGACAATGTCGGCTCAGGCTTTGACATGCCTACGCGTATGTGCCCGGTCTGCGGCGAAAAGTTGGCGCAGGACGGTCAGGATATACCCTTTGAGACGTTCCTCGGCTTCTACGGCGAAAAATCACCGGATATCGACCTCAACTTTTCTGGCGAGGTGCAGGGCAAGGTGCATAAATTTACAGAAGAGCTTTTCGGCGCCGAAAACGTTTTTCGTGCCGGAACGCTCGGTACCCTTGCCGACAAAACGGCATACGGCTTTATCGCAAAGTATTTTGAGGCAAAGGGAGAGTCGATATGCCGCGCCGAGATCGACCGCATAATCAGCCACTGCGTGGGCGTAAAGCGGACGACAGGTCAGCACCCCGGCGGCATTATAGTCGTACCGCGCGAAAAGGAGGTATACGACTTTACGCCGATACAGCATCCCGCCGATGATCCGAAATCGGATATCATCACCACGCACTTTGCATTCTCCTACCTGCATGATACGATACTCAAGCTCGACGAACTTGGACATGATATTCCGACCAAGTATAAATTCCTTGAAAAATACAGCGGGATATCCGTAATGGACGTTGCGATGAACGACCGCACCGTTTACGAGCTTTTCTCCACGACCGAGGCGATAGGCATACCGCAGATGGACGTTACCGACAAGGAAACAAAAATGCTGGGGCTTATGATAGGCACGCTCGGACTTCCCGAAATGGGTACGAGCTTTATCCAGCAGGTGCTCGTGGACGCCAAGCCGAAAAACTTTGCCGACCTTATGCAGATATCCGGACTGACGCACGGCACCGACGTGTGGCTCGGTAACGCGCAGGACCTTATCAAAAACGGCATATGCGATATTTCACACGTTGTCGGAACACGCGACGGTATCATGCTCGACCTTATCCGGTACGGTGTTGACAAGAACCTCTCCTTCAAGATAATGGAGATGGTCCGTAAGAATAAAAAGGGCAAGCCGATACCGGAGGATATGGTCGCGGCAATGCGTGAGAAAAACGTCCCCGAATGGTACATCGATTCATTGCGCAAGATAAAGTACATGTTCCCGAAGGCGCATGCCGCGGCATACGTCATGTCGGCGATCCGACTCGGCTGGTACAAGGTGCATCAGCCCGTTGCGTTTTACTGCGCCATACTTACCGTTGCGCCCGACGGATTTGATGCTACCGTAGTGGCGCGCGGACGGCGCGCCGTGGTCGAAACGATGCAGGATATCAACGCGCGCTGGAACGATGCGACGCAAAAGGAAAAGGACCTTTTCGGCGCTATGCAGTTTGCAAACGAATGTATGCTGCGCAACATAAAATTCCTTCCCGTCAGCCTTGAGCATTCGCACGCCAAGGAATTTCTCCCCGAGGGCGGCAACATACGCATGCCGTTCATGGCTCTTCCCGGCGTAGGAGAAAACGCCGCGCTTGCAATAATGAACGCACGCGAGGAGTCGCCGTATTTCTCGGTCGAGGACCTTCAGCTACGTGCAAAGCTCAATAAATCTGTTATAGAGATATTGCGCACGAACGGAGTGCTTGACCGCCTCAGCGAGACTGCGCAGATATCGATGTTCGATCTGTTCTGACTTATCAATATGGAGGTTGCATTATGAAAACATTATTAAGACAGATTTCTCTCGTCATGTCGCTGGTGCTGCTGCTCGGCGCCCTGTCGCTCATGTCATCCTGCCGCAAAGAAGGCGGAGAGGGGGATAGCACAGTCCCCGAGACCACCGAGAGCACCGAACCCATAGTGCTTTCATCCGGCGGGAAAGCCGTTTACCGTATAGTACGCCCGTCAAACCCGACCAACAGATCGCTTGAAAGCTTCAAGTCGGTCATGCACTATTTCAACAATGACCTTGATGCGGGTATGGAGGTCGGCGATGACTGGCTCATGCCCGACGTTGACGCCGCATCGCTGAAGGAAATACTGGTAGGAAATGTTGACCGCGCGGAATGCCGCGAGCTTTACGAGGAGGTCCCGTTTGACGGATATGTCATAAAGCCTGTCGGCAACAAGATAATCATCGCCGCACATAACGATGATATGCTTGAGGAGGCTGTGGCGGTGTTCAGGACGATGGTCAAAAAAAGCGAGAACGGCGATATAGTGCTGTCCGCGCTTACGGCGCGCAAGGACGGAACCGGGACATTCCTTTTCGGCAAAGACGGCGCTACACTGGCGGATTACCGTATAGTTTATGCCTCCGGCGGGTCGGATAAAAACGCAAAGCAGCTCGCCGCGAAGCTGAAGAGCGCATACGGCGTGGATATTCCTGTCGTGAGCGATACCGAGGCTCCCACCGAATGCGAATTTGTGATAGGTATAACCAACCGAAATAAAGCCGGGGATCTCGGCGGTATGAGCGGTGTGTATTCGAAATTCGGGTACAGATTTACCGTGAACGAAAAAAGGATATATATCATCTGCGGAGACGCAGTGATATCTGAGAAAATGGCTGTGGATGAATTCATAAATATGTACGTAACGCCCAAGCTCTCGCCGGTGTTCAATGTTCCGTCCGACCTTAAGCTCGATGGTCTCTGCGGAATGACATCCGACCCTGCACTTATAGAGGATGCCGACACGCGCGTCATGTCTTTCAACATCCTCTCCGAGGAGTGGGACCCCGCGGCTGTAATGGCAGACCGCGACTACCGCGTTGCGGCTACTATACTCAATTATTCACCCGATGTTGCCGGAATTCAGGAGATATCCGAGAAGTGGTATTCAAGGCTCACCTCTCTCATCGGCGCGGAATATGATTTTGTGGGCAAAAATATACCGTCAGGACAGTATAATTACACTGGACTTATCTACAATAAGAACAGGGTCAGTGTTGTCGAAAGCGGTATGACGCTGTATTCCGTCGGCAACAGCCCGCGCCTGCGCCTGCTCAACTGGGGACTTTTTGAGTCCAAGGCGAGCGGAAAGCGTTTCATCGTTTGCAACACACACTATGACGCAAACCACACGGGCGATCATACGCCGATACGCATACAGCAGGCTACCGAGATGGCGGAGCTGGTAAACGGTCTTGTGGAAAAGTATAAGGTGCCCATCTTCTGCTGCGGCGACTATAACTGCAACGAGGAAAGCGAGCCGTTCAACACATTTATGAAGCTTACCGGCTTCAAGGACCCCAAATACACTGCCAAGAAGATAGACAATCAGATAAAGACCACCCACAAGCTCGGCGAGGCTGTGACGAACAACACAAAGCTCGGCATAGATCATATCACCTGCTCGCCCGATACAGAGATACTATATTACAATACGCTTGTCGGTGATTTCTGGGTCCCCGCATCGGATCATTGCCCGATATATATTGATTTCAGACTCAACACATGACAAATTGACCGCCCCCGGTCTGCCGTATACGGAAGATCGGGGGCGGTTGTTTGTCAGATTATTTTTTTATCAGCGTAGGCAGATCAAAGTCAAGTATGAAGCCGAAAAGCCGCTTTTCGCGGTGCTTTTCAAGCAGGATGAATATCCACTTGGCGATGAAGAATGCAATGACTGCCGAGATGCCGCCTATGATCATAGCCGCCATGACATCGGAGGGGTAATGAGCCATGAGGTAGCAACGGGAGAATGCCATCAGCAACACGTAAATGTAGCCGAGCAGCATCGTTTTGCGGCGGCAGGAGAGGCAAAGCGCTGTCACGCCCGCCATTGCCGCCGTGACGTGTCCGGACGGAAATGAGAAGCCGTCCTCGGCAGGTGAGCCGACAAAGCTCCACCATGCGGAATACGCCTCGGTCGTCAGCGGTCGCGGGCGCGCCACGAGGTCCTTCAGAATTATGTTGCCGATAAGAGCGCCGCAACAGACCGCACCAAAGAGGCAGACACCCGTGCGGCGCGTTTTTTTGAACATTACAAGCAGCAGCGCAAGAGCGAAAAATATTATCCCCTTTTCTCCGATGAAGGTGACGGCGCGGGCGAGTGGCGTGAGGATCGCGCCTGCGTGCCCGGCGGCGGAGTGACACGCGCCGAGAAGCGACGAGTCAAATGATGAAAAAATGTTGTTTATAAAATCTGAAAATACGGTTAGAGTCATTTTTTACTGCCTTTCTGTTTGGTGTGCAATAATTATACAACATTCGCGCCCTCAAAGCAATAGCGCGGATGATTTTTTTATTGACAAGCAGTCCCGCGGCGTTGTAAAATAAAATAAGAATAAAATCAGGAGCATTACAATGAGCAATATCACATCAAAGCTTTGTTTTTCAACGCTCGGCTGTGCCGGGCTGAGCCTTGCGGAGTCGGCGCGTCTGGGCAAGGCGCACGGAATGAGCGGGATAGAGCTGCGCGGCATAGCGGGGGAGACAGATGCGCGCAAAATTCCGGACCTTGAGGCGGAGCACGCGGCTGAGAGCCGGGCTTTGCTGGATGAGGTGGGGATAGTGCCGGTCGTCCTCGGTACGTCCTGCAAATTCCACGACCCGCAAAAGAGGCGCGCGGCACTTGACGAAGGCGTAGCGTCGGCAAAGGCTGCCGCAGGACTGGGGATACCGTTTATCCGCGTGTTCGGAAATGATGCGAAGCCCGACTTGGCGACCGCCACACGCTCGGTCATAGAAGGGATAGGCGAGCTTTGCGCCGCGGCGGGAGACGTTACCGTTCTGCTTGAGGTACATGGTGATTTCAACCGCTCGGAAACACTTATGCCGGTGATCGGTGCGCTCGACAGAGGCGGCGTGCGCAATTTCGGACTTATATGGGACGTGGCGCATTCCGACCGTGCATACGGTCGCGAATGGCAGCGGTTTTACAATGATATCGCGCCGTGGGTGCGGCACGTCCACATAAAGGACCATGTACGCATTGCGGAAGGCGGTGGTACCCGGAGCTTTCGCCTTACTATGCCGGGCGACGGAGAAATTCCGATACATGATATCGTGAGCCGCCTTGCGCTTGACGGATACGGCGGATACTTCTCGCTTGAGTGGGAGTTGATGTGGCATCCGGAGCTTCCGCCAATCGAAGACGCGCTTACGCGTTTCGTTGAAATAATGAATTTTTAAAAAATATTTTTTTCTTACCCAACCTTACCGTACCTTCGGCTGTCATAAAGACAAGAAGATCTTCAAATGCAACAATGAAAGGAGAACGCATATTGCTTTACATGAACGAAAATGACGAGACGCTGGTCATGCTGACGCTTGCGGGAGAGCAACGGGCGTATGAGGTGCTCGTCGTGAGGCATCAAAAGCGGGTGATGTCGGCTGCGGCATCGGTCGCGCGCAACGAGTTCGTTGCCGAGGATGCGGCACAGGAAGCGTTCGTAAATGCGTGGATGAAGCTGGATACACTCACCGAGCCGCAAAGGTTCGGCGCATGGGTCGCAAAAATAGCGAAGAACTGCGCGCTCAACGCCGTTATGCGATACCGCGAGTTCATTCCGCTCGATACGGTGGAGAATCTTGAGTGCTTTGCCGACCGCGACGAGAATCCCGCAGAGCTTTATGTGCGCTCCGAAGAAAAACGCGAGCTGTTGGAGAGCGTGGGAAGGCTCCCTGCGAGAGTGGGCGAAATAATACGCCTGCACTATTTTGAGGGGCTTTCGGTAGCCGAGATCGCAGACAGACTGCGCATTTCGGTGGGAACGGTCAAGTGGCAGCTTAGCGACGGTAGAAAGAGGATAAGAAAGGATATGTGTGCTGTGAACGAAAAACCGGATGATACCCTGACTGTACGGGTGATGAAGAAGGTAGAGGAGCTGAAGCTCTGGGACCTCAGAGAATGCAAGGACGGCTTTGAGGCGGTATACGCCGACACGCTCGGCGACGTTGAGAGCCTGCCCGACACAAAAGACAAATTCCATGCACTTGCCGACGTGCTCGTGCGCGGCGTATGGTGGCTGCCCGGCAAGGGCGGCGACGAGGTGCTGGCACGCGTTAAAGAGGCGGCGATTCTCGGTAAAAACGAAGATGTGATGCAGTTCATCGTTTCCCGCGAGGATAGCAACGCATCGGGCTATACGGGAAAGATCGATTTCATTAAAAACCGCCAGATACCGGAGCTTGAAAAGCTGGGCTTCCGCGCGACGCTTGCCCATGAATGGTTCTGGCTCGGATATTGGTATTTCAGAGACGGCAAGCCGGAGGAGGGCAGGGCGGCATATGAGCGCGTGCGCGAAACAGCCGAGCCTTCCGACCTCTATTACGCAATGATCCCCGCTGCCCTTATGACCGAAGAGCGGCTCGCGGGTGAATTCAAGGACAAGAAGGAAAACAAATACTCGGTCGGCTGCAATGCGTACCTCCTGAGGCGCTTCGGCACAGAGCTTGCGGACGTTAAAACCGCCTCCTGCCGCAATGGTTTCCTTCAGTCATATGACAGGGATATCCGCGATCTGTTTGATGCCGCCTCGCGCTGTGACAGTAAGCTGTTTGACAGCACCCTTGCGGTCGGCGGCAGCGTTACCGGCTCGGACGGTACCCGCCTTACTTATGCTTCGGACAGTGAGACCGTGACCGTGCCCGCCGGAACATTCGAGGGCTGCTGCCTATGGGAGACAAGAGCCACAGACAATGATGCCATATCGGTGTACAGGGTGTATTACAAGGATGGCGTGGGCATCGTGCGCGTTGCGCATTCGATAAACGGCGTGACGGAGGAGCGGCTGCTCAAAAATTATAACATCGTCGGCGGAGAGGGACTTCTTCCGCTTGCCGCAGGCAACGTTTGGGAGTATGTAGGCGGATATGCCCCCGAGGTCATGAGGGCTGATTCCCGCTACGAGGTTATGCACACCGACGGCGACAGCGCAGTTGTGACGGAAACGTTTGCGACAGAGCGTTTTTCGTATGATAAAAACTCATGGTCGGATACCGTTCAGGAGATCGCAAACGAATACTTTGACGGCAGGAACGTCTGCGACGTTTCGGAAGCTGTCGGGCGCGCCGAGGCTCTGGCAAAGACGCCCTACGAGCTTGCATATACACGCGCAGCCTGCTCTGTTGCACGCCGCATAATGGAGACGAATCAGACGTTCAACCCCGAATGCACCGCAACGGGACACTGGAATTTCTTCAAAAGCAATATCGTTACCTACAAGGGTGGCGAAGTTAAGCTGTCCGACTATAACGGTCGTTGGTGCTTTGAGCTTAAAAGCTTGGACGGTACGGCAACGTCGGATCCGCTTCTGTACAACAATATCATCGGATTGCTCCAGGATGCTGCAAACTGCATATGGTCGGACGGCTGGCTCGCGGGGACCGAACAGACGCTGGAATACAACTGGTATGGCGGCAGACCGATAAAGACAAAGATCGTATGCACCGCATCCGACCCGATAACCACCAAGGCGGGAAGGTTTGAGGATTGCATAAAGCTCTCGCTGGATATCGAAGGCTTCAGCGACGGTCTCGGCTACATCGCCGGTCACAAGGAATATTACTTTGCGCGCGGCGTGGGCATCGTCCGTACCGTAAACGTTTTTTGCGAAGGCATTTGCCGCGCGGTCTACGAGCTGACATCATACGAGGGAACAGGGGAGGGCTATATGCCGCTCGCCGACGGCTTCCGCCGCCGCTATGACGCGCAGGGGCTTACCGACGGATATGTCGGCGCGGTCGAATACGAATGGGTGCGTGACGGTGACGGTCAGCTTATCGTAATTGCCGACCAGACCGGCATACGCGTGCTGCCTCCCGCCATAACCGATTATTCGTCGATGCGAGACGAAATAACCGAGGATAGGCTCTGGGATGAGAAAAAGTATGATGAGAGCCGTATGCGCAATGATGTAAACAGTTTCCGTCTGCTTGCTCATTTCATAGGTCGCGACCATCGCACATGGAAAAAGGCGGAGCGCGGCGTTGCGTGGCATAAGTATACCATTTCGATCATCGAGTCCTTCCGTGAGGACGGAAAGCTGCCCGACGCATGGCTCGGAAGGTACTGGTGGGCGCATTTCGTCACCGCCTGCACGCTTTTCGGCACCAGAAAGAACAAGGAAGAGGGCTACCGGTATCTTGAACGCGCCTTTGAGCTTTACGCGGAGTGGGATAAGATCCCCGCAGGCGAGGCGCTTCCCGTGGGATGCGAGGAGATATACGGCGGCGTGAAGCTCATCAAGGGCAAGGATATGCTCGAGCTTCCCGACGGTACTCGCGAGCCGTTTGACGCGTGGCTATTCAACCGTACGATGGGCAACGCCTACTACGGAATGACCGCTGAGCGCGGCTGGGAGTGGTTCAACTCCGTCCGTGACGAGGGGCGCTTCGGCGAATATATCGAACGCGCCCGCAAGCTCATGGGATCGGAAACAGACTGACTCTGAAAGACACTAAAAAGGGCTGTTAAAAACTTAATGTTTTTAACAGCCCTTCGGGCTTTTTAATCCCGTTTTTAGTCTTTGTAGAATGATGTTATACCGAAATACTCTTCAAACGTAAGTCCCGATGCCGTTATCGCCTCGGCAAGCTCAACACCGAGGTAGCGGACGTGCCACGGCTCGTAAATGTAGCCCGTGATCGATTCCTTGCCCTTGGGGTATCTTATTATGAAGCCGTATTTTGAGCAGTTCTCGGCGATCCATTTGGCTTCCTTGGTGTAAGCAAAGCTGTCGTCTACCGAGTTGAGGTCCATGGCAAGGCCGCTCTGGTGTTCCGAATATCCCGGACGCGCCGAATAACGGTCAGCCTCCGCCTTGCCGTCCCTGGCGACATACTTGTTATAAAGGGCTTCCTGTCTTGTGTAAGAACGGTAGCCGGAAACTATCGTCAGCTTTATGCCGTCTCGCGCCGCAGCGTTCTGCATCTCCTGAAATGCTATCTCCGCCTGATCGAGCAGCCCGCCGGGGGCGTAGTCGCGCGGCAGGGGATATGTTTTGTTTGCAATAAGAACGCCGTCAACGTACCATATGCCGTCGATCTGTTCGACCTTGTGCTGAGGCGTCGGTACCTCGGTGGTGACTTCCGGAGTAGTTACCGGCGTTTCGGCGCTTGTGGATGCGGTGCTTGACGCCGGGGTTTCCGCCGTTGATATCGCGGGCGGATTTACGCCGCTGTCGCTCGGCGAGCCGCTGTCCCTTCCGGGAACTCCGGATACCGTGCCGTCGCCGTTGCCGAATATGCCGCACGACGAGAGTACCGCACTCATCATGCAAAGGGAGGCAAGCCCTGCGCCCAGCCTTATGAATCTATTTTTATTTTTCATTATTATGATTACATCCTTTCTGCGGCTAATACCGCAAGATACATTATATTCCGCGGCGCGGGTTTTGTCAAATTTTTTTTGTTAAGTTTCTTTTAATTGGCGGAATATCTCTTCTTTTATTTGACAATCCTCCTCATGTGATGTATAATAAGCGTGTAAAAACATACCATGGAGGTCTCACGTGGAAAATACAAGACTGATAGGAACCGTGTCGCGCGGAGTGCGCGCACCGATAATACGCAGCGGGGACGATATTGCCGCGATAGTCGCCGAAAGCGTGCTTGCGGCGGCAAAAAGCGAGAACATCCCCTTTCACGACCGCGATGTGGTTGCCGTGACCGAGGCAGTGGTCGCACGTGCGCAGGGCAACTACGCAACAACGGCGCAGATAGCCGCGGATATACGCCGCAAATTCCCCGGCGGGCATATCGGCGTTATCCTGCCCATACTTTCGCGCAATCGCTTTTCGGTCTGCCTTTGCGGAATTGCCGACGGCGTGAAAAAGATCACGCTGATGCTCGCTTACCCGTCTGACGAGGTGGGGAATCATCTTGTCGATCTTGACGCGCTTGACAAAGCCGGAGTAAATCCTTACACCGATGTTCTGACCGAGGCGCGCTTTACCGAGCTTTTCGGAGAGTCAAAGCACCCCTTTACCGGTGTGAACTACATTGATTTCTACAAAAAGCTGATCGAGAGCCGCGGCTGTGAGTGCGAAGTGATACTTGCAAACGATCCGTGCGCCATACTTGATTATACCAAGGATGTGCTTGCCTGCGATATCCATTCCCGCGAGCGTACTCGCCGTAAGCTCAAGGCGGCGGGCGCCGGCACGGTCTACGGACTTGACGAAATACTTACCGAATCCGTGGACGGCAGCGGATACAATGAATTTTACGGTCTGCTCGGTTCAAACAAGGCGACTGATGAGAGCGTCAAGCTTTTCCCGCGCCGTTGCTTTGCCGTGGTGAACGATATCAAGGCGCGTCTTGACGCGGCGACGGGGAAGAACATCGAGGTCATGATATACGGCGACGGTGCGTTTAAGGATCCCGTGGGCAAGATCTGGGAGCTTGCCGACCCGGTGGTGTCGCCCGCGTTCAGCGAAGGACTTGAGGGAACGCCCAACGAGCTCAAGCTGAAATACCTTGCCGACAACGACTTTGCCGATCTCAGCGGAGACGCGCTGCGCGAGGCGATTTCTGAGCGCATACGCGCGAAAGAGGGAAATCTCGTGGGGCAGATGGCATCGGAGGGAACGACTCCGCGCAGACTCACCGACCTTATAGGCTCGCTTTGCGATCTTACATCCGGCAGCGGCGACAAGGGTACGCCGATAGTCTGGATACAGGGATATTTCGATAACTATACAAACTGATTCATCCGGAAAGGGAACAACATCATGGAAAACAAAAAATGGGTAGCCGGCTGGGGCTGCTGCGAGGATGTGACGGCTCAGATGATCGCCGATTACATTGAGGATATCACATTCAGATACGTCATCTATTCAACACTTGACGCAAGTGCTCTGAAGCTGCATTTTTCAAACCTTCAGGGCACCGAAGCGATAAAGGTCGATAAGGTTTTTGTCGCGCGCCGCGATAACTGGAAGGCTGCCGTTCCGGGAAGCGCCCGCGAGGTGCTTTTTGACGGCAATTCCGGTTTTACGCTCGCGCCCGGAGCCGGGATCGTCAGCGACCCTGTGGAATTCACCATAGGAGCCGGCGAAGAATATTTTGTCAGCATGTATATAAAGGAAAAGACCGAGCTGCGCAGCGGTCATTCCAACAGCGGAGCGTACATAACAAAGTATTTTGCACGCGGCGATTACGCAGCGGCAGACGATATCCCTACGCTCGTGTACGGCGACGGCGGCCCCTATGTGTTCATTCATACGATAGATTACCTTACCGATGCCGACTGCCACGCTGTTGTAGCGTTCGGTGATTCGATAACGGCGCAGCCGTGGCCGGACTGCTTCGCACGCCGTCTCGTAGAGCTCGGCGTAAAGCGCGGAGTCGTTCGCAAGGCTATCGGCGGCGGACGCGTCCTCCGCGACTATGCCTGCCGTATAAAACAGCATTGGGGTCCCGCCGGCATTAAGAGATTTGAACGCGATATAACTCAGGCAGGAGTGGATCGCGTGTTTATCCTGCACGGGATAAATGACATAATCCACCCCGGCGTGAACAATCCGATATGCGGAATGAATGAACTGCCCACGCCCGAGGAGCTCATCGACGGCTATAAATATTACGTAGAGACCGCCCATAAGCACGGTATAAAGGTCTATCAGGCGACGATGCTGCCTTGTCAGAGATGCCTCAATGATGACGGGATAAGAGAGAAGATCCGCTGCGCCGCCAACGACTGGATAAGAAATTCCGGCGTTCCCGATGGAGTTATCGACTTTGAAGTTGCCGTCCGTCAGGCGGAGGATCACAAAAAAATGGTGCCGGAATACGATTCCGGAGATCATCTGCATCCTTCTTTTGCGGGTGCAAAGCATATGGCTTATTCCGTTCCCGAGGAATTTTTCAGGTAAAATAAGCACTTCCGGACACCTTTTTTCTGCCTCCGGATAAAAAATCAAAATTTTTTTGCTCCTCGCACGCAGGCGTTGTCGGCGTGTGAGGAGCGTTTTATATAACATTATAAAGGTGATACTACAATTATTTATATATAAGCTCATTTTAAAACCAATAAAAAATCGAAAAAAACTCAAAAAAAGATTAAAAAAGGGGTTGACAAAGGGGAGGGAATGAGGTATAATATGAAAGCTGTCGCGAGAGCGGCTGCGAGGTCATTGAAAA